>ENA-ORXR01002067-ORXR01002067.1-marine-metagenome-genome-assembly--contig:-NODE-2067-length-19794-cov-4.325861_pt1 | contig 19794 bp, 16 predicted proteins | sample MGYA00237866_ERZ511479 | MGnify/ENA metagenome assembly ERZ511479 | reverse complement strand
GCTTCAGCGTGGCACTGGACGAGGCTGAGGCGGCGATTGATGAGCGTCGAACCGGAGAGGCAAGCGAGGCGATCGAACGCGCACGCGATACGGGGTTCAAGGGACGCCGACTGGCCGAGGTGGCGGGTCCGTTCTCCGCCGCAAAGATTCACGGCGCTGCCGAGGGCATGGGGGCCTATGGCGACGCCACCCGAGCTTTGGTGGCCAAAGGCATGTTGCCACCCGATCTGATCACCGGGATGACGCTGGCGCTGTTGGCCAAACAACCTCGCAAGCCGCGGCCCGACGGTGTGAAGAAGGCCAGCGGCGTAGCCGGTCGCGTCTGGGTGCGCGAGCAGTTCACGATTCATCGACCGATCCCGCACAACGATGTTTGGACGGTGCGGGGCGAGAGTACGGGCACGTACGTCAAGAAGGGCCGCTCGTACTCCACGACCGCGTCACGGTCGCACACCAGCACGGGCCAGCACTTCGCCACCAACCTGACAACCGGACTGTTCACCTACAGACCCGATCCCGATCTCGAGGACTCGGTCCAAGGCCTGCCACTCGAAGACACGCCATCGCCCCTGCCCGACTGGTCGGCGGCGACGAGTAACCCGCACGGTGACGCACTTCGAGCTGTCGCAGTGGGCGATGTGCTCGGCGGCCAACCTGTCCTGGTGTCGCTGGCGATGTTGACGGCGCGAGACACCGACAACCCAGACAACCCCATTCACTCGGACCCCGAACAGGCCAAGAAGGCGGGACTGGCCAAGCCGATCGCCGGCGGGTCTCACGTGCTTGCGTTTCCGCTCGAAGCAGTGATGGCTGCGTTCGGCGATCAGGTGCTGCTGCATGGCGCGCACTTCGACATCCGGTGGACGGCCCCCACAGAGAACGACGTAACCATCGTGCCAACCGCAACCGTGACCACAGTCGCTGCTGACCGCGTGGTGCTCGACCTGAAAGTAGACCTCGACGCCGGACCGACCGCCATGGTGGGCACGCTCACCATCCCCATCACATGACTACCGCGCTCACGGGTGGCAGAAACCTTCGAGCGCGACCCGCAGCTGCGCGATCACTATCAGACGGTGCAACAACCATCGCGCCCCGACATCGACATACCCATCAATCGCGAGGCAGCACAGTGGGTGGGTCACGATTTGCTGCTCACTCGGGCGCCGGCGGTGGGCGAGCACAATCAGCACATCGTGTGTGATGTGCTGGGTCACGATGACGAGCACTTCGTGCAGCTCGTCATCAGCGACGTGCTGACCTAGAACGCCGGTGGTGACGATGGGTGACTCAACAGCAGATCTGCGTTCGTACTACGAGCAAGAAGCTCGCCGCGGCTTGCGCTCTGAGCTCGTCGGGCAGCGGGTTGTCGAACGAAACGATTTCGTTGCGTTACTACGCGCCGAATCCCGCACATCGATCATCGACTTCGGGGCAGGACCGGGCCACGACATCGGCGGATTCGCAAATGCGGGCATCGCTGGTATCGGACTCGATCTGGCTCATGGCAACGGCGTACTGGCGGCAGGCAACGGACTGGTTGTGCTGCAGAGCTCCATTGCCGCGCCTCCGCTTCGGCCTGGCTCCTTCGCAGCTGGCTGGTGCATGAGCACCCTCATGCATGTTCCCGAAGCCGACGTTCCTGCGACGCTCGTCGCGATGGCCGCGGTACTCGTGGCGGGCGCGCCATTGGTGGTTGGCCAGTGGGGAGGTTCGCTGGGCGACCTCACGAGCCACGACGGGATCGAAGGCGAGCAGCGGCTGTTCAGCTTGCGCAGTTTCGAGCGCAACTGCGCACTGCTCGCCCAGATCGGCGAGCTGGAGCGGTCCGAGATCTGGCCGACCGGACCCGATGGTTGGGAGTACCACCTCTGTCAGGTGCGCGCCTAACCTGCGTAAGTGACCCGCCCACTTACGCAGGTTTGGGTGCGTCAACCTGCGTAAGTGACCCGCCCACTTACGCAGGTTGGTTCAGGCAGACAGGCCGCCGTCGATGACGAGTTCGGTGCCGGTCATGTAACTGGAATCGTCGCTGGCCAGGAACAGTACGCCGTTGGCGATGTCGTTGGGTGTGCCGAGCACGCCGCTGGGTACTGCCAATGCAGCTATGGCTTCGGGATCCATGTGATGTGCGTCACCATCGGGTTGTAGCTCGGGATTGATCTTGGTCCAGATCGGGGTGTCGATGATTCCCGGGTGCACCGAGTTGAGGCGGATCGGCCAGCGGTTCTGCGCACACTCGAGCGCGACGCCTTTGGTGAACAGGCGTACGCCGCCCTTGGTGGCGTTGTAGGCCGCCAGACTGGCTGCACCTTTGAGACCAGCCACCGACGACATGTTGATGATCGATCCGCTTCCAGATTCGTTCATTGCCGGGATGCAGTGCTTGACACCCAGAAAAACCCCGTCGAGGTTGATCGCTTGCTGGCGCTGCCAATCGTCGAGGGTCATGGTCACGATGCTGCCGCCGATACCGATTCCGGCGTTGTTCACGAGCACGTTCACGCCACCCATATCGGCGACGGTGGCGGCCACGACGGCTTCCCATTCGGCTTCGCTGGTCACGTCGTGGTGCATGAACCGGGCGACACCGCCCTTGTCGCGGATATCGGCGGCGGTGGCTTCACCGGCGGTGTCATCGATGTCGGTCACCATGACCGAAGCACCTTCTTCGGCAAGCCGTAGGGCACAGCTTCGACCGATGCCAGAGGCACCTCCGGTCACGATGGCGACTTTGCCGGCGATCCGCCCTGCACGTGCTTCGGCTGTCATCTGATCTCCTACATTCGGTGGTAGGGCGAGTATGTCAGATGCTCCTTGCCACCCAAACTCGAGTAGAAATCTGCGCCTGCAGGATCCTTGGCCTGAACGAGCGGAGATGGCTAACGAGTGGCGGAGGTACTTGCGACGGGGCGGCATTGGATCACACGACACTTCGCTTAGCCACAGCCCACCGCTCTCGAAATTCGCGCACGTGGCCGGTCGATGCATGTCGACGACACACCGATGTGACCCGATTAGGCTCCGTGGCAGCCGCCAGCCGAAGCGGTTGGTCAACCGATGTGGAGTGTCAACCATGACCGTGGTCTCGAATCAATCGGACATACCGGATCGGCGCATGCGATCCGCGATCAGCGTGTTCGACATGCTCAAGATAGGCATCGGTCCGTCGAGTTCTCACACGCTTGGTCCGTGGCGGGCGGCTCTTCGATTTCTCGACGAGTTACAGGCGGCCGTTCCGCTCGAGCAGGTCGAATCGGTATCGGTCGACCTGTTCGGCTCACTGGCCAAGACCGGCCGAGGCCACGGCACCGGCATCGCCATCATGATGGGACTCCGCGGCGAAGACCCCGAGACGTGCGAAGTGGACCTGGTGACGCGACTGGGCGACGAGGTCCTGGCGTCGGGTCAACTCGAGCTGATTGGTTGTCGCTCGGTGCCCTTCGTGCGAGAGCGCGACATACGCTTCAACACCGACCACTCGCTGGACTTCCACCCCAACGGCATGGGCCTTACCGCAGTGCTCGCGACCGGCGAAGAATTCGTTCGCCGTTACTACTCGGTCGGGGGCGGGTTCATCGTCGGCGAAGACACGTCGGCCGTCGACGATGCGTCGGTCGATCTGCCGTGTCCGATCGAACGAGCCAGCGATCTACTCCGTTGGACCGAGGTTCTCGATTGCTCGATCGCCGACGTCGTGCGTCGTAACGAGCGGGTTTGGCGAACCGACGAAGAGATCGACGCCGGATTGCTGCAGATCTGGGAGACCATGATCCAGTGCATGTACCGCGGCTGTTGCACCAACGGCGTGCTTCCCGGGGGACTCGACGTGACCCGGCGCGCTGCAGCCATGCACGATGCTTTGATGGGACCGGCGAGCGGCTTCGAAACGGCCGAAGAGTGGTTCCGATCGGTATGCGAGGCGCGCCCCCATTTCGACCACACCGTCCAGTGGGTGAGCTGCTTTGCGTTGGCGGTCAACGAAGAGAATGCGGCATTCGGTCGGGTCGTGACCGCACCGACAAACGGCGCGGCAGGCGTGCTCCCTGCAGTGCTCGCCCATTTCATGGCCACCGGCGATGGCACGAAAGAAAGCGCGATTCGGTTCCTGATGGTTGCGGCCGAGGTGGGTGCGATCTTCAAGAAGCGCTCCACGATCTCGGCTGCCATGGGCGGTTGCCAAGCCGAGATCGGCGTGTCATCGTCGATGGCGGCCGCAGCTCTGGTCGAGGGACGTGGCGGCTCACCGGCACAGGCACTGATGGCAGCCGAGATCGCCATGGAGCATCACCTCGGCCTGACCTGTGATCCAATCGGCGGACTGGTGCAAATCCCTTGCATCGAACGAAATGCCATGGGTGCAATGAAAGCGATCACGGCGGCCCACATGGCACTCGCCGGTGCGCCTGGCTTGGCCCGAGTCAGTCTCGACGATGTGATCGACACCATGTGGCAGACCGCCCAGGACATGAGCAGCAAGTACAAGGAGACATCCGAAGGCGGCCTCGCGATTCGTATCCCGGTGCGCATTATCGAGTGCTGAATCGCTCTGGTACGTTCCCGACATGGGACATGTACATGCCGATTACGACGTCATAGCTGCCATGAGAGACAGCGATCCCGACGAACCCGTCGTGATGCTGAATCTGCTGAAATACCGAGAGACCGCCGAGTCCGGATACGGCGTCGATGGTCTGACCGGCCGCCAGGCCTACACCAAATACGGCGAGGCCTTCGCCGAGCTCGAACCCCGATTCGGCGGATCCGTCACGTGGATGGGGCGAGCGAAACACACGGTGATCGGCGGCGACGAAGACTGGGACATCGTCATCTTGGTCAGCTACCCCACTCGACGCCAGTTCATCGACATGCTCAGCGACCCCGACTACAAAGCCATCGCCCCCATGCGGGCCGCCGCGCTCGAAGACTCACGCATCATCGAAAGCACCCAACTCGTCCCGCGACGGGAATAGCACCGCTCGGTGTTGCACCGCTCGGTGTTGCGCCGCTCCGCTTGGGCCGACGTTCGTCGGACATGGTTTCTCGCCGTTTTGGTCGCCTCCTCCGTCGGCTCCTCCCGCTCGTCCCTCGCTCCTACGTTTGCTTTTTCCTTGAGCGCAGGTGTGCGCCTTCGGCGTTCGCTGGCACGTCGGCCTCGTCAACGTGTCGGTGCCTGGCACCGACACGTTCAGCTGTGTTTCTTCGCTCCGCTTTGGGCCGACGTTCGTTGGATAGGGTTTTTCGTCGTTTTGGTCGCCTCCTCCGTTGGCTCCTCCCGCTCGTCCCTCGCTCTTACGTTTGCTTTTTCCTTGAGCGCAGGTGTGCGCCATCGGCGTTCGCTGGCACGTCGGCCTCGTTCAGCTGTGTTTCTTCGCTCCGCTTGGGCTGACGTTCGTTGGATAGGGTTTTTCGTCGTTTTGGTCGCCTCCTCCGTTGGCTCCTCCCGCTCGTCCCTCGCTCCTACGTTTGCTTTTTCCTTGAGCGCAGGTGTGCGCCATCGGCGTTCGTGGGGTCGCCTGCTTCGTTCAGGGCGCGATTCGGTGTTGTTGGGCTGGTGCTAGTTGAATGAGGGGATGAGCAAAAACAGCACATCTGACATTCCCACTTCTTCTCGGGAGCTGCTTTCGATGGTGACCAACGATGGCGCCGTGACCCTTGGCCTTCACGAAAACGATTTGGGTGAACTAGGCGACGACAAGGTGTTGATCCGGATCGAAGCTGCCCCCATAAACCCATCGGACCTCGGCATGCTGTTTGCTGGCGGTGACGTGTCCAAGGCCACGGCGGTCCCGGGGGACCAGACCGCAGTGGCGGTGCCACTGTCGGCCGGTGTGCTCGCCGCTTCGGCTGGTCGGATCGGAAAGCACATGCCAACGGGCAACGAGGGTGGCGGCACGGTCATTGCTGCTGGCTCTTCAGCCAACGCACAAGCGCTACTCGGCAAGGTGGTCGGCTTCCTGTCCGGTAACGCCTATGCCGAGTATCGAGTGCTGCATTTCTCACAATGTCTGGCCATGTCCGACGGAACGGACCCCGCCGACGCGGCCGCAGCATTCGTGAATCCGTTGACCGCTCTTGGCATGGTCGAGACCATGAAAGCCGAGGGCCACACTGCGCTGATCCACACCGTGGGTGCATCAAACCTGGGACTCATGCTGAACCGGATCTGTATCGACGACGGCGTCGGTCTCGTCAACATCGTGCGCAAGCCAGAGCACGTCGCACTGCTGAAGGGTCTCGGTGCCGAGCACGTATGTGATTCGAGCTCAGCCGATTTCGCCCACCAGCTCACTGATGCTCTGCGAGCGACCGGGGCAACGATTGCCTTCGACGCAATCGGCGGTGGTGAACTGGCTGGCACCCTGCTGTCGGCCATGGAGCGCGTCGCGTCCGAAGCCAACGAGTTCAGCCGCTACGGATCCGACACACACAAGCAGGTCTATATCTACGGCGGGCTCGACCGCGGGCCTACGACACTCAAGCGCAACTTCGGCATGTCATGGTCACTCGGCGGCTGGCTGCTGACTCCGTTCCTGGCCAAGATCGGCCAAGAAGGCGCCGACCGACTGCGTCAACGTGTGGCCGACGAAATCACCACCACGTTCGCCAGCAACTACGGCATGCGCCTGTCACTCCAAGATGTCGTCGATCCCGAAATGGTCAAGCGCTACGGCCTGATGGCTACTGGCGACAAGGCACTCGTCACACCGCAGGCTTCTGCATAGATGCCCGTAGGGGCCCGTCCCTATTGTTGGTCGCCTGGCATCCGCAATACTCGATCAATGAAGCTCGCCTTGCCGTTGCTGGCCCTGTTGACGATCGCTGCCTTCACCGGCTGCAGCTCAGAGGCACAGCTGGCAGACCCTCAGCCGGCACTGGAACCGACAACGGTGTCGGTGTCCGAAACGCCAGCGCTTGCGTCACCGACCGAGCCTCCGGGAGTCTTACCGACAACATCCGCCGTTGTCGAAGCAACCACATCGGCCCAGGTTTCCAGGTTCGGTGCTGAGTGGCCGAACCGTTTCTGCGTGGATCGCCGGGTCGTAGAGACAACGCTCAATCTCCGAGCGGGCCCATCAATCGACACCGAGGTGTTGGCATCGATTCCACGGTTCAGCTGCAATCTGGTTGCTGGCGATCAGCCTCCCGAGAACGCCTTTCAGCCGATCACCTATACAACCATCGACGGCGCAACCGAAGGCTGGGCGAGCAACAACTTCATAACCTTCCAAGATCCGCCAGACGCAATGTCGGCGGCAGCTCTGCTGTTCGTCGAGGCCTGGCAACTTGGAATCGATACGAGCCAATACAGCTATGGGGTCGAGAACCTCCCGGCCCCCATAACCAATGGTCACCCAGTCGTGAGAGAAACAGACGAATTCGGTCAGCAAGGCGGGTGTGAGTTGGTGGGTGACATCACTATTTCGTGCGACGTGGTGTTGGTCGAAAACGATGGCACCGTGGTCGCTCGGATAAGGCTCGGCGCAACCCAGCGGGGCGTCAACGGCTACGAAGGCGAATCCTTTTGGCCAGCGGATTTCCCCGACGGCCCCACCATCACCAGTTTCGACATAGTCACGGATTCTTGAGACAGTGGAAATCCGGGACGTGGGACGGTCGTCGCCAGTAGGTTGAATGGTCGACCTTTGGAGTTGATTGCGCTGGTTGCTGTTGCGCGTCGCGAGAACGAGAACCTGACCACCGCTGCACTCGGCATTGATGAAAACGAGTCGACACGTGCGGGTTGGAAGCTGTTGTGGACCTCGATCAAAGAGGAACGCCGCTTCATCATGTACGGCCAGATCATGGCGCTCGGCTGGTCGATCGGACGCGTAGCCATCCCGTTGTTGGTGCAACAGGGAATCGATCGCGGCATCGAGCAAGACGGCTCGCTTGTCCTGTGGACACTGCTCATCATGGCCGCTGGTCTGCTGTCATCGATCAGCCTCGGACTGCGGCGCTACCTGGCATTTCGCAACGGACGCACCATCGAATCACGGCTTCGCGACCGGGTCTTCGCCCACATCCAGCGGCTGCACTTCTCCTTTCATGATGCCAACTCGACCGGCGACCTGATGAGCCGGGCCAACACCGACCTGCAGAACTTCCAAGACGTCATCACGATGATTCCGCTCACCACGGGCCAGTTCGTATTGGTCGCCGGCGCCGTTGTGATCATGCTGCTGACGCAGCCTGTTCTGGCCTTGCTGGCGCTGGCCACACTTCCCCTCGTCAATGTGCTGGGTCGACGATTCGCCCAGAAACTGCACCCCGCCATCATGGGCGTGCAACGCGAGTCGGCCGAACTGGCCACGGTCGTCGAGGAAACCGTGGCCGGCGTGCGAGTGGTCAAAGGATTCGGCGCCGAGGGTGTGCGAGCCCAGGCATTGCAGACCGAGGCCGACGACCTGCGTCACGAATCGCTGACCGCTTCGCTCGTGCGCTCTCGCTACCTGCCAGCCATGGAGATCGCGCCCAATATCGGGCTCATCGCCGTGTTGGCCTATGGCGGCCATCTGGTGCTCAAGGGTGAGCTCACGGTCGGCACTTTGATCAGCTTCAACATCTACGTGATGCTGCTCATCCAGCCGCTACGCGGCATGGGGATGACCGTGGCCAACGCACAACGGGCCGCAGCCGCCGGGGTGCGAATCAGTCAGTTGCTGGCTATCGCTCCTCGCATCGTTGCGCCTGAGCGGCCAGCGCTGCTTCCGACCGAGAGTCCGCTGGGGCTCGTCGAATTCGAGTCGGTCGCATTCGCCTATCCCGGACACGAAGACGAAGCGGTCCTGCACGATCTCACGCTCACCATTCCAGCGGGAGAGTCGGTTGCACTTGTGGGGGCCACCGGTTCCGGCAAGACCACACTGGCGAGCCTTCTGCCTCGCTTCTACGACGCAGATCAAGGGTCGATTCGCCTGGATGGCGTCGACGTGCGCGACCTGGATCCTCAGGACCTTCGCCGCGCAGTGAGCATCGTGTTCGAGGAAACGTTCTTGTTCCAGGCGACCGTGTTCGAGAACATTGCGTTCGCAAACCCGACTGCCACCGCCCAAGAGGTGCGCCGGGCCGCACAGCTGTCTGGAGCTGAAGAGTTCATCGACGAACTACCGAATGGCTACCAGACACCTGTTGGGGAACGAGGACTGTCGCTGTCGGGCGGTCAGCGCCAGCGGCTGTCGATAGCGCGCGCCATCCTGGCCAACCCACGAGTGCTCATACTCGACGATGCGACCTCGGCGGTCGACCCGACAAAAGAACACGAGATCCGCGACGCACTCGGCGAAGCCATGCAGTCGAGAACCACCATCGTGATCGCTCACCGGCCCGCGACGATTGCGCTGGCCGACCGCGTCGTGTTGATCGACCACGGCCGAGTCATCGCCGAAGGTACACACATCGAACTGTTGGCCTCGAGTGCGCGCTACCGCGAAGTGCTCGCCGCTGACCGCGATGACCCTCCTGCCGCAGGTGGTCGCTGATGGGTATGTGGTTCGCCGGCGGCACCGACGAAGCCGAGAAGCTCGATCGCGAGGCCACCGGCAAGGTACTGCGGCGCACGCTGGCGCGCGTGCGGCCGTATCGAGCACAAGCGTTCCGGGCTGGCATTCTGCTGGTGCTCTTCGCCATGACCAGCCTGGCCGGACCATTGCTGGTGCGCCGTGCGATCGACGATGGCCTGACCGTGGAAGACCGCGGCGCGCTCAACGAATCGATCATTGCCTATGTCGTGGTGGCTGTCGTGGCCTACGTCAGCTATCGCCTGGCTATTGCCACCCTGGCTCGCGTGGGCGAGAACTTTCTGCGAGATCTGCGCACCGGCGTATTCGACAAGATCCTTCGCCAGTCCATGCCGTTCTATGACCGTGAAAACGCCGGGGTGCTCGTGTCACGCATGACGTCGGACATCGACTCGCTTCAGGTCTTGGTGCAGCTGGGCCTTCTCATGTTCGTGACGGCGTCGCTGTTGCTGGTGGCGTCGCTCGTCACGTTGATTCTGCTCGACCCGTTGCTGCTGGTCCTTTCGCTCATGACCATGCCGTTCGTGGCCATGGCCAGTGTCAAGTTCCACCGCGAGTCGAACAAGGCGTATCTGGCGGTTCGCGAACGCATTGGCATGACACTCAGCAGTCTGCAAGAAGGCATCAGCGGCGTTCGGGTCGTGCAGGCCTACGGGCGCGAAGACATCCAGATCGAACAGTTCGCGGAGACGAACCAAGGTCTGTACCGAACCCATATGCGCTCGGTCAAGATCGGTGCGTTCTACCTGCCGGTCGTCGAATTCGCGGGCGCACTCAGTACCGCGCTGGCACTTGGTGTCGGTGGCTGGATGGTCGGCGCCGGCCGCATCACGCTGGGTACCGTTGCGGCGTTCATCTTGATCCTGCAGACCATGTTCGGTCCACTGCAGCAGCTGAGTCAACTGTTCAACATGATCCAGTCGGCGGCGGCGTCGCTGCACAAGCTGTACGGCTTGCTCGATGAGCCGCTGATCATCGACTCGGCACCCGACGCTCCTGCGCTTCCCGCCAGCGGTCGAGTCGAGATCGACAATGTGTCATTCGAATATGTCCCCGGTGAACCCGTGCTCTCCGGCGTCAGTCTTGCCATCGACGAGGGCGAACGCATCGCCTTCGTGGGACCAACGGGCGCCGGCAAGTCGACCGTGGCCAAGTTGGTGGCCAGGTTCTATGACCCGGTCGACGGCACAATCCGTATCGGCGGCATGGATCTGAAAACGGCCGACGCCGCTTCGCTGCGAGATCAGATCGTGGTGGTGCCCCAAGAGGGCTTCCTGTTCGCCGGCAGCGTGGCCGACAACATCCGTCTGGCCAAACCAAGTGCGTCCGACGCCGACATTCGCACATCACTGGATCGCATCGGCGTGCTCGATGTATTCGAACGCTTGCCCCAGGGGCTCGACACCGAGGTGCAAGAACGCGGTAGCAGGCTGTCGGCGGGCGAAAAGCAGTTGGTCTCGCTGGCTAGGGCTGCACTGGTCGATCCCAAGATCCTCATCCTCGACGAAGCCACATCGAGTGTCGATCCCGGCACCGAGGCAATCGTCGAGGTCGCCATGGAGTCCCTCATGGAAGGACGCACGGTGATTGCGATCGCTCACCGATTGTCGACTTCTGAACGGTGCGATCGCGTCGGGGTCATAGTCGACGGACGCCTGGTCGAGCTCGGGCCCCACCACGACCTGGTGGCCGCCGGTGGTCACTATGCCGAGTTGTTCGAAGCCTGGACCAGCGGACTGGCCGCCTGAATTCGGATTCAGCCAGCCAAGACGGCGGTGCGGATCACGGGTAGCCTGCAACCATGAGCACGGACGCACTCGACACCCCGCTGGCACGACTCGAACAAACCGCGACAAGCGGCCCGATCACGCATTTGCCGGTCTGGTCGGCCATCACCGCCGCCGACGTCGAGCCGGGCGTGACCGAGTTGGTCAACACTGCAACCGCCGAGTTCGAGGCGCTCGAAGACGACCTGATGCCAACGTGGGAAGGCGTCATGGAGCCGCTCGAACACATCGGCCATCGGGTCGAAGCGGTTATCGGCACCGTCACGCATCTGACCAGCGTGAAGTACAGCGACGAGATGCAAGAGGCCTACGACCGCGTGCGCCCGGCAATCGTTGCCATGTCGAACACCATGAGCCAGAGCCGAGCGGTTTACGACGCCATGGTGGCGCTGCGTGACAGCGATGAGGGTCAGACTCTGTCGGTTGCTCGAACCCGCATTCTCGACGAATCGATCCGAGGCATGGAGCGCTCTGGTGTGGCTCTCGCCGGTGAACAACAGGATCGGTACAAGTCGATCAAGGATCGCTTGGCCGAGCTCAGTAACACATTCAGCACCAACCTGATCAAGGAAGAGCGCGAGTCGCGGGTCAAGGTGACCGACGAGAGTCGACTCGACGGCGTGCCGGCTGCCGTGATCGAGATTGCCAAGAATCAGGCGATCGAAGACGGCGCCGACGATGCGTGGCATTTTCAGGTCAACGGTGTGAGCTATCTCGGCATCAGCCAGAACGCCACCAATCGCTCGCTGCGTGAAGAGATGCTGCGCGCGTTTCGCACCCGAGGTCTGCAACCGGGGCTCGACAATCGGCCGATTCTCCAAGAGATTCTCGAACTACGCCAAGAACAAGCCCAACTGGTTGGCTTCGACAACTATGCCGAGCTGAGCCTCGACGCCAAGATGGCACCGTCGGTGGCTGCGGTATGGGCACTGCTCGATCAGCTCGAGCGGGCCGCTCGCCCGTTCGCCGAGATCGAACTCGAATCGCTGTCGGCCTTCATGGCCGAGCAGGGTGCCGAGGGCGCAGATGATCCCGCACCATGGGATGTCGTGTTCTGGGCCGAGCGCCAGCAAGAAGCGCTGTACGGCTACGACGCCGAAGAGCTGCGCGACTACTTCCAGCTGCCCAAGGTTCTCGGCGGCCTGTTCGACCTGGTGACCAAGCTGTACGGCGTCGAGATAACCGAATCGACCGATGCCGGGGTGCCCGTCTGGGATCCGTCGGTGCAGTTCTTCGAAGTCCGCCGCGATGGCGACGTGATCGCTGCGTTCTATGTCGATCCGTACAGCCGCCCGGGCGAGAAGCGCGGCGGCGCATGGATGAACACGGTCGTGGGCCGCGATCGTTTGCTGGCGATTGGCGATGCCGAGACGTCCCTGCCGGTTGCGCTGTTCGTCATGAACGCTCGCCCGCCGGCCAACGGTCGCCCCGGTCTCATGTCGCTCGACGAAGTGCGCACGCTCTTCCACGAGTTCGGCCACGCCACCCAGCACATGTTCACCGAAATCGACGAGGGCGGCGCCTCGGGTATGAACCTGGTCGAATGGGATTCCGTCGAGCTTGCCAGTCAGTTCAATGAGTACTGGATGGAACACAAGCCGTTCCTGCGTGCACTGACCGCCCATGTCGACACCGGCGAACCGCTCGACGACGACACGCTCGACCGCATCATCGACAGCCGCAACTTCATGGTCGCCAACGCGACCTTGCGCCAGCTGCACTTCGCCAAGTCCGACATGGCACTGCACGAACGTTTTGGCATCGACCCGTCGATCACCGATCCGCAGGCGCTCGACATCGAACTCGGTGACCAGATCTTGGTCACACCCCGGCTCGAAGGCGCAAGCATGTTGCCCGCTTTCGGCCACCTGTTCGCCGGCGGATACGCCGCCGGCTATTACTCCTACAAGTGGGCCGAGGTCCTGGCCGCCGACGCGTTCGCGGCGTTCCGTGAAGCCGGCCTGGACAACGAGGCCGAGTTGGCCGAAGTCGCCAGCCGCTTCCGCGAAACGGTCCTGGGTCTGGGCGGCAGTCGCCCGGCCGAAGAGGTCTACCGCATGTTCCGCGGCCGAGACGCCACCCCCGATGCACTACTCGCCGATCAAGGACTTGTCACCCCCGCCGGGTGAGTTCGACGGGTCCTACGTTCACGCAGTACCTTCCTTGCAGACTCGGGGGAGTGACATGACTGGACCGCTCGACGGTTACACCGTTATCGATATCTCGGCTGTGGTATCGGGGCCCATGTGTGCCCAGGTGCTGGGTGATCAGGGCGCGGACGTGATCAAGATCGAGCCGATGGGAATCGGTGATATCACCCGCATGGGCGGCTACCGGGTCGACGACGTGTCGGCCATGTTCCTGTCGTGCAATCGGGGCAAGAAGAGTGTGGCTCTCGACCTGAGTCAAGACGCCGGCATCGAGGCCGTCAAACGCTTGGCGGCGACCGCCGACGTGTTCGTGCAGAATTTTCGGCCGGGCGCAACCGACCGCATGGGCATCGGCCCCGAGGCGCTGCATGCCATCAACCCCGACCTGATCTATGTGTCGATCTCGGGCTTCGGTCCGACCGGCCCCTACAGCCAGTGGCGGGTGTATGACCCGATCATCCAGGCAATTTCTGGGGTGCCGTCGGTGCAGCGCAGCCTGGACATTCCCATTCCCGATCTGGTGCGCACCATCATCGGCGACAAGTCCACCGCACTGACTGCATCACAAGCGGTGACCGGTGCGCTGTTGGCTCGTGAACGAGGTCGAGCGCGTGGCCAGCATCTCGAGATCCCCATGCTCGACTCGCTGTTGTACTTTTTGTGGCCCGACAACTTCATGGGCGAGACCTTCACCGGCGAGGTGACCCCCGGCCCGCTGCTGCATGACATCTACCGGTTGCAAAAGACCGCCGATGGAAATCTGGTGTACTTCGCCGTATCCGACAGCGAATGGGAAGGACTGTGCAAAGCCCTCGGTCATCCCGAATGGTGGGACGACGAACGCTTCAACACGACGACGGAGCGCATGAAGCCCGAGAACTTCGAGACGATCGGCGGGCTGGTGAACAACGCGTTCGTGCAGGCGAACACCGCCGAGATCCTGGCGCGGTTGCACGAGTTCGAGGTGCCAGCTGCACCGGTAAACGAATTGGGCGACGTGTTCGACGATCCCCAGGTGGTGCACAACAAGTCGATCGAATACTGGGACCATCCGGTGGTCGGACCAACCCGTTCTGCCCGTCAGCCCGTGCGTTTCTCCAACACCCAGCCCGATGACAACTTCAGCGCTGACAGCCTGGGGCAGTCAACCCGCGAGGTGCTCGCCACGGCGGGCTACACCGATGCCGAACTCGACGCGCTCAGCGAAGCCGGCGTGACCATCTGACGTCTATGCACCGATTCGGCGACTATTTCGCTCAATCGGTTCAGAAACGTTCTCGCCGATCTGGTTCAATCCAATAGCGCCAACGCTCCGATTGTGAGAGGTCGGACCTTTTGCCGGTTGGACTCGCAGAAAGTAGTTTACGGCGATGGCTTCTTACACGCTTTACGGCGCACCCGTGTCCCTGTACACCGGCAAGGCCAGGTCGTATTTGCGACGCCAGGGCATCGACTTCGTCGAGGTGCTGCCCGGTAACGAGCGCTATCTCCAGCACATCGTGCCGACGGTTGGTCGGTGGATCATCCCGTGTGTCGAAGCACCCGATGGTTCGATCATCCAAGACGGGGCCGACATCATCGACCACTTCGAAAAGGGCGAAGGCCAGTCGCTGCGGGCATTCAACAGCTATCCGGACTCGCCGGTGCTGTTGGCGATAGCTCACCTGTTCGAGTTGTTCGGCGGCGAGGGTCTGCTGCGCCCGGCGATGCACTATCGCTGGAACTTCGACGATCTCAATCTGGACTTCCTGCAGGCCGAGTTCGCCATGCTCATACCGCCCAAGGCCGACATGACCGAAGCAGACGCCAAGGCGGCGTTTCTTCACAACAGCGGCCGCATGCGCAAGGCCGCCGTCGCCTTCGGGGCCAACGAGAAGACCGGTCCCACGATCGAGGCATCCTTTGAAGAATGGCTCGACCTGTTCAGCGCTCACCTGGCCGACCACCCGTATCTGTTGGGCGGGCAGCCAACGATCGGGGACTTCGGTTTGATCGCCGCCATGTGGGCTCATCTGTATCGGGACCCGGCGCCGGCGCTGCTCATCAAGCGGCGTGCGCCTCGGGTCGGACGCTGGGTCGAACGCATGACCACTCGTGAGCCATATCTGCACGAGTACAACGGCAACACCGATCTGATCGACGACAACGACATCCCCGAGAGCTTGCTGGCGATGATGCGCTACGTCGGCCAGGAGTACCTGGGCGAGCTCGCGGCGCACGTCGACGTTGCGAACCAGTGGCTCGCGGCCAACCCCGACATCGAAGAAGGTACGAACGGGCTCGAGAACCCAGCCAGTCGTGGCCTGACTTCAGGTCGTGGCATGGCCGGTGGTGGTGTGGCCGAGTTCGAGTGGCGCGGTCATCAGATCACCACCGGTGTCATGCCGTATCGCTTCTGGCTCATGCAACGCCTGCACGACGACCTGGCGAGCGCTTCGCCCGAAGACCAGGAACGGACCCGGGCCGTCTTTCGCGACGGCGGGGCCGAGTCGATCCTGGACCTGCGCACCATGCGGCGCGTCGAACGGCAGGGCCACCTCGAAGTATGGGGCCCACTCGAACAATGAAGCCGACGCGGGTGGAGAAGTCGCTCGTTGCCATGCTCGGCGCGCCCTTGAAGCTGCGACGCAATCCTCCAACGCCACCGGCGAGCCAGGAGCACTACCAGATTCCGGACTTGGCGGCATCGCCTGAGAGCGCTCGTATCAAGGCTGTCGACGTTCCGGTCGCGCAAACTCCTGAGGGTCGATGGAAGCAGTGGCCACCGCCGGTGCTGGCCGACTGCGACGAGCCGTAGCTGCGCGTGTCAGCGGCGGCGAGATGCCAGCCACGACCGATGGAAGGCCCGCAGCTTGTCGGGGTTGCGTACGGCGCAGGTACCGGTCACTCGACCATCAACCCAGGTGGCAACCACCAGGAAGTATGGCTCGCCGTCAGCCGTGAGGTACGTGGCCAATTGACCGTTGGCGCGCACCAGATGCACCTCGCCTCGCCGCTCCCCCTTGGAAAGGTTGGCGAAGAAACGGGCGACGCGATCGGCGCCAACGATCGGCGCACGAGCGGCGCGGTGATCGGGACCGCCGTCGGAAACATGAATGACGTCCTCGGCCAAGAAGGTCTTGAGCGTTTCGAGATGACCGTCAAATGCGGCCCCGAGAAGGGCTTGAGTGAGAGCTTCCACCCGGTCGGGATCGGGGGCAAAGCGCGGCCGTCCCGCTTCGACATGGTCGCGTGCTCTCTTGGCAAGTTGACGTGTCGCCGACGGAGTTCGCTCGATGATCTCCGCCGCCACCAAGGCTGCCGCGGTCAGCCCGGCGAGGCCACCGCCGATGACCCTGACATCGGGATTCGAGGGGAGTGGTGCGCTGCTGTTCATGTCGCTCCTACCTACTCGACGAACGAACGGCAAGAAATGTGACATGCCACTGGAGATTCATTGTCGGTACTGTGCAGTAATGAGTGATGATCTGGTGCTTCGGTCCGATGCAAACGGCGTGGCGACGCTGACGCTGAATCGGCCCGACAAGCTGAACGCTATGAACCCGGCGGCATTCGTCGAACTGCGCAAGCACATCGATGCCATCGCCGGCGATGATGCCGTGCGGGTGGTGGTGGTCAAGGGAGCCGGCAAGTCATTCTGCGCAGGAAATGATCTGGGTTCGATCGCCGCCGGCGAGAAGGCGCCCACTACGCACTTTCAGGCCGAGACCATCGATGCGCTCGAGGCACTACCGCAGGCCACGATCGCGCAGGTGCACGGCCACTGTTACACCGGAGCGCTCGAACTGATTCTGGGCTGCGACTTGATCATCTGTGCCGACGACGCGTCGATCGGTGACACGCACGGGCAATGGGGGCTCATTCCGGTGTGGGGCATGTCGGTCCGTCTTCCCGAACGTGTCGGCGTATCCAGGGCGCGCGAGCTCAGCTACACCGCTCGTCGAATCAGTGGCGTCGAGGCGGCGGAGATCGGGCTGGCTTTGCGTTCCGTACCGCTCGAGGATCTCGATGCTTCAGTGGCTACGACGGCGATGAAGATCGCCGCCAACTCTGCCGGCACGGTTTCGAAGATGAAACGGCTCATCACCGACAGCCAGAACATGCCTCGCACCCAGGCACTGCAACACGAACGTTCGATGCCCTATGGCCGCCCCGACGACATGGAAGAGCGCATGCGTGCCGGCGGCCGCTGACCACCGTGGCGAACGCTGAGCTGGACAACCACGACACGGCTTGGTCGTCGGCCACGAGGTTTGCCATCGAGGTGATTGCTTGGGTCGCCGGACCTTGGGCGGCTGCGGACCTCGCCGGTAGCGGTTGGGTCGCAGTGCCGGTACTGATAGCGCTCGTTGCCGTGCCCGCCATCTTCAGCACACCGGGCGACAAGAACCAGGTCGTGGTAGCCACACCCGGCCCGATTCGCGTCGCTATCGAACTGGGGCTGCTTGGCGTTGCTTTGGTGGCGTCGTCGCTTGTCTGGCCAGGGTGGGCGGTCGCGATCGTGGTGCTGCTCGGCATCGCCATGGTGGTCACCGGCCGATCCCGGTGGCGTTGGCTGCTTGTCAACAACCTCACTGGGATCTACAGCTAACGCAGGAGTCGGTCGGTTTTCGTGGTGGTGACCATGAACGCTCCGGCGGCAGCGATCAGCGGAAGCGCCACCAGCATCGACGCCATCTCGAGCCATGGGATGGCGAACGTGAACTGCTCGTCGGGGTTCAGATACAAGCCGACCAGCGCCAACAAGCTGACCGGGATCGCCACCAGCGACGCCGCCACCACCAGTGTGCCGGCGTTGGCGGCGCCGATCGCCTTGGCGATGCGAGGACTGGCGCCGATCGCGTTCAGCGAGCGGGTGTCGGCCCGGCTCTCCAGCCGGTTCAACGACACGGCGATGGTCACGATGGCTAGACCAATCAGCGCGCCGATGGCGAGAATCGCACTTCGTATGGCCAGGAACGGCGGCAGGCTGTACCGCTGACTGATCATCAAGTCGTCCCGACCCTCGGCGACATCTTCGAGTGCGTCCCACTGCTGGTCGGTGATGGCCGTTGGGTTGTGAAGAAACCACGGCCCGAGTTCGTAGTCGGTGGTATCGATGCCGGGGAAGTCTTCGGTTACGAGGATCGACGGGAATCGGTCCGAGATCGAGTTTTGTCGATCGACATCCTGCACTGCGACACCGTTGATCTCGATCTCGTTGCTCACGGTGGCGATCACGTGTGTGCCTTCGGGCGGAGCCGATAGCCCCATCAGGTCCAGCACCTCGGGAGTGGCCACTGCGACCGATTCACCCCGGGTCCCGGATTCGCGAATCACCGTGGCATCCAGGCGCAGCACTTCGCGTGCCGACATGAACTCGGGATGCTGTGCCCGCATGGCTGCTGTTGCTTCTCGATCGACGGGAAAGCGCATCGCCCCCAGATCGGCATCGGGAAGGACCGCTTGCACTGCGGCCAGGGCCTCGACGCTTTGGTCGCCTTCTGAGTTGACGAACACCGACACGGTGTCCGGCGGCAGCGTGTCCAGCCAGTTGGCCGACAGCGAAGCGAGGAACGAGGCTATGCCAAAGGGGACGGCCAGCACGATGGCTGCTGCGGCCACAGTTCCGACCGAGCGGGAGCGATTTCGATTCAGGTCACGCAGAGCCACCCGGATCGGCAGCGGCGAACCACCGGCCAAACGGGCGATCAGGTTGATGACCACCGGCACGGCGGCCATTCCGCCAGCCACCAAGGCTATGACACTGCCGACTACCAAGACAGCAGAGTTCTTGGGTGCTCCATCGATCATGAGCAGCGTGCCCAGAGGCAACAAAACTGCGGCTACGAGTGCAGGCCACAGGATTCGGCCCGGTGCTGGTTTGGTCGAAGCCAGCGCTTCGACGGTCGACGCTTTTCGGATACGCCTCGCCGGCCACCATGCCGCGGCAAGCGCAGTGATGGTCGCCAGCGGAATCATGCCGAGCAGGTAGGGCCATGGCATGTCGAATGCCTGAATGCGATGGTTCATGGTGAGTTGAATCAACGGGGTGGTCACGACCGCCAGCACAACGCCGATCGCGATCCCGAGCACGCCGCCCAGCACACCGACCACGACGCCGGTGAGTCGCATCACCGAACCGAGCCGACGGGGCGCCGCGCCCATGGCCGACAGCATTCCCAGCTGACGGGTCCGCCGTTGCGCCAACACGGTGAAGCCTGCCGAAGCCAGGATGGCTATCAGGAGACAGATAACCGTTGCACCCACGTAGGACTGGAACGCCGTCTCACTCTCGTTCGTGCGATCGAACCGGGTAGAGACATAGGTGATGAGGGGTGCGCCGTCTCGTGCTTC
>ENA-ORXR01002065-ORXR01002065.1-marine-metagenome-genome-assembly--contig:-NODE-2065-length-19807-cov-6.423568_pt1 | contig 19807 bp, 18 predicted proteins | sample MGYA00237866_ERZ511479 | MGnify/ENA metagenome assembly ERZ511479 | reverse complement strand
CGTACCTGAAGTTTTTCAGGCATACCCTGAATTTTTGTGGAATATGAATAGCGCCGCAATAGTTGCAACTGCGCCAGTAGAAACAACTTTTGCCATTGCATGGGAATACGCGCTACTATTCGGAGGCATGTTCTTAGCTACCCTATTTTTTGGCTATAAATTGTATCAGATTTATGCTTTGAAACGAAAGGGCGAGGTACAGTATTTTAAAGATTTTACCCAAATTATAGTAGCCAATAGCGCCATAGCTTTTTCTTTTTTTAGGTCCATTTTTTTAGGGGACAAAGTCATTCAAAAGGAACATCATAATATTCTACAGCATGAGTTGGTGCATATTCGGCAACGGCATTCCTACGATTTGATCTTTTTTGAATTGATGCGTATTGTGGGCTGGTTTAACCCGCTAGTGTATGTGTATCAAAGTCGGGTATCAGAATTACACGAGTTTATTGCGGATGATCATGTTGCCAAAACCGATAAGAAAGAACAGTATCAATTGTTATTGTCTGAAGTTTTCCAAACACAGCATATATCATTCATCAATCAATTTTTTAAAAGCTCATTAATCAAAAAACGAATCATCATGTTATCAAAAACCAAGTCAAAGAAAATTTGGCAGTTGAAATATTTGCTTTTGGTACCAATGGTATTAGGAATGTTGTTTTATACTTCTTGTAAAAATGAAGAAGGTAAAATCCCAGAAAACACGGTATTTGTTGATGACCTTGCATCTCTTTCGGTGGAAGAGGAAAGTCTGGTGTTCAACAAATTAAATAGACTTTCAGGAAGTGGTGAAGATTGGCAGTTGTTTGTGAAAGATAAAAATTCTTCTTTACGCTATCAAAATTCAAAAGATGGGTCATACTTAAACGGACCTAAAGGGGAAAAGATTCTTGCAAAAGTTGGGGTCGATTCTAGACTCAGAAAAGGTGTGACTTTTAATGAGAGTAATACTATGCTTATGATAAAGCAACATTTGTTAATAAAAGAACGAATTGAGTTAAGAAAAACTTTAAAAAATGATGACCCCATATTGATTGAATTGAATCTAAAAATTCAAGATGTAAATGATGAAATGCAATTGCAATTAGATAATCATAATGCTTTTAACGGATTTTTTCCTTTGGAAGAAATACATGAAGTTCCGGTATTTCCTGGATGCGAATCATCAAATGATAAGCGTGAATGTTTTAAAGAAAGACTTGCTGATCATATTGAAAAAAATCTAAAGTCTAATAAAAACAATAAAATTAAAGATAAAATTTTGGTAACCTTCGCGATATCAGAATTTGGACATAATGAAGTAATTAAAATTCGAGGTGGTAACAAAGACTTACAAGCAGAGGTTATAAAAGTTATTAAGCTCCTCCCTCAAATGCAACCTGGAAGATGGGATGGGGATAACTTCAGTACTTTTTATACTATTCCTATTTCTTTCAACTAACTAAAACTATTTCAAATAGTACTAATAGATATTAAAAACGAAGAATAATGCTACAATACATATTAGAGTGCATTGCATTCCAGTTGATGTTTTTGATCATATATGATGTATTTCTCAAGCGAGAAACCTTCTTTCAATGGAATCGAGTCTACCTCATTGGCACGTATTTGATTTCTATGATTATCCCTTGGATAAAGATAGAAGCGATGAAAACCACCGTACCTGAAGTTTTTCAGGCATACCCTGAATTTTTGTGGAATATGAATAGCGCCGCAATAGTTGCAACTGCGCCAGCAGAAACAACTTTTACCATTGCATGGGAATACGCTCTATTATTCGGAGGCATGTTCTTAGCTGCCCTATTTTTTGGGTACAAATTATTCCAGATTTATGCTTTGAAACAAAAGGGAGAGGTACAGTATTTTAAAGATTTTACCAAAATTATAGTAGCCAATAGCGCCATAGCTTTTTCTTTTTTTAGGTCCATTTTTTTGGGGGACAAAGTCATTCAAAAGGAACATCAAAATATTTTACAGCATGAGTTGGTGCATATTCGACAACGACACTCTTACGATTTGATCTTTTTTGAATTGATGCGTATCATAGGCTGGTTTAACCCGCTGGTGTATGTCTATCAAAGTAGAGTTTCAGAATTACACGAATTTATTGCAGATGCACAAGTCGCTAAAACGCATAAAAAAGAACAATATCAATTGTTGTTGTCTGAAGTATTTCAAACGCAACATATCTCTTTCATCAATCAATTTTTTAAATCCTCATTAATCAAAAAACGAATCGTCATGTTATCAAAAGCCAAATCAAAGCGAATCTTTCAGTTGAAATATCTATTGTTGCTGCCTCTTGTGTTTGGAATGTTGGCTTATACGTCTTCTGAGACTTTAAATGATGATCGTATTCATGAGCTTGAGCAAAACGATGACGATGAAAAATTAATTGCAGACACTCAGAGGGAAATAGAAAATGAGATAACCCAATTAGGAACGTTAGGAAGTGTATTTTTTACTTTTTCGCAGTCCAATTTTGAAAAAGGCGAAGCTCATATTTTTTCTAAAAAAGAATATTTCAAAGAACAAATGTTGTACAAAATGTTTTTTGAAGAAATGAAACCGGTCGAATTTGGTGACGACGTTCAACCTAGGGAGCCTTTGCCTCAAATGACTTTGCCATCAACACGTCGATACGAAAATTATGTTAGTAGAAAAGAAGCTTTTTTAATTCTTGATCAAAATCTACAATTCTCGATAAAAGCATATGATCAACATGTGGGGCGTGTTGAAACTAAGTCTAGTTATCCCGACACTTCATTTCTTTTTGAAGTTGCTGATGTCAAAGATTTAACGGGTAAAGAATTAAGGGCTTTTAATATTAAGTTAGCTGAAATATTTGAGCAAGGTGGTACTGTTTATAGTGATATTATCTTAACTGATGGGTCATATGCATTTAGTGTTTATCAAGGTTTTACTAAGAAAAGGCAAAGTTTTTACGAGAGTAGTAAGGCTGAGGTATCAAAAGATAAGTTTCCGTCTGGAAAAGGAATGACTAAAGTATCAAGCACTATAGCGGTGGAAAATTTAGACCAACTTACAGCCGAAGAGGAGAATCAGATATTTCAAATTTTAATTATTAACAATAATGGCAATTATGATTGGGAGTTGGCAATAAAAGATGCAAATTCCAGTATGAAATTCATACGCTCAAATAATGGTTCTTATTTATCAGGCCCTAATGGCGAGAAAATTGCAGCTACATTGGTTTACGATTCCACCTTAAGCGAAAACAGTAAATGGTCAATAACAGAGTTTTTAAAGAAAAATGGAACGAATAATCTAGAAGCTAGAAAAACAAGGCTTTTAAAAGGAGACCCTGTCCCTTTCGCAAAAGTAGATGAAGTACCGATATTTCCAGGTTGTGAAAATGCAGAGAATAAGCGAGCATGTTTTCAAAAAAGCATGCAACGGCATATTGCGAAAAATTTTAAGTACCCTAAAGAAGCACAAGAAAAAGGGATTCAAGGCCGCGTAAATGTAATGTTTGTCATTTCTAAAAAGGGAAAAATTGAAGGCCTACGCATGCGAGGACCTGATTCTCTTTTAGAAAAAGAAGTGGCCCGTATTATTGGTCGATTGCCTAAAATGAAACCGGGCAAGCACAAAGCAAAGAAGGTTGATGTGCCGTTTTCAATTCCAGTAGTTTTTAAATTGAAAGGAAATGAGAAAACTGAGCATGAGTCTGTTTTTAAAGAAAAGGTTGCTAGTTTTACGGGTCAATACAATAAACTAGTAGCCGAGCGCGAGCGGCTTTTAAAATCTACCAATGAGAAAAACCCGATAATTATTAATCTTGACGAACAGTTAAAAAGTCTGAAGGAATCATTAACAGCTTCACTTAAAAACAAGGTTAATGATTTAGAAAATAGTGTGGGAGTTCAAAGTAATGTTGATTTACCTGATGCTAGTTTAACTAATCAATATAATAAGTTAGTAGCTGAACGCAAACGCCTAATTCAAAGTTCGAATGAGAAAAACCCGATTATTGTCAATCTGGATAATCAGATAAAGGCTCTGGAAAAGTCTTTTACAAATACTTTGAAATATCAAATTATTCCTGAAAATAATTATTTAGATAAAAGTGTAATCAATACCGTTTGTCAATATAATAAGTTAGTAGCTGAACGCAGACGATTACTTCAAGGTTCGAATGAGAAAAACCCGATCATTGTTGCTCTAGATGAGCAATTAGATGCTATGAAAAAATCTTTACATAATCAATTGCCATTAAATAAAATCAAAACGGCACCCATAGAAAACGATAACGATGTAGATGTACCTTTTGCAGTAGTTGAAAATGTTCCAGTTTTTCCAAGTTGTGAAAATGAAACCGATAAACGAGCTTGTTTTAACAAGATGATGCAAGAGCACATTGCTAAGAATTTTCGATATCCTAAAGAAGCGCAAGAAAAAGGAATTCAAGGTCGTGTGAGTATTATGTTTACTGTTGATAAAAAAGGAAAAGTCACTAATATTCGAAAACGAGGTCCTGATACGTTATTAGAGCAAGAAGCAGAACGAATCATGAAGTTATTACCCCTTATGAAACCAGGCAAGCAAAGAGGTAAACCGGTTAACGTTCCGTTTGCTATACCCATTACCTTTAAGTTGCAAGGCACACCCTATAAATTTCAAGACATTCAATTGTCAAATGAGACTGGTTCAGAACCTATTTTCACGAACGATGGTAATGGTTTAAATTATCGCAAAACTTATGCTTTAGAACCTATGTTTTTAATTGACGGTAAAGAATCTTCAAAGGACGCGGTAGGTATTATCAATCCTGATGATATAGAATCAATGTCTGTTTTAAAGGGCGAGGCAGCAAAAAGCGCTTATGGTGAAAAGGCAAAAAACGGTGTAATTGTAATTACAACTAAAAAGAAAGAGTGAAAAAGATAGTCTTTATACTAATCATATTGAACCTATGTAGAGCCGAAGCCCAGACTTCGGCTTTGGTGATTGCAGATAGTTTGTATGCAACAGGTAACTATACCAATGCCATAAACCTTTATGCTAGAGAAGGTTCGCAAAAAGCGAATTTGCAAATTGCAAGGGCTTACAATGCTATTGGCAATTATACGAAGGCGATTGCCCAGTATGAGAATGTAATACTAAAAGATGCTAGCATTCAAATTGCGCGTTTTGAATTAGGAAAAATCTATATGAAGACGAAGCACTATGATGCCGGTCGAAAACTGTTTACAGGTTTGGTGCGTGATGATGCGAATAATCCCGAATATTTATATTATCAAGGCGAGTCTTTTCGAGAGTTAGAGCAACCTGCAAGTAGTTTGGTGGCCTACAAAAAAGCCGTCGAAGTCGACAGTACGCATTTGAAAAGTATCTTTCAATTGGGTAAGTATTTTGTAATTCAAAGGGAAACAACCCAAGCGCTATTTTATCTAGATAAGGGGCTGCAGTTTTACGCTGATGACGTCTCTTTGATTAATTTAAAGGGCCTTGCGTTGTTTAATAATAATGCCTACGACAAGGCTTTACCTTTATTTGAACGTTTAATTGAACTTGGCGAGAAAAAAGAATTCGTCTATACCAAACTAGCGCATTGTTATTATAAGGCATGGGACTTTGAAAAGGCAAAAAGCACCTATCATCGACTTATCGAAATAGATGATTACAATCACGATGCGTATTACAATCTGGGTGCTGTATTTTTTAAAGATCGTGTAATAGATAGTGCTAAATATTATATTCGAAAAGCAATAGAAGTGCAAGAAGTGACATTTGAAAAAGAGTATAATTTTCTTGCTGGTTTGTATCGTTCAGAAGAAGATGTAAAGTCTGCTTTGAAATATTACAATTTAGCACATAACGAAGATCCCACCGATCCACGATTATATTATCAAATGTGCGCGATGATCGATCAATCCTCTGATGACCCCAAAATAAAACTAGAGTATTACCAGAATTTCAAAAAAAAATTCGGCGGCAAGCAGCGCTTTTTTTCTGAACTGGTAGCAAAGCGTATTTCTGAACTCAAAGAAGAAATACATCTTGCTGGGGATTAGTTTTTTCAAAGACTCTTGCAGGTTTAAAGTTCTCCTTAAAAAATCGTAATTTTCCCATAGAATTGGGGTTCATGCGTAAGTTTTTATTGATACTAGTTGCACTGGGGTTTGCTTCCTGTAATCTTTTTGAATCGAAAGAGAAAAGGACGCAGAAGCTGGTATCTGAACAATTGCTAAAAATTGATTGGAGTGATGTCGATGCTTATCCTTTATTTAGCGACTGTGATGAATTCAATTCAAAACCCGTACAGAAAAAATGTTTTGAAGACAAGATGTTAGCACATTTATCACAGCAGTTACAGGGTTTTCAAATCATCAGCGAAAACGAAATAAAAGAAGTTGTTTACTTAGATTTTAGCATTGAAAGTGACGGGACAATTACCATTGTAAATTTGGCGAACCAAGAAGTTTTAGGAAGCCAGCGTAAGGAATTTGAGAATAAAGTAGCAAAAGGCTTAAAAAGTCTACCAAAAATAGAACCGGCACTAAAAGAGGGCATTCCGATTCGAGCAAAGTTTCGAATTCCGATTGTATTAAATTCTAATTAGTTTTTGAGACAAGAGACAAGAGACAAGAGACAAGAGACAAGTTAAAGTGAGTAAATAGTACTAAGTAAAAAGTACGGTCTCTTCAAACTAAGTATAGTTTTTACGAACAACGAACAACGAACAACGAACAACGAACAACGAACAACGAACAACGAAATTTGACAAAAGAAAAAATCATTTTAGGTATTGACCCTGGAACTACCATTATGGGATTCGGCCTCATAAAAGTGGTCAATAAAAAGATGGAGTTTATTCAAATGAACGAGCTGCTTTTGAACAAATACAAAGACCCTTACGTGAAACTCAAATTAATTTTTGAACGTACGATCGAGCTTATTGATACCTATCATCCTGATGAGATAGCCATTGAAGCACCTTTCTTCGGTAAGAATGTGCAATCGATGCTAAAATTAGGTCGCGCACAAGGGGTTGCTATGGCAGCCGGACTTTCTAGAGAAATACCCATTACCGAATACCTTCCTAAAAAGATAAAAATGGCCATTACCGGAAACGGAAATGCAAGTAAAGAGCAAGTCGCCAAAATGTTACAAAGCGTATTAGGCCTTAAAACTATTCCAAAGAACTTAGATGCGACTGATGGACTGGCGGCGGCTGTTTGTCATTTTTATAATGAGGGTCGTGTTGAAGTTGGAAAGAGTTATTCAGGGTGGGATGCTTTTGTGAAACAAAACCCTAAAAAGGTGAATTAACAATTAGCAATTAACAGTTAACAATTGTATAATGACACAAAAACCAAATCCTTTAGCAGATAAATCATATGCCTTTGCTCTAAAAGTTGTGAAGGTTTATAAAGCATTAGTTTCTGATCATAAAGAATATGTGTTGTCAAAACAACTATTGCGTTCTGGAACTTCAATAGGAGCTAATATTTCAGAAGCAAATGGAGCAATATCAACTGCTGATTTTTCTGCAAAAATTTCAATTGCCTATAAAGAAAGTTTGGAGACTAAATATTGGCTTAATCTATTGAAGGATTCTGAATACCTCGATGATCATAAATCCAAAGTGCTTATAGAAGATGCCGATGAATTATCTAGGATTATGTTCACCATCCTAAAATCCACTCGTATTAAAAAGCAATAATTAAAATCTGTATTAATTTGATTTCTATATTTTTTTCATTGTTTACTGCTAATTGTTTATTGTTAATTGAACAATCCGCGAAGATATGAGCGGAATCTACATTCACATACCCTTCTGCAAACAAGCTTGTCACTATTGTGATTTTCATTTTTCTACAAACATGTGCAAGAAAGAGGCTATGGTTGCTGCATTGCAAAAAGAGCTTGTACTCCGAAAAGCCGAATTTAAAGAGGAAGTGGTTGAGACCATCTACTTTGGCGGAGGCACTCCGTCCGTTTTAACATCCGAAGAAATTAAAAGTATTATTCAATCGATTTATGAAAACTATCGGGTAGTTGAGGACCCAGAAATTACTTTAGAGGCAAACCCTGATGACTTGTCAAAAGATCGAATAATTCAGTTGTCGAACAGTCCGATTAACCGTTTGAGCATCGGCATTCAGTCTTTCTTTGAGGAAGACTTAAAACTAATGAACCGGGCTCATAATGCTCAAGAAGCTGAGGATTGCATTCGCGAAGCGGTAAAATATTACCAAAATATTTCGATAGACTTGATTTACGGTATTCCAAGTATGACTGATGAGCGTTGGAAACAAAATATCGAAAAAGCACTTTCCTTTAATATTCCGCATATATCAAGTTATGCTTTAACGGTAGAGCCGAAGACTGCTTTAGCTAGTTTCATCAAAAAAGGTATTGTTGAACCCGTTGATGATGAGGTAGCTCAAGCGCATTTCAACATCCTTTTAAATAAAATGGAGGATGCTGGATTTGAAAGTTATGAGATTTCTAACTTTGGTAAAACGGGGTATTTTTCTAAAAATAATACGGCGTATTGGCAGCAGAAAAAGTATATTGGTATTGGTCCATCTGCACATTCCTTTGATGGTGAGCGACGGGGTTGGAACATCAACAACAATTCGAAATATATCAATTCCATAGAAAAAAACATCTTACCCATTGAGATTGAAGTATTATCAAAAAAAGATAGATACAATGAATATGTAATGACCGGTTTGCGAACCATTTGGGGAGTGTCAATCACCAAAATTAAAGATGAATTTGGAGATGAATATCACGAATACCTTTTAAAACAAGCCAATAAGTATTTAGAAGAGCATCTTTTGTATTTAGATGGTGATATTCTTGTAGCTACCAAAAAAGGGCGTTTTTTAGCCGATGGTATTGCTGCGGATTTATTCATCCTGAACTAGTTTCAGGATCTAGGTTGAAGTAAGGACATGATTAACTATGAACTAGTTTCAGGGTCTGTACTGAATTACTGTAGTATTTCAATTTGAACAAGTTTCAGTAACTTTGAATTTAATGACAATAGGCTATTTTTACATCTTAAGTAATCCTACTTGAACACTACTATATGTTGGAGCAACCAAAGATCTTGTAAATAGAATAGATCTGCATATGCAAGGTAAAGGTGCCGTTTTTACTAAGAAATATCATGTCAAATACTTAATGTGTTTCGAAAAATATGAAGTTTTAAAAGATGCCTTTAAACGAGAAAAGCAAGTGAAAAATTGGAAGAAAGAATGGAAATGGAATTTAATAAAAGAGAATAATCCAGATTTATTAGATTTAAGAGATGATTTAGAATCACTACTTTAAGAAACCTAGATACTGAAACAAGTCGAGCATATATGCGAGCAAAAATAAAAAACGATTTCATCGATTTATCGAAGCCTTTAGATATTTCAATGCCCATGCGAGCCGCAGCTTCAAATGTAAATGCATGGTATGTAGATCATCCTAAAATTGAGCCTCATAAAGAAGGTGATTTTGTGGGTAAGGTATCTGAAGGCGCGGTGGTTAATTTTAATGATATTTGGTTTAATCCGCATGCACATGGTACGCATACCGAATGTGTAGGTCACATTACGGAAGAATTTCACTCGGTCAATCAAAGCCTCAAACAATTTTTCTTTAAAGCTGAGGTACTTACTGTGGCACCAGAAAAGTATCAAGACGATTTTGTGATTTCAGCCAAGCAACTAAAGTACGCTTTAGGAAATAAAAAACGAGAAGCAGTCATTATTAGAACCTTACCCAATACTCGTTCAAAGTTATCACGCCAATACTCACATAGCAATCCGCCATATTTGTTAGAAGAGGCCGCTCAATATTTAGTTCAAAAAGGCGTAGATCATTTACTGATTGATTTACCGTCAGTTGATAAAGAAAAAGACGGTGGCGCATTGTTATGTCACAAAGCTTTTTGGAATTTTGATGGAAAATTGCGCAATCAGGCTACCATTACCGAACTGATTTACGTTTCGAATAAAATTAAAGACGGCACTTATTTCTTAAACCTTCAAGTTGCGCCATTCGAAAATGATGCTAGTCCGAGTAGACCCGTTTTGTATAAAATTGAAGACTGATGAAAATAAGTTTAAAAATCGAGGAAGTATTAATGTTCGTTCTTGGCGTCTATTTATTTAGCCTTTTAGACTTTGAATGGTGGTGGTTTTTAGTTTTAATTTTAGCTCCTGATATTGGTATGTTGGGGTATCTTTTTAACGCTAGAACAGGAGCTTTTATGTATAATTTATTTCATCATAAAGCAATTGCGATAGCCATTTATCTTTTAGGTATTGTTCTTGCAATGCCGATATGGCAACTTGTTGGAATTATTTTATTCTCACATGCGTCGATGGATCGAATAATGGGCTATGGTCTCAAATACGACAAAGGTTTTAAATATACCCACTTGGGTGAAATTGGTTAACTTGGCATTTAATGGACACTATTTTTGATACGGTTTTAGGATTATTATTGGGTGCGATTGCTACCTATTGGGCATATACTTTTTTCAAGAAAAAGCAGAGTAAAGAGGTGACTTTACACCAATCAACGGTGCTTTTAGAGAAAATTAGAAGCGTAAGCAAATTAGTTTCTGTTGAAGGAGAATTTGCAGAAATCTATAAGTATGAAAATACCAAAGAACGCTTTTTAAGTCTGGTGTCAAGTAAGAAAAAGGCCTTGGTTGTTATAAATGCTAAAGCTCAAATTGGTTATGATTTAAAGAAGGTTGAAATACAATCTGACGTTGATAACAAGCGTATTATTTTAACTAATTTTCCGCAACCAGAAGTATTATCTATCGAACCAGAATTAGAATTTTACGATATTCAAAACGGAATGTTTAATTCATTTTCCCCGAATGATCTTACAACTTTGAACAATGAAGCTAAGAACCATATTCTAGAAAAAATTCCGGAAAGTGGATTAATGGAAACCGCTAGAAAAGAAGCCTTGCAGGCCGTTTTACTAATGGAATCAATCGTTGCAACCATTGGGTGGAAATTAGACTACTCCGCCTTAGAAATTCCTGAAAATGAAAAAAAGAAACTCATAGATAAATAATACACATGAAAAAAATCTGCTTTTTATTATTTTTAACCTTTAACACGACTGCCTTTGGTCAAACTGATACAGATTCTCATGAAAATGAGAATGAAAACAATACGAATATGATGAAAGAATTTGATGCTAATTTTGCACATGTAGTTTATTTTTGGCTTAAGAACCCAGATAGTAAAGAAGATCGAGTTGCCTTTCATGTTTCATTGAATAAGTTTTTGAATAATTCTGCATTTGCTAAAACAAAATTTATTGGTGCGCCTCCGGCTCCAAGTAGAGAGGTGGTAGATGGTTCTTTTACTTTTTCATTGATTGTGACCTTTGAATCGGCAGAAGCTCAAAAGGCATATCAAGATGAAGAACCGCACAAAGTTTTTATTGAAGAATCAAGCAAGCTATGGTCGAAGGTTATTGTTTACGATTCTAAAGGAGTTAATTAAATCGTACTCATTGGTCATATGAACTTAAGTCTATGAACATTGAAGAATTCAGAAACTACTGCATCGCCAAAAAGGGAGTGACAGAAGAATTTCCTTTTGATAAACAAACTTTGGTGTTCAAGGTTATGGGCAAAATGTTTGCACTTTCTGGCTTAGAACGCGTGCCTTCGCAAGTCAATTTAAAATGCGACCCTAAAAGAGCTATCGAACTTCGAGCAGAGTATGATGGTCTTATAATTGAAGGCTACCACATGAGTAAAGTACATTGGAACACCCTTTTTATTGAGGAACTACCGCCGAAATTGATACTTGAATTAGTAAATCATTCTTTCGACCTTGTAGTTTCCAAATTTACCAAAAAACTTAAGGCTGAGTTTGATGGCTTAGATCAATTAGATGAAAAGTGAACTAGATGTAATAATTCATAATCTTCAAGAATGTTTTGACGGAAAGCCTTGGTATGGTATTTCAGTTTTAGAAAAATTACAAGTTATACCTTGGCAAATTGTAAACGAACAAACCTATAGTGATAAGTCTATTGCCGTACTGGTACAACATATGTTGAATTGGCGCATTTTTGTATTGAAAAAGTTGGAGGGTGACAAGACTTTCAACATTGTCATTGATGGCGAAAATGATTGGGATGCTGTTCTGGTCAATTCAGAAGAAGAATGGCAAAATCTGATACGTAGTCTACAGTCTTCTCAAAACAAGTTACTTCAGTCTCTTTCAAAATATTCAGATGAATTACTGCAACAACAAGTACCAGGTAAAGCGTATATTTTTGGTCCTATTTTAGCTAGTATTTCGCAGCATGATGTGTACCACTTGGGTCAAATTGCAATGCTGAATGCCATGCATCAAGCTAATTGATAATCTATATCTTTGTTTGCTACAAATAGTAAGCCTTCATGCAAGATTTAGCCTCTTTTTACCAAAGTAATATTGACAAGCACTCCAACGCTTTAGCTAAAGTTACTGAACAATTGCTGGTTTCAAGTATTATTCGTTTAAGTGTTTTTACGCTAACTGCTTTTGGTATGTATGCACTTTTTGGCAGTCCTAAATTAGTGATTGGTGTGGCTGTGGTTGGTATTGCTCTTTTCTTGTTTTTGGTGGCACGACATACTGATTTAAAGTATAAGCGTAATAAGTTGGTTGCTCTAAAAGAGATAAATGAAACCGAGCTACTGGTTTTAGAGCGTGACTTTCATCACCTTCCAAATGGTGATGAATTTAAAAATTCCGCGCATTATTTTAGTCAAGATATTGATCTTTATGGTAGAGGCTCTTTTTATCAATATAGCAACCGTACGGCATTGCAGTCAGGTAGTGAGGCCTTAGCAGAATTATATACTGAAAATTCGATTCAAGGCATAGAACAAAAACAGCAGGCTATAGCTGAACTTTCTAAAATGCCTGAGTGGCGACAAGAATTTTCTGCAGTCGCTTCATTGGCAAAAACTCAAACCACTAACGCTGTCATTCAAAAATGGTTAGAGAATTATGCTCCTTTTGTGCCCGCTATGATGCGATACTTACCACTAATTTTTTCAATACTTTCATTAGCATGTAGTGCATTCTTTTTTTTAGGGTTTATATCTGGCTGGATACTTTTGGTCGTAATGCTTGTGGGTCTATTAATTTCGGGATTGTTTAGTAAAAAAATCACGAAATTAACAGCGCACAGCACCAAAATACAATCTACTTTTCAACAGTATAATAAGCTGTTAGTGATTATTGAAAATATGAATTTTGAGTCTGACCTGTTGAAAAACAAAAAGAAAGCGATTCTTAACGAGGGACAAAAGACATCTTCCATTTTAAAAGAGTTCTCCAATCTTTTAGGAAGTCTTGATCAAAACAATAATGTATTCTATTTGTTTTTTGGAAATGGGTTTTTTCTCAGAGGATTAGCTACTTCGTATCAAGTTGAGCAATGGATTGAAAAACATGGTGCTTCTGCGAAAGATTGGTTTGAGGTTATTGCATTTTTTGATGCATTTATAAGCCTAGGTAGTTTTGCTTTTAATCACCCTGAGTATGCGTATCCTAAAATTACTGAAGATACCATCGTCTTAAAATCTAAAGCAGCTGGCCACCCCTTGTTAGATCCTAAAAAGAGTGTTTTGAATGATTTTCAGATTGGTAATGAGAAGTTTTTTATCATTACGGGCGCAAACATGGCGGGTAAAAGCACTTTTTTACGTACCGTTTCTTTACAGATCGTAATGGCAAATGTCGGACTTCCTGTTTGCGCTGAAGAGGTGCTATACAATCCCATAAAATTGATAACAAGTATGCGCACCACCGATTCATTGACCGATGACGAATCGTATTTCTTTTCGGAGTTAAAGCGTCTAAAATTTATAGTTGATGAGATTCATACCGATGAATATTTTATAGTCTTAGATGAGATTTTAAAAGGAACCAATAGTACCGATAAGGCAAAAGGTTCGCGTAAATTCGTAGAGAAACTGGTAGGATCTAAATCGACCGGAATTATTGCTACCCACGATTTAAGTTTATGCGAAGTAGCAAAGCAGCTTCCACAAATTGAAAACCACTATTTCGATGCTGAAATTATAGCTAATGAATTACATTTTGATTATAAATTCAAAGCGGGTATTTGTCAGAATATGAATGCGTCTTTCTTATTGAAAAAGATGGAGATCGTAGATTAAAGTGAAAAGAAAATCGAGAATAGAACAGAGAAAAGAGAGAGGAAAATTAAACTTCTAAACTGTTTTAAACTTGAACTTAAATTTTGAGTTCGTATTGAATTTGGTTTCAGAATTATTCAATAGAATATTTAATTTCCCCTTTGGGGGCTAATGGGCTTATGGATTCATTAACACAAATCGTTTTAGGAGCTGCCGTTGGTGAAGCGGTTTTAGGTAAAAAAGTGGGTAATAAAGCCATGCTTTACGGCGCAATTGCTGGTACCATTCCTGATTTAGATGTTTTAGCTCGTTTTTTTGTTGATACGGTAACGGCTACCGAATGGCATCGAGGCTTTAGCCATTCCATTTTCTTTTCTGTATTGTTTGCACCTATTTTTGGGTGGTTAGTGTGGAAAATTAATCGAAAGTCAAAAGCTTCTTTTTCTGATTGGTCATGGCTTATGTTTTGGGGCTTGTTTACGCATCCTATACTAGATGCTTTTACAACTTGGGGCACACAACTTTTTTGGCCCTTCAAAACACGACTGGCATTCCAAAATATTTTTGTGATTGACCCATTATACACCCTGCCATTTTTGATGTTTCTACTGGTTGCAATGTTTCAAAAACGAGCTTCCCCGAAAAGAAGAAAATACAATAACTTAGGTTTGATATTAAGCTCGACATACTTGTTAATTACGCTTATTTTGAAAGGGTTTGCATATAAACAATTCGTACATAATTTAAACGAGCAAAACATTTCATTTCAAGAAATGGATATTCGTCCTGCACCTTTTAGCACGATCTTATGGACCGCCAATATTGATACACCAAACGCGTACCTCATCGGAAACTATTCCTTTTTTGATTCAAAGCCCATAGAATTTGTACCCTATGCAAAGAATCATGAATTATTGGGTAGTTTGGTAACGAATGATAAAATCGCTCGTCTTATTGATATTGCAGAAGGCTGGTATACCATATCTGAAGAAAATGATACCTTACTTTTTAATGATCTTCGTTTTGGATTACTCAGTTTAAAACCTGAGGAAACTAAATTTGCGTTTACCTACGAAATAAGCACTTCTGAGAAAGGTCTTGAAATTATCGAAACACCTAAAACAGGTGCCGATGCTGAAGGTTTATTAAGTAGTCTTTGGAAACGAATAAAAGGGAACTAATTTAGCTAGCTTACAAAAACTCTATTTGAAGCTAGAAAGTAGTAGTTATATTCATGAAAAACGTCACTTTTTTAGCAGGTATATTAGGGGCATTACTTTTTATAAGTGCCAGTATCTTGGGCGGACTTCAGATTGAAGGTTATAGTTTTATACGTCAGTTCATTAGTGAAAGTTATGCAACGGGCATTCCGAATACCACGTATTTAAGATATATGTATATGAGCAGCGGAGTACTATTGGCCTTATTTGGGTTTCTGACGCCTTTCGTGCTTACTAAGATAAAACTCCCCAAAATTGGCTATTTTAGCTTCGCTATTTTTTATGGATTTGGCACTTTAATTACAGGGTTTTTTCCGTGTGATTTTGGTTGTCCCTCTGATGGTGATCATCTGAGTATTTCTCAATTCATTCATAATACTGCCGGTTTTCTAGTGTATGCCGTCGTACCTTTTTGTTTGATAGGAATTGGGTTTTTTGCTAAAAAAGGGAACGTTGGCGTGCAATACGCTAAAATCACTATCATATGTGCCGTTTTAGCTTTTGCTTTTGTTGTACTTTTATTCAGTAACCCAAACGGACCGTTTATAGGATTGTTTCAGCGATTCATAGAAGCTAGCATTTTGTTTTGGGTGATATATACCGCTTTGTATATCCGAAGAATAAATAATTGAAATTTATGAAGATTTGTTACATTATTTTATCTGTGCTACTGGGCATTAGTTGCTCCAATGAAAAAAAAGAAATCCCCTTAAGTACGTATCAGCAATGGCATACCATCACCTTACCATTTGAAGGTGTTCATGTAACTGAAACGGGTGACGACAATCCGTTTTTGAATTATAGACTAAGCGTAACATTCGAACACGCAGAAGAACGTTTTCAAGTTCGCGGGTTTTATGCAGCTGATGGCAATTCCGCAGAAACGAGTGCTAAAGCAGGTAATATTTGGCAAGTTCGGTTTACACCAAATAAAATTGGAAAATGGACCTATTCAGCAAGGTTTCAACGGGGTGACGGAATTGCCTTGAAAGAAGATGAGATTGCTGCAACAGCTATCGATTTAACTAATGCTTCTGGAGCTTTTGAAGTGATTCCATCCGATAAAACAGGAGCTGACTTTAGAGCGCAAGGTCGTTTGGTAAATGAGAAGGGTTATTTTCGATTTCAAAATTCAGGAAAGTATTGGATAAAAGGTGGTGCAGACAGCCCTGAAAACCTGCTTGCTTTTGAAGATTTTGATGACACTTATCGCATACAAAGTGCCGATGAAGAAGGCGAAGCAAAGACCAACGATACCATTCATGCGTACCAACCTCATTTGAAAGATTGGCGCGAAGGTGACCCTAGTTGGAAAAACGGAAAAGGAAAAGGACTGATTGGGGCTATGAATTATCTAGCTTCTAAAGAAATGAATGTCGCCTACTTTTTAACTATGAACATCAAAGGAGATGGCAAAGATGTTTGGCCTTATGCTAGCCCAGAAGATTTTACGCGTTTTGATGTGAGTAAGTTGGCCCAATGGGAAATTGTTTTTCAGCACATGCAGTCGAAAGGAATTTTGTTGCATATGGTTTTGCAAGAAACTGAAAATGAAACCATGCTTGATGCAGGTGATACCGGACCGATGCGGCAATTATATTTCAGAGAAATGGTGGCGCGCTATGGTCATCATTTGGGAATGAACTTTAATCTTGGTGAAGAAAATGGCTATGCAGAATTTACACCCATTTCTCAAAATGATGCACAACGCAAATCAATGACTGATTTTTTGACGAAGATAGATCCGTACAACCATCCAATTTTGTTACACACGCATTCGCATGAGCCGTACAGAGCTTATATTTTAGATTCGATTGTAGGGTTTAAAAATTTAGACGGACTTTCATTACAAGTCGATAAGCGTGAAGGAGCGGCAGAGGTCATGAGTACTTGGAAAGCCAAAGCTCGTGAATCGGGGCACGATTGGATGATTACTATGGATGAAATCGGAATGTGGCATACCGGTGCTCAAGCAGATGCGATTACCCCAAATCATGATTCGTTACGAAAATATGTACTCTGGGGAACCTTACTTTCAGGAGCAGCGGGAGTAGAATGGTACTTCGGTGCACGAAATGAGTATCACGATTTAAATACCGAAGATTGGCGCTCAAGAGATCGATTGTGGGAATTAACAGGATATGCTCTAAACTTTTTTCAAGAACATTTGCCCTATTGGGAAATGCAACCAGATCATCAACGCATCAATACTAAAGATGCCTACTGTTTGAGAAAAACAGATTCGGTATATGCTATGTATCTTCCAGATTCAAATGTGCATACCGTCAACCTTTCTGATACGCAACAAAAGTATACAGTACAATGGTTTGACCCTTTAAAAGGCGGAAAATTGCTAAAGGGTTCTATAGAACATGTGGTAGGTGGTACGGCTGTTTCTTTAGGAAGCCCACCATCTGGTCAACAAGATTGGGTAGTGTTGTTAGAAGTAGTTTCAAACGAATAAAAGCAACTTCTACAACTGCGGTAACTAAAGTGTTGAACCAAAGTAAATAACCAGGGGGCAAGCCCATGAGGTATTCGTAGGAAAACAACAATAGTATTTCAAGGCTAACCTCTTAGCATTTTTAATCTCGATTATAGTGTAAAAGCTAGGTTAGCACTACAAACTTTTTACTTGTAGGTCATGAAAAGCATTGGCTTGAAGTTTTAAAAGCTCCTCTGCTTTTTGTTTCTTATAGGCGTAAACTTCTTCCTCTTCTCTAATTTCACCATATATTTTTTCATTCAAAGAAGTGTCTGTGGCCAATACTTGTGCACGCTGCGCTACTTTTTGAGTAACCCAGGTTTTGATGGCACTTTCTTCATCTTCTAGTTTTAAATCATATTCCCCTTTTGAAGCTAATAGTTTTGCGATTATAGGCGAGGTTTCTATGGCTAGAAAAAGTAAAAAGATAAAAAATGAAGGTAGCCATGGTAATTTATCCAGCGCTGTAATGCGCGCCATGAGTCCGTCAAAACCATCAATGACCGGCTGCGAATTTTTAACCACTTCGGCATATTCGGTATTTAAGGCAGCAATTTGAGTTTCTATAGCCATCACTTTTTGGTCATTACTTTCTTTTAATTGCTTTAGGTCAGCGAGAGCAGCATCATGTTTTTCACGTTTTTCAGTATACACCGGTCCTTTACCCAAAAGTTTGGTGCCAGCAGTTCCTTCAGCTTCGCTGATATAAGTATCATATAATGCATTGGTTTCAGCCTCTTTGGTTGCGATTTCATTTTTAAGACCAAGTATATCTTGATTTAATTGCTCAACGGCTGGGGTGTATTGCAAGGCCAATTGTTGCTTATTGGCAAGTGTCATTTCGTTTTTCTCTTCTAAGAGCACTTGGTTGATTTCCTTTTCGAAAATCTTCATTTCTAAAGGTTTTGAAATCACAATCGCAATAATCACAGCCAATAATATTCTTGGGGCGGCTTGTAGCAACTCGCTGCTAAAACTATTTCTCTTTTTGATTGTAGATACAATGAATCGATCAAGGTTGAATATTAGGAGTCCCCAAATGAGTCCGAAGAAAATGGAAGTAAATAAATTATCAAACACGGTATAAAGCGCATAACTACTTGCTATAAATGCCATAATAGCTGTAAAGAATACTGTAGCACCAATACCGGCGTATTTGTTTTGTTCGCCTTCCGAACAGGTTTTTAATAGGCTAGCATCTGCCCCTGAGCAGAGAATGAAGAAGTTTTGCAACATGATGATTGATTTGATACTGAATCAAGTTCAGCATTAATTGATGAATTATTTTCTTAAAGCTTCTATTATAGTAACAAGCCTTTAGATGATATTAGTATATGATAATAGTTAATTGTTACAAAAAAAGCCTTCTGAATGAAGGCTTTAGCAATTAATAGTGTTTAAAGTTATTTGGAATTCATTAGTTCTTTAAAGTTATAATTTTTGAAGTTTCGATCTAGAAGTACAACAGGTCTATTGCTTTTGTTAGGTTTTAAAGTGGCTAGACTTAAAGATCGTTTACTATATACAAGATCAAGCGCCTTATAAAAATTTATTTTTTTGCCTTTATGATAAAAAATTGCTTGTTGCTCATTTTGTTCAATAATTTGTTTAGCATACATCTCCCTCGGTCGATTAGGATCTTCGATTTGGCTGGAGTACTGAATAGAATCTTTTAACATTCTTTCCTGATTACCACCGCTTGTATTGGTTAATTGAATTATTGGATTTTGACTATTCAAAGGTCTTTTTGAATGACCAATTTTTATTGGTTTTTTTGATATTTTTATAATTGGTTTTTTGCCTTTTACAGAACGGCTATCGATATTAAGGCTTTTATTCTTTTTAAGAAGTTCAATAGCATTGTCAGATAATATTTTTTTGCCTTCATAATAGAAAGTCGCATCTTTTTTTGCCATTTCAATAACGTGATCT
>ENA-ORXR01002063-ORXR01002063.1-marine-metagenome-genome-assembly--contig:-NODE-2063-length-19829-cov-144.250354_pt1 | contig 19829 bp, 11 predicted proteins | sample MGYA00237866_ERZ511479 | MGnify/ENA metagenome assembly ERZ511479 | reverse complement strand
CCTCTCACAACAAATAAAGGATGATATCGCCCGAGGGCGACAGCCCGGAGTGGCGATTTCATCCTTAGTTGGACGAGCCGGGTTTAGAGAGGCGTTCCGAACCGACCGATCGGCGAAGTTGAGAAAAGACCACTTCGATGCCCAATAAGGCTGAAAACGGATGCGGTCAATGGATGTTCGGCTGTTGCACCTCGCCTCGCTGAGCGGCCCATTCGCCCAGCGCTTCCGTCGTGAATTACTGGCGCTCGATCCAATCGAACGAATCCGCCGAGGGCTCCGCGGTCACCTCTCACCGCGCCCGCTGAAACTTCTGCTGCAACCAGCCCATCCACGCCTTTGGCGAGTCGCCGGGATCTTCGCCGCTCAAGTTTCGCAGGGCGCGCATCACCGCATAGGCCATCCGTTCCTCGGCCTCGTCGCGTCCGAGAACGGTCCTCGGCAACTGATCCTCCAAGCGCCGCGTTCGGGGACGGACCGTGGTGGTGTTGCCGAAGCGACCGACCGTGGTTGCATTCTCCGACGGACGCGCCTCCCCTACGCTGGCTCCCGTTCGGTTTGCCGCTTTGCCGACTCGCTGGCCAACCTGGCTCAGTAAGGCGACCAGATATTTGATCGCGTGCGGATCGCCGACCTCTTCCAGCGCCTCGGCGACCCGTTGCATCGCCGCCGAATTCTGGCCGCGCATCAGATCGAAGTAGGCTTTGGGCGCCAGACCATAATGGAACTCGCGCACCAAACCGGCAGCGCGCTTGCGCGTGGCGGCGTCGGCATGGCGCAACGAGATTTCGAGCACCATCGGCAAGGCGGCGCGTTCCTCCGTACGTTCGATTGCGTCGAGCACTTGCTTCTGTGTGGCCGGACCGACTTTGGCGAAGCCGGCGTGGAGTTCGCGAAGGCCGGCAGGGTCGTTAAAAATTTCTGCACACAGACGTTCGTCCCACGCGACTTCGGGGCCGGCGAAAATCTCGGCGAGCGTGGCGTAGCGGGCGCGCATTTGGTCAGCGGTCGGCGGCAACGGGGGCGCGTCCAGTTCGAGCTTGGGGATGAACTCACGCGCGGCCTTGGCGGGGGCGCGGTGCGGACGTGCGCCGACCGGCGCGAAGGCGCGTTCGAAGTCGGCTTCTTTGCCGCGTTGCAGCAAGACAACGTGTTGTACCCAGCCGCGATGCAGCGCCTCGAGATCCGGGAAGGAAGCGCTAAACGCTTCGCCGCCGCGTCCGTGAACATTCCATTGCTGCAGGTTGGCCAGATAGGCGAAGAACGGATCACGGTGCTTGCCGGATTCGCCGTGCAGCAGAAAATGAACGAAGCTCCAAGCCAGCGCGTAATCCACACTACTACCGCCACGACCCAGAACGCCGGGCAGGTGGCCACCCTCGTCGGGCGTGATGCGAACGAGTTCGGAGACCGACGGCAGCACGCGGTCGCGGAACACGGCCTCGAGCGTGCCGAGTCGCATCAACCGAACGGTGCCGTTTAGTCGGAAGCGGCCGCTACCTTCAAAGTAACAAGCGAGTCCTTCGCGATACCAAAAACTGCCGATGTCATCCGGCGCGGAGGCTCGCGGCGCGACCACCGGAATGCGCAGCATCTTGTCGAACAGTTGGTGCGCCGCCTCGTGTCGAAGCGTGCTGATCAGCTGACCCGCCGGCCATTTGTTTTTGTCGATCGCAACGTAGGCGACGCCTCGGCGCGGATCGTACAGCCCGGCGTGGGCCATGCCGGCGCCGCGAACGAGCGCGACCCGCAGGCGCGAGTCCGCTGGTGGCAGTGAGTTCGCGGGCTTGCGATACGATGGCTGGTAACGCACCGGCTCAGGTCCGGCGAGTTTGAGTTTGCCGACAAAGGTTTCGACGAACTCGGCGCGCAACACCTCGAGCGCCTGACTCGCGCGGCGGGCGGCGTTGGTTCCGTCCTCCGATACCACGCGGTAGTGCTTGCTGGTCACCGGCGCGAGTTCCGGGTCTGGCGGTCCGTCGCTGATGTGGGCGAAGGCGGGCAAGGCGGGTAGAGCAAGACAGAGGGCAAGAAGCCAGACGGCGACGAGAAAACGCATGGGGCATCATAAAGGATGGGGCGGGTTTTTCCAACCTGCTTCGCGACGGCCTTCGACGGGAGTGGGGCTAACCGACCAAGCCTGTGCTGGCGCGTTCGATGTCGTCAACAAAGCCGTGAAGTGGAATGGCGAAGTGAAATGGTGCGGCGACATCACGGCCGACAAGGCGCAGTTGCTGAAAGATCTGAACCTGCCGGTGGACACGGGTCCGAAAAATGGAAGCTCACATAATTCGAAACCAACTGGCCCTATGCGGCAGTGCCAGCCGACGTCGTGTTCACGCCGAACAAGAAACAGAAGAAGGTTCGACGCACCGCAGCAATCGACCGATCTTCCGGCGTCGGACTCGGCTGGGCACCGGTCGCCTTCGCCATGGTTATGGTGTTCGGAATGCGGCGATTCGGTCGTTCGGATTAAGCGTCAAAATTAACAATCCATTTCTGTTGCAACTTTCTCTTGCGCGAGAAGTACGATAGGCTACGTTTACTGTATGGAAGATCAGTTCATCGACAGACCCATAGCCATCGAGCTTTTTGCCGGATGTGGTGGAATGTCCTTGGGATTTGAGCAGGCAGGATTCCATCTTGCCGCGGCAGTCGAGATCGACCCTGTCCATGCAGCCGTTCACCATTTCAACTTCCCATACAGTCGCACTATGGCTCGATCTGTCATCGGTCTAGGTGGAAATGAAATACGCAAGGAAGCCGGCCTACAGGGGAGGCAAGTGGCTGTTCTCTCTGGCGGGGCACCATGCCAAGGGTTCTCAATGATCGGAAAACGAGCATTGGAAGATCCCAGAAATATTCTCGTGAGTGAATTTGTCCGGCTTGCAGAAGAGCTGGATCCGACCTGTGTCGTTTTTGAAAACGTAAAAGGGTTGACGGTCGGGCGCCATAAGAAGTTTTTGGAAGAACTTGTCCAATCCTTGGAGAGCTTGGGATTTGTCATCCAAAGACCGACGAGAGTCCTGAATGCTGCCCACTTTGGTGTGCCTCAAAAACGTGAAAGACTTTTTATTTTGGGGGTAAAAAAGGATCAGGCGATAGCCTACCCCGAAGTTCAAACTAGCTGGAATGAGCAAGAGGATCTTTTGTTTCCCGTTAAAAGAACGCCAACATGCCACGAGGCTATCGGAGACCTCCCAGATATAGATTTAATTCCAGATTTGGTCAAACACGACGAGGCTCAGGTACAGTTCACGGTTGGTCAGAGTGAGTATTCAGACGAGATGCGTTGTGTAAAACCGAAGCATTGGCACTACGGATACCGTCGAAAATGGGATTCATCACGAATCACATCTAGCCTAAGGACGAAACATACAGACATTTCAAGAAGGCGTTTTTCTGAGACACCACCTGGAGAGGTCGAACCGATTTCGAGATTTTTCAAACTGCATCCAAACGGTCTTTGCAATACGCTTCGAGCTGGCACGGATTCAGCACGGGGAGCGTTTACTTCACTGCGGCCTATTCATTTCGAAAAAAATCGCTGCATCTCAATCCGAGAAATGGCGCGACTTCAAGGGTTTCCAGATTGGTTCAGGCTTCACCAGACGAAGTGGCATGGTGGCCGCCAAGTTGGAAACTCCGTCCCTCCGCCATTAGCCAGAGCTGTAGCTAAGGAAGTTCTTAGAGCATTGGGAGTCCAACCACGTAAGCCAAGAGGCCAATTACCCCTCGGCGACCCTGCCTTATTGCAAATGGATATGTCTCAAGCCTCACGATTTTGGGGTATCGACGTACCAATTAGAAAACGTGATCGCAAAAGCGGCGCAAAAAAGCGTAAACAGGAAGATATAGAAAAAGAGCGGCTCGCTCGTGCCAAATGAATCGATATCAAAAAATAATCGCCCACGTTTTCGAAAAGAATTTCTCTGCTCAAGAGAAACAGATGGAGATTCCGTTTACACGGGACCATCTTGTTGAAGCTGCAAACTTCCTAAAGCTTAGGCCGCCAAAAAATTTAGGCGATATCATATATTCTTTTCGATACCGAAATCCAATGCCCTCGGTCGTTCTTGAGGCACAACCAGATGGCCTTGAGTGGGTGATTGTAGGTAAGGGGCGCGCGAAGTACGCGTTTAAGCTCATTCCATATCATCGAATTCTGCCGAATCCACAATACCTCCCTATTAAGATTCCCGATGCCACGCCTGAGATAGTGCTATCCCAAGCACTATCGGATGAACAAGCTCTTCTTGCGAAGTTACGGTATAACCGACTCATCGACCTATTTTTGGGAATCACTGGGTATTAGCTTCAGAACCACCTGAGGACAACGGTGAAAAACGTCGGTCAAGTGGAAATTGATGAAGTGTATATAGGAGTCGACAGAATGGGTTGCCAATACATTGTGCCCGTCCAGGCGAAAGGGGGAGGTGATGAGTTATCCACGATTCAAACAAACCAAGATATCGACTGTTGCGCCGAAAAATTTCCAGAACTAGTTTGCCGTCCAATTTCGGCTCAGTTTATCGATCATCAGCAAATCTGCCTCTTCGAACTGGCCTCCGACTCGGATGGGATTGTCAAAGTCGTTGACGAAAAGCATTATGTTCTAGTCTCAGCGGATCAGATCACACAGGAAGAACTGGCAACCTATCAGCGACGATCTTGAGTTGATCGTCCCATGAGTACCGTCGTGTCAGGGTAAATAGCATTGGAAACCGGAGACTTTCCGGATAGCGTGCGCCATGACCCAACGGAACCGCTATTTTATGTATGGCGCCATCGCAATTATTGTCGGCATCGCCCTGTTCTTCGTCCTGTTCTTCGGACTCCGCAACTTCCTGTACGAGGGCGGCGATGACGCCGAAGAAAACTTCGTCGCGTTCGCGGTGGGCATGGCCACCTTCCTCGTCTCCGCCATCTTTGGCGCGTCGTTTATCACCATCGGCCTGTCGAAGCCGAAGTCGGACGCTTGAACGGGGCCGATCGCATGATAGGGCTGCCAAAAAAAACAATGACACCCGAACATCAACGCCTAGCGGAAGACGCGACCCGCGAAAAAAACTGGAAACGCTGGGGGCCGTATCTCTCCGAACGCCAATGGGGAACCGTACGCGAAGATTACTCGCCCGACGGCGCGGCTTGGGAATATTTTCCGTTCGAGCATGCGCATCTGCGCGCGCCGCGCTGGGGCGAAGACGGACTACTCGGCATCACCGATCGACAGTGCCGACTATGCTTCTCCTTGGCTCTCTGGAACGGCAACGACAAGATTCTCAAAGAACGCCTCTACGGCCTGACCAACCACCAGGGAAACCACGGCGAGGACGTGAAGGAGGAATACTTTTACCTCGATAGTACCCCCACCCACTCCTACCTCAAGGGCCTCTACAAATATCCGGTCGCGGCCTATCCCTACGACGAACTCATTCGCGAAAATGCCGCCCGCGGGCGCGACGAACTCGAGTTCGAACTGCACGACAGCGAGGCCTTCCGCGACGGCTATTACGACGTGCAGTTCGAGATGGCCAAGGCCGACGACAACGATCTGTTTTTCCGCGTTCGGGTCACCAACCATTCCGAACAAGCCAACACGCTGGTGCTGCTACCGACGCTCTGGTTCCGCAACCGCTGGTCGTGGGGCCAAGCGCACGAAGGCATTCCGCCGTCAGAGCGACCAAGCATCAAACGCCGGGATGCGAACGCGGCCTCGCTCGATGTTCTCGCCCGCGAACTCGGCACTTGGCGCTTCGACATGGAGACCGAACCCGAACGCATCTTGTTCACCGAAAACGAGAGCAATCACGAGGTGCTGTTCGACTCGGAAAACGAATCCAAGTACACCAAAGACGCGTTCCATCACGCCGTCATCCGCAACAACTACAAAAAAACGCATCCGGACTGCGGTTCCAAGGCGGCCCCACTCTACCGACTCGAACTCGAACCCGGCGGCAGCGCCGAGTTGCGCTTTCGCCTGTGCGCGGACGAGTCGGCCGGCAAAAAACAGAAGGCCACGAGTGCCGCCGCGTACGACAAGGCCTTCGCCGAACGCATCGCCGAGGCGGACGCCTTCTATGATGCCGTCCTGCCGAAGGACGCACCCGATGACGAACGCGCGGTAGCGCGTCAGGCCTACGCCGGGCTGATGTGGACCAAACAATTTTACCACTACATCGTGCAGGACTGGAAAGAGGGCGACGACTACATCGCTCCGCCGGCCACGCGCAATCTCGACTGGAACCATTTCTACGCCCGCGACATCATTTCGATGCCGGACAAGTGGGAGTATCCTTGGTTCGCGGCTTGGGATCTCGCCTTTCATGTCCTACCGATCGCGCGCATCGACCCGGCCTTCGCGAAGGAGCAACTGACCATCTTTCTGCGCGAATGGTACCTGCACCCGAACGGCCAGATTCCCGCTTACGAATGGAATTTCAGCGACGTGAATCCACCGGTGCACGCCTGGGCCTGCTGGCGCGTGTTCCAGATGTGCGAGGGAAACGACCGCACCTTTCTGGCCGGCTGTTTTCAAAAACTCTTAATTAATTTCACCTGGTGGGTGAACCGCAAAGACGAGAACGGCAACAACCTGTTCTCCGGTGGCTTTCTCGGACTCGACAATATCGGCGTGTTCGACCGCTCGCACGCGCTGCCGCCTGGTTCGATTTTGCATCAGGCCGACGGCACCGCTTGGATGGGATTTTACTGCCTCACCATGCTCGGTATCGCGCTCGATCTCGCGGTCGAAGAATTGCCCGACGGAACAACGGTCGTACACGCCGAATACGGCGACATGGCGTCGAAATTTTTCGAGCACTTCATGCAGATCTGCGACGCGATCAACGAACTCGACGGCGACGGTTTGTGGTGCGAGGACGACGGATTTTATTATGATGAATTGGTCGACGGACGCGGACGCACCATCGTGCTGCCGATTCGTTCCCTTGTCGGCCTGATGCCCTTGATCGCGGCCGGGATTCTCGACGAGCGCCGGGTAAACCAGCTACCCGGCTTTAAGAAACGTTTTCATTGGTTCTTAAAAAACCGACCCGATCTCGCCCGCCACATCACCGAACACGACTGCCCCAAACGCGGTCGTCTCTGGCTGCTCGCGATGCCGGCCCGGCAGCGCCTCGAACGGATCCTGCCGCGGATGTTTGATGAGGCCGAATTCTTATCCCCGTTCGGCATCCGCGGCATGAGCAAAAGCCACGAACAAGAACCGTTCTCGATGCGCCTCGGCGGGGAAACCTTGAAGGTGCAATACACCCCAGGCGAGTCCAACACCGGCATGTTCGGCGGCAATTCTAACTGGCGCGGTCCGGTGTGGTTCCCGATCAATTACCTGCTCGCCGAGGCGATGGAAACCTATCATGCGTTTTACGGTGACGCGCTGGATTTCGAGTACCCGACTGGTTCGGGATCGCGTTCGAGCTTGAACGAGATCGCCCGCGATCTGCACCGGCGCCTAGCCGGTTTGTTCTTGGCCGACGAGAACGGCCACCGCCCCTGCCACGGTGGCGATCCCCGCTACGCCGAGGATCCGGACTACCGGAACTTCATTTTATTCTACGAGTATTTCCACGGCGACACCGGCCGCGGACTCGGCGCGTCCCATCAAACCGGGTGGACCGCGTTGGTCGCGACTTGTTTGGAAAAATAGCGTTCTCAGATGCCGGACGCTAAAGCTGCTGTGGATCACATTAAAATTAAACTGCTATAACGCAACACAAGACCCAGACAAAAGCCGCTTTGCGGAGGCAGAAAAATTTGAGGCAAAAGAATCGGAGTCCGCAGGTTTGTTCCAACCGAGCCAGAGAAACGGCTCGCGAGGCCGCTCGCCCTCCAGATATTTCGTTCTAAAATCGGGCTGATCACGGCGCTATTCCGCTGTCGGTTTCTCTTTTTTCAGATCCGGCTTGGTGCGCTGTGAGAGCAGCGGCAGAACGTCTTCCATCAACTCGCTCTTCGGATAGGTCTTGCGTAGCTCGCGGGCCGCCTCCGCCGCTTTTTCATCGATATGGTTGTAGCGCGGGCCCTGATCCTTGTCCAAGGACGCGTAATATTTCAGCGCGAAGTCGCTGACCGCGTCCAGACTTTGCGCGAACTGAGCCGTCTTCGGATTGGCACCCAACTCCTCATTCATCGCCTTGAACCCCTCGGCGTTCTGCTCACTGAGTTTCCACTTCGTGGTCATGTACTGGCTCCAGTTGTATGCTCGGTACGGCATCAACGTTTGATAGGGCTCCATGCTTTTGAGCAGGTGGTTCTCAAAGGCGATTTTCTTTGCGGTCGCGTCCGGCGAATAGTCGCGCAGCAGGTAGCGTGAGTCGAGCCAGGCGAGCGCGTCCTCGATCAACCATGACGGGCCGAGGGGAAAGCCATCGTTGTGATACATTAGTTTAGTCGAACGCGCCCCGTTTTTCTTGGCGACGGCAGCCGCGCTGTAGCGAAAGAAGCTAGTGGCGTGGGTACTGATCACCACGTCCCGACTGCTCAAACTGATCCGCTCTCTGGGCGGGATCCGCGCGTCCGATACCAGCGCCCCGGCACCGTGAAATTTAGATAGGTTGTACAGTGCCTGGATGCCGCCGCCGTGGGCGCCAGAAAAATAGATGCGTTTGCGGTCGACCGGCAGGTCTTTGAGCGCGTGGCGGATGCAGCGTTCGGTGACGCTGTAATTGTCGCGAATCTCGTTTTTCTGTGCGGATTCGATGATCGCGATATAACACCAGCGGTGTTCTTGAAGAGCCTTCTGATAGCGGATGATGCTTTGCGGCGTCGCGCCGGCGCTCACGGTGTGCACGATCAGCGGGTGGCTGCCGCGTGGGTTGTAGGTGGACGGAATGTAGGCATAATAAGACGCGTTGCGTCCGGCCTCGATCGCGTCGCTGAGCTGGCCGAGATCATACGCGGGCGCGGGCGGCGGAAAGAACTCTTCAAGGTAGGCGATGGGCGCCGGTGTCCTTCCATTCGTTGTAGCCGGACAGTTTGAAGATGCCGGTGACAATCAAGATCCCTGCGAACACCGTGAGGGATTGAAGCAGGGCAAGGATTGTGACCGGCCGCAACAAGCGCATGCTGTTCCTTCTCCTACTCCGATTTCTGATCCCACAGCGGGTAGGGATCGCCGAGGCGTTTCATCTCGGACGCGAGCAGGGCTTCCATCTCTTTGAGCTTCTCGGCAAGCGCCGGGTCCTCGGCGAGGTCGGTGAGCAGGTTGCCCGCTTCGAACTTGGCGTGTTGGCTGATGTATTCGTGCGGGTTGGCTTTGAGATTGAACAGCTGGGTTTCGCGAACGCTGCCTTCGAGCACATCGTATTTGATTAGTTTCCAATCGCCCTTTCGAACCGAGCGCATGCCCGGCTTCGTGCCGCCGCAGTAGGCGCCGTACAGGACCTCGCGAACCGTCTCGGATTTGCCCTCGAGCACGGGGCGGAAACTTTTGCTTTCGACCGAGGCGGGCGCGTCGATGCCGGCCAGATCGCACAGGGTGCCGAGCACGTCGAGCAGGTAGATGTTGCCTTGCGCACGGCCGGTGTTGATGCCGGGTCCGTTGACGATGAACGGCACACGCCAGGTGTGTTCGTAGAGGTTTTGTTTGCCCTGCAAGCCGTGGCGTCCGATCGCCATACCGTGGTCGGCGGTGTAGAAGATGATGGTGTTGTCGCGTTCGCCCATCGCGTCGAGCTGGTCGAGAACGCGGCCGATTTGAATGTCGATGTTTTCGCTGCAGGCGAACTCACGGCCGATCTCGTTGCGGATGGTGCGTTCGTCGCGGCGCTCCCACACGCCGGGCACCGACACTTCGTCACGTAGCCCTGGGTGGCCGTGATGGAACGGGTGTTCGCTGAGGTAGTTGATCGGCAAGGGCGGTTGAGCTGGGTTCGCGGCGGGCACGTTGTCGCGGTCCTTGTGGTTGGTTGCACCGTACTTGGCGAGCAGTTCGGGGGTGCCGTCACGAACGTCGTGCGGGTGCGAGAATCCGTAATAGATGAGGAACGGGTCTACATCATTTGCTGTCTCGCGTTGCTTCAAATACGTGAGCACTTGTTCGGCGTGCCAGGCGCTGCCGGTCTCGGCGGTGCCGCCGCGTTTGGTCGCGTCCTTGACCACCGTGAACTTGGCGTTGGCGGCAGGATAGCTGTTGCCCTTTTTGCAGGTGCGCATGGTGTCGTAACCGGCTTGGTTGAACACGGCGGCCATCGAGGTGTCGGCGGGGTTCACTGGCCTGGGAGCCGGGGCTTGCTTCGGTTTTTGTTTAGCACCACCCCGTTGTTTACTCTGCGCCTTCGGCAGGTTCCATAGGGTGCGTCCGGTCATCACCATGGTGCGTGACGGGCGGCAGACTGCGCCCGACATCGAACCCATGTGATAGGCACCGTCGAACACCATGCCCTCGGCGGCGAGCTGGTCGAGCACCGGCGTGTCCAAGGTCGAACGCGGGTTGTACATCTTGAGGTCGAAAGGCGATTGGTCATCGGCGATAATGAACAGGATGTTCGGCCGGTTGCCGCCAGCGGCATTCGCGTTTACCCTCATCTTCGCGGCCGGGGCGAGGGCGGCTTTTTCTTTGGCCGCAGCCTTCGCTTTGGCCGCCTCTCTGGCCTTCTTATTGTTCTTGGCGGACTTGGCTGCGGGTTTGTTTTCGGTTTTCCACAGCACGATATGGTCGATGTCGTTCTCGGACGCGGCCCCGTCGGTGCTGCGACCGCGGGCGACATCCTCTTCTAGCAGTTTGAGCAGCTTCGCCGCTAGTTCGGGTTTTTCGTTATAAAGATTTAAGGTTTCGCCGGGGTCGACGGCCATGTCGTAGAGTTGTGCCTTGGGCCAATCGGCCGGCGCGGCATTTTCACCGGGTGAGGACCAACCGCCGGACGCGCGCGCCAGCAACAGCTTGTACGGGCCTTGGCGGTAGGCGAAGTGACCGCTAATCGAGTGGTGGATCACGCCGTTCCGGGTCGAACGAACGGGCTGGCCGGAGAAGGCGGGCAGATAGCTGACGCTGTCCTCGGCGCTCGCCGCCGAACCAACGATCTCGGCGGCGGTGGCAAAGAAGTCGGTGTGGCAGATCAACTCGTCCGAGGTGCTGCCGGCGGCGATTTTGCCCGGCCAGCGAACGATGAACGGCACGCGGTGTCCGCCGTCCCAGAGGTCGGCTTTGGACCCGCGGAAGGGGCCGCTTACGGCGTGACCCTTCGCCGCCAAGTCGCTGATTTTGGCGGCTTTTGAACAGCCGTTATCGGTGGTGAAAATGATCAGGGTATTGTCGGTGAGTCCGTTGCGTTCGAGGGCGGCGTCGATGCCGCTGATCACCGCGTCGGTCTGCATGGTGAAGTCGCCGTATTTGTTGAGCTTGGATTTGCCGGTCCACTCTGGTGTCGGCACGATGGGCGTGTGCGGCGAACCGAGCGGCACATAAAGGAAGAAGGGCTGGTCGGATTTAGCGCGTTCGTCGATGTATTCGACCGACTTCTCATGCAGGCGCGGCAGCATGTTGATCACGTCGTCGTGGGCGATCACGGTGTCGCCTTCGGTTACCGCTTCCATGTCGCGGGCGTGGTGGAAGCCGTGGAAATAATCGAAGCCGCGGGTAAGGGGGCCGTCCGGAATCTTCGAACCGACGGCCGGCGACTTGCCGACCTTCTTCGCTTTCTCGCCGGTGTTCGGATCGAGGTATTGGTAGTTGAGGTGCCATTTGCCGACGATGCCGGTGTGGTAACCTTTGGCGCGCAGCATGCTGGCGACGGTGGTTCGGTCTTTGGCGATCAGGCAGGGGGCCCAGCCGGTGACCACGCCGCTTTGCAGTTTCGTTCGCCAACTGTAGCGGCCGGTGAGCAGACCGTAGCGGGTGGGAGTGCAGACCGAGGAGCCGGAATGCGCGTCGGTGAAGATCATGCCTTCGCGCGCGAGTTTGTCGGCGCCGGGCGTGTTGATTTTTCCGTCCGGGTTCAGGCAGGAGACATCGCCGTAACCTTGGTCATCGGACATGATGAAAATGATGTTCGGCTGTTCGGCGGCGAACGCGAAGGCGCCGACTAGTAGTGAGGCAAGAAAAAGGAGAAGCGGGCGGGCGGTTGATAGAGATTCCATAGAACCACCCTTTTTGATGCGGGTCTTATTTTCAATCCATTCAACTAATTTTTCTCGGAGCGATGAGTCCGGTGAACCCCATTCCAGCCAACCCAGCGGTCAGGGGATTAACCGCATGCGGTACAACTCGACCGGATTACTGCGGTTCGTGGTGGCGGTCATCCGCGCCCCAGTGCTTTCGAGAACTTGGCTGACGGCGGTCCAGGTTACCAAGTCGGTAGAGGCTTCCACTTGAAACGACGTGCCAGCGGGCACGGTCCACGACAACGTGATGCCGTCAAGCAAGATGCGCGGTGCCTCTGCGGTGGTGGAAGGATGCGAGTAGGTTGTTCCCTGCTGCAACACGATTGGGCTGCCCTGCGCCGTGTCGAAGGTCATCGACACCGAACGAAACGGCGCGGTGGGGTTGTTGTCAAAATTGTTGCGGATCAAGGAGAGATGGAGGTGGGCGCCGTCCACGTAACCGCTGTCACCGGAGAAGCCGATCATTTGTCCGCGTTCGACGGTGTCGCCAAGTTCGACGCTCACCCCGTTCTGCCGCAGGTGCACGTACTCGGCGAAGGTTCCGTCGCTATGCAGGACGCGCACGTAATTGGCATCGCCAGCCAAGTTTGGGTCGTTGCCTCCGCTGGGTTTGTCTTCGACCACTTCGAACACGATGCCGTCGCGAATGGCGTGGAGCGGTGTACCCACGGCCATGCCGAAATCGATAGCCAGATGGTTTTGTGGGGAGGAGGATTGGTGTGAAAAGGAGCCGCCTTCGCCTTGGTCGACCCGGAAGATTTCACCGACTTCGAACGGAAGCGCGTAGACATAGTCATCTGGAACCGCCCGGTAATCCCCTGGGCCACTGGTGGCTTGGAAGTTTGCCGCCGGACTCGGACCGGTAACGGCAAGGGAGGAGAGAACCACGTTGGTGGAGTTCGGGGGCAATACAAACAGGAAGGAGGTTCCCGCGGTGCTCGATACATTCGAGAGGTCCAACGTGATGCGACCCGAGATCGGAACCAAGTGAGGATTGGCCCCGCGGACCTCGAGCGGACTTTGGCTGAAATAGAGATTCCCTTTCAACTCTTGTGCGTTGGCGGACGGGGTGAAGGAGGTGAAGGAGGTGAAGGCGGTGAAGGCGACGAACAGCGAGAGGTTCAAACCACCGCCGAGCAACTTGCACCATCCGGTCGCGAACGCGCGCATCGGCACCGCCGACCGCGCAGGTTGAGCCTGTGCAAAATCTCCAAGTCTCTTCGCCAATTTTATCATGGCAGATTGTACCCCAGCCCTCCGGCTTCGACCAATTCTAACGGAATGTTTCCCGAAGAAAAAACCGGATCGCAGGCCGCCTTCCGCCCGCCGAATTCGCGCGTTTTGGCTCTTTGCAATATCCATGCTTTTCGGTTAGCGTGAGGTGCTTTCTCAAAATAGCCTACATTATACACAATACCCACTACCTATCAGGAGCCATCATGGGACTCTTCCGATCTATCAGCGAATTTTTTAAATCCCTCGGCCATCAAGCCGAAGGCACCATCGACCAAGCCGCCGACCGCATGCGTTCCGACGCTGGCGCGCTCAAATCTAAGTACGACGACGTCATCCGCGACAAGATCAAGGGCATCAAAGACTACCGCGGCGCCCTCGCCAACATGGTGCACCAAAAAGACAAAATGATCGACAAGGCCAAGGACCTCACCGACGAAGTCGGCAAGCTAGAGGACCTCAAGGCCGGCGCCGCCGCCAAAGTGCGCAAAATGGTCTCGACGATGAAGGGTGACGGCAAAACCGAAACCGACATCGCCGCCGATGATGACTTCCTGCAAGGCAAGGAAAGCTACGCCAAGTTCAGCGAGGCGCTGACCAGCAAGCAGGCCGAGATCCAAGACCTCGAACGGCGCGCCGCCGAAATCGAAGGCAAAATGGGCGGCCACAAAGAACAGCTCGCCAAGATGCTCAAAGACATCGACAAACTGCGCGACGAAGCCGCCGAGTCCGTGGCCGAAGTCGCCGCCGCCGGTGAAGAAACCGCCGCCCGCGACATGTTAAACACCGCCACCGGCGGTTCGAAAGCTAACGAAGAACTCGCCAAACTGCGCGAGATCCGCGCTCGTTCCACCGCCGAAGCGCGCATTTCCCACGAACTCGCCGGCGACAATGCCGACCCCGACGAACTCACCCGCGAGTTCCTGGAGAAAGCTCAGGAGGATTCCATCGCCGACGACTTCGCTTCGCTGGTCGGACTCGAAGAAGGCTCCCCCGCTGCTACGCCAGTCGCTAAGCCTGCGTCTGGAAGCTCTGTTCTCGACACGGTGCAAGATGCCGCCTCGGACGCGACCAAAGCCGCCGGCGACGCCGCGTCCAAAACGGTCGACGCTGCGAAGAACGCCGGCGACGAATTCAAGTTCCCGGAGTAATTCATGGCGTCATCAGAAATTTGGCGCGACGCCGGGCGCATTCTCAATGCCGGCCAAACCCGTTCACTGCTGATCACGGGTAACATTCACGATCTGTTCGAAGTCGAACACCACGACGAGACCTCCTATCAGCCGCTGGTCGATCTGCTGACCACCAAGTGGGACCTCCCGAACGCCATCGTCGTCGTCTACGAACTAACCGGCATCATCCGCTTTGTCGGCAAAGAAGACAAAACCAAGATGAAGGACGCGTGGGTGCAATGGCGCACCGGGATGGACGACGACGACCGTGCGATCAAACGCATGCTCGCGTCGCAGAAAGTCCGCGCCGAACTCGACCTAGTCGGCGACGCCTTCGATACCAATCTCAAACGCTCGGTCGGTAACCCGACTCTCGCGCTGACGCTACTCAAGCAAATGTGCATGTGTTCGCGGGCCGAGTCCGGACTCGATGAACACCTGATCGTGATTCTCGAGAACGCCGAGATGATCATCCGCCAGACCGAGATCTCGCGCATGACCGACGCCGATCGCAACCGCGTGAGCTTGTGTCAGGATTGGTTCAGCGATCCGCATTTCCAAGAAGGTAAAGATTCGGTCATCATGATCGCCGAGTCGCGTAGCCTGGTGAACACGCGCATCGCGCAGTTGCCACAAGTGCTCTCGCTTGAAGTGAACGCGCCTGACAAAGACGAGCGCCTCGCGTTCATCAACTGGTTCGACGCGAAGCACGACGGCAAACTCAAAGTCTGGAGCGACAAAGAAGAACTCGCCCAGCTTACCGCCGGTTTGTCGACGCACGCCCTGCAGCAAATGCTCAAAGGCGCGATCTACCGCGACGAGGAACTGCAACAGAACGCCATTCTAAAAAAAGTGGAGTCGTACATTCAAAGCCAACTTGGCGAGGACGTGGTTGAGTTCAAGAAACCCAGCCACTATCTCGAACACGTGGTCGGCTTCAGCAATCTCAAGGAGTTCCTCAACGACGAACTCATCCCCCGCTTCCGCTCGTCCGGACGCGACGCGCTGCCTGGCGCGGCCGTCTGCGGTCCGATTGGTTCGGGCAAGACCTTCATCTTCGAAGCTGTCGCCAGCGAACTCGACATGGTCGTGATCGAACTCAAGTCGATCCGTTCGCAGTGGTATGGTCAGACCGACGTGGTCTTCGAACGCCTGCGCCGCGTGCTCATGGCCCTGTCCAAAGTGATGATTTTTGTCGACGAGGCGGACACCCAGTTCGGCAGTGTCGGCAAGCAGGCACATGCCACCGAGCGCCGTCTCACTGGTAAAATCCAAGCCATGATGTCCGACCCGCGTCTGCGCGGCCGCGTGCTCTGGCTGCTGATGACCGCCCGCATCCACCTGCTTTCGCCCGACATTCGTCGTCCGGGCCGCGTCGGTGATTTGATCATTCCGATTCTCGATCCGCGCGGCGAAGACCGCGACGACTTCCTCCGCTGGATGGCGGGTTCGGTCTTGGAAACCGAAATCGACGAACCCACCTTGAAGACCCTGCGCAAAGCCACCAAAGGCTACTTCGCGGCCAGCTACGCTGCGCTGCGTTCGGAGTTGAAAGCCAAGGCGTCGTACGCCGACGACAAGAAGTTGAGTGTCGAAGAAGTGATCGCCATCGTGGAAAACCAAATTCCGCCGAACATCGGTCCCACCCGCAAGTACCAAACCTTGCAGGCCCTGATGAACTGCACCCGCCGCAACCTCCTGCCCGATCCCGACGTCACCGACGAGGAACGCCTCGCCTGGGCGCAAGAGATCAAGCGGCTTGAGGCGATGGGCGTCGAGTAGAGGGCTCTGATGAAGTTCGCGTCTGTTGGCTGAGCGCGTTATGGGTCGAACCGTAGCCGAAAGAATACGCGAGCTTCGTTCGGGGGACCCTCAAAGGAATACAAACTCGGTGTGTCGACCACTTGGAAGATCGACAAGGTCCAATCGATCATGTCGCGGCTGGCCTCGGCGGCGATGGTCACGTCCGGACGTGGAACGCGGTCGAAAGCGAAGCGGCCATTGCCGTCGCCGATGGTGAACGAGCTGGTGGGCTGGCTGCCCGCATTGTCCGGCACCGAACCCAGCGCGTACTCGGCGAGATTCTGCCAGCCGTCGCCATCCGGATCGGCGCTGTTGGCACCGGGGCCGGTATTCGCGGCCGCGCCGAAGTAGGTGGCGCGCCATTGTTGAATGCCGCTCAAGGAAGGACCTGGCGTGAAGCGGGCAACGGATCGGCCGCCGGTACTAATCCAGACCGTTCCTTCGCGGTACGGGTCGACCGCGAGCGCGAGGGTGCTGGGGAAACGGAAGTTTTCGCGGGTGATCTCGTCCCAACGGTCGCCGTTGTCGTCGGAGTAGTAGATCTTCTTCCATGTGTCGCCGGGTCGGCGGCCGTAGACGGCGACGCGTCCATCGTAGGCATCGACGAACTCAGCTTCTTCGAAGCCGCCTCGCTCGATCCAGTTGTCGCCGGCATTGGTGCTGCGCCAGAGTCCGTCCGCGGCGGCGAGCCACAGGCGTCCGGCGACCGCGTCGTCGGTGCCGATCCGGCCATCATAAAAGGAGGCGTTGCCGGTGAGGCCGTTGCCGGCGACTGGCGCCCAGCTTTGTCCGCGGTCTTCGGAGCGGTAGAGCGCGGTCCAGCGTTGTTGGAAATAGCGGCGGTCGGACCCGGCTCCGTCGCGTTCCAGCCAGGCGAAGCGGGTGAACTCGTTGCCGCTCCAGATGCCTTGAGCGGCGGCGGGCAGGGGCACCTGGGCGAAGCTGAGTCCGGCGTCGGTCGAACGATAAATCCCGCCGGCCCCGGCCGCCGTGTTGCCGCCCATGAGCAGCAGCAGTTCGTCGGCGTTGTCGGCGGCGGCGACGCCGCCGATGAACGGTGCCCCCGGAATCTCGGTCCAGCCGTTGGGCGCGCGTTTGTTCCAGGTTGTGCCGTTGTCCTCCGACACATAGACGCGTCCGTTTTGATTGATGGCTTCGCCGCCGGGGGCGATGATGCGGTTGCCGCTCCAGAACGCGGTATGGGCGAACGACAGGATATCGTCGGGCCAGGGGAAGTGCCGGGCGATGTAGCCGGTGGCGAAATTGCTGTCGCCGCCGTCGAGTGATACCGCGAGACCATGGTCGGCGTTCGGGATGGCGACCTTGTTGGGGTCGGTGGCATGAAACTGGATTTTCCAGCAAACCACTTCGCCGATGCCGTCGACATTGTGGTCCCAGGTCGCGCCACCGTCGGTGGTCAGGCCGGGTCCGTAGCCGCCGGTCACGTACCAGCGGTCGGCGATGGTGACGTCTTGCAGGAGTTGGTTGAAGCCGCCACCGAGCCGGGTTTCGCCGACCACCGACCACTGGGGGATGGTCGCGTTCGGACCGAAGTCGCGCGACAGCAGAGTGAAGGTGTCGCCATCGTCGCTGCTGATGCCGAGGTCGTCGAAGAACGGGCCGGTGATCAGGCGGCCGTCGCGCAGCAGGGAGATGCAGGCGGCGCGGTTGACCCGGCGGTAGTTGTAGCGCGCCTCGAACGCGTCCAGGTAGTTCGGCCAAATATCCTCCGAAGTGTAAGTGGCTGGGTCGGCCCAGTTGGTGGCGGAAAATTTCCACACATGGGTGTCGGCTTCGGTCTCCGGGTTGGCGGCCCCGCCGATGGCGAAGGTTGTCCCGTCGGCTTTGCGTACGACGCGGTAGATGAGTTCTTCGTCGAGGATGCGGGTCCACGAACTGCCGCGGTCGGTGCTCACCCACAGGCCGCCTTCGCCGCTGACCCAGAGCTGGTCGGGAAAGTTCGGGTGGGCATAGACACCGAGGATCACCACGTTGTCGAAGGTGGTGCCCACTTTCGCCCAGTCGCCGCCAGCGTTGGTGCTGCGCCAGAGTCCATTGGCGCGCGAGCCGGCCCAGACTTCGTTCTCGTTCGTCGGGTGGATCAGCAGGCATTCGCCGCCTTGTCGGCCTTCGTCGTTGCCGGAGAAATTGATGTTGGGCAGCACGTGCGTCCAAGTTGCGCCGCCGTCGCTCGACTTCCACACGCCGCGTTCGGGGTCGTCGTCAAAGTAGGAGACGCCGCAGGCTTGGTAGACGATGTCGGCATTGCTTGGGGCGACGGCCACGCTTTGAACGAAGGTCGAACCCACGTGCTTGAAATCGCCACTCAGAAAATTCCAGCTCTCGCCACGGTCGTCGGAGCGGTAGATGCCGCCGACGTCGGTTCGGGCGTAGAGCCGCCCGGCGGGGTGCTGGATGATACCGGTCAGCCAGCCGCCGCCTTCCATGTCGATTTGGCTGAAATTGCCGGAGACTTGGGCGGTGCTGGTTTGGGGTAGAACAAGGCAGAGCAGCAGCGCGGCGACGAGCCGGGCGGTCAGGGCGCGTGAATGTTGGAGAAGTTTCATCGTGTTTATTCTACATTGATTGATCCAAAGCGTTGAATACCAAAAATTCGGCGGCACGCAACGGTCTGTGAGGATATGGCAAACCTTTGCCATAAGGTGGCAAGATTCTGCCATACTATGGCAAGGTTCTGCCACTCTATGGCAAGGTCTTGCCATACGTTTATGAGCCGTTTTTTGGGCAAAGACAAAGCTCCTATTTAGGAGTCTATCGGACTTCGGTTGCACAACTGGTCAACTGCGGTGGCTTGCTGGTGCCAAGCCCCAACGGGGCGAGACAACGTAGCCCGCGGGTGGAGTGAGGTACGAACGAAACCCCGGGGATTGTCCGGAGTTGACCGAGGCGCCCCAACGGGGTGCAACAAAAGCTCGCGCAGAAAATCAATCCTATTGTAATCCCCCGTTGGGGAACCTCATCACCCCTCCTCAACCCGGGGCTGCGCTCATCCCGCCAAAGCGAGATTCGCTTACCCCCGGGCTACATTGTCTCGCCCGCTTTGGGGCTTTCCCATGTCATTTGCGCCGGCATTGCGATGGCCTGCGGTAGAGGGGATCATCGCTCGACGGGGGCAAGCCCCGCCGTGGCGTTCGTGCGTTCGGGACCAATCTATCTTGATCATCGCTCGACGGGGGCAAGCCCCGTCGTGGCGCGAGGCTGGGGCAAGTCCGATTAGCAGCCTTACTTCTCCGAGGCCAGATACGCGTCGAACGAGGCGAAGCTTGTGATCTCGCCATCAGTCAGGGTGAGGTAGTGGTTTGGCTTGGCGAGGAGGCCCGCCATCAGCGACTCGGCGTATTTTTCAGGCGCCGATTTTTCAATCAATTCCCGAACCTGATCCAAGCTGCGAACGCGGAAATGGCATTCGCCGTCGTCGTGCGTGGACAGGGAACCGACCCCTTCCAGCGTGGCGTTGAAATCGACCATGTCGATGTGCTC
>ENA-ORXR01002061-ORXR01002061.1-marine-metagenome-genome-assembly--contig:-NODE-2061-length-19831-cov-11.933077_pt1 | contig 19831 bp, 19 predicted proteins | sample MGYA00237866_ERZ511479 | MGnify/ENA metagenome assembly ERZ511479 | reverse complement strand
GAATAACCTCCGCCTCGTACTCGAAAAAATTTCACTCAAAGCAACATATCATAATTAGATTGACTTACTACTTAGTAATATCTGGGGTTGTATATTGTTTTGGCGGGAATTATTCCGCCGATTTCTTTTCTTAAATTATAATTAATCATCACTTCATGTGAACCGGTGTGATAACTGTTCAAACCCGATAAGGGTAGGTCGTAGGCATAAGCCAACCGAATTTTGGGGTTAATGTTCATTCCTCCAAAAATGATGAGTGCATCAATTGTTTTATTATTGTATCCTCTAAACGAAGCCCCTCCAAATATATTGTCATTTAGTGTGCTTAGAATAGAAAAATCCACTTGGGTCTCAATGAAGTCAGACTTACATAAAAAAGACGGCTGAAAGGACAATCCGTCACTTATGTTAAATTTATATGCGGCGTATGCCGTATAGTTTCGCTTGAGTTGAATTTCTGTTATAATGTCTGATTTGTAGCTGGCAACAGGCTCGGTCAAATTCTCAGCAGCTACGCCTATTTGCAACGATTTGGTAATCAGATACAAACCCACGTTTGTCATCGGTGCTATAGCTGTCTCTACTCCTATCGGAATCAGGTCGTCATTATGATTGATTGTTCCGCCTTCATAATTGCCTTCGGGTGCGAGCAGTTTGCTGCCGTCGATGGCTTTTTGAAGGATGCCACCGCCTATTCCCAATGATAATTTAACATTTGACGAAAAACGTGCTACATAGTTGTACGACATCAGAATGGAAGTATTCCGTTCTGCGCCGAGTATGTCATTTTCGATACTCAAACCCGTGCCACCACTCATGTATTGCCAGGGCAAATGTACGTTGATGTTTTGCGAAATCGGGCTACCTTCCAAGCCGAGCCATTGTTTGCGAAATGCACCTGTCGCGCTCAAATAGTCGTCCATTCCCGCATAAGCGACGTTGTGACGATATTGGTTGAGCATATACAAACTGTATTGTACAGGTTGTTGTGCCTTCATTTCGACAATGCTCAAAAGCATAAAAAGTAGTATGCAAAAATGTATTCTCATTTTGTGGCAGATTCCAAAGACCAATGCACTAAATTTCAATCTATATATTTGTATTATTATTGAAATAATGTGAATGGCAATCATTTTCACAACGCGATTTATCGCGTTTTTATTTTTTATAAAATTATTTCATAAAAATCGAAATGCGTCATGTCGATTTTTTTTAACTATTATTTAACATTTCTATCACCTCTTCGACAGTCTCTACGGGTGCTTGGCAGGCATAATTGCGACATACATAAATGAGCGTTTTTCCGGCTTCGGCGTACTTGCCAATGAGTAAAGGATGTGCCTCGTTTTCCGATTTGGAAGTCATAATGACTTTGTGTGGAATGTACTCTGCCTGAATTTGTGTTGCCACTTTTTCGGCATTTTCTCCTACTACGGCTATCTCGGCATAAGTATAAATTTTAGCCGTCAATCCCTGCGCCCAACGCGCAAAAGAAGTTGGATAATTTGTTACCGCTACTTGCATTTTATCAAGCATCGTATTTGCCCTTTCTGTGTATTCTTCATTGGCAAATAGCAAACCGAGTCGCTGCAAATTATGTATCATCGTCGAATTGCCCGAAGGAGTCGCATTGTCGTACAATCGCCTTTGACGAACTACTACATCTTTCTGATTATCAGTGGTGTAGTAAAATAATTGATGCGTTTTATCAAAGAACTTTTCGATGGTGTAGTCAGTTAATTGACTGGCTTTATTGAGATATGTTGTATCAAAAGTAATTTCGTAAGCATCAATGAAAGCAGCTATCAAGAAAGCATAGTCATCAAGAAATGCCTTGTATTTTGCCACACCGTTTTTGTAAGTGTGAAAGAGGGCGGTGCTGCCTTCTGCTTGCGGAAATTTTTTGATTATAAAAGCCAGATTGTCTATTACAATTTGGCGGTATGTTTCGTTTTGAGTAGCTTCGTAAGCCTTCGCAAAGGCGGATGACATCAGTGCGTTCCAATCCAATAACATCTTATCATCCAATCCCGGCTTGATGCGTTTTTCGCGATGTTGAAAAAGTTTTTCGCGGAGCGCGGATAGCTTTTCTTTCGTTTGTACGAAATCTAAGCCGTTTTGTTCCGCATAGGTTTGAACGGGAGTTGGGCGATTTAGGATATTTTTATGTTCCCAATTGCCTTGTTCGGTTACATCGTAAAAGGCGCAAAAGAGTTCGGCATCTTCGCCGAGTACTTTTTCGATTTCCGATTTATTCCATACAAAAAACTTACCTTCTACACCTTCCGAATCGGCATCTTGTGCAGCATAAAAACCGCCTTCTTCGCTCATCATTTCACGCTGGATGTACGTGAGTGTTTCTTCAATGGTATCTTTGTAGAGGGGACTTCTGACGAGCTTGTAGGCATCAGCCAATAAGCGTACTAGAAGTGCATTGTCGTATAACATTTTTTCAAAATGTGGTACGAGCCATGCTTTATCTACTGTGTATCTTGCAAATCCGCCACCGAGTTGGTCATAAATACCACCTCTTATCATTTCATCCAATGAGAATAAGACATGTTGTATGGCTTCGCCTGCATTGGAACCGGGAGTATTTTTTGTATAGAAATAATATTGTAATAAATAATTCAGTGCCATGCTGCCCGGAAATTTGGGCGCGCCACCAAAACCACCTTCTACCCTATCAAATCGCTCTCTTATTTTGTAAAAAATATCTTGCAGTAAATGGAAGTCTTCATTGCGTTTTTCCTGCGTTCCAATCTTGTCCATCAATGCAGTGTCCGACTTTTCGATATGTTGCATTAGTTTATTGGCTTGGGTTTCTACGGTCTCACGTTTATTGTGAAAGCTATTCGTGATAGACTGCAAAACTTGTATCCATGATGGACGCTGGTATTTTGACACAGGAGGGAAGTAAGTTCCCCCATAAAACGGACGCGCATCGGGTGTTAAAAAACAGTTAAGGGGCCAACCTCCTGCTCCTGTGAGGACTTGCACGGCTTCCATATAAATGCCGTCGATGTCGGGGCGTTCTTCGCGGTCTATTTTTATGTTGATGAAATGTTGGTTCATGTAGGCAGCGACCTTCTCATCTTCAAAGGATTCATGCTCCATGACATGACACCAATGGCAAGCCGAATAACCAATGCTAACTAAGATAGGCTTGTTTTCTGTCTTTGCTCGTTCTAAGGCTTCATCGCCCCAAGGGTACCAGTCAACAGGATTGTGAGCGTGCTGGAGGAGGTAAGGGCTGGTTTCGTGGATAAGGCGATTTGGCATAATTGACGGTGGACGAACGCTGACGCTTGAAGGGCGCTGCGCTTGACGGATTAAAATTGTATAACAAAAAAAAATCCCGACAACCTTAGCTGCCGGGATTTAAAAAATATGTTGTTAGTTAGATGTAACTTATTTCTTATTGGATTGCTGCAAGTACAGGTCTATTGCCATTGTCATAGAGGGTGCTTCTGGTACGGGAGCTTGTACGTTAATATTCAACTTTTTATCGACAACTGCTTGGCTGGTCAACTTACCATAAACAGCAATACGTGTTTCGTTTTGTGTGAATGTGGGGAAGTTTTCGTACAAAGATTCTATGCCAAGTGGACTGAAGAACACTAACATATCGTAGGTAATCTCGCTCAAATCAGAGAGGTCACTTGCCACGGTACGGTACATAATGACTTCGTTGAAATTAAACTCATTTTTAGTGAGAAATTCAACGACTTTTTTGCTGCCTAAATTGGAACAAGGCAAAAGAAATTTTTCTTTTTTCTTATGTTTTGTCAATTGGTCTTTTAAGTCGAGTATTGTGCGTTTGCCAAAAAAGACCTTACGCTTTCTATACACAATGAACTTTTGTAAATAAAGGGCAACTGCCTCTGAAAGGCAAAAATATTTGGTATCTGCCGACATCTTGGTGCGCGCCTCTTCGCATACACGGAAAAAATGTTCTATCGAATTTTTACTGGTAAAAATTACTGCTGAAAAGTCAGTCGGATTCATGCGCTGTCGCCTAAACTCCTTCATTGTCACCGGCTCTACGTGAATGAACTGCCGGAAATCAATGATAATTCCATACTTCTCTTCTAAATTGCGGTAAGGCGAACGCTTATTTTCCTCTGGTTGAGGTTGCGAAACAAGTATTGTTTTTACTTTTTTGTATTTTCCGTTCTTTGATTGACTCAAGCCTTCTTCTTTTTGGTTTCTGTATATAGTTGATTGCCTTTATTTTATGATGTTCTAATGTTTTTTTGCGTCAGCAATAACCTTTTCAATTTAACTTCCAAAACCCTAACACTTTTACTAATATAAGCAAGGGTGCGATTTCGACGGTGCAAAGGTACAAAAAAAAATGGAATTTATGCAATGACATGAATCGTCCGCCTATCATAACACCACGAATAGAACGATATAAATAAATCAATAAAATTACAGCAACTCCTCCAAATAAAGCAATTTTTTTGAACGGATCGGGCGCAAAAGCCGCTACAATGATAAAAGGTAACAGCGCAACGCCAATGACCTGATTGAAGACTGCCATAGTATAACCGTACTGGTTGAGTTCTTTGTCAAAAGGCATAATCCAACCGATAACCTGTATAAGTAAATGCTTGGCAAGCATAACCACAGCCACAAAAGCCATACAAATCAAAGCCGAATAGATACTCCCTGTCAACATCGGTACTTTGAAGTACCAGCCCAATAAATACAAAAACGCTCCCATACTAATCGCATACATCGAATACGCCAAAAGATACATCGTCGTGATGCGTCCTTTTTGGGAACGATAGTTAAAATTGAGCATGTTTTTACTGGTGAACGAGCGCATAGTACGGCTCAATTCTGAACCGTGTGCCGAATTGAGTATCGCCATCAAAACACCAAGTATCAGTACGATACCACCCATCCAAATATTCGGGATGCCACCTGTATCTTCTGGTGTTTCTGCGGGGTTCGCCGTTGCAGAAGTGTTATTTGTTTGGGAGTTATTTGGGTCAAAAGGGTTGATTTCGGACAGCACACTATCCGTTGATATCGAATCCAACACCACCAGTTTCGCACTATCTGTCTCTACTGAAGGTATGCGATCTAGCAATTCAAATGGATTCACCTCGCCCTGTTGTGCATTCATCGTTTGACAAAAGCACATCAACAAAAAAGTCAAAAAGATTAGGATAAATTGACGATTCAACATTTAAATAGTAGCTTGTTTCGCAAAAATAGGATTTATTCTATGATTAACAATAGTAAATACAATATCAATTTCGATCACGATAGCATTTTCAATATCTTCTTTCCTCTACTTCTGGTACCCGCAGAGCCGTATCGCAACATATCTTCAATCACCACACGCAATTCTTCCTGTAAATCAGGCTGTTCGAGTGTAATGTTATAAATAATTGTCATAGAAAAAGACTGCACAGCAATTGTCTCTTTCGGATTGAGCAAAATATCAAAACAAGTATTGACCAAATCACCTTGATGTACCTCCGGTATTTTTACATAAGACAATACACGTACAATATTACGCTTGACGGATACATAAGGTGTGTTTTTTAATACCTTTGTCATTCTACCTATATAAGGTACAATCAATTCGGGATTTTTATCCGCACAATGACTCATCACCCAAGCAGCACCCTGACTCAATCGCTTATCATCGCTCAAAACAAATTGCATCAATTCATCAAATTTCGCTTCATCATTCTTAATGTAAGCCGATAATCGAACCGCTTGCGTTTTGCTATGTTCGCGTAATATTTCGTCTTTTAGATTCATTTGATAATGAGTGAATGAATTTTGAATGAATGAATTTTGAATTTTGAATGAATGAATGAGTGAATGAGTGAATTTTGAATGAATGAATGAGTGAATTTTGAATTTTGAATGAATGAATGAGTGAATTTTGAATTTTGAATGAATGAAACACTGTTTCAATCGTCGTTTAAGTCTAAGCGCATCAAAATCATGTGTCTGGCGAAGCCCGTTTTTTCATAAGCCCTAATCGCGCCATGATTTTTGTCATAGACCTCCAATCTCAATTCGGTAACATTTTTCGAGCGACTCCATGCCTTGAGTCCTTCGACAATCAGTTGGTTGATACCTTGCCCACGACATTCGGGTGCAACATACATGAAACCCAAATAGGCGTATTTTTCATGTTGCAGATAAGGTTTCGCAATTTCGATGCGTGCGTAGCCCGAAGCCACAAGCTGCCCTGCTTGCTCTGCCACCAAAAGTTCAATATGTGGCGCAGTAATCAATTGATTTATATTATAATAATAAGTATGCTCGTTTTTTAAAGTCACGTCAAAGGGGCGTTCTGCTTCAATCACGCCTTGCTCAAAACGCAGTAGAGTTTCCATATCATTTAAGGTCGCTTTTCTAATCGTAATTTGCTGCATATTTAAGTTTGAGTTTTCCTATTTTTGACACAATAGCTGCCATTTTTCCTCATCAAAATCCAATAAGGATTCCAATTTCATATCTGCCACTGCAAATTGCGGACGCGCTACTTCGGGTACGACTACGACGGTCATAAGGGCAGCCTTAGCCGAAATCACGCCCGGCAAAGAATCTTCAAAAGCCAGACACTCCGCAGGGGCAATGCCCATTTTTTCAGCCGTATGAATATAGACGACCGGATGTGGCTTGGCATATTTTTCTATATCAGCAGAGTGCATTACAGGGAAAGCATCTTGCAAATTGAGTTTGCCAAGTGCCGCATCAATGATCCGAAAAGAAGAGGAAGAAGCCAATGCAATGGGCATTTTTTTGCGTTCAAAAAAACTGAGAATCTCCTGTACGCCGGGTTTGGCTACGAGTTTTTCTTGCATCAAAGCAATCAACTCATCTACAATCGCCGTTTCAATATCTTTTAAAGATGGACCTTCCCAAGGACTTTGTGCATAGCGCAAACGCACCACATCATCTATACGCACCCCGGTCGTATCCTGACAATCTTTAAGACTCAATTCTATCCCAACAGTCGGAAAAACCCGTTGTTGCGCTTCATGCCAATGCGGTTCTGAATCAATCAGTAAACCGTCCATATCGAAAATAACTGCTTTCATTTTTATGTGTTGGAGTGTTGATGTGTTGATGTGCCGGAGTGTTGATGTACTGATATGCTGACGAAATTATTTTACTACATAAAAACTTCAACACTACAACACTACAACCTTCAACACAATTCATTCAAAAAACCTTTTAGAACTTTTAAGCCTTTATTGAGGCTTTCTTCGTCATTATTATTAATGATAATATCTGATTCATTGAGGTAGGGTTCGATGTACTTTTTATAGGAAGGTTGGACGTGATGTTCGTAGCGATACAGGACATCTTCCAATGGATAATTTCGCTCTATGCGATCGCGCTTGATGCGACGAATAATTTTGAGGTGATCGGGCGCATGGACAAAAATTTTGAGGTCAATTAATTTTTTTATTGCTTCAAAATGAAAAATAAATAAACCTTCTACAATCACAACCGGAGCAGGTCGAAAAGTACGAATTTTGGGCGTGGCATTAGAATTATTAAATACGTATTCTTGTCGAGTGACGGTCTTTCCTTCAATAAGCAACTTAATATCATTTGTAAAACTTTCGCTATCAATAGAATACGGTAAATCAAAATTTTTTATACCTTTTTCATCTATCTTTTGCTCTCCACGCGGACGATAATAATCATCTTGCGAAATAATGCAAACCCGCTCTCGCGGAAACATTTTTTCAACCTGTTTGAGCAAAGTTGTTTTGCCGGATCCGCTCCCTCCGGTGATACCTATGATATAAGTATTCGTCATAACTTGTAGATTATTGATTGTAGATTGGTTGATTAGGAATAAATGACCAAATGGGTGTGGAGTTTTATTTAAAAGAAATTCTTTTGAATGATGAAAAAAATAAATATTTCGCATAGCAAAATTTTCGTCCTACATCAATGAATTAACCAATCACCAAACTCGGTCACAAATAAACAAATTTTGATTGGATTTTTCGTTCAAAAGTGAATGATATTATTTCCATTAAAATCATTTGGACATTTACTGTTTCAAACTTGTTTTTGAATAATGAAGCTAATGCTTCGATTTACAAACAATTGACAACTTTTACTTCGTTCTTTTCCGCCTGAATTTCGTTAAAGAACCACTCCGTTAGCTACGGCTAAAGTCGTGAACCTTTGCCTCATTCAGACGAAAAATAACTTTGTTTAAGTTATCAATTATTTGTAAATCGAAGCATTAAAGTCAGAAAATTCCCTAAATTTACGGTTACATTTTTTTGTAAAAAAATAGCTGTAAATAATTATGGAACTTTTGATCGGTATATTTAGGGGTATTCTTGGTATTGTTGCCCTTATTGGCATCACTTATGTATGTAGTACCAATAGAAAAGCCATCAACTGGGGTTTAGTCGTCAAAGGACTTGCCCTTCAATTTATACTCGCACTGCTGCTGATCAATCCATTTGACTTTATTGTCTTTGACTGGATAAGAAGTATTTTTAAATACATAGTTGAATTTTTTGTATTGATGATTACTGCGACGGAAGAAGCCTCGCAATTTATGTTCGGTGATTTGGCGAAAGCCGGTGGACCTTATGGTTTTGCGTTTTTTGTTTTACCGACTATTTTGTTTTTCTCGGCTTTGTCCTCCTTGCTATATTATCTTGGTGTCTTGCAAAAGGTCGTTTATGGCTTTGCATGGCTGATGAGTAAAACGATGAAACTTTCTGGCGCAGAGAGTCTTGCTGCTGCCGCGAATGTATTTATCGGTCAGACGGAAGCACCGCTTGTCGTAAAACCCTATCTCGAACGCATGACCCGTTCGGAAATTTTGTGTCTAATGACAGGAGGGATGGCGACGATTGCAGGTGGGGTCTTTGGTGCATACATGGGCTTACTTGGTGGTGAAGACCCGGAGGCTTTGAGGTACTTTGGGATGCACTTGCTAACGGCTTCGATTATATCTGCGCCGGCAGCGATAGTTTGTGCCAAAATTTTGTTTCCTGAAACCGAACCAGAAAAAGTAGATAAAAATATTGACATTCCGAAAGAGGAAGCAGGAAGTAATGTTTTGGATGCGCTCGTGCGTGGCACGACAGATGGTCTAAAACTGGCAGTCAATGTGGGGGCAATGTTAATTGTTTTCACAGCGTTTATATTTTTATTTAATAAGATTTTTATGTATATTGGTGATTTCACCAATCTAAATGACATGATTACTAAAAATAGTGATGGTGTCTATAAAGGCTTAACCTTACAATACATTTTTGGATTTATTTTTTCGCCCATAGCTTGGCTGCTTGGTACACCTTCACAAGACATTGTAGCGGTCGGACAATTGCTCGGAGAAAAAACAATCCTCAACGAATTTTTTGCTTATCTCTCACTTGCTGATTTGAAAAATGCAGGTGCTTTGAGCGAAAAATCCATTTTAATAGCCACTTATGCGTTGTGTGGCTTTGCCAACTTTGCGTCCATAGGCATACAGATTGGCGGCATCGGTGCCATCGCGCCCGGACAACGTTCAACCTTGTCCCGATTTGGGATACAAGCATTGATAGGAGGAACCATAGCCTGTTTCTTGACCGCAGCCATCGCAGGTATGATGGCGGGGTGATAAGCGCAAGTTTTGATTGTGTGATTGTAAAATTGTATGATTGTCAATAATCAACGTTTTATAACCAAAACTTGAACTTAACGATTGACAGGCTTCCAAACCATGTGTCGAATTATGTTGCGTTTAAATGAACCGCCCATTGGTGATACGCATCCATTGTATCAAACATTCAAAGGAGTACTGGAACATCCCGGTAAGCCCGCTACCGACGTGGTAGTAAAAGTATTGAGACCCGGTAAGAGTGAAGAAGAAGAGGATGCTTTTGAGGAGCTTTTTGCAAGGACGTACAAAGCCGCCGATTTGGGCGATAGGGTCGTCTATTACCGAAATTATATCGAAGGAGAAACCCTTAAACAATACCTTGCCCGTACCAAACCGGACGATGATACCGTCATGGATTTATCGACCAAATTACTTTCTTTTCTGAATTTTCTACACATAGAAAAGCAATTTCATAATAAACTTACGGATGAACATATCCTTTTGCAGGAGAAGAAAATCTACTTGATTAGTGCTGATGATTCATTGAGCAATAGCCCGCGAAAAGATATTGGAGCCTTCGGAGAAGTACTGAATGAAATGCTCGGAATGGGACAAAAAGACCCATTTTACAGAGATATATTAGCCAAATGTCGTGGAGGAAATGACTATTTCCGTACGATTAGTGATGTATTGTATCGCTTCAAAAATCGTGTTAAAAAAATACAGCAGGTTCCCGATTCTTTTGACAGCTATGTGCTTGACCAACTCAGCAAAAACGGTCATCCACCTTCCAAATCTACTCGCCAAGCCATCAACGCACAAGCCTATCGAATGGTCATTGATGACGAACTGATAGATGCTGTCATCGCTCGTAATGTAGATAAGGTGACACCGCCAAAAATCGCTATTCCGCGTTGGGTTTATTTGATTATTCCGATTTTGCTTGTTGTAGGTGTAGGTGTTACTTTATTAAATAAAAAAGGTGGCGACGCTCCTGCCAAATTGAGCTTTGACCTCGAAGGCGATCACAAAAAAGAAATGGGTGAGACTTTTACCTTTACAGGTAATACAAGCCGAAAAAAAGACCTCCTGTGGAAAGTGTATGATTATCGGGGAAGAAAAATCATACAACACGAAAAGAAAACCAAAATTAGCCATATTCCGGAAAAACCCGGTAAATATTTTATTACTTTGGAGAATGTCAATGATTCTAAAAGTATCCATAAAGATACTATACAAGTGATGTGGCCCGGTGGCAAAGCACAATTCAGCGTGCAGCAAATCGGTAATAGTGCCTTCAGGCTCAAAAATGAATCGCTCTTTGCCGACAGTGTATTTTATGATATGGGTGACGGTTTAAAAAGAATGACTGGCGAAACGCTTGATTATGAATATACCGACATTACCGAACCCACTACTGTCAGCATACAGTTTGCAGCTTATGCCAACGGACAAGCTGACCTTCAAACCAAGAGTTTCAGAGTCACACCGTCTGACAACAGCAGTACCACAACAACAAATGTAACAACAACTCCTGTCGTTCCCAACGAACCGCATACCATAGACACCGAACCAGAAAAGTCCATTGTCAAAACAACTCCTCCCCCTCCAACACTAGCCCCAACTCCTAAACCTCAGACAATTTATAAAAAACCCATCATAAGAGTGATGAATCAAGACCTCAATACACAAACTATCGGCTTCCGTTTGAGTGGCTCGACTATCGACCCAAGTTTGACCTATGAATGGGAAGTTTCGGGGCAAAAACAAAAAGGCACAACCGTCTATTACAGCACTCGCGATCAAGAAGTCATGCAAGTTTTTGTGCGCGCTATGAAAGGCGATAAAGTCGTTCATAAAGCCAACAAAATGGTCTCCGTAAAAAAACAGCAAAAAAATGATTCCCCATTTAAATCTATCAACAATACAGATTTATTTAAAGGAAATTAGTACACTGTTTCACAAATTTCTTTACTTTTTTGAGTATTTCTTTTAAAACGACTCTTCCCCAAAAAACTCCTTAAATACAGTAAGTATTCGCGTCATTTTTGGGTCGATTCATTTCAAAATAAATGTCAAAAACGATAAGAAATTTAATAAACAATGTATTAGTACGCAGTGTAGTATGTGTGTATAATAATATCGATAAAAAATCACTCCACACGCTCCACTTATTCAACAAAACAACTATGATTAAACGGTTTACTATCAAACTACTTCTACTCGTTATTGCTATAATGACTATATCTTCTTGTGCTATCACAAGAAAAAAAGACCCCTATGCAGAGCGATACCTTACAGCCCTCAAATCCCTCATGGAAAATGACAGACGATTCAAAAAAATATATTCTGACAACGATACACTCGCTGCCAAACTATCTAATCGTATAGAACGAGTCGAAAGAACCATAGACAGTCTCGAAATCTATGTGCAAAGCGATAAACGCAAAAGATATTGTGAATACGAACAATCCGTAGAGTCTGCCGTCAATATCATCACCAGCAAACCTGATGAATCTATCCCAAAATTACTCGAAGAACTCGAAGAAAGTAAAAAACTCGACGAACAACTCATCGTCAAAGTAGAGGAAGTCGAAAAGAAAGCTATAGAAGAAGTTGCTACCGGTGAATTGGACGATGTTTCTTACGAAAAAATCACCAACGTCACCACAGAAATCAAAACCGAAACCGTCAAAGAAATCGAAATCAAAGAAACCGCTATCGAAGGTTTACAGACTGCCTACTCTGCCGCAAGTCCTGCCGAAATCCAAACCCAGATTATAGAAACTGCTTACGAAACCGTCACACGCATACGCGCACAAGGTAGCAATACACAACAACGCAATCTCGAACAACTCAAACTCGTCGTTGATGTACTCGAAACCGACAAATTCAAGCAATTTGAAGCGGCAGCTTTTTTCGGTCCCGGCTCATTCATTATCAAAAACGCAGACATGCCCAAAGTCGAAGCTGCCTTTCTACCCCTCATCAATTCCATTATGGATTTTGTCAATAAATATAGAGAACGCGATATGACCCTCACCATCGTTGCTAAAGGCTATGCTGATGCTACACCTATTTCCAAAAGCAGTAGTCTTTACAATTCCCTACAACCTGTTACGGGCGTACCCTCCCCTACTCGTCAAGACCTCAACCGCGCCCTATCGCGCCTACGTGCCGACGAAATGAGCAAGCACATGCGCGAACTCCTACTACGTCGCGATGCCGAACTTTTTAGCAATACCAGTAATGTAAGTATTGATATTGTCTCACAAGGTAAAGGCGAAGAATGTCCTTACATCAACAAACCCTGCAACGTAGCTAATGACCCCAACCGACGAATCGTGACCTTTCACTGGCTCGTCACACCTAATACATTATAATTAGTAGCGAGTGTCGAATAGCGAAATAAAAATATACAAATGCCTGATTTTTTATAAAAAAATCAGGCATTTTCATTTCGCTACTCGGCACTCACTACTCGCTGCTCAATTCACACCTCTTCTTCAAAATCCGGTTTCCAAAATACTTCATCAAAATTTTGTATCACATTATCTTCTACAATAATACCTTCATTTTCGAGTAATTCCTGCATCAATGTCGGTGTCGAAAAATGCACCCTACCACTCAACTCTCCCTTACGATTTACGACCCGATGTGCCGGAACAGGTGGCTCTGTACCAAAGCACTGATTCAATGCCCAACCGACCATTCGTGCTGAACCCAAAGCAAGCGCATTTGCAATCGTACCATAAGTCGTCACACGACCATGTGGGACTTCACGCACCAAGTCATATACCTCATCATAATAATTTCTTTTATCGGACATTCTGCTAAATTTGTCGAGAAATCATAAAGTTAATCCATAATTCATTTGATTTCATATAAATAATTAGATTTTTTGCCAAATCAATAGTAGCATTGCGATTGTTTACTATAATGAATGACAAACAAAGTACAGCGAACAAAGAACGTAAAACCTATATAGTTACGAATTATGAAAAAAATTAGTACAATACTTCTTTTATCTTTATACTTTCTTAGCCCCAATTTCGGACAAGAAGATATATGGGACTTGACCCGTTGTTTGCAATATGCAGAAGAAAATAATTTGCAAATCAAACAAGCGGTCATCGGTATTCGTCAGGCAGAATTAAATGAAGCACAAGCCCGCAAATCTCGTTTACCCAATCTCACAGGAAGTGCCTCTCACACCTACAATTTCGGACGCTCCATCGACCCCACAACCAATAGCTTTGAATCTCAGACTATTCAATCCAATAGCTTTGGGCTTAGTGGCGGAGGTGTCATTTATAATGGCGCACAAATCCGCAACAGCATCAAACAAAGCAAATACGATGTAGCAGCCACCCAAGCTGACGCAGCCAGAATCAAGAATGATTTGGGACTGACTATCGCCCAAGCATACCTTCAAGTCTTACTCGCACAAGACCAAATTAACATCACCCAAAATCGTCTCAAACAAACTCAAGCCCAACTTGATAGAACACAAAAACTTGTCAATGCCGGCGCAGTCGCACGAGTCACGCTGCTTGATTTGGAAGCACAAATAGCGACAGACGACCAAAGCATTGTAGCTTCTGAAAACGCTCTTATTCAGGCATTTGCATTTCTCAAAACCCAACTCAACCTCGACCCCGACTACCGAATGAAGATACAACGTCCGAGTTTTGAACTCACCGACGAAGTTGACATAAACACTATAACCGTAGAGACCCTTTACAATGAAGCCCTCAATAATCAACCGCAAATCATAGCAGGTGAATACCGCAAAAAAAGCGCAGAAATCGGTGTTGACATTGCCAAAGCAGGGCTGCGCCCTTCACTGACTTATTTTGGCGGATTGAACAGCCGATACTCCAATCTCGGTAAACGCTCAACAGGAGAAACCAACACGATCAGACAGTCCTTCGGTGATATTGACGTACCCGGTATCGGTGCTATTCCGATAGAATTTGATGCTCAGATTCCTATTCTTGAAGACAACCCATTTATGAATCAACTCAATGAAAATTTCTCTCAATCCATTGGGCTTAATTTGAATGTTCCCATTTACAATAGAGGACAAAATCGTATCAATGTCGAACGTGCCGAACTCGGTATTCTTAGTGCCGATTTGAATAATGAACAAGTCCGACAGCAACTCAAATCGGACATCCAAAATGCACTCATTGATGCACGCGCCGCCCTCAAAACCCTTAATGCCGCCGAAAAAACCCTCGAAGCTCGTGAAGTTGCCTTCACCAGTGCAAAAAAACGATTTGATTTAGGTGCAATAAACACCTTCGACTATACGGCTGCCAAAGATGCCCTCGATATTGCAAAAGTCAACATGCTCAATTCAAAATATCAGTATGTTTTCAATTTAAAAGTCTTGGATTATTATCTTGGCAGAGAAATTACCCTTTAAAATATTTTCATCATTTGAATGCAAAAAAAACGCAATGTGAATATGAATAATTTTATTATGAAATGATTTTCATTTTTATAAAAAGTTCATTTCCAATAAAATATTCATACAACGATAGTTATTTTTACATTTCAAATTTGTTATTTAATACACTATTAATATTATAAAGACATTGCTTGCAATGTCGCGTAATTTGAGCTTAAACTTAAATCGCATGACCAGAAGACGACGTAAAAGAGGCAGATGGCCCATTATTTTGTTATCACTCTTTGCCATTGCCCTATTGGCTGTTGCCATAGTAAAAGGAAGAGGCAATAGTAACAAATCCACCCAAGTCACTGCCGAAGGTGTTGCAAAACGCACGATTACCGAATTGGTATCGGCAAGTGGTAAAATATATCCGGAATTTGAAGTCAAAATCAGTTCCGATGTATCCGGCGAAATCGTGAATTTGTATGTAGAAGAAGGTGATACCGTCAAAGCCGGACAACTCTTGGTAAAGGTAGCACCCGACCAGTACGAATCAGCCGTAGAACGTGTCGTAGCCAGTAAAAACGCCTCCGAAGCCCAATTGGCAAATACTCGTTCACAAATCACTCAACTTGAGGCAAATAAGAAACAAGCTATCGCAGGACGCGACCAGATTTTGGCACAGATAGAAAGTAGCCGCTCCGCTCATAAGCGTAATGAAATGCTACACAAAGAAGGCGTAATTTCGGATGCCGAATTGGAAAGTACGCTCTCTGCTTTGCGTTCTTTGGAGGCAAATCTATCCTCTGCCAGTGCCTCAATTGAGGCGGCAGATGCCAATATTACTTCCTCTGCCGAGAGTATCCGCGCCGCCGAATTTCAGGTACAAAGTGCTGACGCTACTGTGCGCGAAGCCCGCGAAAATCTGCGTAAAACGACCATTTACGCCCCTGCTTCCGGTGTGATTTCCAAACTCAATGTCGAACAGGGAGAGCGCGTCGTTGGTACTTTGCAAATGTCCGGTACGGAAATCATGCGAATTGCGAATATGGATGTCATGGAAGTCCAAGTAGATGTTAGCGAAAACGATATTCTGCGAGTCAGCATGGGCGATACCGCCGATGTGGAAGTGGACGCTTACCTTGACCGCACATTTACAGGATTGGTTACAGAAATTGCCAGTTCTGCCAGTGGCGGGGTGACTGGTCAACTCACCGCCGATCAAGTCACTAATTTTCAGGTCAATATTCGTTTATTGCCTGACTCATACAAAGACTTACTCAAACGCGGACGCAGTGCTTTCCGCCCCGGCATGTCTGCTTCTGTGGACATTCGCACGCTTAAAGAAGATAATATTTTGACCGTTCCGCTACTCGCCGTCGCTACCCGCGAAGATGAAGACGCAAAAGACAAAGACGATGCGGATTTGTTGGAGGTTGTCTTTATTTCATCGGGCGATACGACTGTCATGCGTGAGATTAAAACGGGGATTCAAGACGATACTTATATTCAAGTTCTTGAAGGGCTTGCCATAGGCGATACCATTGTCACAGGTCCGTACAAAGCCGTATCCTCCGACCTCAAAGAAGGTGAGAAGATCAAAGTGGTTTCTAAAGAAGAATTGAGAAAGAAAAGCAAGAAAAAATGATGATAATGCAGAACTCTTCATTTAAATAGAACGACTTTTTTTATACAAAAATAAAACAACCGTCATTCCATCTCTGGTTTAAACCAAGTTGGAATGACGGTTGTTTTTTTGAAGTCTAATGAATATATTTTTTTCAATGGCATAGTTTTTGGCTTGAATGGCATTAAAAATACATTTGATACCTTGAGCTTGATTCAAATGTTGTATTTTTGCTTGATTATTTTAATATTAATAATAGCAAAATTCATTTTTCAAAAAATCTAAAGCCACAATACATGAAAAATTATCTTTTAAAAACTCTTGCGATAGCCATTACCGCTTTCGCTTTATTGACTATACAATCCTGTGATCCTGACCCTTGTTCTGACGTAGATTGTGGACCTAATGCAACCTGCTTTGAAGGTATTTGCATTGATGACGACCCCTGTGCTGATGTAGATTGTGGGGCAAACGGAGTTTGCTTTGATGGTACTTGTGAATGCGATCCAGGATATGACGGTAATAGCTGTGAAATTATCATTAGAAGCCTCTTCACAGGTACTTTTGATGCTGCCGAAATTTGTGATACCACTCCAGATGGAGAACAAGATGACTATGTATCTGTCATTACTGAATCATTTGAAGGACCGGAATACATCGTCATTGACAACATGTATAACTTTTCAAGTGACCCAGATTTCAATATCCAACCGGAAGAAGCCGCAGTATTGGCATCTGTCAGCAATACAGGTGGAGAATACGTCGTTTTAATTGAAGCACAAGGCTTTACATCGGGCGCATTGCCCAACTATGAAATCATAGGTGGTGGTACTTACAACCCTGCTACTGCCCAAATCACCTTAGAATACTCCATTACAGACTTAGATGAAGCTCCCGATAGTGAGTATTATTCTGATTACTGTACTGTCGTTTATAGTCCAAGATAATCCATAAGATCTTTCTTTTTGTTTAAGAGAGGCTGTTTCTGAGATAGAGACAGCCTCTTTTTATTGTTTTTACGGTAAAGTCGAACTCCTGCCCTTTTGTGATTTTTTCGTGCTAAATTTGTAAAGGTTATGGATTCTGCCTCAACTCAAAATTTAAAACAATGACATACAAAATATCTAAATCGGACAAAAAAATAAAAGGTACAATCAGGCTTGATGGCTCCAAAAGCATCAGCAATCGTGTCTTGATTATCAGGGCATTATCCGGCTTGGATTTTCCTATACACCAACTCTCCGATTCTAATGATACACAGACACTTATCCGACTGCTTAATACTCAAGAAAGCACTTTAGATGCCGGTCCTGCCGGTACGACTTTTCGTTTTATGACCGCTTACCTTGCGCTGCGTGAAGGTACGCAGTTACTCACTGGTTCGGCGCGAATGAAACAACGCCCGATAGGTATTTTGGTGGATTGTCTGCGACAACTCGGCGCACATATTGAATACACAGAAAAAGAAGGCTATCCACCTCTGCGAATACACTCGCCCAAGTCGCTCCGCAGCAATGCAACTTTAGAGATTCCAGCAAATGTCAGCAGTCAATTTATTTCGGCTTTGTTGATGATTGCTCCTTCCCTTCCCGACGGACTTCGGTTGCAATTGAAAGGCGAAATCGTATCGCGCCCTTACATCCAAATGACGTTGAATACAATGGCGCGTTTTGGCGCAAAATACACTTGGGAAGGCAATACGATTAGCGTACCACATCAAGATTATCAAGCCCAATCATTTACCGTAGAAGCCGACTGGTCGGCAGCTTCATACTATTATGCGCTGGCAGCTTTTTCGGATGATACTGACTTGTATCTCAATGGTTTATTTAAAGAAAGTTGGCAGGCAGATGCCGCTATCGCGAAAATGATGAAACCCTTTGGGATAATAACGACCTTTACGGAAAAAGGCATCCGATTAGAAAAAAAATCAATGGATATTTTGTCATTTCAATATGACTTTTTGAATTGCCCTGACATCGCTCAAACCCTCGCCGTTATCTGTGCCGGAAAGCCATGCACAGGCACGCTCGAAGGTTTACAAACCCTCAAAATCAAAGAAACCGACCGTATTCAAGCCCTTATCAATGAATTAGCAAAAATAGGTGTACATATAGAAGAAGTTGCTGAAAACACTATGCAGGTACATAAGCCCAAAACAGTTCATAATGACTCCATTCCGACTTTTGAGACCTACCACGACCACCGCATGGCAATGGCATTGGCAGCCCTTTCTCTCGTTGTGGAAGCTGTCAAAATAAAAGACCCGAATGTTGTTGGTAAGTCTTATCCGGCATTTTGGGAAGATTTAAAAACGCTTGGGTTTGAGGTGTTGAGGTGTTGATGTACTCATGTGTTATCCTACCCCGAACACGTCAGCACATCCACACCTCAGCACGTCAAAAAACATCCGTCCATAGTCCTTTCATGGTATTGGCATCATTGATAGAAGATATTTTATCTAAAAATGTATTGCGTGGTATGGGTTCGGCTCCGAGGCTAATCAAATGGGGCGTACCTTGCTGACAATCAATCAGTTCAAATTCATTCAATTCTAAATTTCTAACCAATTGAATGAAGCCTGTTTTTGAGGCATTATTAACTTTGGAAAACATAGATTCTCCAAAAAAGAACTTGCCCAGAGCGATGCCATACAGACCACCAACAAGTTCGCCTTCTTTCCAAACTTCTACCGAATGTGCATAGCCCGATTGGTGCAAATTACAATAGGCTTCCACCATATCTTTGGTTATCCATGTTCCGAATGTATCGTCGCGTCGCGTATTCCGACAGTTGGAAATGACCGCTCTGAAATCAGTATCATAAGTTACTTGAAATTCCTCGTTACGCAATACTTTTCGCATACTTTTGGACACCTTCAGTTTGTCGGGAAAAATAACATAACGTGGATTGGGCGACCACCACAATATAGGCTCTCCTTCATTGAACCAAGGAAAAATTCCCATTCGATAAGCCAACAACAATCGCTCTATCGACAAATCTCCTCCTACTGCGAGTATTCCGTCATTCCAAGCAAATTCGGGTGCAGGAAACCACAATGAATCATCTAATTGATATACAGGCATTACTTAGTTTACATTCTTTTTGGTCTATATTAGACTTTATTCAGAAAAATTTTGTATGCAGCTAAATTGTCTTTTTCCGATACTCTTCCCCTATTTTTCGCCCTCCC
>ENA-ORXR01002060-ORXR01002060.1-marine-metagenome-genome-assembly--contig:-NODE-2060-length-19848-cov-16.600121_pt1 | contig 19848 bp, 18 predicted proteins | sample MGYA00237866_ERZ511479 | MGnify/ENA metagenome assembly ERZ511479 | reverse complement strand
CGCGTCAAATTTAGCCAAACCTATAAAAAAAATAACTTCTTCATTTGGGGTAGATTATTTTCTTCCTCTTCCCTAACATGTACAAACTATATCTTTGTCCTATGCTCATAAATAAATTTTCATTCATTTGCTACACAATTCTATTGTGTTCAACCCTTCAAATCTCCGCCCAAACGACAGCCGACCAAATTGAAGAAAACAAAAAACTACTCAAACAACTCGAACAACAAAAAGAAAAAATCCTCGCTCAACAGGAAACCTTGCTCCTTACTAAAGTGCAGGAAGACTTGGAAAATGTCGGTTATCCCGTCTCAAAATCAAATTGCCAAGTCATTGAGCATCATGCACTTACTTTGTGTTATGATGAAGCACATGAGCAGGCAGCATGGGTTGCCCACGTAGTCATTCCCGAAGTCACAACGGGCAACCTCAGTCGCACCAATGACTTCCGACCCGATGAAAAGGTCAAGAAAGGGTCGGCAGTGAAAGACGACTATTGGTATAGTGGCTACGACCGGGGACATATCGCGCCGTCGGCAGATTTTCGGTGGTCGCGCACAGGCATCAGCGAGTCGTATTTGTACTCCAATATGAGTCCGCAACTCGCCGAACTCAACCGCGAGCGTTGGGCAGAACTGGAGGGATTTCTCCGAAATTATGTCATCAGTCGCGGCAGACAAGTACACATCGTAGCAGGCGGAATTTTGACCGATGACTTGAAAAAAATCGGTAAAAACGGCGTCAGCGTACCCAAATCTTACTATAAAGTCGCGCTGGATTGGGAGACAAAAACGACAATTGGTTTTATCCTGCCCAATGCGTCTTGCAAATACCCTTTGGAGAGTTACGTTGTGTCGGTTGACCATATTGAGGAATTGACGGGCATCAATTTCTTTCCGAATCTCGCAGAAAAGCACGAAGGCAAACCCAATATAAATGATTGGAAAACAGCCATTTCCGACAATGGCGTTATCACAGATGTCGCGCCACTGCGTCCTCCCCTACCCGCCGGCAAATTCAACACCGTACAAGCACGACTCTATAAAGGCAAAACAATCACCGTCTGCGGCACCGTCGTAGCGACCAAATACAGCCAGAAATCCGGCGCGACCTTTTTGAATTTGGATAAGAAATTTCCCAACCAACTATTCAGCGTCTCCATTTGGAAGGATAATCGCGCGAATTTCGAGTATAAACCCGAAGAAGCTCTACTCGGCAAGCAAATTTGTGTGACTGGCGAAATATCCATGTATCAAGGCAAACCGACGATGAATATTAAAAATGATAGTCAACTTGAAGTCGTGGGTGATGTACGTGTAGGAAGCGAAAATCAGATGCGAAAGAATCAGTCGAAATAACATTGCAAATCCCACAATAAGTAGTAAGGGTTAAATAATTATTGTATTTTTGAATTATGAATTTAACCAAAGATAATTTAAATAAAACGACAATTGAGGCTAAAAGAATCCCAATGCTTATTATTGATTATCAAACTAAAAAACAATAAAATAAGGCTCATCTAGGAATTTAGTGGAACGTAAATTAATTTTGAGAATCGTCCTATCTGAAATTTGGAAGTTAAGCCTAAGTCGTCGGACATTTTCGAAATGTCAGACGACAACATTTTTATTATTTATTTAAAATCAATTATTTACAAATAATAACAATAAAACATTTTTCATAAAAAAATTTAAATTTAAAACGCAAATACATCTCGCCTGACATTTTGAAAATGTCCGTCGAGTAAGCTTTTCACTAAATTCCTAGATGAACCAAAATAAAAATAAAAGAGTCCGTCATTCCAAATTAAGTTTGGAATGACGGACTTTAAGAGCATGTTTAAATTTTTTCAAACTGATAATCAATCCCGAAAGCTTTCGGGATTGGTTGTCAGGCAGAAAAAATTTAAACATGCTCTTAATTTTTCATTTGGCGAACATATTGTCAAAATTTACTCATTCAAAAACATTATCGCATTATCATGAATATAACATTCACACAGGCGGAACTCGAACGGTACAGCCGCCATTTGATTATACCTGAATTTAATATTGAAGGGCAGCGCAAACTCAAAGCGGCGAAAGTCTTGGTCGTGGGATCGGGCGGATTAGGGAGTCCTCTATTGCTATATTTGGCGGCGGCGGGGGTCGGTACGATTGGTATCGTGGACTTTGATGTCGTTGATGAAAGTAATTTGCAACGTCAGGTATTGTTTGGCGTGGAGAACGTCGGGCAGCCGAAAGTCGAAGCCGCCAAGAAGCGTATCGAAGGCTTGAATCCACACATTCAGGTCAATATTTATAATACACATTTGAACTCCGAAAACGCGCTGGACATCATCAAAGATTACGATGTAGTGGCGGATGGTACGGATAATTTTCCGACGCGCTACTTGGTCAATGACGCTTGCTGTATTTTGGGCAAAACGAATGTGTATGCGTCCATTTTCCGGTTTGACGGGCAGGTTTCTGTATTTAATTATAGAAAGAAAAACGGTGAATGGGGACCGAATTATCGCGACCTCTTCCCCGAACCACCGCCTCCCGGACTCGTACCGAGTTGTGCCGAAGGTGGTGTGCTTGGTGTATTGCCGGGGATTATTGGAAGTTTGCAGGCGAATGAGGTGATAAAAGTCGTCACGGGCGTGGGTGAGCCTTTGGTCGGGCGATTGTTCTTGTTTGATGCCTTGCGTTTTGAGACGCGCGTCTTGAAAATCGCTAAAAACCCCGACCTCGAACCTATCACCGAACTCATCGACTACGTACAATTCTGCGGAATGCCCGACGAGGAAGTGGCTGCCGTCGTGAAGCCCGTCAAAGAAATCAGCGTACAAGATTTTCAAAAATTATTGGACGAAAAGGCTGATTTTCAACTCATTGACGTGCGCGAACCACATGAGTACGACATCGTTGCCTTGGATGGAGAGTTGATTCCTTTGGGCGATATTTTACAAAATCCTAATAGAATTCAAAAGGATAAACAAGTGATTATTCATTGTCGCTCAGGGGCGCGAAGTGCTACGGCGATTCGTGAATTGGAAGCAAATTTTGGTTTTGAAAATTTGTATAATTTGAAAGGTGGCGTGAAGGCATATGCGGAGGAAATTGATACGAGTTTGCCGGTGTATTAACGTAAAACGATTTTTCAAATCGTTCCTTCCTTGTGTGTGACGATTTACAAAATCGTTTTACGTGAAGTCATTCTCCTTGTGGGAATGGCTTTTTTATTAGAAGGAATCCTTCAGTGCCTGCATTCCTTTTTGCGTAACAAATATAAGATTATTTTTCTCCTTTATAAGTTCTTTTGACTTCAAGAATTCAATTTCAGATGACAACTCTTCCGAGGTTAATATCTCTTTTAAATCTGCATACTCTTGGGGATTATCAATTAGTGCATCTAATATTGTTTGTTGAAAATTGTTCAACCTAATTCGCTCAATTTCTGATTTTGACGAGATTCTTTCGTCGGGTGTATCTTCATGAATTTTTATCACCGTAAGAAAATGGGACTTATCTTTATCAGTTGATAAAATAAGTTTAGGAGAGCCATTGTCTGCCAGAGATTTGGTGATAGTTGGAATTCCAGTAGCATATTTCTCCGCTAATTTCAAATTTTTCAACCAATCTCCCAATTTAATATTTCTATAGGTACGTGCAGATACTTTAAGTTGTGAAAGTGCTTCTTCGTCTATTGGAGGAAGCGGTCCCGGAAAGCTGATGATTTCAATTCGTCTTTTATCTTCCAAATCATTTTCATTTATTCCTTTTGATTTATAAATCCGAATTTCAGTTGGATTAGGATTCTGATAGCTTCTATGATACAAGGCATTTACAACTGACTCCTCTAATGCTTGGTAAGGATAGTTGAAAAAAGTATTAGCTTCTAAACTACCGTTTGATTTGCTTGTAAATTGTTTAATGATATTCACATCTAAATATTCCATTATCATCCTTATTTGAATGTGAACAGGTCCCTTAAATTGTTTATCAATGTAGTCAATTCCACTATCATCTTCAAACTCAATCAAGTTTGTAACACAACCCTCAAAGTATTTTTCGGGATTTTTGGAGAACAATAAAAGTCCAACATTTAGAGGTTTTATATTTTCTTTCGGACCTCTGGCTATCTGCATATTCAAACACAAATCTTCAAGCGGTATATTTGTAGCTTCATTATACAGAGAACTCTTGACTTCTTGAAGATATGACAACATCAATCCAAGATCTAAGTCGGAGAGAGATGCCTTTGTATTTATCCTATCGTCAAAGTGTCTGTGCGTTGCCAACTCCCTGAGTTCCTTTTCTTGTTCACGACTGGCGAGCACTGTTAATGATGCAGGTCTGACATATATTCGACGCTGTACTTTATCTTTTTTTAAAGCAATAGGAGCATCATATGGTCTTTCTTCTCCGGTAGTTATCCAGATGATTACGATATGTTTTCCTTGAAATTCGATGGGTTCAATAGTAGGAAAAATATTAGGTTGGATTTTACGGCACAACTCGTAAAATTTTTTTTGAATCGAGTCAATTTGATTTTGCTCAACACCGTGAGGCGGCAATATAGGCGAGCCATCTTTCTCTTCAATTCCAATAATAATATATCCTCCACCATATTCTTTGATGTCATTCGCAAAGGCGCAAGTACTGTGCATGACTTTCTCTGGGTTCCATCCTTTCTTAAATTCGATTCGTACAGATTCTACGGTACGACTGTTGATTAGGTCATCTATATTTATTGGAAGTGCCATTTCTTAATATATTTATTTTTCGCTTAGAATATTGATGCAATCGGCAGTAGCGGGTGGTTTAGTTACCTTGTAATACCTTCTTAACATTCCCTGATGTTTGGAACCAAGCCATACTTCCTCTTTCAAAACAAGCCAAAATGATTGACGAATTTTATTGTGTGCTCTTATCCCTGCAATTTTTACTGCCCTGTCTAGTTCTTTACTCATTTCCTCTATATTCATTGGAAGTGGATTTTCGGCAATATCTTTATGACTTAGTAATCGTCTTAAAACATCCTTTCTTCCAAACCGTAATGAATGAAATTCTCCATGAGTTATGACTAAATGCTTTGGTTTTAATAAAACTAAAATTGTTGGTAAAGTTGGAAGAGTTGAGCCACAAGTATCTAAATCGAGTAAGTCAATTTTAATTTGATACGTTTTAATTTCTGCCGCCGCACTAACTATATCTCCAATGTAAAAATAAATTTTTTTGTCTTGTTTCTCATACTTTTCCCATAATGGATATTCGCTTGGGCTTTTTACAAATCCATTATCTACGGCTGTTTTTTCAAATTGTTTTTTCTTAGATTTCATAATTTCAGAGGCAAAAACTGTATCGGCTGTTTCTATCCATTTGAATGTTTGATGTCCAGCACCTGCATAAGCATCAAAAACTGCAACGGGTTTTATTTTTTCAGCAATTTTAATTGTAAAATCCTCTTTATCAATTCGATAAGAAATTCCAAATAAATCATGTTTTAGTCGGAGTTGTCTGGTCTTATTGTTAATCGCTGATGCTGTTCTGTTTGGAAAAAGTTTTTTAAGTACTCCTATTTCATAAGGTTCTTTCTTGAGATAAGAAAGTAGTTTGCGCTCGTCTTGAACACTCCATGGGATAGATTGATTATGTACTTTTCTTCTTTTTAATTTCATTACTTCTCAAATTAAGTTTTCATAGCTTCATTCCTCATTTTTGTTCTATATTTATCATCCATAGATTCGTGTGGTACAGGAGGGGCAACTCCATGAACTCTTACCCAGTCAGGAGTGCCGTTGAACGGGCTTTGAATCCAAAACTGTCCATGGCTAAAGCTATTTGCAATATAAGCAAGTCCTTTATCTAAACCGGCTGCTTCAGCATTCTTGGCATTAATTTTCATGATAATTCGAGTGGGACATTGCTCTTGAACAATAGGGTGTAAATCTTGTGGACTTTGCGTACTTAAAATTAGATTCAATCGAAATTTTCTTCCTTCTCTGGCAAGTTTTTCAAAATTAGACCTTAATCTATCAAATATTTCGTTAGAAATTGTTCCGCTCCCTTGTTTACCTTTAGGAATAATTTGATGCGCCTCATCAAAAAACACATAGGTATTACTCATATCTTTCTTGTTGTCGTATAACCAAGATACCAATTGCATTTCCCACATAAATCTTTCATTTTGATTTAGATGATCTAAATAGAGAATAGTAGTTCCTGAAAAATTAAAAGCCTCTAAAGGGTTATCACTTTCATTTAAAGCACTGGAATCCATATCAAAATAATTTTCCAAAGATCTTAAGGCTCTTCTACAAGCCTCAAAAGTACTTCGATAGTATGATACTCCAGAGGTTGGAACTACAATTTGATTATTTGTATTTCTTGTCAATAAACGTGAGATTGCTGTCTGAAGCCGTGAGATAGAGGCTTTCTCCCCATTTGCTTTTAAACCTTCTGATATATCTTGTAATAATTGGGATGCTTGCTTGGAGCTTGTCCTATATAGGTATTCCACGTCAGCCGGGGAATTAAGATCTTGGAACCGTAAACTTATTTCTTTCACATCAACTCCTTCTGTTTTTAAAGCTAATTTTTTAAGAGCTGAAACATCATCTTGTGCATCGATACCTTCAGTCATTGGAATAATCAGCCTAAACTTACCAAAGACTTCTTTAGCATTACGATATTTTTCTTTTGAAATTTCGTGTTGCCAACTTTGCTTTGGAACATGTTTCAGGAAATCCCAAAATAAAAGTTGTGAAATATCTCCTTGAACATCAGTTAAAATAATTTTATTATTACTGTTATGTTTTCTGATTTCGTAAGCTAAATTTTTTAATAGCACTGTTTTACCAGAGCCACTTTCTCCAACAATAAACATGTGCTTATTATCCAGATTGTCAATGTCCCATTTGTAATCTATTAGGTTTTCAGGTTTTCTATATCCATAAGGTTTATTTCCAAATCCAATCATTCCTAATGAAAGACCTTTTTCTTTGACCCGAAGAATTACTTTTAGAGAAGGGGAGTTATCTCCTTCTTGAGGGTTCAAATTCGGAAAAAAGAGTCGGCTTCTACCAGAAGGCGGCCTTTGGATTGCTGACGAAGAATACTTATCGCTCTCTAACTTTATCCATTCTTGGGATAGTGATACTTTAATAACCATAGGTTGGTGAGTATGTGGACCATTTATATCTTCTATAGGCTCGGCAGGGTCCATCATTTCATCATCCTGATATAGCATACTTGTTCTTTCTGGATTGAATGGAGATACCGCTTGTAATCCGATAATCCTTCCTGAATACCAAAATTCGGTAACTTCGGAATCAATATCTTCTTTCCGCCTATCTCTTATGAGAATAGTTGCACCTAAAGCTAATTGAGGCATTTTCTCGGGGTCGTTAATAATATATTCAGCTAAAGCTCCATTCTCATCAATAGAAAAAGGATTTTTTATATCGTGATATGGCTTAGCCACCTCAATTTTTTTTATATGTTTTTGATTGTTACTCATATTATCCACCGAAATTTAAAAATTCGACAAATTCAAGGTCTTTTTTCTCAAAAACAGCTTTCATCTGTTGTTCTAAAGCTGTTCTATCATGTTCAAGATTACTTCTTTCCGTTGCTGTTTTTAGCACGAGTAGTTTGTCGCCTCCTAACTCATACTGCCAAATAGCTACCGATATAGCTAATTCTGCCAGTTCTTTATTTTGTTCCCACATAAATTTTGGCATTTCCAATCTAATAAAATTATATGGTCTCGACCTTTTATGATAGTAGCAAGTTACTGGTTTTAAACCTTTGTAATTTTCGCCAGAAATTGCCCCTTCTCTTGTTTTCTCAATATACTCAATTAATGGAGTTCTAAAACCGGGAGCAAGTATTTTTTTGAGTAATAAAGAATCTGTACCAAATGATTTAACAACTCCTATTGTTATATTTTGATTAGGAAAAAACTTTTCTATCAATTGCGGATATGAACATAATGTATTCAATAACACCCTTGATTGTGATACATAAGTATTCACAGCAATAAATATCCGTTTTTTATTCTGCCATTCAAGTAATTTACTTAAACCATCTTTTATATCATTTAATTCAACACTATTAGAAAATAAAGCACCTTCTTTAAAACAAAAAAGGGTCTCATCGGGATTAAAATCAATATCCGAAATACTTGCTAACTCCAGTGTATGTTGAAACTTTACAGCAAGTCCCAATGATTGTGAACTTGGTGCTTTTTTATCTCGTTCGTGATTATATCTGAATAAAAAGGGGTTATTCTCTGAGTTTTTGTATAATATGTGATCTAGTATTCTAGAGCCATTTATTGAATCAATCAATTTGTTATAGGTATGAATACTGTAACTCGACTCAAAGATATTACTATCTAATTGCATCAAGGCAGTAGCATCCCTATATTTCGTATAAAAATAAGGTTTTTCATATCCTCTTGTATACCTAAAATTTACAATCGCCGCTCTAGATAGAATAAGATGAAAAGAGGGGGTCAGTATTCTTTTGTTATCACCAACGATACCAATGATATTCAAACCGTCAAGATGTTCTTTGTCTGGTAAAAATACTTCCTTTCTGATAAAATCTTCTTCAACAAGACTAGTTCTGCCCTTATCATCTTCTGAAAAAAAACCATCCGCTTCATCATTCCCAAATACATCTTGATTCTTAGCGGCATTTGTTTCGGTGTCGGACACAGACGGGGAACTTGTATCAGGAGCCTTGGGAGGTAAATCCTTGTACTTTTCACCGTCCACCAGATGGTTAAGAATGCCATTAAATGATGTAGCAATATTTTTTAAATTTTGGTTCATCGCTTACCCTTTGTTGAAACTAATAACTCCCTTACATCTACATCTAAAACTTCTGCAATATTAACTAAGGTTTCTAAAGAAGGCTGCATTTCATTCGTACACCATCTGGATACAGTAGTTTTATTTTTGTTGAGTTTTTCAGATAGCCACTTGTTTGTTCTATCTTTTTCAACAAGAATTATTTTAAGCCGATTAATTACTTTTTTAGTCATACTAAATAGCGTATTACACTAATTATTTACAGAATAAGTCAAACATACTACTTTTTGGAATAAAAAACTATTTCTTTGTTATATTTTTTGGAAAAGGTTCTTTTATCAAAAGCCATTCTCCTTGCGGGAATGGCTTTTTTCGTAACACAAATATTCAAAATATTATTTCACGAAAACTTATCTCACTAAATTACATTTAAATTAAGCCCAAATTTCCCAAAAATATACTCATCTTTGAAGTCATTTACTCATTCAATCATTTACTCATCTACTCATTATATAACGGAAGCATATATATACGATGCCGTCCGCACTGTGCGAGGTAAAGGCAATAAAAAAGGAGCCCTCAACTCCATTACGCCCGTCGAACTGGCGACGCAGGTATTGAAATCACTCAAAGAAAGAAACGAACAACTCGACACCGGGCAGGTCGAAGATGTGATATTGGGTTGCGTAGCGCAGGTCAAAGACCAAGGCGTCAACATCGCCAAATTTGCTGCACAAAATTCCGGTTATGGCGACCACCTCTGCGGCGTGACGCTCAATCGCTTTTGCGGTTCGGGCTTAGAGGCGATTAATCAGGCGGCGGCTTATGTGCGTGCCGGGTTCAGCAATATGCTCGTAGCCGGAGGTGTCGAAAGCATGTCGCGGGTGCCGATGGGGTCGGATGGCGGCGGTTTTTTGATGGATCCTGTGGGGATAAATGACAAGCTCGTTCCGCAAGGTATTTCCGCCGATTTGATTGCGTCGAAATATGGTTACTCGCGTGCCGATCTCGATAAATTTGCCTACACCTCCCAAATGCGAGCCACCCAAGCCGAAGCCGACAACAAATTCGATTCCCGCATTGCCGTCAAAGACATCAACGGACTCTCCGTACTCAATACCGACGAAAATATCCGCCCGACCACTACCGTAGAAACCCTCGCAGGGCTACAACCTTCCTTTGCAATGATGGGCGAAATGGGCGGTTTTGATGCCGTTGCGATAGACAAATATCCCGAAATCGAAGAAATCCAACACGTACATCATGCCGGCAATTCGTCGGCTATCGTCGATGGTGCAGCGGCTACTTTGGTCGGCAATAAAGCCACCGGAGAAGCGATGGGTTTGAAGCGGCGTTTCAAAATCCGCGCTGCTGCCGTACTCGGCACCGACCCGACGATTATGCTCATCGGTCCTGCCCCCGCCTCGAAAAAAGCCCTCAAACAAGCGGGGATGAACGTCAGCGACATCGACCTGTTTGAAGTCAACGAAGCCTTCGCTGCCGTGCCGATGTATTTTATGGAACAAATGGGTGTTGACCATTCCAAAATCAATGTCAACGGCGGTGCCATCGCACTCGGACACCCACTCGGCGCAACGGGCTGTGTGCTCACAGGCACACTCATGGATGAGTTGGAAAGACGCGACCTGAACACGGGCTTAGTCACGCTTTGTATTGGTGGGGGAATGGGGATTGCGACGATTATTGAAAGAGTATGAGCAAACGTAGCGTAAGACCTCCGGCTTGCGTCCGTAGCACAATGCGTCTCGCTTGTACAATTTAAACTTTGGACAGAGGAAATTAGGGAACTGGGAAATTCGGTAAACCTCTCATTCTTAATTTTTTATGAAAAATAACTATTTACATGCTTTTAATTTTAATAAAATTAAAACAACTGATAACCAATAGGTTACGAACTTCAACCTAATTCCCCAATTCCCATTCTGTCCAAAGTCTAATGTACAATAGGTTTAACAAAAAACTCGCCTTGCATTTCCAAAAAATGCAAGGCGAGTTTATATCTAAATTAATTATCAATTATTCATTCTCAATTTGGCGAAGACATTGCGTTATAGTCCGTAAAAAGAATTATCCTTCGAAGTGAAATGAAAGCGTAAACGTTCGGGAAAACAACTTATCCAAGACCGAGGAATAAATCAAATTATCATCGTGAATCAGAATATTGCTCAAGCCGTGTGAGACTTTTAATTCGGGAGAAAAGATAAAATATGGGAAGAATATCTGTACGCCAGCACCAAATTCGACAGAAAAATCCGACGGGGCGACTTTGAGCAGAAAGTCTTTTTGCCGCGTCCGCGAATTACTGGCTACATCAAATGAGTATTTGACCCCCGCCACCACAAAGGCGCGAATATCATTATAAGGTGCTGATTTGTAGCGTACAAGAAAAGGGGCTTCTATAAATACAGCTTCTATTTGTTCGCGTTGTACAATACCTTGGCGAGTGAAATTATAATCCAGTTTTCTATCAGAAAAAGACAAGCCGGGCAGGAAACGAAAATCAAAATATTTTCCGACCTTCAGATTACCGACTATACTGAGGTTGAAGCCCGGTCCGCGCGGTGACAAAACAGTACTTACACTATCGTTGAGAATGAAGTTTTCGCTTGGCGTTACACGAAAATCAGATGAATTGTATCCAAGTGTGATACCGAAATAATAGGGTTTGTTGGCAAAATCAAGGTAATTATACGTTCCTTTGATTTGGGCATCGGCGTTCATTGCCAATAGTAGCCCAAATACGGGTAAGATTATTTTTTTCCATGATAAATGGAACATATTCCAAGACTGAGTGCTGTGCATTGATTCGATTTAAATCCCGTTTTCTCTAATACATTCAAAAAGTGCTGACCGTCGGGAAAAGCCTGCACAGATTCATACAAATACTTATACGCTTTAGGGTCTTTGGAAGTTACACGCCCGATGGTCGGAAGGATGTATTTGAAATAAAAATTAAATAACTGTCTGAACGGAAACATTCGTGGCTGCGAAAACTCCAAAACAATCAGTTGACCTTCCGGTTTCAAGACACGTTGCATCTCGCTTAACCCCTGTTCCAGATTTTCAAAATTTCTGACACCAAATGCAACGGTAATAGCGTCGAAAGTATTGTCCGCAAAGGGCAAATTTTCTGAATCACCTTGTTGAAGCTCAATACATTTATCCAAATTGGCCTTCTCGATTTTTTGTTGCCCGACCGCCAACATTTCCCGCGAAATATCCAAACCTACGATGCGCTCCGGTTTTAGACGCTTCGCCATCATAATCGCCACATCTGCCGTACCCGTGGCTACGTCGAGTATTTGTTGTGGTTGTGCAGCTTCGAGCTTAGCGATGGCTTTTTTGCGCCAACTTTGGTCGATGCCCAATGATAGCAGTCGATTCAAGAAATCGTAGTAAGGCGCAATGTTGTTGAACATTCCGGCAACTTGCTTTTTTTTGGCAGTCGTTGTGTCGTCGTAGGGGTTGACTTTATCGTGAGAGTAGGACATGTGAAGTTTAAGTTTAAGTTTAAGTTTAAGTTTAAGTTTAAAATTCGGCTACCCGTCTAACGTTGCCTAAAGCGAAGTCTCGTCAGACGAATCCCTTTGTTCGGAGCGAATATTTTATGCGACAAATCATTACATTTTATAACAACCTTCGTCTGCCGAGTAAATCCTACGGGCAAACTTAGACGGATAGCCTAAAATTCTTTTAAAGACCTAATTGTCAATTTACTATATGTTATTAATTTTAAATAAAAAACAAAAACTATCGTTAGTAATGCAAAGTTAAGTTTGTCTGTATTTTACAATGTTTTTTTTGGGAAATGGTTGTGAAATACGGTGGTGTTCGACAAAAATAGGGTGAGTAATTATACGCGAGTCGCAAGGCGAATCCCTTTGTTCAACGTGGATATTTAAGTATTCAAACACCCATTTTTCATAAAAACATTCGCCTTGCGACTATTCCCTATTTTACTCGAACACCTCCCAAAATACTAAATTAACGTGAATGTATTATGTATTTTTTTCGTTGGTAAATGTCAAACAACGTAGCGTAACGCCTCTGGCTTGCGTTCCGCGTACTACTTGTTTCTTTTTTATTGGCAAATGCTAATTCTGCATTAACGTGAAGTGGTACGCATTTTTTTATTGGAAAATACTAAACTAACGCAAACACGGGCTGGAAGCACCGTGCTACAGCAAACGAACTTTCTACCATTCAAAAACGTTTTGCCAAAAAAAAATAAAACGAATCACGAATACACGAATTAACGAGTCAACGACACATGAACGAACAACAAACCAAACGAATCAGCAAATTCCTAAGTCTCGTACTACGCCACAAACCTCAAGCCATCGACCTCCACCTCGATGAAAACGGATGGGCAGACACCAACGAACTCCTAAACAAAATGGCAACTCGCGGCAAAACCATCACGCTCGACCAACTCCAATACGTCGTAGAAAACAACGACAAAAAACGTTTCACCTTCAACGACGACCAAACAAAAATCCGCGCCAATCAAGGACATTCTATTGATATTCAACTGAATTTAGAAGCCCAAACACCGCCTGAAATGCTCTATCACGGTACAGCTACTCGATTTTTGGATGCTATTTTTGAAAAGGGATTAATCAAAGGCAAACGCCAACACGTCCACCTCTCTGCTGATACTGAAACCGCCACCAAAGTCGGTAAACGACATGGCAAACTCGCCATACTCGTCGTTCAGTCCGGAAAGATGCACGAAGCGGGGTTTGAGTTTTATCTATCCAAAAACGAAGTCTGGCTCACCGACCATATTCCATCCGAATATTTTGAGTTGACGTAAAACGATTTTGCAAATCGTCCCATTTCACACGAAAGCGATTTGCAAAATCGCTCTACGCCAAGTACCTTTGCGTTTTTAGTGAGTTATCGAATTGAAGAGTTATTGTTTGTCGTAAAAATCGTCTGCTCAACAACTCGTCAACCCGACAACTCATCAACTCGTCAACACATGTCAACAAGAAAAGAAAAAGACAGCATCGGCTACATCGACGTACCCGCAGACAAATATTGGGCAGCACAAACACAGCGTTCCACACAAAACTTCAAAATTGGCGGACAAAAAATGCCAATAGAAGTCATACGTGCCTATGCCATTTTGAAAAAAGCGGCTGCACGCACAAACCAAGCCGTAGGCGTTTTGGATGCGAAAAAAGCAGATTTAATCGCGCAGGTTTGTGATGAAATATTAGCCGGAAAACTCGACGACCAATTTCCTTTGGTGGTATGGCAAACGGGTTCGGGTACACAGTCGAATATGAATGTCAATGAAGTCATCGCCAATCGCGCACACGTCATCGCGGGCGGTACATTGACCGATGAAAAAAAATCCATTCACCCGAATGATGATGTCAACAAATCTCAATCTTCCAACGATACCTTCCCGACGGCAATGCACATCGCCGCGTACAAATACTTGACAGACAACACTTTGCCAAGCCTCGAAGCCTTACATGCTACGCTACGCGCCAAGTCAGAGCAATTCAACCACGTTGTCAAAATCGGACGTACACACTTCATGGACGCGACGCCTGTGACCGTTGGGCAGGAGCTTTCGGGCTACGCTTCGCAGGTCGAACATGGCATTCGTGCCATTAAGAATACGCTTGCACATCTCGCTGAATTGGCATTGGGTGGTACAGCTGTTGGTACAGGGCTGAATACGCCCGAAGGTTACGCTGAAAATGTCGCTGCAAAAATCGCTGAACTGACAGGTTTGCCTTTCGTTTCTGCGGAAAATAAATTTGAAGCACTCGCGGCACACGATGCGATTGTAGAGGCACATGGCGCACTCAAAACTGTCGCTTGTTCCTTGATGAAAATTGGAAATGACGTGCGTATGTTGGCGTCCGGTCCGCGTTCGGGCATTGGCGAGTTGACCATTCCGGCGAATGAACCCGGCTCGTCCATCATGCCCGGTAAAGTGAACCCGACCCAATCCGAAGCCCTCACGATGGCAATGGCGCAAGTCGTCGGCAATGATGTAGCCATCAATATCGGCGGCATGACCGGACATTTTGAATTGAATGTATTCAAACCCATGATGATTTATAACTTCCTGATGTCCGCCGGATTAATCGCGGATGCTGTGAGAAGTTTCAACGATAATTGTGTGAAAGGCTTAGAGGCAAACGAAGCACGTTGCAAGGAAAACCTCTATAATTCTCTCATGCTCGTCACGGCGTTAAATACCAAAATTGGCTACGATAACGCCGCTAAAATTGCCAAAAAAGCCCACAAAGAAGGGACCACATTAAAAGAAGCTGCCATCGCCACAGGCTTACTCACCGCCGAGCAATTCGATGAATGGGTAAAACCGGAGGAGATGGTTTGACGAGTTGTTGAGTTGATGAGTTGATGAGTTGTTGTATTTTATTTTTGCTTCGCAAAAACCCAACAACACGACAACTCCACAACTCATCAACTCGTCAATTCATCAACTCATCAACACAACAACACATGAAAAAGAAAATCACAATAGAAGTCGCCTTAAATGAGCAGAATGTACCCACAGAAATGACTTGGACTGCCGACGATGGTAAGCAAGCACCACAGCCGTGCAAAGCAATGTTATTGTCTTTATTTGACGAAGAGCATAAGGATACGCTGAAGATTGATTTGTGGACAAATGAGATGCAAATCGGCGAAATGGACCGTTTGTTTTTCAATACATTGCGTTCATTATCAGAGACTTATTATAATGCCACAAAAAATGAACGATTGGCGAATCAAATGCGGCAGTTTGCGGAGTTTTTTGGGGAGGAGACGAAGATTATTCCGAAAAAAGAAACGTAGCGTAATGCCTCCGGCTTGCGTCCGCGTACTACATGCACAAGCGAGATGCCGTCATTCGTCGGCACAGGCGCATTATGCTACGGAACGCAAGCCGGAGGCATTACGTTACGGTCGTTCTAAATTTTAAATTGTCAAAATGGAAATACATAAAAAAACCTTATTCGAGGTCATCGGGAAAATGAAAAAAAGTGAGTTGATTGATTTGCTGAATGTTGTTTATGATAATTTGGAAGGAAAATCAAGGCGAGATGCTTTCGGAGGCTTGTATAATGAGATAGTAAAAGAAAGCCTCTCACCGGAGGAGCTGTTGGAAGAAATTGAAACATTTTACGAAAGGTCAATGAAGGGAAGGTACTATGCTCCATTTATGATTAATTCAAAAAACTTCATGGACGTACCGGAAGAGACAGATGAATGGTTTGATGAAATCAGCATGTATCTGGATTCGGTATCTGACTTGGTAAAGGCTAAAAATTATGAACTTGGCGTCAAGTGTTTCAAGATACTATTTGAATTGATTGACAAAATGGAAGATGGAGGAGAAATTGTCTTTGCTAAGGAATTGGGAGATTGGATGATTCATGCAAAAAGTGATTACACTGAAAACTATATCATCGCACTCGCCGACACCGTTTCAGTTGAGGAATATGTTGATGCGTTAATTCCTATAATTAAAAACGATAGCTACTTTTCATTTTCGCAACAAGTTTACAAAAAAGTAAAAAACCACTCATCTACCGAACAATTAAGCGCGATTAACGCGGAAATAAAACGTCAATCTATTCGGACGAACCCAAGAAGGTAGATAAAAGTTATTTTTTAGCTAATCTAACAAGGCGCGGACTGGAAGTGCCACGTTACGAGTATTCAAAAAATGACGCATCAATTCCGTAATCTGTTCGCCTTCCGTCAAAAAGCCATCATGTCCGTACAGCGATTCTATTTCGTGATATTCGACCTGCGGCAAATGCTCTGCCAAAAAGCGTTGTTCGCTAATCGGGTACAATACATCCGACAAAATTCCAATCAAGAGGCAAGGTGTTTTGATTTTGGATAATGCCCGTTCAGAACCGCCGCGTCCGCGCCCCACATTGTGCGTATCCAGTGCATTCATCAGCGAATAATAGGTAAATACATCAAATCTATCTACCAATTTCTGCCCTTGATAGCGCAGGTAACTATCCATACTAAATTGACTGGTACGGTCATCATTATCAGCTTGCTGTTCTTCAAAACAATCAAAAGTTCGGTACAGATTCATTGCCATTGCACGGGCGGTGGCGAGTCCTTTTTGTCCGGCATCGGGCCAACGTTCTTGCCAAGTCGGGTCGGTTTCTATTGCCATTCGCTGTGCGGTATGTATGCCGATTGCCCAAGCGGATTCCTTCGCCGTATATGCGATGAGGGCAAGTTGGTCAAGTACATCGGGATATTTGTACGCCCACTCCAAAAGTTGCCCCGCTCCCATCGAACCACCTACGCCGATATGGATTTTTTCAATACCCAAATACTGCCTCAAAATCTCATGCACTTCCATTATATCCCGTATCGTAAACTCCGGAAAATCATGGTAATATGGCGCTCCCGTAGCCGGATTCGTGCTGATAGCGGAGGTCGTACCATAGGGCGAACCCAATATATTCGGACATACAATAAAGTACTCCTTTGGATTGAAAAAATCCTCCTCTCCAAACAAGCCCTTCCACCACTCAAATACATCAGAACTCGCCGTAAGCGCGTGGCATACCCACACAACCTTACTTTGCGGAGTATATTCGCCGTAAGTGTGGTATGTGATATTGAGTTCCGCCAATTCACCGCCTAATTCAAGCGGTAAGGGTGCAGTATGTTTATAATTTTTCATGATGTATAATGATGAGGAACGGGCTGGAAGCACCGTTCTACGTTATTGCCTGTTCAATATCTGTAATGATGTCGTCAATGTGTTCCAATCCTGTCGAAATGCGGATTAAACCGTCTGAAATCCCCATTTCGGCACGGGCTTCGGGTGTCAATTTTGAGTGGGTCGTCGAAGCGGGATGTGTAGCAATAGAGCGTGCATCCCCCAAATTGGCACTTAATGAAAGCATCTTTAATTTATCCAAAAAACAGCGTCCGTGTCTCAATCCGCCTTTAGCTTCAAAAGTAACGATGCCTCCGCCCTGCCGCATCTGCTTACGTGCGATATGCGCCTGCGGATGCGAATCCAAAAAGGGATAACGCACCCAATTGACCTGCGAATGTGCCTCCAAAAAATTGGCTAATTGCAAGGCATTCGCACAATGCCTATCCATTCTAACCCCTAGTGTTTCAAGGCTTTTTGAAAGCACCCACGCATTGAATGGTGCCATGCTTGCACCCGTTCGTCGTACAAATTGACGAGCAGCATCCACGTACTGTTGTTCACCTGTAATGACTCCGCCCACTACACGCCCTTGTCCGTCGATATACTTCGTCGCAGAGTGTGAAATAATATGTGCGCCAAATTTCGCGGGATTCTGCAAATAAGGTGTTGCAAAACAATTATCTACATTCAAAATGAGCTTATGTGCTGCTGCAAACCGTCCTGCTACCTCAAGGTCGATGATGTCCAAACCGGGATTTGTGGGTGTTTCGAGGAACAACATTTTAGTATTGGGGCGGAGGTGCTGTGCCCATGTTTCGGGTTGTGTGGGCGATACGAGTGTCGTCTCAATATTCCAACGAGGCAAGGTATCCGTCACCACCTGAAAACTCGACCCAAATAAGGAACTCGACGCCAGAATATGGTCGCCCGGCTCCAATATCGACGCAAAACTCGTATAGACCGCAGCCATACCCGAAGCCGTTCCGAAGGCATCTTCACAGCCTTCGAGTGCCGCGATTTTTTGCTCAAATTCGCGTACATTCGGATTGGTGTAGCGACTGTAAATGTTGGCTTCTACCTCTCCCGCGAAGGCAGCACGCATGTGCTCCGCATTGTCAAAACGATAACTGGACGTGTTGTACAATGGCGTCGAATGTTCGCGCTGTTGTGTGCCGGGCATTTGCAGCCGTATGGCTTTTGTTTCAAATTGCATGTTGACGAGTTGACGGGTTGATGAATTGATGAGTTGTTGTGTTGATGAATTGTCAAGTTGATGAATTGTCAAGTTGATGAATTGTTGAGTTGATGAATTGTCGAATTGATGAGTTGTCGAATTGATGTTTTTTTTTGCTTCGCAAAATTCTACAACTCTACAACTCTACAACTCTACAACTCTACAACTCGACAACTCATCAACTCATCAACTCGTTTATAATTTCAAATGAATAATTTATCTCTACTGCCTTTTGTAACATGACAGATACGGAGCAGTATTTGGTAAAAGTCAGCTCTAATGCGCGTTCGGCTTTTGCTTCGGGAATATCGCCGTAGAGTTTGTAGTGTACGTTTATTTTCGTAAAAACGGCGGGTGTTTGGTCGGTGGCTCGTTCGCCGTTTACTTCTACTTGAATGTCTTTGAGGTCGAGTTTCATTTTACCCAAAATAGTAACCACGTCAATACTGCTGCATCCCGCGACTGCCATGAGGACAGATTCCATCGGACCAACCGATTTATCACCATTCGAAAGTTCAATGCTGTGTCCGTTTTTGTTGGTACATTGAAAGTGCATGTGGTCGTCGAGTCGTTTTAAATTAATTTTCATGTGCGAATCGTGTTATTGTGTTATCGTGTTGTTGTGTTACGGTGTTGTCGTATTTGAATTATGTAATTGGTTTTCTATAAAATAAGAAAACTCACTACAATGTATCAGCACGATAACACAGTAACACCACAACACGAATTAAGGAAAGTAAAAGGAGGTAAGTCCAGTTATTATCTTTCCCATTCATATGGGTTGGATGTAGCACCTTTGTCTGTTATTAGATTCAGACCGGTTGCTAAGGCTTCGCAGGGCCAATTCCCTCCACCTTTCTTGATAAGTTTAACGAAGCAGACATTCTTGTCTGTCGTTATTTGGCACAGACAGGAATGTCTGTGTTACGTAATTTGTGGCAAAGATATGATTATTTTTGAGAATGGGAAATAAAAAAAGCGTTTTCGTATGAATGGTGAAAACGCTTTTTTAGACCTCTGCGAAAGTAAAACTATAATTAGGGAAGACGAAAAAAATAATCTACCCGTCTGAATCGTTCTTTTTCTTATATGTTTCACTAAATTTTCCTTATC
>ENA-ORXR01002058-ORXR01002058.1-marine-metagenome-genome-assembly--contig:-NODE-2058-length-19869-cov-10.687652_pt1 | contig 19869 bp, 35 predicted proteins | sample MGYA00237866_ERZ511479 | MGnify/ENA metagenome assembly ERZ511479 | reverse complement strand
GCTGCCCCCTTACGGCTCGCGCCACCTCCATGATAGAACCTTAACGCACCCACCCACTGTACTGCCCGCTTCACACCTGAGAGACGCCGAAGATATTGGCCCACACGACTGAGAAGAACAAGGTGGGCGGCACAGAGTAGATTCACCCGCTTTCCTCTGTGAGCACCGGTGGTCATACTGCGGGCAAAGAAATGATACTGCAGGACACAGGAAAGGAAGAAAATAAAACTCATGCACGCCACCCGCTGACAGTGTACCCATAATGGAAAAATTGCTCCTCCCCTGGACGCAGCGCACTTGTAGCAAAAAAGACCACTCGAATGTCGCCGCAAACGCTTAGTAGCTTCACTCCCAAGTTCGGAGACGCAGCGCTGTGGTTGATGAACTTGGTGCGATTGCCACAATACATGGCGTCTAGGACTACCGTCTTGGTCTTCCGGAAGAGGAAGCTCACGTCGGCCGCGTCATACTTCCTCCCACGGATCCGATCCTCCGTCAACGACAGCACCTCCCCGGTGTACTCGCTGACGAAAGCACCCTCCGCGACCTCCTCACCCGCAAAAAGACCCAGCCCGTGCGCCGCAGACGGACCAAGCAGCAGTCTCGGTCGAAGCCGCACCTGCAGTTTCACGTTACGGCATCGTCGGGTGCCGCCAGAGGTGCCACCGCCTGACAGCCTAGACTCCACGAGACCGACGCTGTCCCTCGGAGCAGGTTCCACGGTGGCGGCACCGTGTGAATCACGTCCCGTTCTTCCGCCGCCCCGCCGTCCACTCTGCAGGATGGTGCCGTCGATACCAGAGAGCGGGTGCCAGTGTTCCTCACAGGACAAACAAGCGTCCGGGTCGCACTCTCGGTCCACCCCGAGGCACGGGCAATTGTCGGTGATGCAGCTCGCGGGAGGGCGTCAAGTGCACCACGTGCGCTTCCGGCACAGAGAAGAACCAGCCGCCGTCTCTCTCCCTCCTGAAGCGCCCAAGAGCGCTGACGTTGCGCCTCGTGGGCCCCGCGCCCCACCGGAAATCCAGCGTGTGCCCGAGCAGCCACAATACGTCTTGCAGGGAAGCGCGTTTCGCACACAGCTGCAGCGGTCGTCGTGACGTGGTCCGCTGTGCGTCCACGGCTGGTAGTCCGCAACCTTCTCGGGGGCCGCTGCATCCTCCAAGCTGCTCATGACCGCGTCGCCGGGTGATAAAACATCACCGACATGAGCAGACGTCCCGCTCTCTGCGGCAGGAGCCAGGGAACATCGCGGCGCCTGTACCCCCTCCGCCTCTTGCTCGACGGCCCCTTCGGGAGGGGCAGCTGCCGGCGGCCACCCAAACGAGTCGAGGTACAGCGCAACCCCGCGGCACGTCCTGCCTGGAACAATGCACGCGAGACGGCACGTGTCAAGTCTGCCGACCAGCTCCGCTGCCGCATGTAGCAGTGCAACTTGTTCCGCCGTCCAGCGGCTTTCCGCTGGCGCTCCAAGACCACACTGGAAAATGGAGGCACGCACGTCGTGACGGAAATCAGCACAACTGCCGCCGGCAACCGAGAACGCTTCGTGCTGCACCCAGGCGCGACGGTTGCGCCCAGCAGCAGCACTCGACCCGCCTCTCATATTGTCACCGAGCGCCGCCGAGGTGGCAGCCGATGCAGGTCCTGCACCGGGGATGAAGAGATGAAGGGCGGTTCCCAGAATGTCGAGCGCGAGCAAATGCCACACAGCTGCAATTTGAGTACGCATCCGGTCGTGGTCGACCGGTAGGTGCCGTGGTGCAGTCAACGGTGGGGCAAGAAGCTCCATCCCTTGTCGAGCCCCATGCGCGCGAGTGGCATAGCGGAGGCACAGCCGGCACAGCAGCCTGGAGAACGTGTCCCGGCCCAAGATAGAGCAGTCGGGCACTACTGCCCCATCAGCGGACGTGGGTGTCACTGCATACGCCGCGGCACCCCCACCCGATGCAGCTGCACGAACACCTGACGGCGAAGATTTAGATGCAGATTTGGAGCCCACACGGGACATGCGTTCGTCTTCTGCTGGGTCGCAGGCACTCTGCAGATATTCTCTGACGGCCGCTATGTCACGAATACGAGACGCGGCGGGCGCAAGCTCCGCAGCAGCTGACACCTTTTCTGCGAGCAGCCACGCTCGACTGCGATCAGGAAGTCCTGCTGCGGCGACGTCACGGCCAACCTCTAGACAGGCAGCATATGCAGCAGCCGGCACCGCTAGGCCATCCCAGATCTCCTGCCATCCAGCCGGCGGAGAACGAGCTGCTTCACCAACGTCTCCTCCCACCATGATCGTTGCCAGGCGCTGCCCCCTCGTAAGCTCCTCCAGCGCAGCGGACCGTGCGGCAGCGGCACGACGACCGCGCCGAGCCGCGTCCATGTCACGCATGCGGCGCTGCACAAGCCCCAGTAGACGCCGCACCGCCGCGTCGCTCCGCTGCAGATTCATTTATAGGGCCTGCACCACCGACGGTCCAGAACCAAACTCCTTGATGACGGCCCCCACCGCCCGCCGTTCCGCGGCGCGCCGGGTACGCGGGCCCATGGATCAGTTGTCCTTGGGGCCGTTGTCGTCCTCCGACTAGGACGCGTCGCTGCCGTCGCCGTCCACCAGCTGCCATCCATTCTTCAGCTTAATCGAGCGCGAGAGAGCACGCGGCACCGCAGATTCTCCCAAGTACGGCACCAAGCGCACGTCCTTGTGCGGCTCGACGCGACAAATGCAGCGACGCAACGGTGCATACGCCGTCATTGTCGGAGGAGGGGTGCACGCGCGCAGGGGGACAAAGAGAGGAGGTGCCGCATGAGCGGCAGCCCAAACCCGCCCTCTAGTCGCAGTAGCCGGGAGAGATCCGGTCCCACCAGAAACATCACCTGCACGAAGCACCTTGCGCGATGAGCCACCGTTTAAATGCCGCCGGCAAAGCACACTGCCGTGACCGGCAGCGGCCCCACCTGCCGCGTCCTTCTGGCCGGCGGAGGCGCGCTGCACCACCGTGCTCCGGCCTCGTACACTGCTGATGCGCCGACAGCTGCGGCGGCTGCCATGGGCACGACAGAAGCTCCCAGTGCCGACGACACCGTCTTCTTCGCTGCTGCTGCTGCTCCTCTTGCCGTGTCGTCCGCCGTCGTAAAGTCCGCCGTCGTCGCTGCACCAGCGGTTTTTTCTGCTCCCGTCGTCTCAGCCGCCGTCCTCTTTGCTCCTGCCGGGTGTTCCGCCGCCCGCCCCTCCAGCGGAGCCAGCGTGCACAACACCAACGCCAACACCATCCCCGGCGCCGCGGCCTATACAAGCACTGCTGCTGGCATCTAGTCCAAAACCAACTCCACAGGCTCCACGTCCCCAGCCACCGCCGATGTCCCCGCTCGCTCCGAGACGGATGACAGCACCAAGCGCTTCCACTGGTGGCAGTTCGACGCCACAGGGTCCAGTTGAGGTCGCGGCCACATTCCGTTTCCGGTTCACGGCGGCTCGGTTGGCCACCACGGAAACATGCACAGCAGCACTCCGCCGCTGAATCGCATCTTCCATTGCTCTGTGGAATACACGAGTGACTGCGGGTCGCAGCTGCGAGCCCGCCCCCATACACTCGCCAGCGTCGTCGCCTGCGTCGTCCCCCGAGTCCTCCGAGGAGCTGGCCGCCGCAAACCACTCCCGGACAAAGTCATCTTCAAGCCCCCCCATCCTCCGTACCCGCCTCGGGGGCGTCATGACTGGTGGAACCACAGAAATAGCATCACGAGTCCGCGAGGACGCAAAAGCAACGGCGGCCGCACCAGGTCCCACCCACCTGCCAGCCCCTGCTGCGCCACAGCCACACCTGCGACGTCTTGACCGCGACGGAAACAAACACACACACAGCGACGTCTGACTGTGCGGAAGCACCGCCAAGAATCTGCGTGATCCTCGAAAATGCCAGTCCTCGCACGGACAAGATCACATCCTGATCGGACTCACTGAGTAAAACTAAAAATCCGAAATGCATTCCCGGTTTTTTCAGCTGCAACTGCTTCCGCACAACCAAATCACCGCCGCGATCCATTTTTATGCGCTCGCGGGACAGAAAAAGGGGAGACACCAAGTCGCACAATATATATGGAACGGCTCATGGTATCGAGCGGAGCCCTCCTGCTAAACGTCGTCCCCCTCCCCATCATCTTCTTCCCCGTCGTCAACCTCTTCGTCGCTGGCGCTCACAACCACCCTCCTTGCCGCCGCATGAATCGCACCTGTGCCCATAGAGGGATTCCCCGCGACAGCGGCACCCCCCGCTCCACGCCCCGCCCCCCGCCTTGAATCACCTCCCGACCCACGACCTGCACCACGATCCGTGCAGCAGCCGCTTGAGCGCTCCAGCTGCGCACTGTTAGACTGCTCATCGTCGACGTCTTCCTCCCACAGACCGGTGCCCGCGACGGCTGCTGAACCAGCAGCAGCGGCGGCAGAGATGCGGCGCTGCTCCCGTACAAAGGACTTCATCCACTGGGCTAGCATCACCAGGAGAATGGAGTTGTCAACATTGACGCGTGTGGAGCACAGGCGCTCGGAGAGCTCTGCCGCCGACACTGCACCGCAGGTTATCGACGTGCTAAAGAGGAAGTTCCCCTCAGCCGCAGAAATCAACTGCGACTCCAGCTCCGGGTGGAGCACTTGCGGACCGCTGCCAACGCCCTGCTCCAGGGCAACTCGAGCGAGCTCCCGCGCCGAGAGTTGGCTCACGTACGCGCTCTCAAATACATGGTGAGCCAGGAACTGATCCCGACGCCCGGGAGGCCACATGAGATGCTTCGCAGGCGCAGATGCCTTTCCTGGTACACCGCCGGCCACCACTGCGCCTGCTCCACCGCCACAATCTGGGCTGCCTGTCCAACGTGTCGACCCCGAACCGGACGTGGTCATCTCCAGAAGAGACTGGGCGTGCCGGTCCGCTTCAGTGGCACTCCGCGTCTGCTGCTGTCACATGAGGTCCGCCACAGACGGGAAGACGTTTTCTCTACCTGCGGAGCCGCCAACACTAGAGGAGGATGACCCGGATGTAGCTGCACCACGCGCGGAGCCCCGGCCACCGCGGCCGCGGCCTCGGCCGCGCCCGCGCGTGTTGGTACCACCACGACCAGTGGCGCCGGATGATGAGCCCCCACCGACGGCAAAGGGGTCAGCTCCAGCGACACCAACAATGGCGGCGGCGACAGCTGAAGCGGCTGAAGCGGCACCTGCGGCAGCGGCAGCTGCGGTCGCCCCGAGCACGCAGCGCGATTTGACATTGTTGCCGTCAGCGTCTTTCCCGAGGTCAAACCCACACAACAGGAAAACCATGACTGGAGCAAGGAGCAAAAGAGAACTCCGTCGTCCCGTCCTAGAACATGCGACGCCTGCCAGCCAATAGAGTCACAGCCGCTAACGGGCGCTGGTGGGGGAGCGCAACCGCAGTCGCCCGCCACCGCCGGTCAAAGTCGAATGCCCACCGGTGCAGGCACAGCCTCAGACCGCCGCCGGTTTTAAAGGAGCACGACCACGGCCACCCGCCGCTGCCGGCGGAGAGCCGCCGCATGCGCAAAGCTGATGGGACAGCAAGGAGAGTGGTCGCTCCACCGCCGGGGGAAAAGGAAGCCAGCCGTTGGAACAGCGTGGCTGGAAGCACTCGCCGCGCGTCGTGAAGCGACTGGGCAGTCACGAGCGCCGTCCACCTCGAGGAAAAAGGCACGCCACAACGGGAGCCTGCCGAGCGGCACGGCGGGAAGGGAAGGAGGGGAGCGCTAGGGCGGCGCGGGGGCCACGGTCCAGCAGGACAGCAGCGACCACGACGACGACACACATCGGACACGATCTCTTCCCAATGGCGTCCAACACGGCTTCCTGCCGTAGATTTAGGACCTGTGGCAGAGGAGGCGCTTCCGTGCACGGCTGCAGGCAGTATGAGTCAATCGCGCGACAAGGGCGCTGGGGCTCGAGTTTTCTATCGGGGCACAAAACGACCGCCTCCTTTGGGCCCCTCTCTGCCTTACAGAACGTTTACAAATGTATGTCCCCCTCCACAGCCTGCACAGAGGTGGGGTCAGTACTGGGAGAAGTGCGATAGGGTTTAGTGCATCACGCCCCTTTTTGGAGGGCCGGGTGGGTTATGCACGCATAAGAGTTCACCAATTCGCTCTTTCGATCAATAAAACTATCTTGTGAGCATGATCTTTTGCAATCGCCGTGCAGCCAATCACAGGATATTGCACGACGACTACGACGAGGCGAAACTGTTTGCAACTCAACAACGAGCTTGCAGCCGGCATCGCGAGAGCTCCCTTACGGATATTGGCTCGACTGCCCGCAGGATTGCAGTGGAAGAGCACATAAGCTTGCCACATGCAGTACAATATGCTATCGCTGCACATCCTTGCAAGTGACTGCTCCAAAAGTGAGATAAGGGAACGCCATCACGAAATTTATTCCTTCTGGACGATACGCAGTGCACCACCCGGCTTCCTTCCCCCCGCCGTGCGCCTTCCGCTTCCTGTCCCCACCGCCGGCCTCCACCCTCCCGTCGCTTGCTGCCAACGTCCCGGCCCAGGTTTCTTGCAGCTTGTCGCCAACCAAGTCCCACAACCGCCTACTCATGGTAACCGGCCAAAGGCGAGCAAGCGCGCACACAAACAGAAGACACATAATGCATAGTAAAAAAAGAAGGACCAGGCCATAGCAAGTTAGATCATCATTCACACCAAGCGTCGTGGACCGTCAACGCACCCACTCACGGGATGCCCGCCCTGCTCGTCGTGTGGTCCATCCAGGGACATACCTCAGGAGCGAGGCACGGTCGGATATGGTGGAAGTGTGCGAGCCTATGCCCGCAGTTGCGATGCCGCTCCCGACGTGTAGACCGACCACTGGCAGAGTCAAACACACAGGAAGGCGGGGGAGAATGAGCTTGGAAAAGAGAAAAGGCAAGGACCACCCAGGGAAGGCCAACTCAGCCACGAATAGCAAAAAAAACAGAGCAAAAGCATTGTCAGCCCGGGCGCATGTCAGGTGCCTCTTGATGCCCAGCTCCCTGCAGCAGGTGGACGAGCCGTGGCTCCCGTCAGCATGTACACTACCAGGAGAAAGTCACCGACCAAAGCCATATACGTCAGACAGCAACAGATAGAGCACGGAGGGGGACCCTCACGCACCAAATACAAGAGCAGGACGTTACGCTGAAGGCGGGGTAGCCCGATGCGAGCTCGAGCGCCGTGGGAACGGTTGCACTCCACAAGAGAGTCGTCTCGGACGGCAGTCAGCGAGGGCTTGGGGTGGAGGGAGGGGAGCGCGCCTTCGGGGCCCCAAACGCCAGTCGAGTGCCCGTCAGCTGTTGGCGCGAAGCGCCCTGCGAACGCTTGGCGTACCATTCGACCTTCATTTTGAGAGTAGCACACGCTGTGAATACAGTAGCACATGTTGAATTAAAGGAAGGCAGGCTTCTGTCGGCGCCTTGTCGGCTGAGTACGGACCGACACCAGCCTCTCCCTCTGTTTAATTTGGCGCGGTAGTCGCGGTAGATCTACCGTGGTAGGCGCGCCTTTTCCCTCGGTGGACGCACCTCATCCTCACCACCACCCCCTCTGCCCTACGGATCCCCGACCGACAGCCACCAATCGCCGTGGGAATCGTCTCGTTCTGCGTCCACCGCCACTTCCCCCTGCCACTGATTCTTTCATCGGCTATCTCGACCCTCCCGGGCTACCACAGCCTCAAGCGGCCTATGCTACCTCCACCGATCGCTGCCCACACTCAAAGGTTTTCCAATGCCTCCCGCAGGAGGTCACGTGGCATCTTCTCCCACCGCCTCGTCGGGTGGCTTCGGCGCGGCGCGGAACCACGAGGCGGTGGCTGGGGCACCTCTTCCCCCAGCAGGTGCTCGGAAGCGGGCCCGCTCTCTACGATTGGAGGACACTAATAGCATTCGCGTGGATCTGCGGCGGCTCGACGAGCGCATCAGGTAGCTCCAGCGGCAGATTGAGGAGTGCAAGGCCACCGTTGCAGCTTCCCGACTTTCGCTGAACGGCGTCAAGGCCCTGCAGGCGGGCTCAGGCGAAGCAGTTCCCTCTGGGAACGGCAGTGAGACGGTGGCTTGCCTCGCGTCTGTTGGCGCGTTTGAGGCCGTGTCCCGCTTCTTCTTTTCACAGCGCGCGCTCGACGGTGAGCCAAGCCGCAAACAGAGGAGCGACCACCCTGACGCTTGACCTGGACTCTGGTAGGGCGGCAATGGACGAGCTTGCCAGCGTGCTCTCCCTCACGTTCGAGCAACCAGCTGGCCGGGGACGCGTCAGGGCCACCCGCGTACTGCGTTTCGAGTCGCCCGCGAGATTGCTTGTGGCCCTCGCCCTGCCGCCCCAGCATATTAACTAATGTCTCGGGCGACTGTCTACACGGCGCGACGGGTCGACGCCAGCGTGGGTGCTGTCGGAGCGCGTCGTTGACAACCTTGGTACCGTGCGGTGCATCCTTCAACGCCACGCTTCAACTGGCCGTGTGGACGTGGCCACCCGGGCGTCGGAGGTCTTTGTCCCTTCACGGCAACGATTCCAGCACCCGCTCACTCGCGCGACTGGTACACAGAGCGACTGTCCAGAAGTGCCCACACTCTGACCCGAATTCTTGCGCTGGCGGCCTTCAGCCGTGAGCGACGTATTGGGCTTTGACGGGTCCCCTTTGTGTGGGCGCGTGACACTGAGTGTGCCATGTTGTGTCGTTGAGACAGGTGTGGAGGAGGTTATATGTCTTGTCGAGGGGGGTGGCCAAGCTTAACAGACGCGTGTCGCGGGGTTGTATGACCCAAATTCTTAGCGCTAGTGTCTGAGCACCAGCGTCCCATGCTCTGAGCGCCAGTGTCCGTCCCATCTTCTGGGCGCCAGTGTTCCATTTTCTGAACGCCAGTGTTCCATTTTCCTAGCAGCGGTGTCCTGTTGTGTGAGCGCCGATATCTCCCGTCGTGCTGCCACTACCCCGCCGCTGCCGGCGGCTTTGCGGAAAATTCCTTCTGCAGCTGCCCCCATTCCGGCGCATGACAGACTGCCGTGGGATTGAGACCCGCGGATGACACGTAGCGCAAATCGGGGTGACGGCCGGCATACTCTTCGTCGCACGCACTCGCACGCCTGGTCGCAGCCAGCGAGTCAGTGCGCGCAGTTGTCAATGCTGTGAGTCTACACGTTGCCCCGTCGCCAAAAGGCCCAGTTTCGCGTGGGCATGTGTGCTATGTAAAATGGGGTGCGCATAAACCCTCAAAGCGCAAAAGTATATCCAAAAAGAAGAGCAAAAAAACAGTGCAAAAAACAGAGCAAAAAACGGAGCAAAAAAACAGAGCAAAAAAACAGAGCAAAATAACAGAGCAAAAAAACAGAGCAGACAAGAACACAGAAGAAAGAAGCAAAATGCTCGGTAGCGCTACACCCCGCGACACAGCCTTTGTTAACTGTTTTGAGGAAAGAAGGTAAGAAAAAGAAAAGCACGCGGTTTCAACTTTGGATGGACTTCTCGAGTTCCGAGAACAGCGCGATGCGCCGCGAAGCTTTACGCGTTGGGCGTATCTTCGGCAAGCGGAGCAGCAACCCTCGCGTTTGCGATCGCCACAATCTGACCCAATTTGAACCTTTGGAAACTCTGCAAGGCTCTGAGTCTTGTTGATCTGACATCGTCCCCGGATCAACTCGTTGATCTGATAACGTCCTCGGATCAACAAGACTTTTAATCCTCGTTCTCTTCACAAAAAATCAGTGTGCCTCCTGTTACACAACAATCTCGTTCTCAGAGCAAAACATCGAAGAACTATCATCGCTCCTGGCTTTTCGTCGAGACGAAATCCTTATCCTCGTATGACTTCACAGGACAGCAAATAACAACAACAGTGCTCCACAAGTGTCCTCATCCCTCTGCGGTGTTCTCCGTCCATGCCGCCGCCGCCTTGCACACACTCCTCGTCCGCGCACTCTTAAGAGCCAAGGAGATGTCCGCACTAGACCCGTCAAGCCCGTACCGGCAGCCAAGGGTGTCAGGCAAACGGTACGTGCAGAGGCTTCAGGGGCCGTTGGCACTTGAGCCCATGAGCGTGCTCGTCTTGCTTACCTGCTCATAGTCTCCCACGTAAAAGCAAACGTCATCAAATACGCGCATCTTCAAGCCGTCGGCACATCGAGTCATCCACCCTTCCGAAGAGCCAACTGCCAGGTCATCGACAATGGCGTCCAAAATCACGTCTGAGGAGACGCCGGCGCTGTCATACCGATCGTGCGAGCGGCGTGGCTGCTGCATCTGGCCTTGAACAGCAACGATGAACAGCTTTTATAGACGCCTCCGAGGGAGATCGCCTTTGCAGAGTACGCTTGAGAGTCGTCCGAGTAAAAGCAGGGGCAGACAGTAATGTGCGGCTTCGTATCTTGGACGCCCCAGCACCGCCTGAACCGCCCCGTGCGGCTTTCCGGCCCGTGGCCTTCCCACCTCTCGCCCCCGTCACCGCGGCCGCCCCCGTCACCGCCGCCGCCGCCGCCGCCGCCGCCGCCGCCGTCGCCGCCGCTGCCGCCGCCGCCGCCGCCGCCGCCGCCGACGCCGCCGCCGCCGCTGCCGCTGCCGCCGCCGCCGCCGCCGCCGCCGCCGACTCCGCCGCAGCTGCTGCAAGCAGCACCGCAACCACCGCCGCCACTCTCACGAACGGGACCCCGAAAGCCTCCACCCGCTCTTGGAGGCGAACCCGTCTCGCCCAAGCCGTCCCTTCCATCTCTTCCCGGGACGGGCACAACCCAGACAGCGCTCTTTTGAACAGCTTCCACGTCATGGACGGTCTCTGGGTTTGGAATTCAGGAAAGGGGAGAGAGCGTCGTAGAGTTCAAGTGGTTGGCAACCGGTGCCGCACTGGTGCCGTCTGTCAATCGACACTCTACGACAGAGTCCCCGGCATGTCGACCACCGTCCCGCTTCAGGCCTGACCGTCGTGAAGCAAAAAAGGCGCCCGAAGCTAGGGCATCACGCACCACATGCCCGTTGGCGAGCTCAACGTGAATCTGGTCGTCGGCGCACAGCTCGAGACCGTGGAGCACAAACTGGGGTACCGCCTGACCACAGAGCAGGGAGGCCGCTCGGTCTTGAAACAGCGGCGAGTCGACGAACTTGGGGTGCAACTGTCTTTCAAGAGAGGAACGCTCTTCGGCCGCTTTAAAATTTTCCAGCGTCCCCTCAAACTGCAGGTCCCGGCGGATGTGGTCGCTCGGTAGGATGTACTCGACGCCGACAGACGCGCCAGACGTCGCTTCTTTCGCGGATGTGGCGTGCTTAGGTAGCTTACAGGCCGCATCCACGTTGGGAGATATGTTTTAGCGGATGTAGCTTGCCGACGGCATGCGGATGGGGGAGGAGATGTTGAAGTCGGCGCGGTTAGCGGTGTATATCTCCTCCGTGTTTTGTGCCTTTCCACGTCGGGACAGGTACCCGTACAGGTGCTCAACGTACGAAAATGGCATAGGGAGTGGGTCAGCGCGTCGCAAGCGGCTGTTGACCGCCGCCGACTGGTCGTCCGAGTCAGCAAGGAGGTCCATCTCCGCGTCGCCGTCTGTGACGTCATCGCTGCTGCTAGACGCCACAAAGTCCTCAGGTAGCCCAGAATGCACTGACGCAGATGAGGAGCTGCCGGACGCATCGGATGCCCCGTCATCGAAGGTCGGAGACAGGGTGCGGCCGCCCAGGTCGACTCGAGCAGGCCCGAATAGTAGCTCCTCCGCATAGGATAGCCTGGAGCTGCTTATCGTAGACAATTTTACAGCAGTAGCTGACCCTGATGCGACGGCGGAAGCAGCAAGGCCTGTTGAAAGCGCTCCTACGCCAGTGTTCGCAGCAGCAGTGGAGCCGATGGCGTTAGCGGCCGCGGGGGCGGTGTAAATGGCAGGTGCGGGGACGGAGGCGGCTAGAGGTGCCGCAGTCGTGGCCGTGGCCGGCGTGAAGGAATGAAACGGACGTTGGGTGTTTTGACTGGATGCGTGGGCTCCCAAACAGTCAGACCCAGACGCGTCGCTAGTCGCTGGACGCATACAAGCCCCCATGTCCATCTGGTCATCTCGATGCGCAGCTTGATCAGGATGACGAGCGGCCAGCCGCAGAGCCCGGCGAGACGTTCCACGCCGTGGAGACGAGGCACGACGTGACATTTCACGCCCCATGACGAGCTCTGTCCAGATACAACTCATCAGGGCACTCGGAAAGGGGGTTGTACAACAGGTCTAAGACGAGCCAGGACGCGCAAGACGCGGATGCGGTGCTGCTGCGGTGGCACAAGCCCCGAAAAAGGAGGCTCTGTGACTACCAGTGGCGCATTCGTGTGGACCGCGGACAGACGTACAGTACACTGGGTTTGTAGCCACACCTCTACCAGAAGAGACACCGGGCGGGATATCTCGCGAATGCATCGTACGGGGGCCACCGAAATTGCAGCCGACCAGTCTGTGTTTTTTATTTGCTGACGGCACGCAGACGCACAGACCCTTGTACTCAGCCTAAACATCTCGGTTGCCGAAGCAGTTCGGCTACTACTAGCACCTCCATAGCCAGAAGGAAATGGCGGTGGTCGCATCGGTGCCACTGGGTGGCCCCGCCGCGACGGTCCGGATTCCCCATCGTAGATGTGCTTTCGAGCGGCCGCTTACGCACCATCTTTGGGCCGCGTGGCCGCTGCGGGCCGCCGACGCGGTCGCTGCTGGGTGCCTCCGCTGCTTCCGCCGCCAGCTCGTGTGGCTTTCGACGGGTGCCCGTGGGGATGCCGTCGGCAGCCCACGCGGTAACCGCCGGTTGCACATGGCCTCTTTGCCGAGCAGCCATGCGGCAGCTGTTGAAAGATGATGAAGGGCTGTTTTCGTGGACGCTCTTGGCCATCTATATGTTCTTGTTCCAATTTTGTGTCACAGACAGCCATGTGGGAGCGTCCTGTGTGTGGCACGGAATGTTCGATGTCTGGAAGGGCCTTCTCTGTGCGTGCGCGCCGACGGGGGCGAGAGGCTGTGAGATGCGGAGTCGCCTGGTGTTCAGGGGTTGTCCCGAGTGGCTTTCGGGGTGAGTGTCGGCAATGGACGGAGGGTGTCGACTCCAACGTGGCTGCCAGGGCCTTTTGCGCTTGCGACGGCCAAAGGGCTGCTTCTCACTTGGGACTCGCTCGTTTGTCCTGATCCTTCTCCCTACATCTACGCTGCCACTGCCTGTCCATCCGAGCAACCGTGGTCCACAGTTGCGGCAACGCCGACCTTTACCCGCCTGTCCTCTCCAGGTTGCCTCTGTTGACCATAATCCACTCTTGCCGTCACCTTTCTCTCCCTCAACCGCTCACCTGTGTTGACCCTCCTGCCGTGCCACGCGTACCGGCACCACTTCCACGGCTGCCGTTGCTTCCTCCTTTGAATACACAATGGGACGTGCAGCGCGGAGCAAAAGTGCCGGCAAGACGCCGGAAAGTGACGTTCCCCTGTCCCCTTCGTCTAGTAGCGGCTCTTATTCCAAGGCCCGGGGCCGTCGCGGAAGCGAAACAAACGAGCTTCCTTGTCGTCGCAATGGTGCCATAGCAGACAGTTCGCCACCCCCGGCGGCGCCATGATCCACGAGGACGCTAACAGACGCCAACGTGCGCAACGTGTCAGCCCAGGTCTTCTTGCTCGTGCGGCCGGAGCGCAACCGGCTCCTGGGGGCGCCTAGTGAGGCAGCCGCTACGCCTCAATCAAGTGGGGCAGTGGCCGACACACCACTGGTGGCGGCACTCACGAGCGGCATGTGGGACCACGTGCGCGCCTTTGAGCAGCGGCTGGCTAGCTTTAAGAGCCTCGAGAAGAAGGTCGTTGTCGGGGTCGTGGAGGCTATCGGCAGATCATTCAATAAGCACCTGGAGGAGGAGCCCGTTTCTCGCATGACGGACAAAGAGATGCGCAAGGCGGTGTTGGACGCCGTCACGACGGCCGCCATCCAGTCGAATCACGGCCCCGTGCTCAACAACGGCATGAAATGCTCATCCAAGACAAGGATGACGGCGACACATTGACGACCTCCTTCCCGCCAATGGCACAGATGTTGGACACGGTCGCCAACAACCGCTTCAAGATCGTCGTGCTCGGAATCATCGCGCGAATGTGGAAAGCTAACGGAACGATCTCCATTGAGAAGCAGAAGCACATCCTCAAGGGAAAGACTGGGCTCGTGCTCAAGACAATTGACAGCGTCGACGTGGCAGCCGAGAAGCAGGTCCGGTCGAGTTTGACCGACCCTCGTTGCAGGACCCGCGAGATCTTCTATCGGCTTTTTGCCTACTACCTTTTCCTTGCGTGGGCATCCATGAACCTGAAGTATCCGGACGAGGACGAGCCCGCCGTGGGCGAGGCGGCGGGTTCCAAAGTTTTCTCGGCCTCCCGATCGCTACGTGCCACCTGCTCGGGTCTACTTCCTGTGGGCGATACGCCGGCCCCCGAGCACACGCTGGACGAGCCGCCGGGCTCCCCGCTTGCTGGTGTGCACGACGTGACACGGGATGCGTGTCTGTACGACATTGTGCTCCAGATGCGCTTCGCCATTTATGGCGGACAATTCGACTTTGATCCGGCAGCGGTATGCTCTGGGGCCGAGACGCTACGCACCTCCTGCTGTCGCCCGACCGCTCGTGGATTGAGAAAACCATGAAGGATGCGGAGGAAGACAAGGTGCCTTGTGTTTGGACACTGATGTTGCCGCGCAGCGACGGTCGCGCTGACTTGGACACGGCTGTGCAGATGCTCAAGCCGGCGGATCAGCGCGAAATCAAGGCCCGTACCGCACCAGTGGGCTCAGCGGGGGGGACCCTGGGGGCATGGAGTGTCGGTGGGGAAGCGTCGGCGAGCGGCAGCATGGCGGCAGGAGCCGCCGGGGCAGGAGGGGGGAGTGGCGCCTGTGAGCCCCCGGATGTTCCAGCATGGCTGCGTGCTGCTACCCGTTGATGCATACAAGGTGCATATTGTTGTTATGCTATCATGACTCTTTTACATGCGCGGCGCAGAATAGCTTGTGTCGGCAGTGGTCAGTAGGGAGTCGGATACGAGTTATTCTCGACACTGGCATGTTGGACGGCAGCAGAAAGAATGTGCTGGGAACCCACGTGGGCTCCTAGACGGTGTTAAACTACGACAGCTATCTTTATTCACGATCACGCGCGCGCGAGCGCGACAAGGATCCAGTTTCTTGCTATAGTTCGCCTTTCCCCGGAGTGCCACGCACCTGCTGAGGCACCCGCGCCACTTTTACCACTTTAACTCTTGCTGCCTTTCCTTTTTGATACGGGCTTTTCTGTCTTGGTCTCACCTGTTCCGCCCACGGCCTCTTTTCCTGAGACAAGAGGAGGACCGAGAAGCGCGCTTTCCACCCGTCGCCGTTCACACCGGACAGCAACATGTCTACCGCGTCTCCACGCTCGCCTCTCCATCACGCCCTCCAACAGCGGCGCTATCTTCCCCTCTGTCCATGACCTCCCTTGTCCCGACTAGAATTTAGCCTCTTAACGCCGCCTGCAGCACTCGGTGTGAGGCTCCCGCAGCCGCGCTCGCTGTCCCAGCCCCCACAAACGACATTTCATGACACGGCGCCGGTTGGGCGGCGCGACGGAGCGGCGGCGAGGCGGCGCGGCGGCGACGGAGGAGGGGCTCGTACACAGGCAGCCGGGCTGGAGGCAGCCCTCTACGACGTGCGTACCGCGGTAGAGACAATAGAGCACGCGGCGACGTCGTCCCAGGCGGCGGCGTCCGCGGCGAAAATGCAGCCAGCAGCTGCGGGGACGGCGGGAGCGGCTGCGACGGCGGCGGCCGGGCGGAAAGCGGTACACCAAGATGTGCGAACCCCGGTGGTGGCGGTGACGCACGCGACGGAATCTGCCGCGGCGGCGGCCGCCGCCGCGGCGGCGCCGGTAGTAGCGGCGGCATCGGCGATGTCGGTTGCGACGGCATCCGCCGGGCTTTCCCAGCATCTGGGACACACAAAGGAGCTCCGACGCGGCTCCTGAGCGCGCGCCGGAGTGCCGGCGTAGACTCCGCGGCCGCGGGCGTGGAGGAGGCCTCAGGGAGAGTGGTGGCCGCGGTGGTGGCGGTGGCGGCGGTGGCGGCGGTGGCGGCGGTGGCGGCCGTGGCGGAGGTGACGGCGGTGGCGGCGGTGGCAGCGGTGGCAGCGGTGGCGGCGGTGGCAGCGGTGGCGGCGGTGGCGGCGGTGGCAGCTGTGGAAGTGGTGGCAGCGGAGTCCCCACTCGCCGGCCAGTGTCGGGCGGCGGACGTGCCACTGCCTGTGGTGCGGCGGGCGCTCATGCTGCGGGATACGGGCTGCAGTGAGAGCCGCGCCACACGCCACCCACGGGGATGGGCGCGACAGCGGCGGGGGTGACGGCCGCGGCGTGCCGCCGCCACGGCTGCGATTGTCGCCGCCGCGGGGCTTGTGTTTGGGAGACCCGTCCCGCCGGACGGCCGTCGGTACGTATGGTGCGGAGAGGGAAGGGCGCTGGGTGGGGCGCCCGGCAGTGGTCGAGCGGCGCAGCATCCTGGCGGGCCACTTCCCGCCAGTGCTGCTCGCGGCCAGGGTGGGGCAGTGGGGGGGACGGGGCCCTGCGCTCTTGAAGGACCTCGTGTTGGTCGGCGTGACGCCGGTTGTGAAAACACGCCCAGCCAACCCCACCCAGTCGGGGGGAGCGGCGAGCCAGGCCGTGTCGGAATACCCGCCTCGGAAGGAACCCCCGAAGAGCACACACGCACGGCGTCGACCGGGCGGAGACGCCCCGAGCGACAAGCACGAGTTGTGTGACCGGAAGCTTACCTTCCCGCGTCGAAGGTGTCGGGGCGACACTCACGCCTCGCCCTCTTATCCCGTCTGTTCCCCTCAGACCCTCCGAATACGCCCCTCAGACACCCTCAAAGGACCCTCAGAAAACCCTCCACTCAGGGCCCATGGGGCCAGTCTCAGCGTAGGACGGCCGAAGCTTCGGACACCGCCTTGAGAAGAGGCGGGGGAAGGGTGCTACGTGACACCCTTGCGGCGCCTCGGGGTCAGGGGTGCGGTGTAATGCTGGTCAATGGTCCATGTCGGGTTTACACAAAATTCGGCCCTTAACTGGGGGCCCGCCCGGGGATTTACTAGTCCCAGGGAAGTCTCGAGATCGCGGTTGTGGTTGGTGAGCCACGTGGTGATCACAAGTGGATCGCCACGGGAATGATTCGAAGTATGTGTCAGTAGGACATATTTCCCTCGCGAGAGCCAGCGGCCGTTTCGGACTGGCCGCGTCCGACCGCCCATGACCCGAATCCACGTGTCCCCTCTTGACTGGGAAGGAACTGGTTCTCCGAGTGTGGGGGCCAGGTGTCCGGCCGTCACACCGGTGAGAAGGGGCGTCGGGCACGCGGGAGGAAGCGCCGTCGCGCCTCACGCGGTCTTCTGTCGGGTAATGGCACGGCCGCGTGTGCGACGCGGTACCGCTGCCGCCATGACCGCCCCCGTGACAGCGGCGGGGTGGCTGGCACCCCGATAGCGCGGTGTCGGACGCCCAGCCGTGCGCTGCGGTCGCCGTCGACGCCCGACGGCCGCTGGCAGCCGGCGGGAGCGGCGGCAGTGTCGGCCGTCGCAACGGCTGCGAGAGGCATTTTTGAATGTCAGCCTTTGAATCCGCCGCCATCCCGCCCTGCACGTGGGGCTCGTTGGCCGCCCCCGCGCCCACCGTCACACACGCGCGTGGTCCTGCGTTGCGCTTCCAATATCTCCATCGCATCCCGCAGCCACTCCGCTCCCACCGCCCACAAACCCCCGCCTCACCCACGTGCCCACGCCCCATCCGCCCGTCGGCCCAGCCACCGTGGCCGACGTCGCTGCTGTTGCTTCCGTCGCTGTGGTCGCTGCCGTCGCTGCCGTCGCTGCCGTCGCTGCCATTCAAGGTATGGCTCACTCCATTTCCCCGGCGCATTCGACGCCGTCGCCGCAGCCGCCGCCGGCGCTGCCGTCGCCGCCGCCGCCGCCGCCGACTGCCCACGTGCTAAACACCTCGGGGGGGCCCACCGCAGCTTCTAGGCAGCAACCGTCGCGGCCGCCGCCACCCTCCCCTTCAGTGCTCGTCGACGGCGACGCGGCGTCGGCCACAACAGCGTCCACCACCCCCGTCGACGCGGCCGACGTGTCGCTGCTCTGGCGGAACGGGCACAACGGACACAGGACGCCGGCGCCGCCGTCAGCGCGCCCGCCGCCACCATCAATCCGCCCTCCCCCGCCCAGCATTCCAACGAAGGCGCTTGCGAGCGACGGGCTCGGCTCCTTGACAGCCGCCTTTGGCGCTCCCTCCGCTGCCGCCGCCGCCGCAGCCGCCGCCGCCGCCGCCGCCGCCGCCGCCGCCGCCGCCGCCGCCATCCGCCTACCCGCCGCCGCCAACCCCCCCCCCCCCCCCCCCCCTCGTCAAAGTGCCACCCGCCACTCGTGTCGTGTACGGCCGTGTTCCCACGGCCCCAGCGTGGGGACCAAGGCGGGCTGGCCGGGTCACTGGGCGCCATTGGCGCGGCGCGCCCGACCGCCTCGGCAACCAAGATGCTGCGGCCGCAGCCGCGGCGGCTGCGGCTACCGCCGCCGGCAGCTGCAGCGGCCGCTGCCGCCGCAGGCAGCGCCACGCAATGGCGCGCGGGTGCCCCCTGAAGAGCGCCACGGGCGGCGCCGCCGGCGCGACCACCGCCCCGTGTGCGCCCGCGTCGACGCGCGCGTCGGCACGCTGCCGCCGCGCCGGCGCCGACGCGCGCGGCTGCTGCCGCCGCCGCTCAGCGGCGGCGCTTGCCCGCCGCGCCCGCCGCCGCCGCCGCCGCCGCCGCCAGCGAAAGCAGACGACGCGGCGCCGCCGGCCGCGGCCGCGGCGCGGCGGCTGTGGAGCGGTCTGCCTTGCCCCAGCCGCCGCCCGAGCGCCCCCCCCTCGACGCCGCCGCCCCGACCGCAGGCGACGGCCGGCGGGTGGTGCGACGGTGGCACCGTGCGGAGGCGCCGTGGCGGCGGCGGCTCCACCGCAGCTGCCACCGCCCGCGGGGACGGCGAGCGCGGCGCCAAGGGCAGCGGCGGCGCCACGGGCGGCGACGGCAGCGGCGGCGGCGGCGGCGGCGGCGGGTGCAGCCGCCTCGTTTGCGGGGCCGCCCCGGAGCGACAGGGGGACGCCGCGCGCCCAGGCGGCCCGCGCGGTCGCCGCGTCGAGGCGCACCGCCCGTGCGTCTGGGGCGGTGGCGGCGGCGGCTAGCGCCGCCGCCGCCGCCGCCGCCGCCGCCGCGCGTGCGGTGCGGCGGCAGACGGCCACGACGGGGGGGCGGGGGGCGCTTGCCCGCCCGCCCGTGGCGGGGAGGGGGACGCACCGCGGCTCACAGCGCCCGCGCGACGGCGCGGCAGAGGCGCGGGGGCTCCCCGTAGGGGCGACCGACGCCGCTGGCGCCACCGCCGCCGCCGCCCGAGCCCCGTGTCCATCGCCCCGTCCGCGGCGGCGGGCGGCGCCCCGCCGAGCGCCCGCCGCACCGCGTCGGCCACCCCTGGCGGCACGCCGACGCCGCCACCGAGGCGGTCCCAGGCCACGAGGGGCGGGGGAGCCCCTGCGCCCCCGCGGCAAACACTGGCCGAGGCGTCCCGCCCCCGCCGGGCGGGGCGGCCGCCACGCGCGACGCCAGCCGCGCCACCGCCGCAGGGCGCGCCGCGTGCGGCGCGGCACCGTCGCCCGGCACGGCCACCAGGGCAGCGCGGGGGGGCGGCTGCCGCTCCATCGGCGCCGCGTGGGGGGGGCGCGCCCCCGACGTGGCGACGGGGGTGGTGAGGGCGGCGGCGGGGGCCCCCCCCCCCCCCCCCCCCCCCCCCCCCCCCCCCCCCCCCCCCCC
>ENA-ORXR01002056-ORXR01002056.1-marine-metagenome-genome-assembly--contig:-NODE-2056-length-19879-cov-15.191142_pt1 | contig 19879 bp, 18 predicted proteins | sample MGYA00237866_ERZ511479 | MGnify/ENA metagenome assembly ERZ511479 | reverse complement strand
ATTTCACGCGCATAGAAACCGTGAACGGCCTCGCGGAAGATGTTGATATCTTCCTCATCATACCAGTCCGGATTTTTAAAATCGATTGCAGCTTTAGACATTGGGGTCTCTCCCGTGAAATATTTTTGTTTTAACGTAAATGGCGGGCGATGCCCGCCCGCCGTTCCGGCGTCAGCGAAAAAACCACTACAGCCCCTTCGCTTCGCTACGGAGCGGATTTTTCGCTAGAAAGCCGCCGCTTCTAATTCCATTAACGGTTTCGCACCCGTCTTAATTTTCGCCAAGTGGGCGTCGAGCATTGGCAACATGCGAAGAATGAAATAGCGGCCTGTGATGAGTTTATTCGGATAAAAATCTTCATTCGATCCGTTATCAATCGCTTTCTGAGCGGTCACGGCCATCATGCTCCACATATAGGCCAGCGTCGCGAGGCCCATCATGTGCATATAGTCGACGGAGCCGGCACCGGCATTATCAGGGTTGCTCATGCCGTTTTGCATCAACCACATGGTGGCCTCAGTCAGTTTCTTCTGCGCATCGCCAAGGCCGGTCATAAACTCGCTCAGATTCTCATTGTCTTTATTTTCGGCTAAGAATGCGCTGATATCTTGGTTCAGCGACATCAAAGCGCGGCCACCATTGCGGGCAAGTTTCCGTCCGACGAGATCAAGCGCTTGGATACCGTTCGCACCTTCATAAATCAGAGCAATCCGCATATCGCGCACGAATTGGCTCATGCCCCATTCTTCGATAAAACCGTGCCCGCCAAAGATTTGCTGGCAATCCAATGTCGTCAACATACCTTTATCGGTGAGGTAACCTTTGATGACGGGCGTCAACAGGCCGAGATAGTCGTCGGCTTTCTCGCGGAATTTTTCATCCTCATGAACGTGTTCCAGATCTTCAAGCAATGCTGCCCAATAGACCAGCGCACGGCCGCCTTCGTTAAAGGCTTTGGTCTCCAGCAACATGCGGCGCACATCCGGATGGACGATGAGGGGATCCGCCGGACCGTCTTCATTTTTTGGTCCTGTTAGCGCGCGGCCTTGCAGACGGTCTTTCGCGTAAATCGCTGCGTTCTGATAGGCGACTTCGGATTGCGCGAGGCCTTGCATGCCCACATCGAGACGGGCGCGGTTCATCATGACGAACATCACGCGCAGGCCTTTATTCTCATCCCCGATGAGATAGCCTTCCGCTTCGTCATAATTCATGACGCAGGTCGAATTGCCGTGAATGCCCATTTTATGTTCCAGCGCGCCGCAGGTCACCGGATTGCGCTCGCCGGGATTGCCGTCGGCATCGAGTTTGAACTTTGGCACGATGAAGAGCGAAATGCCTTTCACGCCCTCCGGCGCGCCTTCGATACGGGCGAGACACAGGTGAATGATATTATCGGCCATATCGTGCTCACCGGCAGAGATGAAAATCTTCTGCCCAGTAATTTTGTAAGACCCGTCAGCATTCGGAACGGCTTTGGTCTTGAGCAGGCCCAAATCGGTCCCGCAATGCGGCTCGGTCAGGTTCATTGTCCCTGTCCATTCGCCTGAAATCATTTTCGGCAGATAAGTCTGCTTCTGCTCTTCCGACCCGCCGATCTCAATGGCTTTTGAGGCGCCGTTCGTCAGGCCGGGATACATGGCAAAGGCCATATTCGCAGCGGATTGCATTTCGCCGGCGGCAATGTGCCAGACGCCCGGCATGCCCATCCCGCCATATTTGGGATCATGGGCCAGGCCCATCATGCCGTTTTCGACGACTTGCTTATAGGCGTCTTTAAATCCGGTTGGCGTCGTGACTGAGCCATCGGCATTCCGCGTGCAACCTTCTTGGTCGCCTACGGCGTTTAGCGGCGCAAGAACTTCGCTCGTGAACTTCGCGCTTTGCTCTAAAATGGCTTCCATCGTATCTGTATCGGCTTCGGCGAATTTTTCATATTTCGTTAGCTGACCGACATTAAGAACTTCATTGAGGACGAAAAGCTGGTCGCGTATTGGGGCGTTGTAAGACGGCATAAGTTAAATCCTATCGGGTAATGTTTGTGTGTTTTTGGAATCCGGTTGGCCGGATAGAAAATCGATCGGGTTGCCGGTGACGGCTTCATCCAAAGCGGCTTGATAACGCGCGGCCAGATCGGCGATGGTGCCGGAGCCGGGCTCGCTGGCGAGGGCCTCTTCCGCGATGGAGATAACTTCTGTCATATCCCGATGCAAAATATCCAAATCCCGCCGCCGCTCCGCCAGACCATCTAATATGGCTTGGAAATTATTCTTACGGCGTAAAATCTCTGCGCGATTCGTAACCTTGCCGTCGGTGATGTCCAGAACCGCTCTGATATCCTCTAATGAGAACCCAAGCCGTTTACCGCGCATAATTTTCTCAAACCGCAAGCGGTCACGGGGCGTGAAAATACGAACGCCGCTTTCACGTGTTGGTGTCAAAAGGCCTTTATCTTCGTAAAACCGAATCGTGCGCGGGGTCACGCTGAACATTTCAGCGAAGATTTTAATGCCCCATTTCTGATTTTGCGCGTTTTCCATGCGCGCCTGTTAGCTGACGTTAACGTTCACGTCAACGTTAACGTCAGCTAACAGGCGCGGCACTTTGACAGCCGCTTTTCCCCTCTCGGTGAGGGTCTTGTGCAAAAAGGTTAACGACTTAACGCGGCGTTAACTACGTTTGGGGTCTAACGGGGCAAACCACAGCTCAAATTGTGCCGATTCATATAGTCTGCTTTCGGGAGCATTTGGGCGACGCCTTTGGGGAAGACTGCGCTGATGCCGAGCAAAGCCGTGAAAACATCGACGAAGAAACCGGCTCGCAAAACCAGTAAGCCAGCGGCCAAATCTGCGCCAAAACGCGAGACTGTCGCGACGTTGGCGCAGAATCTAAAATCTCTGGAAACGCGCCTGAAACGTGCCGACACGAAAAACCGGAACGCCCTCAAAGCGCTGGAAGTGGTCGTTGCGGACATAAAAACGGCCGCGAAGGCGAGCACGACGACGCAAAAGGCAGCCCTGACGCGCGGGCTGAACGCACTTGAAGTACGGATGGAGACCTATCTGAACCGCGCAGCCTCCGAAGCGCGCGCGGGCGTTCGGTCCGAGCTGGCTAGTGTCACAGCATCCGGGGCGAGCTTGTCGACTCTAGAACTCGCCGTGCAGGCCGCGCATGACCGTCTCGATGTTTTGGATTCTGCGCAGCGCGACTCACTGGCCCGACTGAACCGTCATATCGCCCATCTCGCGACCTCCGTTGAACAGCGTTTAACCAGCGAAACAAAAGCGCGGGAAGCGGCTTCCGCCGCCTTGGATGCGAAAATCGATACGGTTCGCGACACGCTTGAGATTCGCGTCACTCAGGTCGAGCAAGATACCGTCGACGCTTTGCAGGCGGTGAGCGACAAGATCACCGAATTCGCAGCCGTCCTTGACGAACGCGCAAAAACCTCCGACGTGGACACGGCGGAACGTTTAGCGGATCTCGCGCAAGAAACTCAATCCGGATTTAACTCGGCGCAAACCGACGTCGCCACGCGATTGGAGGCTTTGGAAATAATTGCCTTGGCTTGGTCCCCGTCCGAACAGTCCGCAAATCCATATCTGCCCGCCAACGCTGATGATCCGCGTATTGATAAAATGGGTGAGATGATCGGGTCTCTTCAAGACGAACTGAGCCGGATGCAGGCGCGCATGGCGAGTGTTCAAAACGCGCCTCATCTGGCTGTGCCTAGCAATGTTGTGCCAATGTTGGCAGAGCCAAGTGCCTTGCAAGACAACCCATACGCCGCCGCTGCTCAGGCGCTGGAAATCTCTGCGTTGGAGCCCCTGGAACCCGCGAAGCCGCAAGCGGTTGTCAAGACAAAGAAATCCGCGCCAAGACGCAATTCCCATGTTCCGGAGGAATTTGACCCAACTGCTTTTAACACGCCGTCTGAACCGACTCCGCAATTACCAACTCCGGCGGCACCCGTTCAGGCCGCGCCTCCGGTTATGCCCATTCCGCCTATTGGGCCGCCGCCTGCACCGCCTATGGCGAGCCCGGGCGCTTATACCCCGCCTACAACAAATATACCCGCCGCAGATATGCACAGCCATGACCCGCTGATGCCAGCTCCGCTGCCTGTCGCAACTTATGACGACCCGGCATATGCCGAAGGAACGACCTTTGCGGACGGGAACGACATGCGAGCCGAGCGTATTGGCGGTGAGACCAAGAAACGACCGAGTTTACCTTCGCTGCCAATTTCGGGTCGCAATCTGCGCGTCGGCGCATTGGCCGTGGGCGTTGGTGTTGTCGGATTGTTTGCGGCTAAAATGGTTTTGGGCGGACCTGAATCCGCCCCCGTGGAAGCTCGAAACGATGCGCTCATTTCAACGCCTGCACTTGAACCCGTTCAAAATGCAGAGATCCCTGATCTAGATCAGTTCGGCGACCAACCGGTTTCGGCCGCGTCCAGAGGCGATTATGTGGAGACGCAAACCCCGACAATCGTTGCAGAGGCTCAGGATACGCTGGACGCCGCTGTGAAAGCCGGTAACCCGATCGCGCAATTCCAGAAAGGCCTCGTTCAGCTTCAGGCCGGGCAGATGGAAGAGGGCGCACGTCTCATCCGCCTCGCGGCCAATCGCAATCAACCTGCCGCGCAATATCGCCTTGCGAAACTTTACGAATCCGGGACCGGTATCGCGAAAGACCCGATTACGGCGCGCGAGTTGATTGAACGCGCGGCGCGCGGCGGCAACCGCATCGCCATGCATGATCTCGGCAATTACCATGCTTACGGCCAAGGCGGCCTTACCCGCGATATGGGCGAGGCGCTGGACTGGTTCGAGAAAGCGGCAGAGCGCGGCGTTGTCGACAGTCAATTTAACGTCGCGTTTCTTCGCGAAGGCAATGAGGGCGTACCAGCCGATGTCGAGACCGCGCTGTTCTGGTATTTCATTGCCGCCCGTCAAGGTGACCAAGGGGCCCCGGAACGCATCTCTGTTGTAAGCGAACAGCTTGACGCCGAAGCGATTGCAGGCATCAAATCTCGTGCTGAACGATTTAATCCAAAACCCGTTGATGAAGCGGCAAACGGTGTGTTCCGCAATGTGCCTTGGGCCAAAACGACCGAGAATTCGGCGCGCAACGCATCGCCTGCCCAATCCGCGCAAATACTTAAAATTCGCGACGCTCAAACTTTGCTCAGTGCCTTGGGCTATGAAGTCGGCACGCCTGATGGAATTTCGGGCGCGAAAACGCGCGATGCTGTGAAATCTTTCGAGGCCGTCAACGGCCTGCCGGAAACGGGACAAATCACCGATGAACTTATCCAGAAATTAGAGATCGCGACAGGCGCCTAACTCTGCCGTCTAATTCTGTAGCTTAGTTCTGGCGTTTAAGTCTGGCGGTTAATGCGTAGCTGAGGCATATTCCGACCTATGCCTGATATATCGATCATACGCGTGCAAGACCCCGAAGATATTGCAGCCGTACGCGCATTGTTTCTCGAATATCTGCAATTTGTGGAACGCTATCTCGGACAGGATTTATCATTTCAGGGCACGGATAAAGAATTTGCAGATTTCCCCGAAACCTATGACGCTTTGTTTCTGGGCACGCGCGGCGGCAAGCCTGTTGCGGCCTGCGGATTGAAACCGTTCGAGCCCGGCATTTGTGAATTAAAGCGCCTCTATTGCCGCCCCGCCGCGCGCGGGCTTGGCCTTGGTCTCAAGCTCAGCGAAGCGGCCCTCACTGAGGCCCGCGCGCTCGGCTATCAATACATCTATCTCGATACGGATCATGGCCTCATCCACGCCAATGGAATTTACGAGACATTGGGATTTAAAGATATTGAGAAATATTATGACAACCCGATGGACAGCCGCTTCATGGGCTTAGCTCTGTAACACTTACGTTGAACGCCTGCTTTACAACACCTGCCATAGCCTCCGACAGGCTTAACGGTTTATTGAGGGCCGTGCCTGCATATGAATGTAAGACATTATTGTTCGGTTTTCCTCAGACTTAATCTGGTGTTGGAATTATAGATTTTCTCAGCGTCGCGCTCTTCATACTCGCGAGAAATGCTATTGAACGGGCTGAAGGGAAATATCGTTTAAATGTCGTCTTTCAAACAGACATTGACCGGCCTGCCGCTCCGAATTTTCGGCAGAGATCCGCAACATCTTTGGCGGCGATACGCTTTTGCTGTAATATTCGTCGTACTATCTCTATTCTTCTCTAACCTTGCGCCTAAGGCCAGTTTGAATGCTGTGGAGGCAAATGCCGAAATTATTCATGTGGCGGGTCGTCAAGGAGCGTTGAGCCAAAAAATATTTTACCTTACCGAATTGGTATCCGTAGAGACGACGATAAATGAGAAGACTCATGGGTATCTCAGATCCACGATTTCAGAGTTTGAAGACACGCAGAAACGATTGTCTCAGATAAGAGAACAACGTCTGGAAAAAAAACCAAACGAAGAATTTTCTAAACTCAACCAAAAACTTGATAGAGATGTTGCGGCATTTATTACGTCAGCGAGGGGTTTCGAAGACTCAGTTCCCGGATTGTCAACATCTATCAAACCCTCGAATAATTTGCGTGTCTGGCCTGACAGACTCTTCGAAGAATTGGACGCGGCTGCAAAACAGGATGAACTTTATGTCCTCGGAAAAGTTCGGTATGCGAATTTGATCGCAAATGCAGCTTTGATTCTAGCCTTGCTTATTCTTGTTTTGGAAGCGCTTTTCATTTTCCTGCCGGGCCATCGTTTGATCATAAAATTCCTTGAAGAGCGCGAAAAAAATGAGGCTAAAATTACGGCGCAAAATGAAGAAATGCAGCAGTTCACCTATACGGCTTCACATGATTTAAGAGGGCCTCTAAGGGCCATGGAAAACCTAACCCAATTCATGGAAGAGGATATCTCCGAAGGGAATTTTTCCGAAGTGCCTGTGCAAATGACACTCCTCCGGAGCCGTATCTCTCGTATGAACAACCTATTAAGTGATATGTTGGCTTTTTCTAAAATTGGTAAAGGGCGGCTGGAGCTCTCGACCTTTGATATGGGCGAAGCCCTTGATGAGGTGGTGGGCTGGATAGATGTTCCCGACGGATTTACCATTAAACTCGATCCCGCCTTGCCGACTGTGACAGCGTCAATCTCTGCCGTTCAGCAAGTTTTCCTGAACCTCCTCAATAATGCGGTGAAACATCACGACAAGGACGTCGGTCATATTGAGGTTAAATATCGTGACGCAGGTGATAACCATATCTTTGTTGTCTCCGATGATGGTCCCGGTATTCCCGAAGAATATCGCGAGTATATTTTCAAACCCTTCACGCGTCTCGAGACACGGGATAAGGTTGAGGGCAGCGGTATTGGCCTCGCTATCACGAAGAAATTTCTGGCCGCCGGTAAAGCCACATTGACAGTGCTCGATACGGGTCAGCCGCGCGGAACGTCTTTCCAAATCACCCAACCGAAAAAGCCTTTTGGGTGACGAACGGCCAAGCGGATTTTCCAACCGACAACCCAGTGTCCGGCTAAAGCGTCATATCCTCCGCGCCGGGTTGGCGGGCGGCGGCGCGCAAATCACAGGCGCAAGCCCTTGTGAAAAAGGACGGCCCGCAGGGTCAGCACTCGCGATGGAGTACCAAAATAAAAGTTTTGTTTTACGCAAGGGTGACCCTGCGGCGGTGCTTCACGGATAACGGCCGTACTTGACTGCCCTCGTTCCAGAGGGTTCAGCTCTCGCCATCCGGTCCCGATAGCCTTCGCGTTACCGAAGTCCACCTAGACACACCGTCTCTCGAACCGAAAAGTCACGTATACTTGCCTGTCCTAAGTTCGAAAGAACGAGCTTAATATGCGGGCAAAGGGGTGAGGTGAGGACGGAGTTTTTCAGATTTTTTATAAGCGACTGAAACGGAATAAAACTTAGGCAGGGGAGCGGGGTTTTAAAACGGGATATAAATAGAAAAGGACGGTAGGGGGGCACGAAAGAGTCCGGCGTTTTGTCGACCGGTCACAACACTGGCCACAATTTCGTAGAGCTTGATTTGTAATGCGGGCAATCGCGTTTGTGGACTTGGAGTCTTAATATCAGGCTGAAAAACCGAGTTTTCCCTATACCTTGATCGCAAGATCGCCCATCAATAAGATGAAATTCAGTCACGCCGGATGACTGTTATATTATAAGGCAGGGCAACCCATGCAGATGAAAACTCTAATTTTGGCCTCGGCTCTCAGTGGCCTCATCTTGTCTAGCTGTCAGCAACAGGTAGACCCAGCGAAGACGCAAACGCCTCCGGCGGCATCAGAAGACGCTGCGATGACGGCGGCGGCCAGCACAACCCCCATCATTCTACCTGGCGCGCCCGGCCAATCCTCTAAGACTTTGGACGCTAATGAGGCCGTTAAGGTCGCCAATACTAGCTATTCGCCGGACGATGTGTCCTTCATGCAAAATATGATCCCGCATCATGCGCAGGCTGTCGAGATGGCAAACCTTGTTGAAGCGCGCACGAACCAGAAAGACGTGGTCGAATTGGCGGGACGCATAAAAGCCTCTCAGGCCGATGAGATAAAATTCATGGAAGATTGGCTAACCGAAAGAGATGAAGACATCGCTATGGGAGGTCACGCGCACCATGGCGGGCATCATCAAATGGCCGGCATGGCGAGCCCTGCGCAAATGGAGCAATTGGCTAAGTCTGAAGGCACGGAATTCGACGCGCTGTTTCTGAAACTTATGATCACCCATCATGAGGGCGCGCTGACAATGGTCGAAGATCTGACGGATCAGCCCGGCTCCGCTTATGATCCTGTTCTTTATGATTTCACCAATGATATTGTAAATGATCAGATGTCGGAGATTGAGCAAATGAGCGCAATTTTGGGGTCTCTCTCGTCCGATCCGCGGGCGACATTGTCGGCCGGATTTACGGATGCGGGCGAGGCAATGCTGCATTTGAAACATCTGGCGACGCTTCCAAAACCGGCCGGATTTTTTGATCCGAAAAATCCATCAGGCTTGCCGCCGATAAAAGCGAAAAAAGGCGATGCGGAAAACTCAGAACCTGATGCGGACGGGCAGAGCCTCGATGATACGGAATGGAGTGACCGCTCTCCGCTGCTCAGTTTTTCGAATACGGATATGGCGTTCCAAGATGATATTATGGTCGCGGGCAGCTATCACGGATTTAACATTTATAAGCTTCAGAAAGACGGCACGCCAAAGCTCTATAGCTCGGTCGTCTGTCCGGGCGGGCAGGGGGATGTCTCTATCGTGGGCGATCTGCTGATTATGTCGGTGGAACAAACGCGCGGCCGCGTGGATTGCGGGCTGCAAGGCATTAGCGAGGATGTCAGCGCTGAGCGGTTTAGAGGCATTCGCATATTCAACATCAGTGATTTGGCAAAGCCCGTGCAAGTCGGTCAGGTGCAAACCTGCCGTGGATCGCACACCCATACCGTTGTGACCGAGGATGCGGAAAAACTCATTGTCTATAATTCCGGCACATCCTCCATTCGGGACGGCGAGGAACTTGACGGATGTGTGGGCCGCATTCCGGGCGACAATCGCACGGCGCTGTTCCGGATTGACGTGATTGAAATTCCATTGGCGGACCCGTCCAAATCTCGTATCATTGATAGTCCAACGGTCTTTGCGGACGAAAAATCGGGCCGTTTGGCCGGATTGTGGCAAGGCGGCGATCACGGAGACGAAACGCAAGACACGCGTCAGACTGATCATTGTCACGACATCACGGTTTTCCCCGCAGCAAAAATCGCGGCCGGCGCCTGTTCCGGCAATGGTATTATTTTTGATATCTCCGATCCGCTGAAGCCTAAACGGATTGACGAAGTTGTCTCGGATAAATTTGCCTATTGGCACTCGGCGACGTTTAATAATGATGGCACGAAAGTCATCTTCACCGATGAATGGGGCGGCGGTAGTCGTCCGCGTTGCCGCGTTTATGATCCGAAAGATTGGGGCGCGAATGCCATCTATGACATCAAAGACCGCCAGCTTGAATTTAAGAGCTATTATAAAATACCGGCTCCGCAAACCGATGCTGAAAATTGCGTCGCGCATAATGGCTCCATCGTTCCCGTTCCGGGCCGCGATATCTTTGCGCAAGCCTGGTATCAGGGCGGTCTCTCGCTCATGGATTATACGGATTCTACAAACCCCGTTGAGATCGCCTATTTCGACCGAGGCCCTATCCATGAGAGCAAGCTTGTGCTGGGCGGTTATTGGTCGACCTATTGGTATGACGGGAAAATCTACGGCACGGAAATCGCGCGCGGGCTTGATGTGTTTTCTCTTCTTCCGAGTGAATATCTGAGCGAAAATGAAATCGCTGCCGCGTCCCTTGCGGATCAGGGTGCGACCTTTAATCCGCAGCAGCAATTCCCCGTGACGTGGCCTGCGGAAGCCGTCGTCGCCAAAGCTTATATGGATCAGTTGCAGCGAACCGACAGCTTAACAGCCGAAAAAGCGGCGGAGTTAACGCAAGCCCTTGATCGTGCTGATGGCCTGTTGAAAAATGGTGAGCGCGACGCGGAGCTCTCAAATGAGCTTAGCGCGATGTCCGACAGCATTGCGCATAAGGGTCTCTCCGCAACGATTTCGGGCATCGCGTCACGGCTGCGATAAATTTGTGAAAGGCGCGCTAACTCCCGCCAAGCACTGTTCTCGGCGCGGGGTCAATGACAACGAACCGTCCGTTTCGAATTTGATAGACGGCTAATCCGCGATCCGGCCTTCCATCTGCGTCGAAACTGACGAGACCATCGACGCCGTAAAAACCTTCCGGATTTTCAGCGCGGTCATAGCGCTGTTTTGGATTTCCATCTGCCACGAATGCGCCGACCATGACAGCGTCATAAGCGAGGCTGGCGAGGTTTGTGGCCGTCTCGCCGTAAGTCCGGTCATAGGCGTCGAGAAATGGCTGTTGCGTGTCCTTATCCGGTCCTGCGAAAATACCGCGATTGAGCGCAGGTTCACGCACAGTATCCGGGTCCGCCCATCGTGACGTCCCCATAAATTGCACCTTCGCCGGGTCGACTTCGTAATAGGGTAGCAGCGGCGCGAGCGAGCGCAAGGCTGTGCCGCCTTCCGGTAGAAGTATCGCTTCAAAGCTCATCGGCGTCGTGCCGTTATTGGTTCTCGCAATCGCTTCGCCTTGCGCATAATAGGCCGCGAGTTTTTGGGCAGGCGCTTGCATGACGCTGATGTCATTGCCTTGATAGGACTCTGAGGCTGTGACCTCGCCGAAATTTGAGCGGACTTCTTTTTCATATGCGGATTTGACGCGGCGGCCATAGGCGCTGTCGGGGCCAAGAAAGGCAAAGCGCGTTGCGCCCGTGCCGGAGGCGTAATCGACAATACGGTCAACTTCGGCCTCAGGCGGGAAAGACAGCAGATAAGTGCCGTTTCCGGCCACGGTCTGATCGGTTGAAAACGCGATGAGCGGCGTTCCCGTGCGCCTGGCCTCGCGGGACGAAGCTTTCACATTATTGGCGAGGATCGGGCCGAGGATGACGTCCGCGCCCGCTTTGACAGCAGCTTTCGTCGCGGAGGTCGCGCCGGCTTCCGTGCCTTTGGTGTCCAGCGCGATGAGAAGGACATCCGTACCTTCGCGGTCAAAGACGGCCATTTCTGCGGCGCGGTACATGGACTGGGCTTCCTGCGCGAGGCGGGAAGAGGAGGTTGAGAACGGGAGCAGAAGCGCCAGACGTTTCGTATCGCGTCCTGCCATATGCGGCGGGGTCAGACCGTCCCGATTATTGAAATACAGGCCAGGCTCAGCCGTTTGAACCGGGTCCGGCTCTTTTGTGTCAGATGTATCCGGGTCTCTCTCTTTCGGGTCTTTAGTCTCAACGTCTTTTGTCTCTTTGGGGTCTTTTATGTCCGGCGTTTCCACCGGCGTTGTTTGAACGGGGTCGACAGGGCGCTGCACGATGGGCGCAGATGGTTGTTGGGTTGTGTTTGTTGTTGTACAGGCCGCCATCGCCGCAGCGCAGCCGCTGAGCAGAAGAATTTTTAAAGCGTGGCCAAACGGGCTAGGGTTGGGCATATGGGTATAACCTTTTCACTCTTGCCATTTTGGGCAAAATTCTTCGGATAAGTATCGTGTCAGTTTCAAACTCTAAGGCGGCTCAGCGCGGCCCGCAACACCTAAGCGGGGAATCGGGGGCACCACTTACACCTGGCTTATATGTCGTGGCGACGCCCATCGGCAACTTACGCGACATCACATTGCGGGCGTTGGATGTGTTGAGCGGGGCGGATCGCGTCTTGGCCGAAGACACGCGGCAGACCGGAAAATTATGTGAGGCGTATGACATATCGGCAAAGCTAACCGCCTATCATGACCATAATGCGGCAGCGCGCATCCCGCAGGTTATGGGATGGTTGGAGGACGGGCAGGCCGTGGCCTTGGTCTCAGATGCGGGGACGCCGCTTGTGTCCGACCCCGGGTTTAAACTCGTGCGCGCGGCTGTGGCGGGCGGGCATGAGGTGTTTCCATTGCCCGGCGCGTCGGCTGTGCTGGCGGGATTAGTGAAATCCGGTCTGCCCAGCGACAAATTCCTCTTTGCCGGATTTTTGCCCGCGAAATCCGCCGCGCGAAAGCGGGAGCTTGAGAGCTTGAAATCCATTCCCGCGACGTTGATTTTTTTCGAAACGGGCCCGCGCATCAAAGCCTGCCTGTCGGATATGGCCGAGGTGTTAGGCGCGCGGGATGTGGTGCTGACGCGGGAGTTGACCAAACGTTATGAAGAAGCGCGGCACGGCGGCTTCACGGAGTTGATAGAGTCTGTTTCGAATGACGCCCCGCGCGGAGAGCTGGTCTTGCTGGTTGGTCCGCCTGCCGAGGACGCCAGTTGGGATGAAGCCCGCGTCACATCTGCGCTGGAGCAGATCATCCCCGAAGACGGCGTTAAGCGTGCCAGCGCCCAAGTCGCGGAGATGTCCGGTTGGGCGAAACGCGATGTCTACGCCCTCGCGCTCAGTTTGAAATCATGAACAGGCGCGAGAGAGAAATTGCAGGCCGCAAGGCTGAAGACCATGTTGCGCGCTGGCTGATGTTGCGGGGTTGGAAGATCCTCGCCGAGCGGTTCAAGGTGCCGGAAGGTGAAGTTGATCTCATCGCGCGCAAAAAAGACATCATCGCTTTCGTCGAGGTCAAGCAGCGTCAGAAATTATCCACGACTGAGGATGTTCTAACGCAAACCAATATCACCCGCGTCATGGAGGCAGCGGAGATTTGGGTTGGGCGGAATTTCGAGACACTTGGGCCGGATTTCGAAATTCGGTTCGACCTTGCGATGATCGAAGGACGGGTTCACCCGCTCGCAAAAGTCAAATATATTGAGAATGCCTTTTCCGGATTTTAGAATTTGTAATGTAAGACGGGGCAAATTTTGAGAAGCAGGTAACTTTCCGTTCACCCTGTTCCTTTACGCTTTGCGTATGAAAAATCTTATCCAACCCGCCCTTATCCTCATTTTAGCCGCGAGTGTTTCCGGCTGCGCTGTGGCAACCGCCGGTGTTAAAAAAGGCGATGAGCGTAATTTGGCCCGCTCTGTTCAAGACGGAAATGCCAGCCGCGTTATCCGCGCGCGCATGACACGGGCCTATGATTACGACTTTAAGGGGGTAGATGTCGAAGTGGCGCAGAGCATTGTTCTGCTGTCCGGCAACGTCCCCACTCAAAACGATAAAATCGAAGCGGCCCGTATCGCGTGGTCAGCAAACGGCATTGAGCAAGTCGGCAATGAAATCCTTGTCGATGACGGACAATCCCTTGGGCGCAACATAAAAGATGGTATTTTGGAAAAATCCGTCAGGGCCCGGATGACCGTGGACAAATATGTTAAGGCCCGCAACTTCAACATCGAAACCAATGAGGGTGTTGTTTATGTGTTGGGCGTGGCCCGCACCGAAGCGGAATTAAAGCGCGCGGCGCAAATTGCAGCCACGACCAAAGGTGCAAAGCGGGTCGTGTCCTATGCCCGCATCGCGAACATGCCAAATACGATGCCATCCGCGCCAAGCGGATATATGCCGCAATCTCCATCATATGAGGCGCAAGCGCCGGCCCCGATCACGAACGCCCCAATGAGCCAGCCCATTCCTTTCGCCGCGCCAACAGCGCCGCGTGAAATTGATATCGGCGATCGTCTGGGGAAAGAGCTGCCAACGGATGAAGAGCTTGGCGCTTACCGCACGGGTCAAGCCGGGGAGGCAGTCTCAATCATTGAGAGCGCGCCTTATTATGTTGACCCGGATACCGGGAAAGAAATTCCGATTCGCTTTGACGCGAACGGAAATATCGTCCCGCTGATTATTCGTTAATACCGTATTCGGCTTGGACTGCTTTCGTCCAGCCCACCGTGAAATTGCCGCCCTGCTCGATCACGGGGCGTTTCATAAGCGTTGGATTCTCCGAGAGGAGGGCCAGAGCGCTCTCCCGCGAAATGTCCGATTTTTGCGAGTCGGACAATCTGCGCCAGGTCGTGCTCTTCTTATTGACCAACGCCTCATAGCCGAGCGCTTTTTCCAAGGATTTTAGCAAGGCATGCGTGAGGCCATCCGCGCGCACGTCATGCAATTCGGGCGCATACCCGGCTGCGCGCAAGGCTTTGACGGCTTTCCTACAAGTGTCGCAGGTTTTCAGGTGGTAGATTTTCATGTTGTTTGTTTCAAAATAAAGTCAGTCATGAGGGCGTAAATTTGCGCCCGGGGTTCATCATTATGCATTTCATGCTGGCTGGTTTCAAAGGAATGAAACTCGACCTGCTTTGCGGCGGCGGCAAAATCGGCAGACCCTTGATACGACGTCAATTGATCCGCCTTTGAGTGCATCAACAGCAGTGGCCTGTCCCAATTTTTCGCATCACCGCTTAATCGCTCCCCCGTCGACACCATCCCTTCGGCCAGGCGAAATCCCAATTTTCCATGGTTGAGCGGGTCTTCAACATAGAGGGTTTGCTCCTGCGGCAGATTGGAGATTTTTGCTCCGTCTATGGGTTGCCCCATGCCGCCATTGGCCCATATCTTCCCCAGAAATTTAACGAAGCCGCGTAAGGCCCCCGGAATAGGATCGGTCAGGGCGATGAGCGGGGCGCTGGCAATAATGGGCAGTGCATCCAATTTGCGTGCCCCGTGATCCAAAACAATCCCGCCGCCCATGGAATGTCCATAAAGCACCAAAGGCACAACGGGGTAGAGGCTGCGTGTTTGGGTCAGCAAAGCGTCCAAATCCGCACGGAAATCATCATAGGATTTGACGACACCGCGTTTGCCTCCGCTCTTGCCGTGGCCGCGAAAATCCAACGCAACCACGGCGATGCCCTGCGCATTTAAATGCGCGGCCATATGTTCATAGCGTCCACAATGTTCGCCAAAACCATGAGCAATCGCCATAACCGCTTTCGGGGTGTCCGCCGGCCAGTGCCGTCCAAACAGCTCCGTCCCGTCCGCAGAGGATAATGAGACCTCGATCATATCACCGCGGTTCCGTAAGCGAGTAATTCGGCCCCGCCGCCAATATTCGCACCTTTGGCAAATGCGCCGACACGAGAAAATTCAAATCGGACATTATGGACCTCGCGGGACCCGGCGGCTTCGGCTTCTTCTAACATTCTGAGTAAGGCTTCGCGGCGGGCACGGTCCAGCATATCTTCATACATGGTAATCCGTCCGCCGACGAGCATGACAAAACCCGCAATGAAACGCCGGAAATAATCAAAGGCGATCACGACGGAACCCGTGACCAAAACCGGCGGCTGGCTGAGCGTCGGCAAGGTTTTTAGAGTGGTGACAATCATATGCGCCATGGCGGCCTCGCGGGCCTCCATATTCGCGATATGTTTCTTCTGCGCCCGCGTGCCGAATAAGACGCCGATCAACAGAAGGAGGGCTGTGATTCCAATTTCAATCATTGTCCAAGCACCACGCCCGTGCCGTAGACGTAAAGTTCGGACGCGCCTTGCGTGATGGAGCTGGTCGAGAACCGCACATTGACGATGGCATTTGCCCCTTTGGTTTGGGCCTGCGCGATCATGCGATCTGTAGCTTCCTTGCGGGCGTCTTCCAAAAGTTCCGTATAGCCTTTGAGCTCGCCGCCGACGATGTTTTTCAAGCCTGCCATGAGGTCACGCCCAACATGTTTGGCGCGAACCGTATTGCCCTGCACCAAACCAATATGATGGGTAATGGTGTAGCCGGGAATGGTTTCAGTGTTGGATAGGATCATAATGGATCTCTCAATGTTTCCCCCATCGTCTCGCACAAAAAAGCCCTACCGCGCAAGCGCGGCAGAGCTAAACATCTAAGTCAATAAGTGTGATTTATTGCGGCATCAGGACCGCGTTGATAATGTGGACGACGCCATTTGATTGCAAAACGTCAGCGGCTGTCACAGTCGCCATGGCGTTGTTCTCGTCAATGACTTTTACTTTCCCGTCAATTACGCGAAACGTCAAATCTGTGCCGGAAACGGTTTCTGCAGAATAAGTGCCGCCATTCGCAGAGATCATGGCCATTAGATCAGAGGCCGTAATTTTGCCCGGCAGAACGTGATATGTTAGGATGTTCTGCAACATTGGGCGGTTTCTATCTTCCATCAATTGATTTTTGACCGCGTCCGGGACGACCGCAAAAGCATCATCTGTTGGAGCGAAGACTGTGAACGGACCCGGGCCGGATAATGTGTCTACCAGCTCAGCTTGCTTTACCAAGGCCACAAGCGTCGTCAGATTATCGGCGGCGCTGGCGTTTTCGACGATTGTCTTGCTCGGATACATCATCGCTCCGCCAAACATTACGCCTTCGGATTTCATCATATCGCTTTCATCCGTCATTGGCGCTTTGTCCATAGGTGAGGTGGCGCAGGCTGTCAGGGCTAGAGCAACCACAGATGCGGATGCGAGTTTCAAAAAGTTAGTCATGTTCATGTCTCCATAAGGGGGTATGCCAGATAAACAGTCTCGCCCCGCTATTTGTTCCAAGACTGACAAGGTCAGAATGACGCACCCCCGCTCAGATGGCCGATATATGCGCGAGCAAACCCGGATATTTACGTCGGCATAAGAACCGAGTTGACGACATGGACAATGCCCTTGGAGTGTATGACGCCGCACGTGGTGACGGTCGCAACCCGGCCTTGCCGTCGGCCATTTTCAGTTTGCAGTCAGTGACAAAGACCCGCAAATTCTGCCCATTGATAAAGGTGGACTCAAACGACCCGCCATTGCGCTCGACGTTGACTATCAAATCGTCGGCGGTCAGGCGGCTCACAGGGGAACAAAGCGAGTCCTCAACACAGTGATGATTTCGGGATTGATTTTCGGGGCCTAGCGCGCCACGTCCACATCAGACCACCATTCGGAGCCTATCATGAGAAATCCCACTACCAGAAAAAATGTGGCCTTTCAGATGGACCCGATGGAGACCGTCGACATCAATGGGGACACGACCTTTGCGCTGGCGGAAACCGCCCAAGCGCGGGGTTGGACGATGTGGGAATATGGGCCGGAGCATCTGACCTATGACCGAGACAGGATTCTCGCCCGCGCGCGCCCGATGATCGTGCAGCGCGACCCAAACCAGCCCGCCATTTTCGGAGAGCGGGAATTGATTGATTTGGCGAAAGATATGGACGTGGTCTGGATGCGTCAGGACCCGCCATTTGATATGTCATATATTACGGCGACGCATTTGCTGGAACGGTTGGAGGGCAAAACCCTCGTCGTCAATGATCCGAAATGGGTGCGGGCGTGTCCCGAGAAAATCCTGCCGCTGGATTATCCAGAGCTCATGCCCGCCACGCTCATCTCGCGCGACCGGCAGGCGATTGATGATTTCCGCGCAGAATATAAGGACATTATTCTAAAGCCGCTTTACGGCAATGGCGGCGCAGGGATTTTCCGCGTCAAAGAGAATGACCCGAACTATAGTTCTATTTTTGAAATGTTTATGGAAAGCTCGCGCGAACCCATCATCGCGCAGGCGTTTCTTCCTGATGTCTCCAAAGGGGATAAGCGGATTTTGATTATCGACGGCGAGCCGGTCGGCGCCATCAACCGCATCCCGCAAAAAGGCGAAACGAGATCCAATATGCATGTCGGCGGCAAAGCCGTGAAGACAGAGCTAACAGAAGACGACCTCCGCATCTGCCGCGCAATTGGGCCAATGCTAAAAGCGCGCGGTCAGATTTTGGTGGGGATTGATGTGATCGGCGATAAGATGACGGAGATTAATATCACGAGCCCAACGGGCGTTCGGGAGCTGAAACGGTTTAGCGGGATTGATGCGGTTGAGGTTTGTTGGGACGCCATCGCGACCAGGCTCAATCCGAGGGATTGAGACAGCGATGGCGCCGAACCCGTAAGGGTTCTGGTGCTAATTTTCGGTCTTCTTTTTCTCAAATTTATTCAGAGCAGAATCTGATTCATAGGGGACTCTACCTGAAGGAACCACATTCGCCGCCTTTTTTAAATGAACGTCTTGGTCGTCGAAAAAAATGTGTGGTTTGAATGCTTTTAGAACGTCTGTTTTTTCCAATCCACCCATAAAGAATGCTGCATCAGCATAGACTCCCCAAGCTCTTAGTGTCTTTATCACGCGAATGTCGGCAGGGCTATTTCGCGCCGTTACGATCGCTATTCTGATTGGAGATAGTTCCATTTTAAACGGCAAACGTTCCTGAAGCCTAGAAAGTTTCTTTAAGAAAGATGTATACGGACCCTCATCCATTGGATCATCCGCGTGTTCGCGCTCGTGTTCAAGAAATGGGCCAAGGCCTTCTGCTTTATATACCAACTCACTTTCTTCGCTGAACAATACGGCGTCTCCATCGAATGCAATTCTCACTTTATCCAAAACCGGCTCCGCGCAGTCTTTTGGAGGGTCTTTGAGCAATGCGACAGCACACACTCTACTGTCAGCAACCCTTTGAGCGTCGTTCTTGTTAGTGGTCAGAAAAAGATCGACGTTATATGCACTCAAATAGTCGGTAACTGTTTCACCGCCAGTGAAAACGGTTCTCGGGATTTGCAGCCCCTTCCGTTGAATATTATTCAAAATTCGAATGCCTGTTTCAGGACTGTTTCGAGACATAACCACTATCTGAACTAAGGGGGACGAAGGATTATCTTCATGCTTGTTTAACTCAAGAAGAGCTTGCACGACGGGAAGGCCAGTTCCATCGTCCAATGGCTCGTCTTCAGTTTTGAACATGAATTTGCGATACTTAGAAATTGCTTCTTCATCGCCCAAGTTTTTTCTCGCCTCTCGGTACATTTTGTCAGCCTCACTCAGGTCAAAAAGGGCTGTAGAAGATATTGCTACTACAAGTGTGTCATCGAATGAAATGGGCATAAGGATTCCGAAGAGTTTTGAACTATCAACATGGGAGCGTTTTGATGAATTGCAATCTTATGAACATGTTGCTCTCAAGCAAATCTATCCCTTTGACACTACGGTCCCAGCTATGATAACTATTATTATACGCAATCTCGGAGCCTTCCCATGCCTAGCAGTTTTGCCCTTGGCGAACGATTTGAGAAATTGATGGACGACCTGATTGCGTCGGGTCGGTATAATTCCAAGAGCGAAATTGTGCGGGATGGCTTACGCGCGATTGAAGACCGCGAACGTTTGCGGGAATTAAAATTGCAAGACCTGCGCGACGCCATCCAAGAAGGCATTGATAGCGGTCCCGGCATTCCGGCAGAGGAGGTCTTTGCCGAAATGAGAGCGAGGATCGCTGCGAAACTCTAATGACGCCCGTCATTATATCACCCGTCGCCCGCGCGGACTTGATGGACATTGCGGATTACATTGCTGACGCGAGTCCGCGAACCGCTTTG
>ENA-ORXR01002055-ORXR01002055.1-marine-metagenome-genome-assembly--contig:-NODE-2055-length-19881-cov-4.600384_pt1 | contig 19881 bp, 19 predicted proteins | sample MGYA00237866_ERZ511479 | MGnify/ENA metagenome assembly ERZ511479 | reverse complement strand
GGTGAATAGGACAGAATCTGACGGCACAGCTCGGATCCGATGGACCCGCCCGCCCCGGTTACCAGCACCACCTTGCCGGTCAATACTGCTGCCACCGAGGAGCGGTCAATGGCCACCTCGGGCCGGCCCATGAGGTCGGTGATCTCCACCGGTCGAGCCAGATCAATGGTGGCCAACATGCCCAACAGTTCGCTGGTGGACGGCATGATCCGAATCTCGAGGCCGTGCTTGCGGCCCCGGCGCACCAGATCCTCGGTGACTTCGGGGTCCGAACTCGGTACCGCAATCAGCAGGAGGTCGGCCTGCTTGGCGAACTTGCCCATGTCTTCCCGGGTGCCCCGCACGGTCACGCCATTGAGGCGGCGGCCTTGCAGCCCTTGATTGTCATCCAGCACAGCAACCGGCACATGCGGGGAGTTGGGATCGGTCATCATGGCTTTGATCACCGACTGCCCAGCCTCGCCGGCCCCGAATACCAGCACCCGGGTACGACCTTCAGGGTCCGGGCGGTTCTGGGCTTCCCGAACCAGACGCCACGTCATCCGCACCGCCACCATCAACAGGAGCGAGGACACCGCCCCCAACCCGACAATCGATGTGGGTACACGCGGCGAAAGGGCCAGCACGTTGAACAGCACAGCGACTCCGGCTGCCACCGTCCAGGATATGCAGACCGCCAACGTCTCTTCGAACCCGGCCACCTGCCAGCGGCCCTGATAGATACCCAGATACAGGCCGCACGCCAGCTGCACTACCGCACCCACCGCGGCAACGGCGAAGACTCGACTCCAGGCAATCTCAAGCGCCACCTGGCTGACTTCGGACCGGAGCAGGCCCGCCACAAAGAACGCCGGAAGCCAGGACAGGGCATCGGTGGCAATGACCGGCAACGGGAATTTCAGCCGGAGGCGCTCATATTGCTCATTCATGGAAATACCGGTCTTCTGCTGGGCGTGCTGGTTTCGCCACTTGTAACTGCATCCCGCCGGAAAAAGTGGCATCTGCCTACCCCACCCAATGTGGATGAGAACTGCGCCGCTGGCAGTGTCGCCCAAATGCGTTGGCAGTGCAAGGGTTTGGCTTTCGACACCGTGAACATAGTTCAAATGGCTCACGTGAGCGCGGTTCTGGGCGAGCACGTGGACTAGAGTTGGAGGCTCATCAGGAGATTCTGAAGGTGATGACGCAGGTCATTCACCCGGCAGAGACCGGCAGTTCGAGTCTGCCATCGTCCACTCGAAGTCTCGGCGTCCACGCGTCGGGGCTTCGTTCAATTTTCGCCCCACCGACGGACACGACACCGCCCACCGGCAGTCCCAGAAGCGACGGCACCAGCCGGGTCGACGCCAGCGGACTTTCCTGACAGGCTCAGTCCATGACCATGATCGACCCGCGGCCACTCGACATCCTCGATCCCGACTTCTACCAGGACGGCAACGCGCACGCGAAGTATGCGTGGCTTCGGGACAACGACCCATGCCACTGGGACACGGTCAACGAGTTGTGGGTTGTCACCCGGTACGACGACATCGTTGCGATCGAGAAGAACAAGAAGGTGTTCATCAACTCGGACCGGGAGAAGGGCGGCTACCGGCCCAACCTGCCAGCCGATCAGTCCATCATTGGTGAGGACGACCCGCTCCATATGGCTCGCCGCAATCTGGTTTCACGCCGGTTCACTCCTCGGGCGGTGATGAAGTGGCAGGACCACGTGAGCGCCACGGTCACCGAACTTCTTGACGCGGCACTCGCCAAGGACGATGTGGAGATTGTCAACGAGCTGGCCGCGCCCCTGCCCGCAATGATGATCGGGCTCCTGCTTGGCTTCCCCCACCAGATGTGGCCCAAGCTTCAGGAGTGGTCCGAGGCAACGATCGCCCTGGGCGGAGGGCCCCGCTACATGAACGACGCCGGGGCCACGGCGGTGATGGAGTTTGCCGGCGCCGCCGCCGGGCTCTACCAGCAGAAGAAGGGGTGTCCGGCTGACGATGTCATGTCGCACTGGATCTCGGTGGAGGAGCAACGAGGCGGCGACGTTGGTGGCTCACCTTTTGGCCTTGACCAGATCATCTCGGACTGCCTGCTGCTGCTCGATGGCGGTGCGGAGACCACCCGAACCGTGATCGCCTGGACGCTGCTGAGCTTGGCCGACCATCCCGACGAATGGGACAAGCTGCAGGCCGGCGCCGATCTGGACGTGGCCGTGGAGGAGTTCATTCGCTGGGTCACCCCCATCCACAATTTCTGTCGGGTGGCCACCGAAGACGTCGAACTTCACGGGGTCACCATCAACAAAGGTCAGCAGGTGCTGATGGCCTACCCCGCGGCCAACCGGGACCCTGCGCACTTTGAAGATCCAGAGACCTTTGACGTGACCCGCACGCCAAACAATCACATTGCGTTTGGTTTTGGCACCCACTTCTGCATGGGAGCGTCACTGGCTCGGCTGGAAATCAAGACGTTCTTTGCCCAGCTCATCGAGCGCGTGGAATCGCTGCACCGCCTTCGGGACCAGCCGCACGTTGAGATGCCCAACGCGTTTGTCTATGGCATCAAAGAATCCCATATGCGCTTTGAGCTCAAGTCGGCCTGAGGTTGGCGGAACCCAAAGCCATGCGGTCCAAGCGGACCGGAGCCGCACCATCGGCGTCAGAACGTCCACACCACGTGGACTAACCTCCTCCAAATCAACGGGCCGATCCATCTGGGGGTAGTGCAATGAAGACCAAGGCAGCAATTCTTTGGGAGCAAGGGCAGGACTGGAGCGTCGAGGAGATTGAACTCGACCCACCAAAGGCGGGCGAAGTACTGCTGGAACTGGTTGGTTCGGGCTTGTGCCACTCTGACGAACACCTGTTGACCGGCGACATGGTGCTCGACCCCAACACGGCGGCCGAGCTGGGCCTGCAACAGTTCCCGGTCATCGGCGGTCACGAGGGTGCGGGCAAAGTACTCGAAGTTGGCGCCGGCGTGACCAACCTTGCTCCTGGCGACCACGTGGTGCTGGGATTCATTCCGTCATGCGGCCAGTGCCCGTCATGCTCGCGCGGCCAGCAGAACCTGTGTGACCTTGGCGCGTTCCTTCTGGCCGGTCGACAAGTGACCGACATGACCTGTCGTCATCACTCCGCGGACGGCACCGACCTGGGCATCATGTGCTGCGTTGGCACCTTCAGCCAGCACACCGTTGTTTCCGAAGCCTCGTGCATCAAGATCGAACCCGACATCCCGCTGGACAAGGCCGCCCTTGTGGGGTGCGGCGTCACCACCGGGTGGGGGTCGGCCACCTACGCGGCCGAAGTCAAGTCCGGCGAGACCGTGGTCATCATTGGTTGCGGTGGCGTTGGTATGAACGCGGTGCAGGGCGCGGCCATGGCCGGTGCCCGTCACGTGGTTGCGGTGGATCCGGTGGAATTCAAACGGGAACAGGCCGAAGTCTTTGGCGCCACCCACACCGCCGCTTCCATGGAAGAGGCAATGGAACTGGTTGGCGAAATCACCTGGGGCCAGATGGCGCAGAAGGCGATCATCACGGTGGGCGAAGGCGACGGCCAGCTCATTGCCCCGGCCATGGCCATCATCGGCAAAGGCGGCCGAGTTGTTCACACCTCGGTTGCCCCCATCAACGAAACCGATGTCCAGCTGAGCTTGTTTGACCTCACGCTGATGCAGAAGCAGCTGGTGGGCTCAATCTTTGGTTCGGCCAACCCCCGCTATGACATTCCGCGCCTGCTGCGGATGTACCAGGAAGGCTCGCTCAAGCTGGACGAGTTGGTCACCCGGACCTACGACCTGGAAGACATCAACGTTGGCTACCAGGCCATGCGAGACGGAGAGAACATTCGCGGCATGGTCATGTACGACCACGCCGGCGCCTGAACCCCCGCTCGGCAATCACTGCTTTGAACTCATTTGACCGATCGCTGGTCGACGCCACCGCCGCCGAGGTGGTGGGTCGACGAGCGCAGATCGAAATTGTCGTGGCGTCGCTGGCGTCGGGCCGCCACATGTTGTTGGAAGGTCCGCCCGGCACCGGCAAATCAACCCTGCTTCGCCGGCTGGCCGATGCCGCCGGTCGGCAGATGGTCTTTGTGGAAGGCAACGCGGAGCTCACACCCGCCCGCCTGGCCGGTCACTTTGACCCCGCGCGGGTCATGGCCGAGGGCTACTCACCCGACATCTTTGTGGACGGACCGCTGGTGGAAGCCATGCGGGACGGCGCGCTGCTCTATGTGGAAGAGATCAACCGCGTCCCGGAGGAGACCCTCAACCTGCTGATCACGGTGATGTCAGAGAAGGAGATCAACGTTCCCCGGCTGGGTCGGGTGGCCGCATCGCCGGACTTCCGATTTGTGGCCGCCATGAATCCGTATGACTCGGTTGGCACGGCCCGAATCTCGGGTGCGGTCTATGACCGGGTCTGTCGAATTTCGATGGCGTATCAGAGCGAACAGGATGAACGAGACATCGTTGTTCGGGACACCGATGGGTTGGTGGAAGACGACTCGCCGCTGGCGGTACGGGCGGTCTCGGTGGTGCGCGCCACCCGCAACCATCGTGACGTGCGGGTCGGTTCATCGGTCCGCGGTGCCATTGACCTGGTCATGTTGGCGCATCAACTCGCTGACCTTCGTGGCGGATTGGCCGACGACGAAGAGATCGGCCTGGACGCGGCGATGGCGGCCTTGAGCGGACGCATCCGGGTGCACGAAAGTTCGTCTCGAACCCCGGAGATGATCATCGGCGAACTTTGGGAAGCCTCTCGCCCGGGGCCTGACGGCGAACCCGCCGAAGGTGGCGATTCGGGAAAAGCCTGACCCCTTCGAGGGGCATGGCCGACGACGATCTGGAAAAGACGTTGGAAGGCCCCGAAGCCGAAGACCAGCTCAACGAAGAACAACGACGCACCGTTTCCCGTCGGGACCTGGCCCGCAACGATCTCTTTGAAGACGTCTCCCCCGAAGTCGGGGAAATGGACGCGGCGGTGGTCGAAGAGGCCATGGACGAACAGCCCGATGAGATGCTGAGTCTGTTGGCAGAATTGACTGGTGCCACCGATGTGAAGTTGCGGGCGCTGGCCCAACAGCTGGCGGGCCGACTGGTCCTGGACCTGTCGAAGTCCGGTCCCACCAAAGGCCGGGGCGTTGGCCGGCTGAAGTCGGTGCCCATGGATGAAACCGGTGGCGACATCGACCTTGACCAGAGCATCGAAGCGCTGCAAATGAGCACCGCCACCGGAACTGTGCCGGAGTTGGCGGACCTGCGGGTCCGGTCCTGGACCCGACCCGAAACGGCGCTGTGTCTGGTGATCGACCGCAGCGGATCCATGAACGGCGAACGCCTGGCCGCCGCCGCCGTCGCGGTGGCCGCCGCAGCCCAGCGAGCCCCCGAGGACTATGCGGTCGTGGCGTTCTCTGACCGCGCGCTGGTGGTCAAATCCCGGGACCGTCACCGGCCAACCGCAGATGTTGTCAATGACGTGTTCCGCCTTCGGGGCGCCGGTCCGACTGACCTGGCGCTGGCGCTTCGGACCGCCAGCGCCCAGTTGGCGCGATCAAAGGCGTCCCGCAAGCGGATCATTCTGCTGTCGGACTGTCGCCCGACCGCCGGGACTGAACCCGAGGCCGAATGCGGTGCCATTGACGAGCTTCACATCATTGCGCCCGCCGACGACTGTGACGACGCTCGGTCCTTTGCCGAAGAGGTGGGGGCGCGGTGGGCACCGCTCAGCGGACCGTCCGCCATTCCGGCCGTTTTTGCCCAACTCCACTCGGCCAGTCAAGGCTGACGACCTCCGGCCATCAATTTCGGGCCATCAATTTCGGGCCGTCGATCTCAGGCAGGGGGAGCGGTTGCGGTAAGATCACCGTTCAGGATTGGAGCTGTGATGTTCGGTTGGTTGCGTGAACGCATCTTTGAGTGGCGGTCGTCGCGAGGCCGGCCCATGCGTCAAACCCGGGCCGACTACCGCCTGATTCGAGACATCACCGGACCCATCGGCGCGCCGGGGTCACCGTCCTACAACTCGCTCAAAACCGGCCTACCCGCCTATCGAAGATCGTTTGAGCAGCGGATTCCGCCCAGTGCGTTTGTGTCCGAACGGGACAAAACCCGGGTTGGTTCGGTGGTTCCGCTGTCAGAACGGTGCCTGGAAGACTTTGCCGCCAGCCGTCCTGGCCGCCAGCCCGACCCCACCGATCCGCAACCCACAGATCACGAACCCATTGGCGGCTGATTCAGCTTCGCTCGCCGAAGGGCTGGTTTGGCAGGCCAAGCTGGCGGAGGGGCGCGGTCCCACCTATGAGGCGATCATCGCCGACCTCGCAACCCGGATTGCCGCCAACAATGACGATCCGATCGTGGCGGCCCTGCGGTCCGACCCCCACGATCCCATTCGTTCCGCGCTGATTCTCCGCTACCTGGCGTCGGTGCAACGAGTGGCCCTCCGCCTTGGCGATTCACCGCTGCATCGGTGTTACCCGACCCTCGGTGGTGTGACCGATCCCGCCCAAGCGGTCGCAACGTTCCACCCGTTTGCGCTCGCCCATCTGGACCAGGTACTCGCCGGCCTGCGGGCCACGGTCCAAACCAACGAGACGGGACGAGCCGCCGTCCTGTCGGCTGGCGTCGCCCGGGCCGCAGAGCTCACCGGGGTGTCATCGGTGCGGCTTCTTGATGTTGGCAGCAGCGCCGGTTTGAACCTGTCGCTTGATCAGTACCGGGTGGACAACGGACCCGCCGGTGGCTGGGGCCCCGTTGACTCGCCGTTGGTACTGGCTGGCTTCTGGGATCGTCCTCCGCCCACCACCATGGCGTTCACGGTGGTGGAGCGAGCGGGGTGCGATCTCAATCCACTCAACCTTGCCGACCCCAACACGGCCGCCCACCTGCGGTCCTTCGTCTGGCCCGACGATGTTGTTCGCGCCGCCCGGCTCGAAGCGGCCCTGGCGGCGGCGGTGCCGGTGGATATCGACGGCGAAGAGGCCGTGGCGTGGACCCGCCGGCAGCTGCAGGAACCGCAGCCCGGTGTGCTCACGGTGGTGATGCACTCGGTTGCGCTCGTGTACTTCAGTGACGCCGACGCCGCAGCTTTCATGACCACCATCGCCGAAGCCGGGTCCCGGGCAACCACCAACGCTCCGATCGCCCACGTGTCCTTCGAAGTCTCCCAGGAGGCCCCCACGATGGCCGATCTCAACGTGACCACCTGGCCCGGCGGCCGCACCGAACTCTGCTCCCGCTCAACGCCGCACGGACTCCATGCCCAATGGATGGCTGATGACGCTCACCGCTGACGCCTTTCAACTGACCGACCACGTTGTCCTGGTCAGCGGCGCGGGCCGCGGCATCGGGAGGGGAGTGGCGTTGGCGTGCGCCGCATTCGGCGCCGACGTTGTGGTGGCGGCCCGATCGGTGGATGCACTCCAACTCGTTGCGGCAGAGATTCACGCGCTCGGTCGGCGAGCGCTGGTCGTGCCCACTGATATGGCCGACCCGGCCGATCGCACTGCGCTGGTTCAGGCCGCGGTGGCCGAGTTTGGGCGACTCGACACCGTGGTCAACAACGTGGGCGGCACCATGCCGGCCCGGTTCCCGGACCTGACCTCAGCCGCTTTCGAAGATGCCCTGTCATTCAACGTCACCACCGCGTTTGATCTGACACAGACTGCGCTGGACCACCTGCAAACCTCAAACAACGGTTCGGTCGTCAACATCAGCTCCATGGCGGGCTTGTTTGGCATCCGGGGCCTCACCGCCTACGGCACAGCCAAGGCGGCGCTCAACGGCCTGACCCGCAACCTCGCCCAGGACCTGGCGCCCCGCGTTCGGGTGAACGCCGTTGCGCCCGGCCTGATCGAAACCGATTCGACCCAGGCGCTGCTGGCCATCCCCAAGTACGCCGACGGGGTGGTTGCGGCCACCCCCATGCGGCGGTGGGGCGTGGTTGAAGACATCGCCGCCGCGGTGGTCTTTCTGGCATCACCGGCCGCCACGTTCATCACGGGGCAGATCCTGCCGGTGGACGGCGGCGCCGCCGGGCCGGTTCTTGACTGGGAGCACCCCGACCTCTGAACGAAGTCGGTTGCGGGTCAGCGCCGAATTTGGCCCGCCGCGGTCACCGGCCCCACATCAAGCGGGTGAAGGATTCCGGCTGATGCGTTCACCACCGCGGGAATGGCATTCACCAGTCGGTTGGCGGCGCTGGCGTTGCCGCCGCCAGCTGCGCCTGGCTCGCCGTCTTCGCTCCCGTGCACAGAAACGGTCAGGTTGGGATTTCCCACGATCTCCACTTCGTGAACGCCCTGCCCGTGCGGCGGGTAGGGCCAGTCCGGGGCGCAGGCATCGTCAATGCGAGTGATGTGCTCAATGACAATGAGCGGCTGATCGTTCACGATTCCGTGGACCTGAAAGTGGAAGGCGCCCATCGTTCCGGCGGTGAAATCACCCATCGCGTCCACGTGCACGGTCTGATCCAACGCTCGCTTCTCCACCGAAGTGACAATCTTCTGAAGGTCAAGGCCCAACCCATCAGCCAGTATCCGAACCACCGGCCCCCAGACCATTTGCAGCGTGAAGTCCATGAGCATCGGCGGCTCCGCATCCATGGGCAGACCGAACCCCATGAGTCCTCGCACCGCATCGGGTTGGTCATAGAGCGCGTAGTTGAAGATCTCCCGACAGGTAATGCGGCTGATGTTGGCGCTGACCCCGGTCAGGAACAGCGGCAGGATGTCCATGATCCAACCCGGGTCGATTCCCGAAGCGAACAGCGACGATGTGCCGGCCTGGCAGGCCGAGCCAAACCGTTGCGCCAGATCGGGGGGCATCGACGGCGGGTGATACATGGGATAGAAGGCGGGCGTGACCACGTTGACGCCGCACCGCAGCAGATGTTCCACCTCATCAAGGGATTCGGCTGGTCGGAAGTCAGCGTTGACGGCATAGACCACGGCGTCCACGTCCTCCGCGGCCGCCCGGGAGATGTCATTGGTTGCGGTGACGCCAATGGGATCGATCAGTGCCAAGGTTCCCGCATCCTGCCCGAGCTTGTCTGTACTGCTGACCACGACTCCCACCAGGTCAAGGTCCCGGTGCGCATGAACAGCCCGGATTGCCGGTCGTCCCACATTGCCCGTTCCCCACACCACGACGCGTGCACCCATGACCCGCAAAACTAGCGGTCGGCGGCTTGAGGGTTTTTGCTGTGACGCCTGACCACCCAAAGCGGGTCCACTTCGGCCCCTTTTGGCCCGAGACTTACGCCATGAATTTCCCCGACCGTGGAGCTCTGGACCGACTCATCGTCACCTTCGTGCGCCCGTTTCTTTCTCAGATGCAGACCGTTCTTCGGGCCCTTGGTTGGGCCGTGGGTCGCCTTGGCATCAGCCGCATGTCCGGCCTGGCCACGGCGTCACGCCTTTACCCGCAACGAGCCCGCACGCCGTTGCGCCAAGCGGTATCTCTGCTCCTTGGCTCATCGCTCATTGGGGTGGCTGTCAATCTCCTGATCATGGCTGACCTGGGCCTGTCGCCCTATGACGTTCTGGTTTCCGGACTGTCCACGGTGATACCACTCTCGTTTGGCCAGATTGTCTGGTTGGTATCGGCGGTCCTGTTTGCGGTGGCGGCCGCCCTTGGTCAGCGACCCACTCGATGGGGCGTGGGCTACGTGCTGGCCAACGGCGTTGCCATCGACCTGATAGCGGGCTTGATCAATGAGCCCACCACGCTCGTTGGTCGGGGCGCCTTCGTCCTCGGAGCCATCGGTTTCGTGGCGTCCGGCATCTCACTGGTGGTCCACTCCGGCACCACGGGGGGAGCCTTCGAACTGCTCATGAGCGCAGGCGAACTGCGAGGACTGACTCGCTCCCATGTGCGAACCGGGCTTGAGTTTGGCGTGTTGGCGCTCGGCCTGGTGCTCGGCGGCAGGGCCGGTATTGCCACCGTGATGATCGCAGCGTCGATGGGGCCGTTACTCAACGTGACCTCCCAGGCGCTGGCCGACCACTCCGACGGTCGACGGGCACGACAGTCCATGAACCCAAACGTCAGCGCCAAGGACCCGTCGGCGCCGATGGCCAACTGATCCGACCTATGGGCCAAACGTGGCGTCGCGCTTTTCAACAAACGCGTCCCGGGCTTCCTGGCTGTCGTTGTAGTGGTACGCCTCGAACGTGAATCCCTGTTCCCACCGGTATTTGTCTTCGAGGTTGCCGTCCTCCACACCATTGAGTGACCGCTTGGCAATCCGAATCATCGTCGGTGACTTCTCCGCGATGATCGCCGCTATCTCCCGGGCAGCATCCAGCAGCTGGCCTCGGGGCACCACCCGTTCCACGGCGCCCAGCCGGTAAGCCTCGGCGGCATCAATCGATCCGCCGGTGAAGTACATCCACCGCACCTTCTGCAAAGGGAACATCCGCTGCAGATGGGCGCCCATTCCCATGCCACCGCGGTCCACTTCCGGAACGGCGAAGGTGGCATCGTCGGCGGCCACGATGATGTCCGCAGCCCCCGCAATACCAATCCCACCGCCAAGCACATACCCGTGAACCGCAGCGATGACCGGTTTGGGGTTGCGATGGATGGCAGCGAAGGTGTCTTCGTTGCTGTAGTTGCCGTCCAGAATTTTGCTGGGGTCAGCGGCCATCTCCTTCATGTCCAGGCCGGCGAAGAATCCTCGACCTTCGGCCGCCACGATGATGACGCGCACATCCGCGTTTGTTCCCAGATCGGTGAGGGCTTCGGCCATGGCATATTGGCTGGTGGTGTCAAAGGCGTTGACCGGCGGATTGTTCAACACCAACTCGGCTATGCCGTCGTCGCCGATGGTCACCGAGAATGGGGCCTGACTGCGCTCGCTCATGGTCTGATTCTCGCATGTGGGGTCTGGTTGATATGTCAACATGAGCCATGGCAGAAATCCAGACGTCACGGGTCACCATCAGAGCCGCAGTACGAGACCAGCTCACCGCGGCCGGCAGCCCGTTTGAACTTGTCACCGAAACGGTTCGAGGCCATGAGCTTCCGGTATTCAGGACCCGGGCCCGCTCAACCCGGGATTTGGTGGCCGGCGCCGCTCGTTTCCCGGCGGACAACGAGTTCCTGGTACTGGATCCGCTGCGGCTCACATTTGGCGACTTCATGGACCGGGTCGCCCGGGTCCAACAGGGCCTGGTGGAGAACCACGGCATCACAAAGGGTGACGTGGTTGCCATCTTCGGGGCCAACAGTCCCGAATGGGTGGTGGCCTTCTTCGCCGCCACCAATCTGGGCGCGGTCGTTGCCGCCATCAATGGCTGGTGGACCGAAGATGAGGTGGGCCATGCCTTTGCGGCGACATCGCCGTCGCTGCTGATTGCGGACCAACGCCGGCTTGACCGCCTCAGCGGCGGCCCCGCCCACAACGTGAGCACCGTGGTCTTTGGAACACCGGAGTTTGACGCGCTGTGGAATGCCAAACCGGCACCGCCGGAACCGACTGCTCCGTTGGCTCCGTTGGCTGAAGACGACCCCGCACTGATTCTGTTCACCAGTGGAACAACCGGCCGGTCCAAAGGGGCAACGGTGACCCAGCGAGGCCTGTGCGGATTTGCGCAGTCGATGCTGCTGGCGGCGTACGAGCGGTCGCTGGTGGACGCGCAACTCACCGGGGTGCAACCTGACCCGCCTACCGGCCAGGCCGTGACGCTGGGCAACACGCCGCTGTTCCATGTGTCGGGACTGTTTGGCCATGTGCTCATGCACCTGGCAACCGGAGGCAAGCTGGTCTACTGGGAAGGTCGGTTCGACCCTGAAAAGGTGCTGGCCATCATCGAGAAAGAGGGCGTGGGGTCGTTTTCGCCCATGGGCAATATGGGCGTGCGGCTCATTGACCATCCCCACTTCTCTGACTTCGACACCAGCTCAGTCACCCGACTTGGTCTGGGCGGCGCCCCCACCAGTCCAGCCATGCAGGCCCGGCTCCGCGCCGCCTTTCCCCAGGCGGCCGAAGGCCTGGGTGGCGGCTACGGATCCAGCGAATCCACTGCGGTCTGCACCAGCCTGGGCGGCACCGCGTGGCACGAGGCACCGGAATCGGTTGGGCCGTCCCACCTTGACGTCGCTCTGGAGATCCGGACCGAGGACCGCACACCGGTGGCGACCGGCGAACAGGGCCACATCTGGGTCCGGAGCGCGTACACGATGCTGGGCTACTGGGGTGATGACGCGGCAACCGCAGAGACCATCGATGCCGACGGCTGGCTGGCCATGGGCGACATTGGACATCTGGATGAACACGGAAACCTGACCATCAACTCCCGAGCCCGGGACATGATCCTGCGGGGCGCCGAGAACATCTATCCCATTGAGATCCAGAACCGAATTGATGCCCATCCGGCGGTCGAAGAGTCCGCAGTCGTCGGCGTGGAACACGCCGACCTCGGCCAGGTTGTCAAAGCCGTGGTCGTCAGCGCGGCGGGCGCCGAGCTCTCAACAGAAGATCTGCACACCTGGTGCGCCCAGACGCTGGCGCCGTTCAAAGTGCCAGCGCACTGGGAGATCCGGACCGAGCCACTACCGCGAACCGCCACCGGCAAGATCCTCAAGAAGGATCTGTGATTATTGTTCGAACTCGCTGACGCTCGTCTGCTCAGCTGAGCCGGTCTTTGACCAGGTCGGCGACCATGCGGCCGTCGGCGCGGCCGGCGATCCTGGCGTTGACGGCCTTCATCGCCTGACCCATCTGGGCCTTTTCGGTGAAGCCGCCAGCGGCCAGTTCTGACTCAACCAGAGCCACCACCTCGTGGTCGGTGAGTCCTTCGGGGAGGTAGCTCTCAAGAACAGCGAGTTCCGCCCGTTCGGCCTCAGCCTGTTCGGTTCGGCCGGCCTCATCGAAGGCCTCCGCGGCCTCAACCCGACGCTTGGCCTGCGCAGCAATGACCTTTTCGACTTCGGCGTCGGACAAGGTCCTGGCTTCTTTGCCGGCAACCTCGGCCTCCTTGACGGCCGAAAGGATGGACCGAACCGTGCGCAGACGCACCGCCTCCCTGGCCTTCATGGCTTCTTTCATGTCGGCGCGGACGGTGTCGATGAGCATGGCAGCCATGATGTCAGATGGCGGCGGTCCATCGGTGTGATTTGGCTTTCCACCGCTCATGGTAAACCGGTCTCATGGCCAACGAGACTGAGCACGCCGCATCTTCAGCCCCCATGAGCCGACCGGGGGAGGTGGCGGGCTGGCCCAAGTTGGTGGTGACCTACCAAACCGATCCCGCCAAGCTTGGCGCCCTGCTTCCTCCCGGGATCACCCCCGGCGCCGAACCCACGGTGCAGGTGGGGATCTACTGCGTACCGGTCAAAGGCGAGCCCGAGTACGGGGTCAGCACCAAGGTACGTGCGCGCTGGGACCGCATGGATGGCTGGTACTCGCTGGGCATGGGGATCGATCAGGAATCGGCCATCTTCATCAGCGGCGAGCTGAACGGCCAGCCGAAATTCCCCTGTGAGGTGCACTACTACCGGCTGGGCGACCACGTTGCGGCGCGATGCATCCATCAGGGATACACGTTCTTTGAATTTGCGGGAGACGTGAAAGGTGAGCTGAAGCCCGACGGCGAAGACATCGAGACCAACGAATGGTGGACCAAATACTCGCGGGCGATCGGCGGGGTGGAGGGGGCCTACGACTATCCGCCCCATGTGGTGCGGGTGCGCACCGTCAGCCGGCCCGTGCACATCGAAGAGCTTTCCGGGACGGCCAGGTTTCTGGAGAGTCCGTGGGATCCGTATACGACGCTTTTGCCAATGGAGGAGCAGATCAGCGCGCAGCTGGTGACGTCAAAGCATTCGGCCCGAGACATCACCAACGCCGGACCACTCGATCCGGCGGCGTTCTGGCCCTACGCCGATGTCATCGGCGGTTCGCGCTGGCCGGGTACCGCCGGCGGGCCCCGCTCCGCGGACTGAGAACCGCTCTCAACTCAGCACCAGGTTGGTTGGTCGGTGCGGCAGAAGATCTCCACGCCGGTGCCGGTGAGACCGCCCGGAGTTCCGGCATGGCGGACAAAGACCCTGGGGGGATTGGATCCCAGGAAACTCGTGTACTCGGTCAGGTCATCGCCGCCGTTGGCGTTGACCACTCGGCAAACGCTGGGCGGTGCCGGCACGTTGTAGACATTGCGCGGACTTTCCACGGTGACCGAAGGCCCGGGCGTGATCCAGCCGGCGACCTTTTCTGCACAGAACGCCGCGGCATAGCCGTCGCCACCGGACTCGGACGTGGTGTACAACTCAACTCGGAACTGCTGGGTCTGGCTGTCGCACTTTGGGTGGTTCTTCGTAAAGTCCCAGCATGCGGTTTTGGCGCAGCTTCGATGGATAGGTGGGATAGATCCGGTGTCCATCTGAAACAAGGAGGATCCTGGACGCTGCAGAGTTTCGTCCGATCTCCCACCGGCGCCATTGACGGGCAGGCCATCGTTGTTCACCCTGGCCAACGGCTGGTGGTTGGCCGTTCGTCCCGGGCCGATGTGCTTCGTCGTGACCCGCGGCTTTCTGGACAACATTTCAGTCTCAGCTGCCGCCAGGACCGAGCCTCGGTGATAGTCACTGACCTGTCGTCCACCAACGGCACCGAGGTCGGCCGCTTCTCGCTTCACGACGCCGCCACGCTCGTGGATGAGCCGACGGTTGTCTGCGCGGGACGCTCATTGTTCATCCTCACGCCACCCACGCGACCCTTTGCCTCCTGTCTGGCGCCGATACTGCGGGCCACGCCGGACGAGGCCGTTCCGTTCGGTCGGGAAGCAGGCCGCGATGGGCGGCAGACCTTTGGACCCGGTGACGGTGCGAAGCGAGTGGTGGTGGCGTCGCCTTCGCTGCGCGACCAGCTCGGGCAATGGGTGCTCTTCGCGCTGATCGTGCGGGCCAGTGCGTGGGCGGTCGCCGGCGATGTCCGCTTGTACGTGGCCAGCGAGTCACCGGTGATCACGCGGTCGCTGCAGCTGCCTATGGTCGAGGTACGGGCTGATGATGCGCCTGCTGTACGTCGACTCGAAGATGCGTTGATGGACATCACGTCGCGCCGAACCGAGGCTGATCATCGCGTGCTGATGTGCGTCGGGGCACCAGGTTCGTCAAGGCGGATCGTCGAGCTTGCTCGTCAATTCATGTCGATCGGTGGACGCGTTGTCTGGATCTCGGCCAATCACGACGTTCCCGCCGCCGATGAGCAAATGGTGCACCAGACCTTTGGTCCGGCGGTCGGTCTTCGGGCCGAGCAGGTTCCGGTGCTGGGCGCCCACCGCTTTCAGGCGAGGTCCTTTGCGGTCCTGGCTGCCATGTTGCGACCCGACCGGGATTAACCTCGCCTCCATGGAACGTGATTTGACCGAGGTTGAGGCCCGCGTCATTGGATGTCTGGTGGAGAAGGCAGCCACAACGCCCGATGTGTATCCCCTGACCACCAACAGCCTGGTCACCGCATGCAATCAGAAGTCCAATCGGGATCCGGTCGTGGCGTTCACCAGTATTCAGGTGGACGAAGCCCTGAAGTCTCTTCGGCAAAAGGAGTTGGTGCGCGCCGTTCACATTCAAGGCAACCGCTCGACCAAACATCGCCACGTGATGGACGAGCGACTTGGCATTTCGGGTCCGCTTCTGGCCGTGCTTGCCGTCCTGATGTTGCGAGGGCCCCAGACGGCGGGCGAGTTGCGCACCAGGACCGAACGCATTCACTCCTTTGAACGATTGGACGACGTTGACGCGACGTTGCACCAGCTTGAGGCGATGACGCCGCCGCTGGTCCAACACCTGGAGCGGGTGCCGGGCCAGAAGGAACGTCGCTGGCAACAACTCCTGGCGGCGGAGGCAAACGCTGCCCACCACGTCGAGCCTGCGGTGGCGGTGGCGGACCTTGAGACCACGCCCACGCCGGTGCCCACCCCTGCGGCAGTTCCAAGCGAACCTCTCTCTGCGCATGCCACTGGCGGAGAGTTGGCCGAACTGCAGGCAGAGCTCGCCGACCTGCGGGCGAGGCACCAGGATCTCAAGTCCCGATTTGACACGTTGTGTGCCCGCCTCGGGGAGAACCTCTGAACGCCACCGATCCGCCGCTTACCGCATGGGTCTTCGTTGGTGGCGACCCTCCCGGCTTGGCGGCCGCCGACCTGCCCGCGGCGACCCTCACGGTTGCTGCAGACTCCGGGGCTGATCACGCTCGGTCCATGGGCGTTCTTGTTGATGTGGTTGTCGGCGACCTGGACTCCATCACCGCGGGCACCCTGGGTTGGGCCCAGGAGCTTGAAGCCGAGTTTGTGACCTTCCCTCAGGACAAGAACGCAACCGACCTTGAGCTGGCTCTCCGGTTGTGTCTGGAACGCGGCGCCGGTCGAGTCATTGTTGTCGGTGGCCTCGGTGGACGGGTCGACCATCAGATGGGAAATCTGCTGCTGATGGCTCATGAGGACTTTGCCCGCATCATCGTTGAACTTCACGCTGCGTCATCGGTGGTTCAGGTCATTCGCTCCCACCCGGTTGCGCTGCATGCGACCGCCGGAAACACGGTCAGCCTGTTCCCGGTAGCGGGACCGATTGAAGGTTTGACCACCCACGGGTTCCACTGGGAGCTGAGCGATGCCACGGTGCCGGTTGGATCAACCTGGACGGTGAGCAACGTTGCACGGAGCGATCATCCAACCGTGGATGTTGCTTCTGGCGTGCTGTTGGCCGTGACCACTGGAGCCTGACCTTCTCCCGGGCCCTCTTCAGGCAAACAAACCGGCGACTGTCGGAGAAGACCGGGCGTACACTCTTCCAACAGTGACAATCGCTCTGGGCCTGTTGGCCGTCCTGATCCTGATCCTTGTCAATGGCTTGTTTGTCGCCATTGAGTTTGCGTTGGTGGCGGTTGATCGCGCCCGCGTCGCCATGGAAGTGGAAAAGGGCAACAAGCCATGGGCGCTGGTGAGCAGTCTGCTTTCTCGACTGTCGTTCCACCTGTCAGGAGCGCAGCTGGGCATCACGATCTCGTCGCTGCTGCTGGGTTTCCTTTCGGAGCCGCTGGCTGAGTCGCTGCTGGCACCGATCATTCGTCCAATCTTTGGCGATGCCGCAGTCACCACACTTGGCGTTGTCGTCGCTGTCATGGTTGCAACCTTTCTGCAACTCGTTCTCGGTGAGTTGGTCCCCAAGACCCTTGCGGTGGCCGAACCAATGCGAGTACTGCGGCTGGTCGCCCGCCCCGCCCACCTGTTTGGCGTCTTTGCCGGCCCGATAATCGGCTTTGGTAATCGCATCGCCAACTGGATCACCCGCAAGCTCGGCGCCGAAGTTGTGGAGGAGCTGCACTCGATCAAGAACCTTGAAGAGCTGGAAAATGTGATTCGGTCCTCGGGGAAAGAGGGCAAGATTGACCCGCGCAACGTCACCCTTCTCACCCGGTCCATCCGCTTCAGCGAGAAGGAAGCAACCGACATCCTGGTCCCGCGGGTGGAACTCACCGCCATTCAGATTGACAAGTCCGCCACAGATCTGGCGGCATTGTCTCACAGCACCGGCCTATCCCGATTCGTTGTCTACGGCGAAGACCTCGATGACGTGCAGGGCGTGGTGCATATCAAGTCGGTGCACAGCATTCCGCTTGCCGATCGACCGTCGACTCCGGTTGGCGCTTTCATGCAGGACGCGTTCGTCGTTCCGGAGGGCCGCGATCTTGAATCGATGCTCCTGGATATGCGGCGAACCCGCAACCAATTGGCGGTTGTGGCCGATGAACATGGCGGCACCGCCGGCATCGTGACCATCGAAGACATCGTCGAAGAAATCGTCGGCGAAATTGATGACGAGTACGACGCCGCGTCAGGTGCACCCATTCTCAAGCGGGAGGCCAATGCCGTCATCCTCGATGGTTCCTCCCACCCCGACGAGGTCGAAGAGGCGATCGGGTTTGTCATGCCCGAAGGTCGGTACGAGACCCTGGCCGGGTTCGCCCTGGACCAGCTGCAGCGCATTCCTGCGGCGGGAGAGGTCTTTGGCTGGGAAGGCTGGCTCTTTGAAGTGGTCGAGATGGACAAGTGGCGGATCGCGCAACTCCGGGTTCGCCAGCCTGCCCCCGCGGCGGCGTCAGGGGAGTCCTCATGAGCGACACCACCGCACTGAGCACCGTGCTGGCTGCGGGCGGCGGCGACATCACCGTCACTGTCTGGTTGGCGCTGGCCGCGTCGGTCATTCTGGTACTGGCCAACGGGTTCTTCGTTGCGCTGGAGTTTGCTTTCATTGCGACGCAGAAATCGCAGCTCGACTCCAAAGTTGCCGAAGGCGATCGGCGGGCCATCAAAGCCCTGGATTCCATCACCAACCTCAACGCGCAGGTGGCGGGCGCTCAGCTGGGGATCACCCTGGCCACGATCGCCATGGGGCGATTGGCTGAACCGTCGATTGCCACTCTGCTGGAGAAGCTGATGCCGTTTCTGGGCGAAGCGGCCCGACACAACGTGGCGCTGGTGATCTCGTACTCCATTGTCACCATTGTTCACCTGGTGATTGGCGAGATGGTTCCCAAGAATCTGGCGCTGGCGGACCCGGCCGGGGTGTCCATGCGGCTCGCCCCCCTGCATCATCACTTCGTTCGGATTCTCACGCCGTTCATCTGGTTTGTGAATGTTGTTTCCAATGCCATCGTTCGGATCCTGGGTGTGGATCCGCTGGACGAGCGAGGCGAGGCCCGAACTCCAGCGGAGCTGGCGTCGCTGCTGGAAGAGTCCCAGAGCGAAGGTGTGCTGGACGCGTTCGAAACGTCCCTGCTGCTGGGGGCGCTTGATTTGCGGGAAACGCAGGTGAGTTCGATCATGGTTCCCTGGGCCGAGGTCGACAAGGTGTCAACCACGGCGTCGGTGCAGGAGATTGAGCAGACGGTCATCTCGTCTGGGCACTCGCGGTTCCCCGTGGTGTCGGAGGAGTCGGGGGCAATCGCCGGCCTGGTGCACGCGAAAGATCTGTTTGCCGTTGACCCGCAGAACTGGGATCAGCCGTATCAGATGGATGCCTTGCGCGAGCTGGACCGGGTTGCGGACACGATGAACCTGGAACAGGTTCTGGGGAGGATGCAGCGCGAGCGTCGCCACTTTGCCCTGGTGGTTGATGCGGCCGGAGCCACCTCCGGGATCATCACCCTGGAGGACGTGCTGGAGTCGGTCGTCGGTGACATCAACGACGAGACCGACCTCGAGGTTTCGTCCTAAAAGCAGCGTTCTCTCAGGATCGGGAATGGGTTGGTGTAGTTGCCATAGCCGCCGATGTGGATCTCGAAGTGCAGGTGGTGCAGTCCGGGCGGGGCATTGCCCGTGTCACCCACGTAGCCGATGGTCGCGCCGGCCGGCACCCGCCCTGCGCCTTCATTCTCAAACGCAGACAGGTGGGCGAAGTAGTAGTAGTTCCCATCGTCGCCCTGCATGCGGGCGCTGAGTCCGCCAATCGGGGTTGACTTGTGCGTCAAAGATCCGCCGACCGGTGCCACGACCGGGATGCCGGCATTGGCGATCATGTCGTTGCCCTTGTGCCATCCGCCCGATGCTCGCGGTGCTCGCCAGTCGTCGGTGTGGGTGAAGGGTCCAGCCACGGGACAGAACCAGCCCGGCCCGGGGCGGCCATCGACCGTGACGGGCTCGGGTTCAGGGGTGGCGGTCGGTTCGGGCGTGGGTTCTGGTTCGGGCGTGGGTTCTGGTTCGGGGGTCGCGGTTGGTTCCGGGGTCGCGGTTGGTTCGACGATTGACTCCGGTTCGGCGATGGCTCCGGCCCCAGGAACCTCGGTTGGTTCAGGAATCACGGTTACTTCAGGAATCACGGTGACTTCAGGAACTGCGGTGGCCGCTGCGGTGTCGGCGCCGTCGTTGGTGGGTG
>ENA-ORXR01002053-ORXR01002053.1-marine-metagenome-genome-assembly--contig:-NODE-2053-length-19908-cov-10.283697_pt1 | contig 19908 bp, 11 predicted proteins | sample MGYA00237866_ERZ511479 | MGnify/ENA metagenome assembly ERZ511479 | reverse complement strand
TCGGTTCCGGCTGCATTGCCGATAAAGCCGAGCTGCGGGACGGGATTGCCCGTAATGGTCAGGCTGATGAAGATCGCAGGCACGGTATAGGCGAAGATGAGCACGACATATTGCGCGACCTGCGTATAAGTGATGCCTTTCATCCCGCCCAGCACGGCATAGAAAAACACAATTCCCATACCGATCAATATTCCGACATTAAACGACACGCCAAGAAAGCCGGAAAAGGCGACGCCTACGCCTTTCATTTGGCCCGCAATATAGGTGAAACTGACAAAGAGGGCGCAGACGACAGCAATGACGCGAGCGACTTTGGAATAATAACGGTCCCCGACAAAATCCGGCACGGTGAATTTGCCGAACTCTCGCAAATAAGGCGCGAGCAGCAGCGCCAGCAAGACATAGCCGCCCGTCCAGCCCATGAGATAGACGGAGCCGCCATAGCCCATAAAGGCAATCAGTCCTGCCATGGAGAGGAAGCTCGCGGCGCTCATCCAATCCGCGCCCGTCGCCATGCCGTTTATGACGGGATGAACGTCATGCCCGGCGACGTAGAAGTCTTCCGTCGATCCAGCCCGCGCCCGGATGGCGATAATGATGTAGAGGCCGAAGGTCGTGACGACCCAAAATATTGTCCAAGGATCGACCACAGTTTAGCCCCTAATCCCGTATTTTTTCTCGAGCTGGGTCATGCGAATGCAGTAGATAACGATAAGGAGCAGGAAGACATAGATCGATCCGTTTTGCGCCATCCAAAAGCCGAGCGGCGCGCCGCCAATGCTGAGATTATCCAAAGCATCGCGGAAAATTATACCTGCGCCAAAGGAGACGAGAAACCAGACAGCGAGTAAGGAGACCGTCAATCGCAAGGTCGATTTCCAATAGGCGGCTTGATTGGCGTCGCCGGGTCCGTCTTGGTCCTGTTCTGACATGGCTCTCCCCTTTTGCGTAGGACGATAGGCGTGAGGGCCCAGAATGCAAGAAAACTTGCGGCCGGGTTTAGGGCATGAGATTAGGTTCGCAGCCCATCGTGGGGTCTGCCGAAAATCCGATAATTAGGACTGTCCGCGTGGCGGCGGCCACGAAGGCTTGCCAAGGGTAGGTCTTTCATCTTTGTTTTCGTGGCTTTCGCCTTGATTGGCTTGTCAGGCTAATCAATCCTCGCATTTCGCTTGCGCGAATTGCGTAGTGTATTTGTCTTCCGACAATTACACGAGGCAACGCGGCGATGCTTTCGGATAACGGCCACGCGAAGTGACCGTATTTCATTTGGGGAATGAAATACAACGAAGCGCCGAACAGCTAAAGCTGTTCGGTTTCTCGATATTTGATTCTCAATCAAATATCTTCGTCATGCCCCCGTTCCAGAGGGTTCAGTTCTCGCCATCCGGCCCCGATACGCGACAGCTACGCCGCGCACCTAGACACACCGTCTTCCGGACCAGTCAGAAAGCGCTAACCTGTCCAATGCCCGAAAGAACAAGCCTAATATGCGGCAGAATGGGTCAGGTGAGGATTTTGTTTTTAGTATTTTTTATAAGCGGTTGAAAAGGCGTTGAACTTCTTTCGGTGAAAGGTTCGCAAAACGAGGATAAATAGTCCGAACCCACCACGTACGTCACACCGACGCAGCCCAAAAGGCTGCCCGGTGGCCATACCGTGAAGGTCAAGTGGTCGCCGAAACTTCACGGAATAGGCACCGGGCGGCCCTAAGGACCGCATCGGCGCGACATCCGAAAACAAATGCCTCCACGGACCTGAACTACCAGCGTCTACCCCTCTGATATAGAAACTTTTTCTACCAAGATTGCGGCGTGATGGAATTACCGCCCAAATTCTGTGTGGCATCCGCGTGACAGGATAGATAAAGGATTTGAATGGGCATATCGCCGGAGCTGACCATACGCAGAACATCAAACATGGCGCCGCGGCGTGCATCATCCGCATAGACCAACGCATCATCCAAAATGACAGGGGCCCCTGCTCCGCTGCGCGCCAAAAGCCGGGCATAGGCAAGCCGCGTCAGGATCGCGAATTGCTCCTGCGTGCCGCCCGAAAGCTGATCGATGGTCTCCAGCTTCCCATAGCGCGTGACCGTATCCACACCCAAGCTGTCCCCTAAGCCTGCCTGAGCCCCGGGGATGACGTGGGACAGCAGCGGGGCAAGCTCTGCCGATACAGGCGCTGTATAAGCGTCTCGTAGCCGCGTCTGAGTCTCTACCAGCGTATCCCGCAGCAGCACCCGCACATCTTTTTCGCGAACATGGCGGGCAAGCCGTTCTTTTTCAGCCTCCAATCGGGCCGACAACCCTTCGACAATCGCATCGGCATCACCCCCCTCAAAAGCCGCGTCGCGGCGGGCCTGTAAGCCAGCGGCTTCAGTTTTGAGATTGGCCAGTCTCTGCTGCGAATTCGAAGCGCCCTCCTCCAATCGTTCCAAACGGGCGGTCAAAAGATCCACGGATTGCGCGGGAGCTTTAGCTTTCAGGGCCTCGACCTGGGCCGCAATCGCCCTGACATCCGCGTCGGCTTTCAGCTTTTCTCCGGCGAATTCATCCGCCTTTGCCGTGCGGGCGGTTTCGTCCTCCGGCAGGGCCAACCCGGTCAGCCTTTCGCGCAAGCGGGCTTGCTCTGTTTCAGAATTGGAGAGGTTTTGACGCGCCGTGTTGAGGGCCTCGTCCAGCACGTCTAATTTCGCGCGCTCGGTGCGCAGGCTTTCCAACACGGCCGTGTCATCCGCCTCGCCCAGTTCAGTTTGCGCATCTTGAACGATTTCCGCCAATTCCCGGCTTTCCGTTTCGCGCGCCGTAAAATCGGCCTCAATGGCGGCGCGGCCTTCGGGCGCGAGGTTCGCCATATTCTGCGTCACCGCTTTGCGCTCCGCTTCCAGCTCCTGCCGCTGATCGGCAAATTTTGACGCCTCAGCCGTGTCTTTGACCGCGAGCCTTTCCAAAAGCTCTGAATAGCTCTGCTGGGCGCGCCCGAGATTACGTGTCGTTTCGCGCAGACGGTCATCATCACTGCGCAGCGTGCCGATACCCTCCAAAGCGAGCGACGCGCCGCCTGGGAGCTCTAAAGGTCCGGATGGCACTGCCGCGCCGTCTAATGTGACCTTGCCGCGGCCCTCCCCAGAGAGATCGAGATAAAGATGAGTGGAAAACGCCGCCAGCTCCATCTCGCATTGCCGGACGGCATTGGCCGCACGGCGCAACGTCTCGACATCCGCGCGGGTCACAACGGGAAGGTCAGAGATATGATCTGTGAGTTTGGCTTGATCATTTTCTAAGGTTTTGAGTTGCTCCAAACGCGCCCGTAATTGCTGCATGTCTTTCTGGAGGGTTTCCAGGCGCTGCGTCTGGCGCGCGAGCGTTTCGCGGCGCGTTCGAACCCTAGACAAGTCTTCCACACGCGCTTCTAATTCCGTGACAGTTTTCCGCAGCTCTGCTCGGCGGGTCGCCATCTCTATCAGCTTAGCTGTCTGCGCCTGAAATGCGGCTTCAGACAGTTTAAGCTGGGCCGTTGCGTCATTAAAACTGACTGTCTTGGCGACATGGTCCTCCCGTCGATCTGCTGCCCGCGTCGCCGTTATCGCAGCTTGGTTCTGCTTGGCTTCCAGAAGCTCCAACTCAGCGGCAAAACGGCTGGCCGCCGTCATGGCCGCGCGCGTCGTCTCTATTTGCTCGGTGAGGTTTTCATCTGCCGCCTGCCCGGCCAGCCGATCAATTTCGCCCGTAATTTTGGTGAGCTCTACCCCGGTAGCCGTCGTTAAATCGCGCAATCGTGTGGCCTCAGCCAGCTCGGCCGCCGTCGCCTCGACAGCCTCCCGCGCGTTTCTTAAAGGACCGCCTTTTTTCTCTTGCCCGGTCTTGGTCAGACTCTCCGCCAGTTCTGCCTCAACCCGCGTCAGATATTCCCGCGCCCGCTCGCCGCCGATCAATGTGCCAAGCTCGCCCTCCAAACGTGAGGCGATCTGGCCATTATCCGCGATACTGTCCATGGATTTACCCTGGCGCACCCAAAGCAGCCCTGAGGGGCCGCCTTCAAATTTATCTGACCGCAAAAGTCTGGCGAGCGCCTCTTCCGCCGCCCGGTCAACGGCGAGCTCCGCGCCGGAATTGCCATCCTGTAAACGGGCACCTTTGGATTTCAGAAAGCGTTTGGAAAAGACATAATCCTTGCCATCACTGGAAAACCGTATCTCGCCTTCCGGCGTGCCGTCAGAATTTGCCGTGCGCAGAGCTTTGATGTGTTTATCCGTGCTCGAAAAGGGCTTGAACAAGACCATTTCCAAGGCTTTCAAGACGGTCGACTTCCCGAATTCATTCGTTTTGCAAACAACATTCAGGCCGGGCGTAAGGCCGTCCAACCTAACGCCGTCCGCCCCGAACGGGCCGACGTGACGGAAACTAACGCTTTTTATCCTCATGCCGTTTCGCCCGCGTAGCGAAACAAGAGACGTAGGGCCTCGGAAGCAATCTGGCGGTCTTCGCGGGAGAGGTCTTCGTCTTCAGACCTTGACGCGAGCGCTTCCGCCGCCTCCCGCACCGAGCCTTGCGCATCCAGCGATTCAATATCTTCCGCGACAACAACCAGGCGCACGAGATTAGCCCCGCGCAGATCAAATGACGCGCACTCCCCCGTCATTTCCTCTTTAAACGCCTCAAATGTCGCCCAATCCTCGACGGTCATCTCACCGGAAATATTCAAACGCACATGGGTTTGGCGCAGAGGATGACCTGCCAGAAGGTCAGCGCGAAGCTCGCTCAGCTTCGCCTTAATTGTGCCCGGCTGAACCGCCAAATCTATCAGCGGCCAATCATAGCTGGCGGTGGGAATAATTTCGACCTTGGGCACATTTCCCGGCTCCAACGTCACAGCCAGCACCTGTCCGCGCGCGCCGAGCTTATGGCGGTCCGGCTCCGGCGTTCCGGGATAGGCTGTGCGCTTCGAGATTTCCGCATGGGCATGCCAATCGCCCAGCGCGAGATAATCCAAACGCGCCGTCTCTGAACGGTCCGGCGGGATAATTTCGCGCGCGCCCTCGCCTTCCGAGCCAAAACCGCGCACGCCGCCATGCGCCAACCCAATGCGTAGCGCGCCTTTTGAAGTCTCGCAGGTCGTCATCCAATCCGTCAGGTCCTGACCATGCTGGATGCGGGTCCAGGGCGCGGGCAGGATGAAAACGCCTGTCTCAATCTCGATGGCTTCCGCGGCGCGCAGGGTGCGCACATTCTCCGGCTTCACCGCGTCAATGCGGTCCCACAACCCGTCGGGTCCGTCCGGATCGTGATTGCCGGGTAGGAGCCACCACTGGAGTTCCGCCGCCTCCCCCATAATCGTGAGGGGTTGCCGCAAGGTCGTATTAGACGGGATCGCGCTGTCCCAGACATCGCCCGCCACCAACACATGTTTCGCGCCAGCAGCTCTTGCCGCCTCAGCAATCTTCGTAATCATGCTTTGCCGGGCGAGCCGCAGCGCGCCGCCAATATCTGCCGGGAATTGCCCAAAGCTTTTTCCAAGCTGCCAATCGGCGGTATGAATGAAGGTAAAGGCCATCCATTTGATTTGGACAACGCGCGAGTGCCTGCGTCAAGCGGCTGTTCGAAAATAACATGCACGAAAAGGGTCTCGTGAACCGTTGAGGCTGGAACGACGCGCAATCTGTTATGACTCTTGAACGGTACGACAGCCGTGTCGACGATCCCCTGACTCTGGACTCGCGCCAGATCAGCCGCGCTCCTAAATTTGATCGATTCAAGCGAGGTGTTCACGGACCGCCGGGATCGCGGCGTTTTGTATTTTGAGGAATTTCAAACCCGTGGTTTCGCCCCATTTTGGAAATCGAGTTTAGTGAAACCTTTTAATTTCAGTCAACTAGCGCGCGTATTTCATCCATTCGATTACATTAAGTGGAGCGCAAGCCGGTCGAGCTATCACCTGACCTCCTCCGTCATTTTGCACCGCGATCTATACTAAAGCCCGTCTTTCCTTTCATCAATCCAACCTTTTCGAGTGGCAGAGGGAAAAGGACGCGCAGCCTTGAAAACTGCCACTTCCCTCAATAGATGTGATAGGAGGAATTACACCGATCTAAACATTCGCCAAGGGACTATCATGCGCCATTCCACTCTGACTGTCTCTGTCCTGGCAGCTTTGCTCTTGAGTGCTTGCGCTCAGGAGCCGCAGACTGACGCGGTTGCTGCGCCCATTTCATCGGAATCCGCGGCTGCAGCGAGTGCAGAAACGACGCCTGAGGCGCCGCTCAGCCTTAAAAACCAAACCGCACCCTCGCCTGAGGCGCCTGAGAGCTCCGCTAAAACCGGGATTCTACCTGCATTATATCAAGGATTGGACGCAAAAGAGATATCGCGTGCGGAGATCGACGAACTCGTAGCTTTGAAAAAGGCGAATGATGAAATCTATGATGCCTACCAGACGGAGTTTAGCGCTTGGCGCTCCCGGGACCGAGCAACAAGGGGACCTCGACCGAAGCAAGCTGCCTCACCGCTCTCCCCAGAGGAGAGCGCACGTTTAGAGGCCTTGAATCGCAAACTTAAAAACGCCGAAATTCGCAAGAAATACGAAAATCATGACTCAAAAATTCTGTCGGCGGCGGAGGTGCAGGAGATCATCGTTTTAGAGCAGGCACAGGCAAAACATCTTTTAGACCATCAAAAAAAGGTTGCGGCTTGGCACAAGCAGGACCCCGCAACGCGAGGCGAACCGCCAAAGATGGATATGGCGATGGTCATGGGCGGCGATCCCCGTCTCATGGAACTTCAGGGTAAAATTCAAAGCGCCGCCGAAATGAAACGCCTGGCTAAACGTGTAGAAAATCTGAGCGAGGTCCATAATATATCGCTCTCAGACAGTCAGATAAGTGAACTGACCTCATTGGAAAAACAGCGTCAAACGGCCAATATTGCGTTTAGCCAAGCTATGATGGAGGCTGAAAAAGCTGGCGCACTCAGCGGTGAAGAGCTCTCAGAAACGGACGTAATGAGCATACTTCCGAAGCACCTCATTCAGGAGATGATTGATGTTCAACTGCGCATCCAATCGATTAAGGGGCCTTTAGAGGCGGCGGAAAAAGCTGATCAAGTCCAAAAACGGATGGCCGAACTCAGCACGCAATCCGGCATCCCGATTTTATCCGGTGAGATTTCTGAAACGATTGCGTTGAATGCCGAAAAAGACAGGATCAAAAATCAAACTCAAATAAACGCTATCCAAAAATGGTTCGCTGAAGGCGGCGATATTTCCTTCGGGATGCCCTTACCGAATGACGAAGACTATGCCCGCCTGAAAGAAATAGACGCTCGGCTCAAGGCGATTGCCGCCCCTATGACGGCGGCAAAAAATGAGGCCCTGGAAGCTGACAATCCGGCTCTGCGGCAAATGCGCTTGGATCAGGAGAAACGGGAAAAATGGCAGACGGAATGGCAAGACAGAAAACAAGCCGGAGACATTCCATTGGACGTGCCGCTAACCTCGCCGTCATATGCAGAAATACAGGACCGCGTTGAAAATTACGGATCAAAACTAAAGGCCCGCGCTGACAAGGTCGGCTACTCCGTTCCGGACACCGACATGGAACATCTAGACGCGCTGAATGCGCAGATGCTGGCTATTCGCAAAACAGCTTATGAAGCTGAGGCCAATGGGTCGTCCCGGTTTAGGCGCGAAAACATACATAACATGCCCAGCTTTAAGATGGAGGCCGGTATGTATAAAGTTAAGTTGATAGAGAGAAAACAGCGAGAGATTTTAGCGGGTCTGAGAGAGGCGGAATCTTCCGAAGGCGGCGGCGCAGAATCTACATCCGGAAAGACACAGCCGACTTTTGGTGGTTTCGAAGTTGTCACCGGTCAACACAGCTCCGGTGATGCATATGGCGCTGAGTCCATAATCGAGAGGCACCGCATGTTCGGTATCGAAATCTCCCAATCCGAGGCGGATGATTTACGCGCCTTTGAACAGAAGTTGAAAGGTCAGTAATCCGCGGAGCGGACAAACCGCCCTCCCGTTAAGACGAAAACCCGGCCGTAAACGCGTCAATGAAACGCGTCATGTCATCCTCGGTCAGCAAGTCTATTCCGGCGGCTTCGGCGCGGCCGCCGCCCCCGAACTCTGCGGCAAAGTGGTTGGCTTGCTGAGTTTTTCGAACAAGCGGAGCCCGCAAAGAGACGCGGTAGCCTCCGCTATCCGGGCCGAGATGCGTCAATACGGCGAAGGCTTTGTCCGGTTCTTCATCCACGAGGGCATTGGCGAATAATCCGCTGATACGATTGGCGGCGGCACTGGCCGGCAGCGAGAGGATTTGTCCCGCATTAGAAATATGAATTTCTCGGACGCTCTCCGCGATGTCCCAATCCGACCGGTGACCCTGACGCAGCATTTCGAGCGCGTCCGGCGCATCTTCGATAAACTCCATCGGATCGGCGTAAGCCAACAGACGCTCATAAAGATCAGATGGATGAAAATGCAGATCCTCTATCGTTAGGCCGTAAGCATTATAATTGACGAGCTCGCCCAGCTCCCGCAAACGGCCCAATGGTAGCGTCACATTACGGTCCGCTGCGATCTTCCCCGCCAAGGCTTGGAAATTATCGCCGTAAGCACCGCAAACGGCCCAAGCGGATTTCGCCCCGCCCAAATGCTGATCAATCAAATAAGCCGTGCAGGTTTCCGCCGACGCATCCATCAGGACAGTTAAATTGTCGCTCTCCGGAATATCACCTGTCGCGTGATGGTCGCAAAAGAAAACTGTCGCGCCCGTTTCCAAAACTGACCCAAGGCCCCCTGCATTGCGGGCCATGCCAATATCAAGGGCCGTAATGCGGTCACCCGGAAGAACGTCATCCGCAATCCGTTTGAACAGTTGCGTGTCACGTTTGACGCCCGTGATGCGGATGGCATTGGGGCGCGGACGGGTCTGCCGCAATTGCAGCAGCGAGAAGATGCCGTCAGCATCTCCGTTAAACAGGTCAAAATCCGCCACGCCCTATGGCCTATTTATAATCCGGCAACCGTCAGGAAGCCATTGGAGTCCAAATACTCAACGATCTTAGCGGCGGCCTCTTCGGCTGTCGTCTCGACGGTATTTACGTGGATTTCCGGATTTTCCGGTGGCTGATATTCGGAATCGATGCCGGTGAAGTTTTTTATCTCACCTGCACGCGCCCGCTTGTACAGACCTTTGACATCGCGTTTTTCAGCCACCTCGAGAGGCGTGTCGACGAAGATTTCAATGAAAGCCCCCTCGCCTGCTTTGCTGCGCACCATTTGGCGCTCGGCACGATATGGGCTGATAAAGGAACACATCGTAATCAATCCGGCATTATTCATGAGGCGCGAAACCTCACCAATGCGGCGGATGTTCTCGACGCGGTCTTCTTTGGTGAAGCCCAAATCGCGGTTCAAGCCGTGGCGGATATTATCCCCATCCAATGTGTAGGTATGATGGCCGCGTTCAAACAGCATTTGGTCGACATGGTTGGCAATTGTACTTTTGCCGGAGCCGGACAGACCCGTGAACCAGAGCGTTGCAGGCTGTTGGCTTTTTTGCTCGGCGCGCGCTTCATGGTCAACGGTGAAGTCCTGACGCACAATATTCTTTGATCGGCGTAGCGCGAAATCAATCGTGCCCGCACCCACCGTCCGGTTGGTCATACGGTCAACGACAACAAAGGCTCCGGTTGTGCGGTTCTTTATATATGGGTCAAACGGGATGGGTTTCGTCAGTGACAAGGTCACAACGCCAATCTCGTTAAGCTCCAATGTTTTCGCCGCAGCCTCAGAGAAATCCGCAACATCAATGCGATGTTTCAAAGCGGTGATAGAGCCTGCCGCAGATGTATTGGCTGTGCGAATAATATATTGACGCCCCGGAAAAAGCCGCGTGTCATCCATCCAAATCAAATGCGCTTGAAATTGGTCGGCGACCTCATTTGGCAGATCGGGCGTGCAAATCATGTCTCCGCGCGAAATATCGATCTCGTCTTCGAGCGTGATTGTGACCGCTTGGTCCATACGGGCGTGATCCAGACTCTCTTTATATAGGACAATGTCCTTGACCTTGGAGCGTTTGCCGGATGGCATTGCCATGATCTCATCACCTTTGGACACGGTGCCGGAAGCGATTGTGCCGGAGAAGCCGCGGAAATCGAGGTTCGGACGGTTCACCCATTGCACAGGCAGTCGGAACGGGGCCTCCAAGCTCTGGCGGTCAACTTCGACCTCTTCCAAGAATTCGAGCAAGCTCGGGCCTTTATACCACGGCGCAGCGTCGGATTTGGTCGTGACATTGTCGCCGTCCAAAGCGCTCACCGGGATGGTCATGATATCTTTGAAATTCAGATTTTTTGCAAACTCGCGGAAGGCTTCGTCATGCTCGTTGAACTTGCCTTGATCGAACTCGACCAAATCCATTTTGTTCACGGCGACAACAACTTGCGGAATACCCAAAAGGCTCGCGATAAAGGCATGGCGGCGGGTTTGTTCCATGACGCCGTAACGGGCATCAATCAGCAAGATCGCTACATCAGCCGTAGATGCACCTGTCGCCATGTTCCGTGTGTATTGAACGTGGCCGGGCGTGTCGGCGATAATGAACTTACGCTTATCCGTGGAGAAGAAACGGTAGGCGACGTCAATCGTGATGCCTTGCTCCCGCTCAGCCGCGAGGCCGTCGACGAGCAGCGCGAGATCAGGCTTTTCGCCTTGGGTGCCTGACGCTTTTGAATCGCGTTCAATCGCTGCCATCTGGTCTTCATAGATTAGTTTTGAATCATAAAGCAGCCGCCCGATGAGCGTGGATTTACCGTCATCAACGGAGCCGCATGTGAAAACCCGCAGGAAGCTTTTTTTCTCTTGGGCATCCAAATAAGCTTTGATGTCTTGAGCGATAAGGGGGTCGTGATGAGCCATTAGAAATACCCCTCTTCTTTTTTCTTCTCCATGGACTGCCCGGCATCCGAGTCGATGACCCGGCCCTGACGTTCTGATCCTGTCGCGAGAAGGATTTCCTGGATGACGTCTTGCAGCGTCGTCGCCTCGGACTCGACCGCGCCCGTCAGCGGGTAACAGCCTAGCGTCCGAAAACGCACAGGCTTCATCATCGGAGTTTCGCCCTTATCGAGCGGCATGCGATCATCATCGACCATGATGAGGCCGCCGTCGCGTTCAACGACGGGGCGTTCAGCCGAAAGATAAAGTCCCGGAATTTGAATGTTTTCGCGGTAGATATATTGCCAGATGTCGAGCTCGGTCCAGTTAGAGATAGGAAAGACCCGCATGCTCTCGCCCTTTTGAACCCGGGCATTATATATGTCCCATAATTCAGGGCGTTGGTTTTTGGCGTCCCAACGATGATGTTCATTACGGAAGCTAAAGATACGTTCCTTCGCGCGGGACTTTTCCTCGTCGCGGCGCGCGCCGCCAAAGGCCGCGTCAAATTTCCCGGCATCAAGCGCCTGTTTCAGGCCTTGGGTTTTTGTGATGTCGGTATGGACGGCCGAGCCGTGGGTGAAGGGCCCGACATTATTTTCAATCGCTTCAGGATTGATATGGGTGATCAACTCCATGCCTGCCTCTTTCGCGCGGCGGTCGCGAAAGGCGTACATTTCTTTGAATTTCCACTGCGTATCAACGTGCAGCAATGGGAACGGCGGAGGCGACGGATAGAACGCCTTAATCGCGAGCTCCAACATGACCGAGCTGTCTTTCCCGACAGAGTAAAGCATGACGGGATTTTCGCATTGCGCGACGACTTCGCGCATGATGTGAATGCTCTCGGCTTCCAAACGATCCAAATGCGTTAGCGTCTGACCCGTCGGTCCGGCGGCTTCGCGCTCAAGCGTGTCTAATGCGGCCATAGCCTTTTCCTGTGTTCGAGGGGTTAACTGTCCGCCAGTGCGCAGACGGGTCAGTGTTTTGCCATCGTTGAAAACTTTGCGCGCTATGGTCGACTCAGATTGACCCGAGCTGGCGGCAAATGCTTCGATGCGTGTGATGATATTTTGACTCATGTGGGATATTTCCCACGATTGCCCTTAAATGTCAATTCAGATGAACTGCCGAGAGGTCAGGCGCTATTCAAGATCTACAAAATCCGCGAATCTGGCGGCCACCCCTGCCCCGTCCAGTTTGGCGCGTTTGAAGTCAGCGCGCAGGAAGGGTTTATCGAGCGTGGCTTTAAAGCGTTTCAGAATCCGTGCTTGCTCATCCTCCGAATGACCGTCGAACCAAGCGCGGGACGCCTTGATCCGCTCGAGGAGAATACGCTTCTCAGCTTCGCGGGCTTCGTTATCCTTGCGCCGCGCCGATTGCTCTCGGTCTGCTTTTTCTCGGCGGGCCGTCTCCTGCGCATTCCGCTCAGCTTGACTCGTCTTTGACGACCCGTCTTGATAATCATCTTTTATCGCCGCGGACAAATATCCGGAAATTGAGGTGATAGTCGTGCCTGACGCCCGTTGCGCATCGACAAGATCCAGCTTGGCTGCACAATAGTCTTCACCATGCTGCGCGATCCAGCTCTCCGCCAGCTTGTGAGAAATCCCCGACGCGACAAGGCGCTGATAGACTGTGGTGCCTTTGACGGCGGTATCATCATCAATGTCGAGCAATGGGAGCTGCGGATTTGCCCCGATGAGGAACCGAATTTCCGTGATCGATCTGCCGGAGCGCTTGAACTCAGGCGTGATCTGAATATCTGAGACCGCGTTGATTTCTTTTACCGTCGGCTTGATGACTTTGGCGTTCAGATGTTTGAACTGACGATAATAGTCGCTGTCATCAACGCCCATGAGACGGCGGAAGGTTTTGAGTTTCCACCAACCTGTGGAGCGGACGGTCTTAAAGCGGTAGCAATTCTCATAGAGCGCGAGCGCATGTTTGGACCGGAACTTCCGCTGGATCGCCATATTGATGCTGGCGTAAATATCCGGGTTGTAGAGCTTTTCCGCGAGCGCGGGAGAATAGCCATATCGGCACTTTCCTTTTGACAGGATCGCATGGGACAGCAAGCTGGACACGCCCCACTCGACCTCCTCCTGATTATCACCCAGAATATTCCACTCGGCGTGGACCGAGGCCAAAGCCTTGAGGGAGTGTTTCAGGGGTTTTCGGTCGTTGGAGTCGTAGCCCAACATCACGCAGAGGGTTTTCTCGTCAATTTCATGCTCGGTCTGGGTCAGCAGCGCATCATAGGCGTTGAGCAAAAGCACATTGGATAATTTACGTTGGAGCAATGACAAATGTCCATCCGTATGAATGGCGGCAACGTGTTTCTTTAACGGACGATTTGTGAGAGCTTGCGACGGCGTCACGACTCGGATTGAGGCAGGGGTCTTTTTCTTGCGGCGCTTTGGGGCCGGCTTTTTAACGGGCTTGACCGCCGGACTGGTATTTGGGTCAGGCATGTGACCGGTCTCCAAAGTCAGGCACCCCGAATCCCTTGCGTCCCGGATGCCTTGGAATCCGTTCTGCCGTAAAGGCACCCGTCGTCAAGCCCTTCACGGGTGCCATATCCTGTAATCGGGTGCTTTAGTTGTATTTCCCTTCCCCAATGGTCCTGTAAATAGGTGCTTTACGGAAAATATTGTCATTTGATCCTGTGAATGGGTACTTTCAGAGGCGAGCGGCATGAATATGGGCGTCCATTCACTCTCAAAAATTCCTTTTTCACAATGCCGTTTCCTATCGCAGCGAATCGTAGACACTCCGAAGTTAGCTTCAGGCACCCGAATACGGGATGATTCGCGAATCGGAGGTCTGATAAGGCGGCTGATCCTGTAAATGGGTTCCTCAGATCGATTGACTTGGATAATCATTATCGTAAGTGATTGTTTTTATTGGATTATTACAAGTTTGAGAATGCGATATAATCACAGCCCTGTAGATGGGTGCCTCCCCTCCTGTGCCCGGGTGCCTGACGTCCCGCCTCTTGGTACCTGTAATCCTGTAGACAGGTGCGGCCCGTCCTGAAAACAGGTTCCATGACCGGCTTGAAACCCCGCGCTCATGGGGGATCGCGCAACCCTAAACATTATAAACTCTCCTAAACCTAACAAACGGCGGTGTTGTTATATATAATGTAGAGCGATGAGGGAGCCGGCGAGCTTCGAAATGTCAGTTCCCGCCCCTATTGTCCTAACCTGACTCTTTGACCAAACGCTCCATACCTTCCCAATATGATAACTTATGCGTCTCGCAATAATCAATAAAGCCGTTTAGCACCCGCACAGGTCCGCGAATAGAAAGCTGATCGACCGCCTCATCATGTTGCACGCGGCGGCGCTTTTTAAGCAAAACGGGTGCTGCCGGAGATTGGCTAGCTTCTCGAGATGTAAAGCCCTGTGATTTCGCCAACCGATCAGAAAGCTCGTCTTGTGCTTTGCGAACGGGCGGTTTGGGCTTGGCTTTCCGAGGTGTTTTCGTAACGGCTCTTGGTTTAGCCGCTTTTGGTTTCGGGGTAGTACCCGTGGGTTGCACGGTCGAGAGGTCGCCGAAATCGGCGTCAAATCCAAAGCTGGCCCGTTTAATGGTGTCGTCGCTCATGGTCGTCTCCTCTATGCGGCTTCAGATGTGGATGTTGGGGCGTCTTCCGCCTCGCCGCGCATTTCATCTTTCAAAGCCTTAATAACGAAATAGGCAAAGCCTTCTGCATTCTCCAAAGCCTTGGGGAGCCCGGCGCTTTCTGCCTTAGTCAGCTCTCGCAAGGTCTTATTGAAGGAGAAAAGCGCTCGGAACGCGGCACGTTCATGCAAAGGCACATCTAACATTGGGACGCCGGCTGCCTCTAATTGCTGCACAATCGCCTTTTCGTCGCGCGTTTTGATGGCCGGATTATTACGGGTCATCAGGATGCGCATTGGAATTCGGCGGCGCAGCGTTTTCTCTTCCACACGGATAAGCGCGACGGCGCGCGCGGCTTGTTTGGCGTCTACCGGGCTGGCCTGCATGGGAATGACGGTGAGGTCAGACCGGCTCATCGCGCGGCTCATCATGAGGGACGCCGTGCCTTCCAAATCAACAATTACGAAGGGATATTCGGCTGCGAGTGTGTCGAGCACGTCGATGACATCGCCCTCCCCCGGGTTTGGGATTGCCGTGAAAGGGATCGCGTCACCATTGGCTTTGCGCGCGTCCGCCCATCCGGCTGTAACTTGGTTGGGATCGCAATCGACGAGCGCGACTTTGCCGCCGCGATGGGCAAGCTCGAGCGCGAGAATAAGAGCGGAGGTGGATTTTCCGGTGCCGCCTTTTGGATTTGCAAAACTGATGACGGGCATGAAGGTCCTCGGGTGAATTTTAATGAAATTTGTCTCACGAGGTAAATGCGAAGAAAAGGTTAACGCTAGGTTACCAAGCCTGCCAATAACCCCTGCTTAGCTAGCAAACCTTGGCAAGCTATCATGGCTAGCCTTGTGATATAGCTTTGCTAGCATTGCTAGCTTAGCGGGGTAAGCTATCGGAAATAGCTTTATAATCAGGCTGTTAGGGGCAGGTTAGGGCGAGTGAGAGTGTTTATTTGGCGCTAGAATTGGCGAGGCGGGCCTCCAGGGGCTCTATAATAGAAATTTGGTAGATGACTGGCCAAAATGAAAATTAACCGCTCTAAGGCGCTTAAATTTGGCTCCGAATTGAAGGAGAATTTTCGAGTCCTAAAATTGCTTGCGAATCTCCGATGGAAATCAACCTGATTCAAACAAATCTCCCGCTGTGGGGAAGATTTTGGAAAGTGACGTGCGGGTTTGCTCAAAATTCCAAAGCAATCCGTGATACCAAGGCCATGCGTACGAAACGCACGACGGTCATACAGGCGAGGATATTAGGTCGTCTCTGATGAAGGGCACCTATTTACAGGATGATCTTTAGAGCATTATGTAGCCAATGCGTTCCGAGCGGAGTTGATGGGCAGGGGAGGGCGCTAGCCTGTGGCTTTGACGGTATTTTCTGATTCGTAGGCGCGCCGAATGACATCAATCCGGCCCTGATGCTTTGCACCCCAGCTTAGCAGTGTCTGCAAAGGCTCAATATAGGACTCACCAAGTGGGGTGAGGGCGTAGTCAACGCGCGGCGGAACGCCCGGCGACATCTCTCGTGTCAGTAAGCCGTCACGTTCCAACTCCCGAAGGGTCTGAGCCAGCATACGTTGGGAAATATCCGGTATAGCGCCGCGCAGCTCTGAGAAGCGGTGCGACCCAAAAGACAGGTGGCACATTATGAGACTTGGCCATTTTCGGCCCAATTGGCCTAATACATTCCGGATCGGGCAGACGTCTCCATTATAGAAGATTTCCGGGGCTTTTCCGGGGGCAGGATAGGTTTTTTTGGTTTTTGACATCAACGGCACTATAGGTTCCAAATCGTAACCAAGGCCTTAATACGAACCTAGCCATAAACGCCAGCAGTATAAATTAGTGCCCCGCGTAACGCCGAATTTCTGGTTCTAAAACGATACCTATGAGGCATCTTTTAAGTGAGTGGGTGTAGCGCGTGGTTACGGCAGTTTTTCAGAAAAAACTTTCCCGCTTTGCGTGTATTTTTTTCAATTTATGGTTAACAGAAAAATCAAGAAAGCATAACAAAAACAGTATGATAAAGGATTTCTCTGTACCTAAATTAACTTCATTGAATTGAAGCTGACTGGTTAACTATAAATACTTGTCACCCCCTGAAGAGGTTTAACACCCCCTTCACAAATTCAACCGCACGTTATCGGCTTAATTAAAGCAAGGATGCGTCCGATGGCCGGATTATTCGATTATATAGTGAAGACAACCAAACGCCTTATGGGCGGAAGCGTAAGGGCCTCGGCGGCCACCGCGCTCCTCCTCATGGGCGCGGCCACAGCCCCCACGGCCTGGGCAACGACGTATACGGAAACTGTTCCCGGCGGGAACGGCGCCATTCCAAACACCTATCCTCCTGTGGGCGGTACAATGTTTGTCTTTGTCGGTGCAAACGGAAACCTATATTATCAGTTCGTCAATCCGTCGACACAATTTGAAGGATTTCAGAACACGGGCGCGCCGGTCGGTTATCAAAGCCCTGTTAATCCAATTCCCGGCGATGCCTCTTCGGGTGCGGCGGATCCGCAACTCTTCCAGCTTGGCCCTCAGCAAAACCTAAATTGCGGTACTGTCAGCTGTACGGATTACTTCGGCGGCAGCATTGTAGAAGGCTATGCGCGCTTGACCGCGCGTGACGGCGATACTTGCCCCGGAGACTTTGACCAAAATCGGATTACTTTCCTTGTAAACGGCATTGATGTCGTAAATTGGACCGGACTTTCTGCGAATTCCGTTGAGAGAACGAACTTTGCCGGGACAACCTCTCTTGGATTTGAGGATTGTTTCCGTAACCAGGGCGCGACCGAAACATCGACGGGTTGGTTTGATCTCACAGCTGTGCCTGGCTTATTGTCTGATGTTTTAACCCGCGGGTTTACCGTGCCGGTTATACGAGACACGACTCCCAATAACAACCGGTGGTTCTTCCGGGATGGTGATGATGCCACAGGTACACCTGAAGTCGCGCCGGGCATCACGATTGAGAAATTTGCTGATCAAACAAGTTACACGGCTGTCGGTGACATCATAAATTATACGTTCTTAGTCACAAATATCGGATCTGTGCAGCTCAATGATATTGTCGTAGATGATTCCTTTATCACAGGCGCAGTATCTTGCCCCTTCACAACCCTCGCCACAGGTGATGATATGACCTGTACGGGTCAGCATAGTGTGACCCAAGCCAACATTGACGATAATACCACCTTTATAAACACCGCGAACGTTACGGCGAACCCAAGTGAAGGTCAGCTCGGCAATGTGTCGGGAACGCTTGAGATCCCGGGGCCGCCTGCGGACCCTGCCGTCACAATCACGAAAACCGCGTCGCAAACATCGAACGCCCAAGTCGGCGATGTCATTACATATACTTATGTCGTCGAAAACACGGGCAACATCACGATTGACAATGTTGCAGTTTCTGATGTGCATTCCGGAACAGGGACTCTCTCTGCCATCACACCGGCCTCCGTGAATCTTGGACCGGCTGATCCGCCGCAGACTTTCACGGCGACTTACACGGTCACGCAAGATGACGTAGATGCCGGAACACCAATTACCAATACCGCGACCCCATCCGGTGACCCGAAGCGCGGCACGCTGACGCCGCCAAGTGATGATGCGCAGGTGACAATGGCGACTCCAATGCCGGAAGCCGTCTTTTCAAAACTCGCGAGCCCCGATTCGGGCTTGGAAGTGGGCGACACTGTTACCTACACATATTCCGTCGAAAACACGGGTAATGTGACACTCACCAATACATCCGTTACAGATGTTCACGGCGGAACGGGCCCCTTATCTGCGATTACGCCAAGCGGCGTGGACATCGCGCCCGGCGCAACACAAGATTTCACAGCCACCTATGTCATCACACAAGACGACTTTGATGCCGGAACTGACATTGGCAATACCGCGACACTAGATACGACGCCTGCGGGCGGAACTCTGCCGACGCAGACTGCGGATGAGACTGTTGCGCTTGCCGCGCCAGCGCCCGCCGCGACGATGACCAAAACGGCCAGCGACGATGCAAACCTGACTCAAGGTCAGACCATTACTTATAGCTACCTCGTGACAAATACGGGTGACGTTACGCTATCGGACGTTTCCGTTTCTGACGTCCATAGCGGCACAGGCGCATTATCCGCGATCACGCCTGCCAGCGTCGACCTCGCGCCGGGCGCCGACCAGATTTTCACTGCGACTTACACAGTCACGCAAGATGATGTGAATGCGGGCACGCCGATTACGAATACGGCGACTCTGGCGTCTACACCTGCAGGCGGGACAGCTCCTAATGTCACAGCCGATGAGTCTGTTACGCCAATTGCTGCAGCACCAAACTCAACACTTGTGAAGACAGCCGACCAGACTGCCAACGCCGAAGAGGGTGATGTCATCACCTATAGCTACCTGTTTACCAATACAGGTAATGTGACGCTTACAAGTGTCTCAATCTCGGACGTCCATAGCGGGCAGGGGACTTTGTCCGCAATTACGCCTGCCAGTGTCGATCTTAATCCCGGCGGCAATCAAACCTTCACGGCGACTTATACAATCACGCAGGGCGATATTGATGCCGGAACGCCCCTCACCAACACTGCGACAAGTGCTGCAACCGCCGCCGGCGGTACATATGCTCCGGTCACGGATGATGAAAGCGTCGCGCTTGCGGCTCCATCTCCAAGTGCCACACTGGTCAAAACGCCCGATGTCACGACTGACTTGGCCGAGGGCGATACGATTACCTATACATACCGCGTCACAAATACGGGCACGGTCAGCTTAAACAACGTCTCTGTGTCGGATGTTCATGCGGGTGACGGGTCTTTATCTGCCATCACACCGGCAAGCGTCGCAACATTAGCGCCCGGAGACTTCGTTGATTTCTCCGCGAGCTATGTGGTCACGCAGGGCGATATCGACTCCGGTGCGGCAATCACGAACAATGCCACGCTCAACGCGACGCCGGCACAAGGCACATTGCCGCCTGTCGAAGATGACGCCTCTGTGGCGGTCGAGACGCCTGCGCCCTCCATGACGCTCGCAAAAACGGCATCTGACACAACAGATGTCGCGGTTGGTGATGTGATCACTTATTCCTACGCGGTAGAGAACACAGGTAATGTCACCATGACAGCCGTCAGCATTTCTGACAGCCATAGCGGGACAGGCACATTATCTGCGATCACGCCTGCCAGCGTTAATCTCGCGCCGGGCGATAGCCAGACATTCACGGCCACTTACACCGTCACGCAAGATGATATTGATGCCGGAACGGATATTACAAACACAGCGACGGCGAATGCCACGCCAGAGGGCGGCACTTACA
>ENA-ORXR01002051-ORXR01002051.1-marine-metagenome-genome-assembly--contig:-NODE-2051-length-19922-cov-4.085009_pt1 | contig 19922 bp, 16 predicted proteins | sample MGYA00237866_ERZ511479 | MGnify/ENA metagenome assembly ERZ511479 | reverse complement strand
TTGAGTTCACGGCAACAAACAAGTTTGGAAAAAAAACATTTGAATTTTCACAGCAAACTATGTTATCAAAATCCTCTAGCCAAATACACGAAATAGTAGGCACAGGTAAAATTACGGGGAAATAAAAGAATTTATTCAAAGATACCTCATTATATTGACCTTCTGATCCAGTTAAATTAATACCTCTAGAATTTGTTGGTACTAAATTTGATGTAGTAGTTATTTTATTAGCAATTATTTTTAAATTATGAATATTCCCATTTAAAATTACACCTTGATTAACTCCACCGTCTGGAATGCCAGCACCTAAAACAATAGTATTATTTACAATTTCTATTGTTGAATTCGGTGACCAAGAAGAAGAACTATAAATACCTTTTCCATAATTAGCAAATATTCTAAATAAACTATTTTTAATTGAAATCTTATATCTAAATACTGATCAGCTATCGCCCTAGAGGACAAAGGGGCCTGTATATATCCGAGCGGATGGCCTCAAAATACGTAACATACCCAAATAAAAAAAGACCCAGGCTTCACTAGCACCCAGGTCCTTTAAAAAACACTCCGAACTATTAAGAGAACTAATCTTAATTTCTTGCTCGACTATGCGGTGGAGATTTTAGTCCACATTGTCGTGGAGGTATGAGTTGTCGGTAACTAACTCAATCCTACCTGTATTTTCCTTTACGGTCCAATTGGACATTTCTTTATCTTTTTTTAACTCCTCATCTTTTTCTAAGCGCACACCTCTTCTCAAATAAGCAGGTTCTTTCTCAAGTTTATTTATCTTATCAGGAGTGTTGAGCTTCACTTGTTCTGCACGCATTTTCTCGATACGCTCGCGCTCCGCTGCACCATCGAAAACTTCAGTTGGCTCAGATACTTCTTCTTCCTCTTGCTTTCTTCGGTAAGATTCTTTGATGTTCGTCATGTTCTCCATCACGTTATCAAACTCTACCACCTTTGTCTTTTCAGCAGCTTCGTTGTAATCAACAGCTATCTTTTTCATGTCCGCGTTGCGATCTTCGTCATCCAGTGAGACGACAACCTTACGATTTGTTTCTCCAAAGTTCTTATCAATATTATTTCTCTCAAAACCTGTTGCGATAACAGTAACAGAAATTTCATCCTCAAGCGATTCGTCATAGCAGTTACCCCAGATCAAGTCGGTTCCGTAGCCCGCTTCTTCTTGTACAAACTCTGTAATCTCAGAGATCTCGTCCATCGTAACCTCTTTTGTGCCCGAAGCAATGTTTACTAGAATGTGCTGCGCACCTTTAATATTATTATCTTCTAAAAGCGGAGAATTTAAAGCGAGGTCAACAGCCTCTTTTGCACGCTGATCTCCTTTGGCTTTTGCAGTGCCCATGATAGCCACACCAGAGTCCTTCATAACCGTATTGACATCTTCAAAATCCACATTCACATAACCTGCAACTGTGATGATTTCTGCTATACCCTTGGCAGCAGTAGTCAAGATATTATCGGCGTGTCCGAAAGCTTCTCGTAGCGTAAGATTTCCATGAATATTGCGCAGTTTATCATTACTAATAATTACTAAAGTATCTACATTTGCTTTTAATTCTTCGAGACCGCTAAGACCTTGCGTAGATCTACGACGACCTTCAAATGTAAAAGGCAGGGTAACTATAGCCACTGTCAAAATACCCATTTCTTTAGATATTTTGGCGATAATTGGGGCTGCTCCTGTACCCGTACCACCACCCATACCAGCAGTAATAAATAACATTTTGGTATTGTCAGCCAAGAATGATCTAACGTCCTCTACAGATTCTATACAGGCTTCCTTGCCGACGTCTGGAATAGATCCAGCTCCTCTGCCTTCCGTAAGATTTGGACCAAGACGCAATTTAGTAGGCACTGGGCTAGCATCTAGTGCTTGCGCGTCCGTATTGCAAATAGCGAAATCAACGCCTACTATGCCTTGTGCGTACATGTGCTGTACGGCATTACTTCCACCTCCCCCAACGCCTAGTACTTTGATAATGGATTTATCTTCTCTGCTTAAGTCAAAAATCATAGCTCGAATGTTTTAAAGTGTTTTAAAAATTAGTTCTTAGTAAAAAGTTCTTATTATATATATAGTGTGTTAAAATTCTACGTCTTTCTTTTCTTCAAAGAAATCAATGGCTGGAGCAAGAATATTTCTTTTGAACCAATTATCTTTTCCTGGCTCTTCTAACTCTTCGTTACTCTCCTGCTCAACTACAGGCGCAATTTCCTCTACTTGCTTTATTTCTTCCTTTACTTCTGTTTCACGCTGTACTATTTTTTCTTCCTTGGCACGCTGCTCCTCCATTTCAATTCCATTTATCAATAATCCAATAGCGGTAGCGTAAGCAGGGTGATAGAGGTTTTCTTTGTATCCTGAAGCAAGCTTATCTATCGGATGCCCTATCCTAGTGCTCAGGCCTGTTGATAACTCAATTGTTTTTTTGATATCTGATAATACAGAAGATCCACCCGTAAGTACAATTCCCGCAATAAGCTGTCTTTCGAATCCTGACTCTTGAATTTTGAGCATGATGAAGTCGAATATTTCCTCTACCCTTGCTTGGATAATTCTGGAGAGTGTCTTTTGTGATATTTCTTTAGCGTCTCTACCTTTGATGCCAGGTATAGTAATAACAGTATTACTCTCTATCATAGAAGGCATGGATGAACCATATTTTATTTTCAACTTTTCTGCGCTTTCTGGCATCACACAACAACCTGATTTAATATCCTCGGTAATCACGTTTCCACCTAGTGATATTACCGCAGCGTACCGAAGAATACCATCTTTGAAGATAGCTATATCAGTCGTAGCACCACCCATATCTACCAGTGCAACACCTGCTTCTTTTTCATCTTCACTTAATACTGCATCGCCCGATGCAAGTGAATTGAGGCGCATGTTGCGTAATGCTAATCCTGACTTCTTTATAGCTCTTTCTATACTGTGCATAGCAGTCACCTTAGTGGTTATGATATTGAAATTGGCGTCTATGCGACGCCCAGCCATACCCACAGGATCCATTATACCTTGTTCACTATCGATGATAAATTCTTGTGGAATCACATCCAAAATCTTTGTACCAGGATTGAGCACAATCTTATGCATGTCTGCAATTAACCTATCTATATCTTCTACAGAAACTTCTATATCAAGATCATCTCTAGTAAGAATTCCGCGTTTGGTTACGTTCGTTACATAATGATTAGAAATACCCACATAAACTGATTCTACAGTCTGCCCGATGCGATTTTCTAAATTCTTAATTACCTCCTTAATGGATCTGGAAATCTTATCCGTATTATTAATAATACCGCGCATGACACCATTGGTCTTAACGCTAGATTCTGCTAGGATTTTTATCATCCCATATTCATCTTTGAAGCCGGCCAAGCCCGTGATTTTGCAAGTCCCGATGTCGATAGAAACGACCGTCTTGCTGAAATTTTTAGTTCTTTCATTCTGCTGCATAGTAGTGCTATTAAGTGTTATTATAGTGTTTCTTCCTTTTTTAACTCCTTGTTTTATTGCAAACGACTTGTCTATCGTATCTTAAGTCAATTGATTTATAAGTTTTCCATCCTTTGTATGCGATACCGTCTTTATAGAAGGCAACAAGATTTTCTAATTTTTCATTAATATTTTCGATCTTTCCAAATCGTATTTCTTGATTTCCGATTTTTGGAATTAACTCTGCCTCCATGTTCTTATTGATAAATATTTGATCAATTTGTGCTGACAAAAATGGATTATTACTTATAGCTAAGCTGAGTTCAAAAATATTATACAGGACGCCTTTCTTATCTACAAAGTTCAAATCGTGATATTGCGGTACAGAACCATGTGCTACCATTACTCTTGGCGTAAAATTTGTCGAAATTGGTAATCTAATTCCATCTTCATCCAAAAAGTAGTTGCTACCATATTCATCTACCACCCTGACAATTGCCTTACGTGGTTGTATATCCACATGTACTCGCTTGAGAGCATCTACATATACATTAGCATCCTTGATGTGAGGAACATTTTTTAATAGATTCTCTACCGATAACACATCTATTTCACTTACAGGTACCCCTACCAAATCAAATCCGTAAGTCCGCTCAATAATATTTCTAATATCCTTTTCTATCAATAAGCTTTTAGTCTCCCCTAATGTGTCAATATTAATATTGATTACTGCAGAGTTTTCATTTTTTATAGTAGCCGCAGCATATATGGATAGACTCAACAGTACTAGACAGCCCAAGCTAATAGCGATATGCTTTACCAGAATATTTCTGTCACTGTATCTACTTTGTTTTATCATTTTATTTCAAAATCCTTTTTATATTATCAATTTCCGTATCTATATCTCCAGCTCCTAGAGTCATCAAGACATCTATTTCTCTTTTTTGTAAAAAAGATATTAAATCTTTTTTTTCTACTACATATTTATTTTTTGATTTCATTAGATCAAAAATCGTTTTACTAGTTATTCCTTTTATCGGCATCTCTCTGGCTGGATATATCGGAAGCAAAATAATCTCATCCAATGTGTCCAATGCCACTGCGAACTCCTTTTTAAAATCCCTCGTTCTACTAAACAGGTGCGGCTGAAAAATACCCGCTATTTTTCTATCAGGATACAACATTCTTGCAGCACCGATAGAGGCCTTTAGTTCGGTAGGGTGATGCGCATAGTCATCTATATACACCTGATGCGCCTTTCTAACTATAAATTCAAATCTTCGCTTTATTCCTTTGAATGAAGCTAACCCCTTTCTGATACTTTTCTCTTCGACTTTTACCAGTCTTGCCAGACTTATCGCCGCTACTGCATTTTCGATATTGTGTAAGCCAGGCAAGCCAAATCTTAAATCAGTCCATTGCACATTTTTTGCGCAATAATCGAAGTGAAAATATCCTTTCTTCACATATACATTTTCAGCCCTAGCCTCACCTGCGTCTATTCCGTATGTAGTCTTTACCACACCTTTCGGCTTCCGCAGTTTCAAATGATTCTGCAGCAAAAGTGTACCTCCTTCTTGGACACGTTTAGAGAAAGCTCTAAATCCAGAATCCAACATTTCCTCATGATCACCATAGATATCTAAATGATCTGCATCCATTGAAGTAATAACCGCTGCATAAGGCGATAAATGCAAAAAGCTTCTATCATACTCATCTGCTTCTACAACTGCTATCTTGCTTGTACCTGCTACAAAATTTGACTTATAATTTACTGCGATCCCACCAAGAAAAGCAGTACAATCAATATCTCCTGTCCGCAACAAATGTGTCAATATAGCACTGGTCGTTGTCTTCCCATGCGTACCTGCAATTGCTAAGGTTTTTTTCTTTTTGGTAATCCAACCGAGCACTTCAGCTCGCTTCATAAATGGAATACCTAATGTCAATAAATACTTCTTTTCTATATTCTCATCTGGTATAGCAGGCGTATAAACTATCAAATCAATATCTTCAGGAATCTTTTTCACATCTTCGCGATAATGAATTTTCATTCCTTGCTTTTCTAAGGATTTTGTAAGTTTTGTTTTCGTCTTATCGTAGCCAAAAACGGAAACCCCTGTATAGTGCAAATATTTTGCTATTGCACTCATCCCAATACCTCCTATTCCTAAAAAATAAACACGCTTCAATTTTCCTAGTTTCACAGGCCTACTTTTTGGTCTGCTAAATCTAATACTTCGTTTGCAATTCTATCTGCGGCATCTGTTATCGCTAACTTATTTAGCTTCACACTCATTATATTTCTAGCTTCTCTGTCTTTTAATAAGGCTAGAAGAGCAGGAAATAAATTCTTATCAATATCTTTATCTGCTACTAATCGCGCTGCTTCCTCTTTCACTAAAGCATTAGCATTGTACGTTTGATGATCTTCTGCCACATTGGGCGAAGGCACTAGTATTACTGGCTTCCCAACCACCATCAATTCTGCAATTGTACCTGCACCAGCTCTTGCTATGATTGCATCACTCATACTATATGCTAAATCCATTCTGTCAATGAATGCAGATAACTTTACATTCTTTAACTGTGCCGTTGCACAATTTTTATATTCTTCAAAGTATAAAGATCCACATTGCCAGAGTATTTTTATTTCTGGATGACTTTCGAAAAAGTCCGTATGCTTTGCCATCACTTTATTTAGACTCGAAGCTCCTAGACTACCTCCTACCAAGAAAGCAATGTATTTATTTCCAACAAATCCAAAATGCTTTGCAGCTTCCTTTTTATTTGCTTTCAAGTCCAAAATAGCTGCCCGCACAGGATTTCCTGTGAATACAATCTTCTCTGTCGGAAAGGTGTCTCCCATATTTGGGTAAGCAACACAAATCCTATCGACTCTTTTTGCCAGCAGCCGATTCGTTATTCCAGCATAAGAGTTCTGCTCTTGGATCAGGGTCGGAATCTTCTTTCCACTGGCCACTCTCAAAGTTGGACCGCTGGCAAACCCACCAACCCCAACTACTACATCAGGATTAAAGCGATTAATTAATATTCTTGCTTTCCAAAGGCTGCTCAATAATTTAATTGGAAATAATATATTTCTCCACAATTTCTTGCGATGAAAACCACTAATCCACAATCCTTCAATGGGGAATCCCGCTTTCGGAACCTTATCCATTTCTATTTTGCCTTGGGCACCAATAAATAATATGTCAATGTTTCTATCAATTTCTTTGAGTGCGTTTGCAATGGATATAGCTGGAAAAATATGTCCTCCACTTCCACCTCCACTTATTATAATTTTCTTTGCACTCAGTTGTCAATAATTTTTTTTTAAATAAATCTTCATTTACTTATTTAAGCGTTTCAATATGTCTACTCACACTAAGAATAATCCCAATCATCATACTTGCAAAAATAAATGACGTACCTCCCATACTTACTAGAGGCATGGTCACTCCAGTTACGGGTACTAAATGTACCGAGACTGCTATATTTATAAAAGCTTGCAAGGTCAAAATAACTGTGAACCCTACTGCCAACATTGCTCCGAATGCCTTCTCACTTTTTGTTACCAAAGCTGTAGTTCTCAACATTAACCAAACAAACATTAATATCATGATGAATGCACCAACCAACCCATATTCCTCAGTGATAATGGCGTAAATAAAATCAGCAAAAGGAGAAGGCAAAAAATTTCTTTGTGTACTATTACCCGGACCTACACCAATCCATTCACCACTTGCTATTGCTATCTTGGATTGCTGGACTTGATACCCGCCATCAGAGTTCGTAACGAATTCTGTCATTCTTGAAGTCCAAGTTTCTAATCGGACAATGTCTGGCATAAATTGACCAAGTACAATCAGAAAAGAAAACACCACAAACCCAAATAGTATAAGCAATCCTAAATACTTCCAGTTTACTCTACCGACAAACATCATTATAAAGCAAGTCAAAAATAAAATAATAGCTGTTGATAAATCCGCCATCGCTATTAAAAGACAGATAACTAAAATTGGAACTATGATTGGTACTAGAGCACCTTTCAAACTATTAATGTATTCTTGCTTAGACCCAATTACGCTTGCGACATGTGTTATCAGTGCTATCTTTGCAAAGTCTGATGTCTGAAATGTCAAATCAATAAATGGTACGGCTATCCATCTTCGTGCTTCGTTGATGTTTGCACCTTGAAATAGCGTATATACCAACATTGGTATGGATAACATCAAGCAGAAGGGTGCCCACTTTTTAAAATTCTCATATGGTATTTTATACATCAAATACATTATGGAAAAACTAATTCCTATAATCACCATATGCTTCAATAAGAAAAACTCTGTATTGCCGCCTTTTACCTTAAAAGCCATGCTTCCTGTAGAGCTATACACTGCAAGAATAGACACTATTGCCAATACGATAGCAATCAACCAAATGGCCGTGTCACCGCGTAAATCATTAGTAAATGTCTTCCCTAAGGACATAATCTTTATTATCTAATCTTTAAAGTAATAATGGTCAATGCTGCTAACATCAAACCTATAATCCAAAATCTTGTCACTATCTTCGGTTCTGGAATACCAACCTTTTGATAGTGGTGATGAAGCGGACTCATTAAAAATATTCGCCTGCCTTCACCATATTTCTTTCTCGTATATTTAAAATAGGATACTTGCATCATAACAGATAAACTTTCTATCAAAAAAATTCCGCAAAGTATCGGTATTAATAATTCTTTCCTTATCAATATCGCCATTGTTGCTATAGCTCCTCCTAGCATCAAACTTCCCGTATCCCCCATGAATACCTGGGCTGGATAGGAATTGTACCACAGAAATCCTAAACAACCTCCGATCAGGGCCGAGGCGAACACTATTAATTCTCCTGTCTGCGGCTGATACAAAATATTCAAATAATTAGCCGCAATTACATTACCTGATAGGTATGCTAATATTCCTATCGTGGCTGCTATTATCGCTGATGTCCCCGTTGCTAATCCATCTATACCGTCGGTCAAATTTGCCCCATTTGATACTCCAGTTATTATCAGCACGACTATAGGTATAAATACTATCCATACATATTTTCGCGCTGTTTCAGCATCTAAGAACCAAAGGAGTTTACTATAATCCAATTCATTTCCTTTTAGAAATGGCATATTTGTCAAGGTGCTCTTAACTGTAGCGTATTCTATTTCTTCCTTCACGTTTGAAGGATTATTTGCTTTATACGTATTTAATATTTCATAACTTTCTAATTGGGCTTGGCTTTTTTCCATAACTACTGAGATATCCTTACTATTTAACATCACCAATCCAACGAAAATACCAAGTAGTACTTGTCCAAGTATTTTAAACTTCCCTTGTAGTCCCTTCTTGTTCTTCTTAAAGACCTTGATATAGTCATCGACGAATCCAATAAACCCTAAAAACAAGATGGCTACTATCATCGTCATGATGTAAACATTGATCACCTTGGCAAAAAGTAAAGTAGGTACTAGGATTGCAAGTAATATGATAACACCTCCCATTGTTGGTGTTCCTTGCTTTTCCATCTGGCCTGCTAAACCTAAATCTCTTACGGTCTCCCCTATCTGCAAACTTCTCAACCTATTGATTATACCCTTTCCAAACAAAATGGAAATAATCAAGGAGAGTATAAATGACAGACCTGCTCTAATGCTCAAAAACTTATATAAATTTTCGCCTCCAAAATCAAAATTAGCAGACAAGTATTCGAATAAGTAGTACAGCATTATTTATGATAGTCCGTTTTTTCTAAAAGTCAGCTGAGACCGAAAACCACAATGGTTTTCGGCTCAACTGTCCAATCTGAGAATGATAATAGTCCCTCCACTACTATTCATCTTTATTGGATATTGACACCAACTATTTGTTGGTATCACCAATTTTATATCTTCAATTCTTCATTAAGAATTTCTTTATCGTCAAAAGGAGTTTTCACTCCATTTATTTCTTGGTATTTCTCATGACCTTTGCCAGCAACTAAAATGATGTCGCCACTCTGAGCCAATCTGCAAGCTGTCTTTATAGCTTGTTTTCTATCTTCTATAACCAACACTTTGTGCAAATCACTTTCGTTCAGTCCAGCTTCCATATCTTTCAAGATAGTTGTTGGATCTTCACTCCTCGGATTGTCAGAAGTCAGGATCAGTTGATTACTCATACTAGATCCTATGCTGGCCATCTTAGGCCGCTTCGCCTTATCCCTATCGCCTCCACATCCAACTACTGTGATAACCTTTGAATCTTTATTTTTCGTCTCTATTATTGTTTCCAATACTTTCTTTAAAGCATCTGGTGTGTGTGCATAATCTACTAGAGCTGTTATACCTCTTTTATCAGCATATACATATTCAAATCTTCCTTCTGCAGGTTTTAGCTTACTCATTTGTGTTAGGATTTCCATCTCCTCTATTTCAAATGAATCTCCGCAAGCATAGACAGCTAGCATATTTTCTGCATTAAAGCGACCAACTACTCTACTATGAAATTCTGCTCCATTAATATTAAGCATCGTACCGATCAGATCTTGTTCAATAATCTTCCCTTTATAGTCCGCCATCGTTTGCAAAGCATAAGTCTTTACTTTTGCTTTAGTATTTTGAACCATCACAGTTCCCCGCTTATCATCGCTATTCACAATGGCAATAGCTGATTCCTTCAAATCGTCAAAGAGCCTTTTCTTAGTAGCTATATAGTTTTTCATATCACCATGATAATTCAAATGATCATGTGAAATATTAGTAAAAATCGCAACATCAAAATCAAGCCCAGCTGTTCTTTCTTGATCAATTGCATGTGAGCTAACTTCCATAAAAGCATAACTACAACCCGCTTTGATCATTTCAAACAGCAATTTGTTCAGCGCTACTGGATTAGGCGTTGTATGTGTCGCGTGAAATTCTTCATCGCCAACCATATTTTTTATAGTGGACAACATACCCGTCTTGTATCCTAAACCATCAAACAGCTGCTTGAGCAAGCTCACAATTGTTGTTTTTCCATTGGTGCCTGTTACACCTATCAAATTTATTTTATTAGAAGGATTTCCGTAAAAATTTCCTGCTATCTGAGCAAGTGCCTTTGCACTTTGCTTCACTTGTATTTGTGTTACACTATCTGGAATGCCATGCTGCCATTCCTCCACTACTATTACTCTTCCTCCACTTTTAAGAACTTGATTTATATAATCATGCCCATTACTTTGATGACCCTTTACCGCCACAAAAATACTTTTCGCATGTGCTTTTCTAGAGTCAAAAACAATCTCCTCTATTTTTAAATCTTCTGCTAAATACTCCCTGAGCACCGCTACACCATGCATTAATTCACTTACTTTTAAGTCGATCAGCTGCTGCATAAATTAACCTAATGTCAATTTTATAGTCTGTCCTCTTATTCGAGTCCCAGGGCTTATTGATTGCTTTTTTACTTTTCCTTTACCATGAAATTTAACGCTGATACCCTCATTTTCTAATACATAAAGTGCATCACGAACACCCATCCCAACAACATTAGGTATCAGGTTTTCACCTTTAGGCCTATCTATCAAATGTACAGAGTCATTTTTAACCACTGAAGTAGTCATCATTTTACTGCTTGATCTATTAATGTATGGAATATCTAGCGTCTTTAATATTACTTCCATATCCTCTCTACTTCCCGCAAAATATTCTGGTAAATCTCTTCCATCCAACTTTGGCTTTTTATAACTATTCAATGCCATATGTAATTCTGGTTTTAAAAAAAATATATTATCCATTATTTTTCTAAATACTGGCCCAGCTACGTCTGCTCCGTAAATACCATTTTGCTTAGGCGCAGTTACTATTACAATACATGTATATTTAGGTTGCTCGGATGGAAAATATCCCACAAAAGACGATCGGTAACCAACCTTCTTTTTTGACTTTTTTCTTTGATTCTTATAATTTATTTGAGCTGTTCCTGTTTTGCCAGAAAAGTCATACTTTGGACTTTTAAGTTTTCTTGCTGTACCCGTATTTACTACTTCAGCCAAGAGTTGCTTAGCCGCTTTTATAGTACTTTCTGAAGCGATACTTCTATTCAGTATAGTTGGATTGAATTTCTTATAGCATCCATCTTTATTCAAAATGTCCGAAACTAGGTAAGGCTTCATATACATACCATCATTAGCTACTGCATTATAAAAAGACAATATCTGCAATGGTGTCATTTGCATTTCGTATCCTATGGACATCCAGGGTAAGGTCAATCCTGACCATTCTGTACTATTTACTTCTGGATCTTTTATAAATGGATCAGGCTCTCCTACTATCTCAATGCCAGTCGGGTAAGTGATGTTAAATTGTTCATACCTTCTGAGTAATCTCTTTGCTCTAATTTTTCCATGAATATCTAATCCTTGATAATGAGTACTTGTTAATGATGCTATTCCTACATTAGATGAAATTGCAAAAGCATTTAAGAGAGATGTAGAATCCAATTCAAAACTTTTGACAGAAGAATCGACCATCTCCTCATCATAAAAAGTCTTCTTACCTTTATATATAGGTATCTGATCATGAATATTTACTTTACCATCTTCTAGCATGGCCATCACAGGAGCTAATTTCAAAACAGAGCCTGGTTCTATTTTAGAACCAATAGCGTAATTGAAAGTCTCCCAGTAACCTTTCTCCGTCTTTTCCAGATTAGCAAGTGCCTTTATCTGACCTGTTTTTACATCCATTAAGATTACTGAACCACTCTGAGCATCATGATATTTCAAGGCATCCATGAGTGCCTCCTCGGCAACATCTTGAATATCAATGTCAAGTGTAGTTTTAATATGGCTGCCATCTTCTGGCTCTATTTCAGCGCGTTCATTGATGGGAATCCTAGTTTTTTCACTAACTCTTAAAGTCAGTCTTTGGCCATCTTTACCTGAAAGATATTTGTCAAAGGCACCTTCAATGCCTACATCATTAGCGCCTGCCCGACTGGCATAACCTATCGTTCGTTTTGCCAATAATTTGTATGGCATTTCACGCTTAAGTACTCGCTCAACTATAAGTCCTCCCCCGTGTCTTCCACGGTTAAATATCGGAAAACTGCTAATTTGATTTTTCTTTTCGTAAGAAATATTCTTAGCAATCGTAAAATATCTAGCGCCTTTAGCTCTTGCCTCTTTTAGTCGCATCAGCTGCCCACCAGGCGTGTACTTATTATTCACATACGTTGACAAACAGTATGCGAGCGAATCTACGTTTTCTTCAAAGACCTTTTTGGTTAGCCCATTCACTTGCAAATCAAAGTGAATATTATATTTATCAATAGAGGCAGCAAGCAAACTTCCGTTATCTGAAAGTATATTACCTCTTACTGAAGACACACTTTCGTATTTTACATAATTATCATCTGCTATCGCCCTCCACTTATCTCCTTCGAAAACAGAAATTCTTACAGTTTGCACAAATAGTAAAACTGCTACCAGCAAGAAAGCTGTTAGGACGATATACATTCTTACAAGTACTTCGTTTTTGATATTCATCGTACTATACCCCTATTTTACTACTATTCTATAAGGCCTACTTTTAGGCGGTGTCAAACCAATCTGCTTGACTTCGTTTTCTATACGTGTATGCTTTTTTTCATTCATCAAAGTAGACAATACTTGCATGTGCTCTCTCTTCAATTTCTGAACCAGTATTTCTTCCTTGCGGATTTTTCTCGATTGCTTTTCAGCATGATGAGAATTTCCGATGTAGACAATACCTAACAAGCCCAAAAAGAAAATCATAGAGACATTCTCCATCAACTTCATAGACTGAAATTGACGCCAAAAGAAAACTTTATCCCAAAAATTTCTTTTTGCCATGGGTCAGTATTAATAATATAAAATATAAATTAGCTATTCAGTGGAACCACTGATGCTCTTTGCTTCACCTTTCTTATATGTAAAAAAAGAGATACATTGCTGTAAAGTACCACAGTAGGGTTCGTGGCAGTGTCGTTGACACAGTTACTAATGACCTTATACTTTTTCTGCTATTCTCAACCTCGCACTTCTCGCTCTGCTATTCACTCTTATCTCTTCAGCGCTTGGTATTATTGGTTTCTTTGTAATAATCTTAAATGGTCGAGCTTTATTTCCATAAAAATCCTCTTCCTCAATTCCCGTAAAATTTCCTGCCTTAAAGAAATTCTTGACCATTCTATCTTCTAATGAATGATAAGATATTATAGACATCCTTCCACCTACTTTTAGGACTTCATAGGCCTCTTTTAAGAGAGATTGTAGTGTGCCCATCTCATCATTCACCTCTATCCTAATTGCTTGAAACAACTGTGCGAGATATTTATTTCTATTCCCTCTTACTAGTGGCCCTATGCTATGTAGAAATCCATTTATATCCGTATACTTTTGACGACTTCTTTCCTCTACTATATGAGCCGCCAACGTTTTGGCATTTCTCACCTCTCCATATCTGCTAAATACGGACTGCAAATCCTCTCTTGTATAACTATTCAATATATCTGATGCAGTTAAGTTTCCCGATTTATCCATTCTCATGTCCAAGTCCGCTTGGAAACGAAATGAAAATCCTCGCTCCGCAGTGTCAAACTGATAAGAGGAAACGCCTAAATCTGCTAAAACTCCATCGACCTGCTGATGACCATTGACGCGTAAAAAACGCTTTAGATGTTTAAAGTTTACATTGTTTAAAACAAATCTTTCATCCTCTATTTTATTTCTTAAACTATCCGGATCTTGATCAAAAGCGATTAAGCGACCTTTGTCCCCTAAGTATTCTATTATTTTTCTTGAGTGTGAACCACCACCAAAGGTGGCATCCACTATTACATTTTCTTTTTGAATCTTCAGCCCCTCTACGCTTTCATTCAATAAAACTGGAACATGATAGGTACTCATATATCTAGCACATCTATGTTGTCATCAATCTGATTGAGTATATCTTCAGAAAATGCTGGCGACTCCATATCAGGCGGCTTCACAAAATTTTCTAAGTAAAGCTCTTCTGACCAAATTTCAATCTTATTCTTATAAGCCAACAGCACCACCTTCTTATCGATTTTAGCATACATCTGTTGCTGTTTGCTGATCAGTATTCTTTCAGCAGAATCTAAGTCCAGAAACGAAGCTCCTGCCAATACAAATCGCATGGTGGTCCTACTTTTTTTATCTAGCGCGCTTAATTTATTAAGCTGAGCAGATATTCTATCCCAGACATTTCTAGGATAAATATTCAAGTGTGTTTCGAAGCCACGATTGACTACAAATTTATCACGGTACTTTTCGTGCAGCTGCGCCAACAACTTCCCCGGCATGTGAACTCGACCTTTCGAATCCACTTTACAATAATATTCTCCTTGTAATGCAGGCATGCGGTTCGGTGCTTCTTGAATACGTCTGCAAGATAGAATAAAAATATGTTACAAACACACTTATCAACACAAAAGAACACCTTTTCACACCATTTATTTCAGGAATTACCATTTCCCTACTCTACCCTGTATTTCTTTCACTATTACGCTTAGAAAACAGGTTACTTATGTAAGCGATTGACTTATATATTGTATTTAAATTTATGTGATGTTGGAAAATCGTCTTTTCTAAATATAAATTCCCACAAAGCCCTTGATTAGGAAGTATTTGAAGCTAAAATGAATTTAAATTAACACCTAGGCAAAATTCTTAGCCGGAGAGGCTTTTTTTTCCCGTGGTTTGACCTTACTCATACGCATGGATATCACACCTTTGATGGCTTCCCCCACTATGCTTCCAGACATTTTGGATACACCCTCTTCCCTATCTTTAAAGGTGATAGGCACTTCTTTTAGTTTAAAACCTAGCTTATGAGCATTATATTTCATTTCTATTTGAAAGGCATAGCCAACAAATTTGATATTATCTAAATCTATCGTTTCTAAAACCTCTTTTCTATAGCAGACAAAACCCGCAGTAGCATCTTTAACCCGCATACCTGTGATCAGTCTTACATAGATCGAACCTCCATAAGATAGCAGCAGTCTATACCAATCCCAATTAACTACGCCACCACCTTTTATATAGCGAGACCCAATAGACATATCCGCTCCCTCCTTATTACAGGCACGATAAAGATCCAAGAGATTTTTAGGATCATGCGAAAAGTCAGCATCCATCTCAAATATATAAGCGTAGTCTTTCTGGATAGCCCACTTAAAACCAGCTATATAAGCCTTACCTAGCCCCTCCTTCCCTGCTCGAGACAACAGATGCACATGTTCCGATTTAACTTTTTGGATTTCCTTTACAATATCCCCAGTTCCATCTGGTGAACTGTCATCTACGATAAGCACGTGAAAATCATGCGGCAATGCAAGAACAGCCTCAATGATTTGAGCTACGTTCTCTTTTTCGTTATACGTCGGTATGATTACTAGGCTATCTGACAATCCTTTATCTATTTATACATAGTAATAACGCAATTTTTATCCACTTAGATGACTTTTTGACCGCAAAATTCAGTTATTAATCTGCAAATAAGCTTGATTACTTAGATGATGATGATGTTATTATGGGGCCATCTCTATTCCGCAAGAGCTGCATAGAGTCGTTATGTTCCGTAGCTCGCTACTCGCTCGGCCCTGCGCCAGCCAAGCTTCCAGGCTCTACAATTGGCTTGGTCTACCGACAGCTAGCGCCATCCATACCCACAGTCGGTCCTACTGCACAGCACTTGTCCGTTTTGAAACTATGTCTGAATACAACCTGAGTTAGCTTGAAGATTGCCCGGCCTTCCATCCCAGCGGGATGATATATTTATAGAAATATTCTAATAATATTGACCCTGACTCCAGCGGAGTCAAACACAAAAGTTAGAAAAAGATAATTTGAAAATAAGTATTTATTTTTAATGATAAAATTAACTGTAGGTTCAAATAGATATGATGTTAGATAGTCAAATTATAAATTATCTATTTGCAGATGTTCGACCCTGCTAGGGTCGCAGATATGAATTATGCTCCGTCTAATCGAGTAGGAGGAAATAAAGACAAACATTTAGTCCTTCGGAATCCGCAAAGGTGTTTGTCTCTATTTCCGACCTCTCACACCACCGGACGTACGCATTAACGTATCACGGCGGTTTCTTTTAACAGTTTAACCGATTGCCAGCATACAAATTTATTAGCGAGTAAAGTTTCATTTTAACAAACCATTGGTTATTCATCGCTCTATTACAAACTGGCTTTAGCGATAGGTGCCACCATCCCCCTGAATACATTATTGCATTCCAAGCCTTTTTCTCTAAAGCTCCTAGGCTTCGAAGAAATTTGAAAACAGAATATATTCTACCACTCTGTTTGAGCCGATAACAGCGTAGGCGTCTGCGTATCCAGCCATCTAGGTAGCGCCATGGTAGCCAGCAGTTTGCTAATCTGTAATAATTAACCCAGCCTCGCAGGAATCTATTCAATTCGTCGATCATCTTGGTTATGCTTATCCCCCTGTTTCGCTTGGTCAATTTTATGACCTTCTTTTTGAAACGAGCTAAGCTTTTATCTGCTACGCGTATACCTCCTTCTGGTTGTATCGTATAGCCCAAAAATTTAACTTTCTCACATCTGCGTACTCCACTCTTTTCTTGATTTACTTTGAGCTTTAACTTACCTTCTATAAATCTACTTATTGAGTCTAGTACTCTTTCTCCTGCTGCTTGACTTTTTACATAGATGTTGCAATCGTCTGCATAGCGAACAAATGCGTGACCTCGATTTTCCAACTCCTTGTCCAGTTCATCTAATACGATATTTGATAACAGCGGTGATAGCGGTCCTCCTTGCGGTGTCCCACTTATGCGCTGCTTCTCCAGTCCTCCCAATAGCATTCCTGACCTAAGAAATTTACGAATTAAACGCAGTAAACGCTTATCTCCTATCCCTTTGCTCAGTCTTTGCATTAAGCGGTCTTGGTTTATCAAGTCAAAGAAGCTTTTCAAATCTATATCCACTACCCATTCGTAGCCTGATGATATATAATCGCTCGCCTGCTTGACCGCATCTAGCGCACTTCGCTTTGGTCTAAACCCGTAGCTGGAATCACTGAATAATGGCTCATAATACAGCGTTAGCTGCTGATGAATTGATTGCTGGACTAGCCGATCCAATACAGTCGGTATCCCTAATAGTCGAACACCACCATCTGGCTTCTCTATTTCAACTCCTAATACTAAATCTGGCTCGTAGCTCTCTTCTAGTACTTGGTCTATTAGTAAATGACTATTCTCTCTCAACCATTCCTTCAATCCCTTCACATCCATTTCATCAACGCCTGATGATCCACCATTTCTTCTTACTCGCTCATATGCTGAATTTAAATTTGTTACTGACATTATTGTCTCCAATAACGTCTCGGTAAAGGCTCGATTCCTCGTGAGTAGCGAAAAGTAATTAGACTCCCTATCTTCGATCAACTCAGTTCCGCTGGGCGATTGATTTACAGGGCGATAACTTATCTCTTGAGTTTCAAACAAACTCAATTGAACTGGTTGTCCTTTCTGTCCTTTCTTTTTACGCATCTTCAAGTCTGCTCCTTTTGTTAAAAAATTCGGTCCTTCAGAGTTCGTCTCTCCTATCTTATTCTTTTCCTCTTCCTACATGGGAAGTAGTTCAATAGGGTTTACGTTCCTACTATAACCTCTGCTGACTTCTTGGTTTCTAGTAAAACGAATCTAGACCAAGACCTCCCGAGGTAATACATAACTCTTTCATTAGGCTCGGTCAGATTTATCCCCGTAACTTTCCGAACGACTTTTGGGCTTCACAATCTATAGCTTGCTTACCCAGCCACGAAGACCTACTATCTGATTTCTGTTCGTCAAAACCTAATTTCGCCTACGGCTTCCTTCAGATTCCACCTCACGGTGGACACCCTTGCCTTCAGCTAAGATTCCTTGTCGTTTAGGCTCTTCAGGGACTTACACCCTTTAGAGTTATGTCATGCTCGGCGCACTAAATATTTGATCCCGCTGGGATCACTGCTCTAGTTCGGTTGTTGGCAAGGCTACAAATACTTTGCATGCACTTGACTTATTACTCCTATTCTCCAAACGCTATAATAGGCTCGCCCGTCCATGAAATTACCGGGACAAGCTTGTTAATTCAATGTTGATGATAATGTGATTTTTTAATACTAAAATCTAGTTATTTCTGCTGCAGACTTGCGACAAAGACTTTGCTCTTTTGGTCAGCTAGATCTAAATAGTTCCGCAATGGTCGGACATCCCAGCGGGATGATATATTTATAGATATCATATTAGTAAGTAAAACTGACTCCAGCGTAGTCATATAAGAATACAAATATTTAATGTGAGAATATAGCGCTTAAATATCATCATTCCAATCGAAAAGGTATTCATCTTTATAGTCCACATTGAATTTTGTCAAGAAATTCGTGTACTCTTCTTTGAAAGTAATTGCTTTATGATGTTCCTTCTGATTCCTTATATAGGCGATAACATTATCTAGTGAAGAATGGCTATACGAAAATGCACCAAAACCTTCTTGCCACTGAAATTTATGTGAAGTAAACTTTCTAGTATTAACGAATGCCGTAGACGCTTTCTTTGTTTCCCTGACTAAGTCAGATAAACAACACGTTGGCTTCATTCCAATTAGTATATGAATATGATTAGCAGCTCCATTTATAGCCAACAGCTTTTGACCTCTATTTTGAATAATTCCAGTCATATATTTATATAAATCGGATTCCCATTCGATTGCAATTAAGGTATTTCGATATTTTACAGCAAACACGAGCTGAATATATATTTGAGAATAAGTATTCATTTTTCTAAATTAAAATTTATAATTATGGCTAATATAGCTTATTGTGATATGATTCCATCTATTTAAGAATTGTTCGACCCTGCTAGGGTCGCAGATTTAGATAATATTCATTCTATAAATCTTTGATCCCACGGGGATCACTGCTCTAGTTCGAATGTGGGCAAGGCTACAAATACTTTGCGTGCACCTGACTTATTACTCCCATTCTCCAAACGCTATAATAGGCTCGCCCGCCCATGAAAGTACCTGAACAATCATGTTAATTTGATATTAATGAGATTGTGATTTTTGATATTTAATTCTAATTAGTTCTGATATAGATTTGCAACTGCCCCATAGCTCTTTTGATCGAATGGACCTTAATAGCTTCGCAATGATTTGCCATCCCAGCGGGATGATATATCTATAGATATCATATTATTAAGTAAAACTGACTCCAGCGGAGTCAAACACAAAGTATATACAAAACCACGCCTACTCTCCTTCTAAAACAACAACCCGTTCCGTCCAACTATTCCCATCAGTCAATACCACCTGTAACCAATACACACCAGCCGCATGATCACGAACAAAAACCTGACTTTCCTTTCCTTGAACAAATTTCTCCA
>ENA-ORXR01002047-ORXR01002047.1-marine-metagenome-genome-assembly--contig:-NODE-2047-length-19950-cov-16.721783_pt1 | contig 19950 bp, 16 predicted proteins | sample MGYA00237866_ERZ511479 | MGnify/ENA metagenome assembly ERZ511479 | reverse complement strand
ATAAGGAGAATTTAGTGAAACATATAAGAAAAAGAACGATTCAGACGGGTAGATTATTTTTTTCGTCTTCCCTAACTAACCCTCAAGCAAAGCGTCCGTCCATCGTCAGCCGTCCACCGTTCAGAGCCATTTTTCTTTTTTATACCATTCAATCGTCTGCTTCAATCCCTCTTCTAATGGCATCGCGGGTGCATACCCAAACTCTCGCATTGCCTTCTCAGAGCTGCACGACCACGAATCACGCGTCATCTCCCGTGCCTTTTCAATAGTCAGCGTGGGTGGTTTTTTACCAAATTGACCAAAAAACTGCGAAATCCCGCCCACGACATACACCAAGCCATGCGGCAATCGGATTTTAAAAGGTTTCACACCTAATAAGTCCGCTATTTTTATACTCAATTCAGAGTAAGCAAATTCCGCTTGTGCCGAGCCGAGGAAGTAAGTTTTTCCGGTTGTATTGTCGGAAGTAGCTGCAAGCAACATACCGCTTACAAGATCATCCACATACACCAGGCTCAAGTATTTTTCCGTAAAACCCACCATTGCCATCAGTCGTTTTTGGATGGTTTTGAATAATAACAAAACCTCCGTATCGCGCGGACCATACACTACGGGCGGACGTATGAGCGCAATCGGCAAATCGCTCATGTAGGTCTTCGCCAATTGTTCCTGTTCCACTTTACTTCTGCCGTAGGTACTGACGGGGGCAGAAGGCATATCTTCCGTAACAGGCGTTCCTTTTACAGTAGGTCTGCTTGCTGCAAGGCTGCTGGTCATCACTATTTTTCGGATATTGGGATTCCCTTTTGCGGCTTCGAGTACATTGCGGGTGGTTTCTACATTGCCTTTATAAAACATTTCAGGCTTCTTGGCAGCGACTACACCTGCGATATGAAAAATATAATTGGCATCCTCAAAAACAGCTTTCAGTGCATCTATATCAGTCAAGCCACAATCATAAAATTCTACGGGCAAATCCTTTATCCAACGCAAATTACTGGTCTTGCGAATGATACATTTTACCCGATACCCTTCGCGCAATAAAAGCGCTACCAAATGGCTGCCCACAAAGCCGTTTGCACCGGTAACAACCGCCACGGGTACATTTTTATTCTTTTCCGACATTTTTTATCGTAAATATGATTACACAAAACAAATAATAGGAACTAAGTATATTAATGCTACAATGCGGTAATGCGAAAATGCCTTAATAAAATAAACATTGTCGCATTATCGCATTTCAGCATTATCGCATTAAGAACATTCACTCATTAGAATTCACAAGATAATGCAGAACATTGAATCCACCGCACAAGTTAAAGGACTATTCCAAAAATGCCATGAATTTACGCGTGCTGATGAAGTTAAAGCGGCAGGTATTTACCCGTATTTTCGTCCGATAGAGGAGAGCGAAGGTCCTGTTGTACACATGGAAGGTAAGCCTGTAGTCATGGCAGGTTCAAATAATTATTTAGGCTTGACGACGCATCCGGAAGTGAAGGAAGCAGCCATACGCGCACTTGAAAAATACGGGTCGAGTTGTTCAGGGTCGCGCTACCTTACCGGAACGATTGATCTGCACGAAGAACTCGAAGCAGAGTTGGCGGCTTTCATGGGAAAAGAGGCTGCTTTATTGTTTAGTACAGGCTATCAGACAGGGCAGGGCGTGATTACACCACTTGTTGGTAGAGGGGATTACATTCTGTCTGACAAAGACAATCACGCCAGTATCGTATCCGGCAATTTGCAAGCGCGTGGAGCGATGAATGTCAATGTGTTGCGCTATAAGCACAACAACATGGAAGACCTGGAACGCCGCCTCCAACAAGCAGGAGACAGTAATAAACTTATCGTGACCGACGGTGTATTTAGTGCCTTCGGGAGCATCGCTCACTTGGATGAGATACAGGCTTTAGCAGAAAAATATGAGGCGCAAGTCTTGGTCGATGATGCACATGCTTTTGGTGTCATCGGAGAGGGGGGACGTGGCACTGCCAGTGAATTTGGTATAGATGCAGACTTAACGATGTGTACATTCAGCAAAACACTTGCCTCCATTGGTGGTTTTGTGGTCGGTGAGGAACGTGTTATCAATTACCTCAAACACCATTCGCCTGCATTGATATTCAGCGCATCGCCTACGCCAGCCTCGGTAGCATCTGCACTCGCAGCACTGCGCGTACTCAAGCGCGAACCCGAATTGGTGGACAAACTCGCCTATAACGCTGATAAAGTGAGAAAAGGATTGACGAATCTCGGTTATCATGTATTGCCCGGACGCACGGCTATTGTGGCGGTTATCATTGGCGATGATAGTAAAGCATTCCAACTTTGGAAAGGACTTTATGATGCGGGGATTTTTGTCAATGTATTTATTGCACCTGCTACACCGCCCAATAAAGCAATGATGAGAAATAGCTTCATGGCTACGCACGAAGACGAACATTTGGATTATGTCATTGATACTTACGCGAAGGTAGGACGCGAGTTGGGAATTATTTAAACTCAAGTGTGTCCGCAACGATGAACTAAGTACGCACAATTAATACATTTATATAGAACGTCATTTTGAATTGATTTCAGAATGGCGTTTTTTTGTATAATGTTAGTATTTTTTTGAAATTATTAAAAGCCACATATAAAATGTATTTTTGTAAAAAACCGATAAATGCGCTATATCATTTTCCTGCTATGTTGCTTCCCTTTAATTTTGATGGCACAATTTCCATCTATTTATGAATGTGCTGAAAAAAACTCATGCCAATGCAAAAATTATCGCCTCAATGCTCAAGAAACACAGCAAGTCATTGACACCCTCGGCGCGTCGAATACATTCTCACCTTCATTCAAAGCCTGTTGTTATCACCAAATTGGAGTTTATTATCAAGCAGTACAAAATGATGATTTAGAGGCAATTAAATGGCATGAAAAAGCGGTTACTGAACGAAAACGCACAAACGATGATTTCCTTTGGAAATCATATCGCAATATTGGCTTGGCGTACAAAGAGTTGGAATTTTTGGAACGCGGACTCCAATATTTGCGCCTTGCAGATGATACTAAAGGCACAAAAACTGCCAATGATTCCAGTACCATTTATCGGCATATTGGAGAGAGTTACGCATTGATGGGAGAGTTTGAGCAGGCGATTTTTTACGGAAAACTTGCTACACAAATCAAAGCTGCTTCTGATGCGCGTCGCGCTCATGCCCACAATTCACTCTGCAACACACTCGTCGAAACCCGCGATTCCATTCGCTTATTGGAGGCGATAAATGAGGCAGAAAAAGCCATTGAATTATACAAAAAACATAAAAAATCTGCGGGACGTATGGTGCATGTCTATATCAATATGGGCAATGCTTATGGTTGGTTGGAGCAACACGAAAAAGCACTTGAAATGTATCGTGAAGCCTTGAGTATCAGTACGAATGATGCACTCAAAGCCGACGCGCTCAACAATATGGCAACCTCATATACTGCATTGGGGCAATACGATACTGCTATTGATACCTTAAACATTTCTTTGACACTCAAAAAAGCGTGGTACGAACAGGATTTTTATTATGAATATGCTGCAAATTATGAGAATCTCGGAGAAAATTATGTGCAAAAGAAAGACCATGAGGAAGCCCTCCGCCAATTTCAAAATGCACTCATTCATCTTAGCGATAATTTTCGCGAAATAAATATTGCTGAAAGTCCTACACTTGCAAAAAATGAATTTATCTATTCGAAAACCGACCTGATTCGGGTCTTGGATTTAAAAGCAAAAACAGCTTTTGAGGCGTATAAAGCAAGGGGGAAAAACGAGTATCTAAATTTAGCTTTTGATACGTATAATGTACTGGATGAATGGATTAGTCGATTTTATAGGGATTTGATTACGGATGCTTCCAAATTGGATTGGATAGCGCGTTCGCATCAAATGTATGCCCAAGCCATCAAGGTAGCACTCGAAACAGAGAACCCCAAACGCGCCTTCCATTTTGCCGAGCGAGCGCGGGCGGTATTGCTTTGGCAAAGTCTTTCAGAGCAATCTGCCCGTACAATTCTGGATGAAAATGACCGCAAAAAGGAAGACCAATTAACCATTGATATTCGACGACATGAAATCGCTTATTTTGATGCCGAAGCACGAGAAAAAGACAGCCTGAATAACATCATTCAACATCTAAATCGAGAAAAAGAGCGTCTTATAGATTCATTTGAAAATAAATATCCCGAATATTTTAGCCGGAAATATGACGCTGATTTTATCACGTTAGATGATGTACAACAAAAAGTTATCAGCCCAAAAACAGCTTTGATTGAGTATTTTTTGACGGATGATTTGCTATATATTTTTACCATAAATGAAAAAAATATTTACGCAGATAAAATTACACTAAGTGCTGATTTTCAGGAGGAAATAAATAATTTCAACGAAGCCGTAAAAAACCCGAAAAGCACCCTTACACAATTCGCTCCGCCTGCTTACGAATTGTACAAAACCATGCTCGCACCTGCTTTGGGGCATTTAGATAATGACACAAAAAAACTCACTATTATACCTGCCGGGAAATTGAATTATGTCGTTTTTGAAGCCTTACTTACCGCGCCTGCTACCAACGAAAATTTTCAAACACTACCTTATCTCATCAATGATTTTACACTCAATTATTTGTACTCCTGCAATTCGGCGTATTCACTGAGAAAGATGAATCGGACGGAGAAATCTCGCGAATTTCTTGGAGTCGCACCTGTTTTTGGTGCGAATTTCGGTACGCCCGATTTAGCCCCTTTGCCTGACAACGAAACAGAAATTAACACCGTCGAAAAGCTCTACAAAGGCAATGTTTTAACGGGGGAAAATGCGATTCGTAAGACATTTTTAACGACGGCTACGGGGGCGGATGTACTGCACATTGCCTCACATGCGACGCAAGGTGAAGGCGAAGGAAAAATCTATCTCTACGGCGGCGATGTAGTGACACAAAAAGACATCCAAGCACGACAATGGGCAGCGAGACAAGTCATTCTAAGTGCCTGTGAAACAGGGCTTGGCAAACTAAATCAAGGCGAAGGTGTGTTGAGTCTTGGTTGGAGTTTTGCATATAAGGGCGTGGCGAGTATCGTAATGAGTCAGTGGGCAGTGACCTCAAAATCTACGAGTGATTTGATGATTGATTTTCACCATAAAATGAACGAAAATATAGCACCCGACGAAGCACTCCGCCTTGCAAAACTCGATTTCCGAAACGGTGCCGAAAATATGCGCGAGGTACACCCACATCATTGGGCGGCTTTCATTCATGTGGGGAATGTGGGGGCTGGTTCCGTGCCATATTCAAGAATAGTTTGGTGGATAATTTTGGGAGCTGTTTTGGTGGGTTTATTGTATTGTTTGAGGACTTGATACCATCAATTTAGCTACTGCTCCGTTTTTATTTCCTATTTTTAACTTTGCCTAAGTAGTCAGTCAAGCCTCGTCAGACGAATCCTTTTATTTCGGAGCGAATATTTTATGCGACAAATCACGACATTTTCCAACAACCTTCGTCTGCCGAGTAAACCCCGTAGGCAAACTTAGACGGATAGCCTCCGTTTTTTATTTTTACCTTTATGCTGTGAAAAAATTCCTCCTACGTATTGCCTTGTTCGCGCTCCTGCTTTGGTCGGTTTTGTGGCTGATGTCTGCCGCATTGCCTTACTATTGGGGCAATCCGGGCTATGCTGCCAAAATAGAATTTTTGGATGACCGGCGCGATTCGTTTAATGTCTTTTTCTTTGGGTCGAGCCGTATTTATCGGCAGGTGATGCCCGACGTTTTTGATGCTCATACGCAAGGTGCGACCCGTTCTTTCAACCTCGGTTATCGCGCCACGTTTAATCCCGAATCTTATTATTTATTAGAAAATTTTATCAAAAAAAAAGCTGCAAATCCCACACACATTCTTATCGAATTGCAGCCTTTTGTTCCTATCGCAGATAGAAATTTGCACACCGTTCGCTCCAATTATTTTCTTGATTATTCGTATTTTTCTTTAGTAAAAAATGAATATGAAAACGCGAACTCGCCTTGCACTTCAAAAGTGCAAGGCGAGTCTGCATCACAGAATCCGGATAAAAACTCGTCGGACACCTCAAAGGTGTCAGACGAGATGCCTGCAAATCATCTCAAAAATTTAAGGCTAAGTTTTCTGGATAATCTATTGAAACACAATCATTCCCGCGAAATGCTCCTCTCCTTACTCGGACAAAGCGACCGCGACACCCGCGCACTCGGCACGGAGAAAGACGGTTTTATTTCTCTTGATAAATCAGCCCTTCACACAGAAGGATTGGTCAAAAGACGCGCAGAATTTTTAGCTCAATACGACACTACAAAAACCTCCTTTGATGCCGAAATGACCAGCTACCAAATTGCCGGGAAAGATAGCCTCACACATCATACACCTCACCTTCAAAAAATCAATCAACTCATCAAAACGGCTGCTCGTCAAAATTATACGCTTATATTTGTGTTAGTACCCAAACGCTCTGAATTGCTGCCTTTATTCCATCAAATTCCCATAGAAAACCGTATCAACCTTGCCAATCCTCAACAATTTCCCCATTTCTATCATAATAAATATTGGTTTGATAAAAAACATTTCAACGAAACAGGGGCGGAAATATTCACACAAGAATTGGCGAAAAAATATGTGAACAAATATGTCCAAAAAAGGTAATTTAAAAGAAATCGCGGGCTTATTCTTCAAATTGGGATTGATTGCATTTGGCGGTCCGGCTGCTCATATTGCGATGATGGAAGAGGAAGTGGTCAAGAAAAGAAAATGGATGACCGAAGAGCATTTTCTTGACCTCATAGGCGCGACCAACCTCATTCCCGGTCCCAATTCGACAGAAATGACCATGCACTGCGGACACGAACGCGGCGGCTGGAAAGGCTTGTTTGTGGCAGGAGCTTGTTTTATTTTTCCGGCGGTGGTGATTACGGCTATTTTTGCGTGGTTTTATCAAAAATATGGTCAATTACCACAAGTTGAACCTTTCATTTATGGCATCAAACCCGCCGTCATTGCCATCATTATAATGGCAGCATATCGACTGGGAAAGAAGGCGGTGAAAAACGTAGAATTGGCGATTTTGGGTCTGATAACGGGTATCGTTTGTTTGTTAGGAGTGAATGAAATTGCTGCGCTTTTTGGAGCTGCTTTATTGGGTTTATTGCTTTATTTTATCAAAAAAAATACAAACACACTCACCGGAATTATTCCGTTTTTATTATTTCAAGTTGCTGAACCGCTGCAAGTTGGAACATTCAAAATATTGCTCACCTTCTTGAAAGTCGGTGCAATACTCTACGGTAGCGGCTACGTACTGTTTGCTTTCCTTGATACAGAGTTGGTCGCCAACGGCTGGCTCACTCGACAAGCCTTAATCGACGCAGTAGCGATAGGACAAATGACGCCCGGACCGGTGCTATCTACTGCCACTTTCATCGGTTGGCAAATGAACGGATTAGCAGGAGCAGTCGCCGCTACTGTTGGCATTTTCCTTCCATCATTTCTCTTCGTATTAATTTTAAATCCGCTGATACCCAAAATGCGACAATCCAAAATCATCAGAGCCATTCTGGATGCGGTCAATGTAGCGGCAGTTGCGCTGATAGTTGCCGTGTGCATTGAAATGGCAAAAGACACACTGACCGACTGGCGAACTATCCTGATCCTTGTCGCGAGTTTGGTCGTCGTTTTTATGTTCAAAAAAGTAAATAGCGCATTTATCGTTTTGGGTGGGGCAATATTGGGTTATTTATTATCTTTGTGTTAATATGTAATGGATAATGATAATTGAGGGCTATTAGTCTATGAACTATCAGCTGGTAGTCTTAATTCTCAATTATACATTAACCGTTAATCATTACAAACACGCATGATTACAACTATCCTATTTGACCTCGGCGGTGTTCTCATCGGCTGGAATCCTATCATTCCTTACCTCAAAGCCTTCGATGGCGACAGAGAAAAAGCCCAATGGTTTCTCGATAATATTTGTACAATGGATTGGAACGAGGAACAAGACGCCGGCAGAACTCTTGCCGAAGCTACTCGCGTAAAAATTTCGGAATATCCTGAATACGAAGACCTTATCAAGTTGTACTATGGTGAATGGGAAACCATGCTTACAGGAGTGATTGAAGGAACAGTAGAAATTTTCCGTGAGTTGAAAGACAGCCAAAAGTATCGCATTTATGCCATTACCAATTGGAGTGCGGAAACCTTTCCTGTTGCACAGGCGCGATACGATTTTTTGAAATGGTTTGAGGGTGTCAGCGTATCCGGCGCATTGAAAATGCGGAAGCCTTATCCCGAAATTTATCAATATACCCTCGGAAAATACAACATTAGCCCCTCGAAAGCCGTATTTATTGATGACAATTTGAAGAATATCGAAGCTGCTCGCAATTTGGGCATTCACGCGATACATTTTCAGAACCCCGAGCAGTTGCGCGTACACTTATCGGAGTTGGGAGTGAAAATGTGAGAAAACATAAGTGACTTTTCTTATGTTGATAATCCAAATGGTACGCCTGATATTTATTTGAAGCAATGGCTATTCGCCTAAGTTTGTCTATAATTAACAGTTAATGTCTTATAAGGTGCAGTGAATCAGGTGATTATAAGAAAATGGACTATCGACTATAGACTATGGACTGATATATGAGAAATTTCAACTTGCCTAATTTAATTACCTCCATCAGAATAGTGATCAGCCTGTGTGTGCCATTTATGATAATTTATGGCGATTATGGGATGCGCGTAGCGGCAGGCGTCTTGGGTGCAACGGCGGTTTCTACGGACTGGCTTGATGGCTGGTTGGCTCGCAAATACAACGAAGTCACTAAGCTCGGAAAAATCCTCGACCCTATCGCCGATAAAATTTATGTGCTATTGACCCTTTCAATATTTGCCTACTTGGGTATGTATTCTTTTTGGTGGGTATTGCCGATTATTATCCGCGAATTGGTCATCACAGCATATCGGTTTAGTTTTTTGGAGCAGGGCAAAGTCGTGGCAGCCGTCAAAAGCGGTAAACTGAAAACCGTTCTTCAGATGGGCAGTATCGGCTACATTTACCTGATTTTTATGTGCAAAATATACTTCCCTGCCTACTTCCATTATGCCTTGATTTATACGATGTACATTGCGCTTGTGGCTACACTGGCACTGACCTTGTATTCAGGATATATTTTCTTTAGAAATAATTGGAAATTGATTGCGTAAAACCCTGTCGTCAGACGAATTCGGTTGTAAATAAGGCGTATTTGGGTGTTCAAACTATCAATTTTAATAAGAAACTTCGTCTGCCGACTACACCCTGATTCAATCGGACACCCAACAAAGAACGATTAAGATGAATTTTGGTAAATACAAATTCGGCGAATGGATGCGCGACCTCACTTCGCTTGCCAATCCTATCATTTTGCTGCTCGTCCCATTGTGCTTTCTTCGCTGGACGCCCGAATATAAAATGCTGCTCATTGCCCTGTTTGTCAATGAATTAGTTGGTTCTCTCATCAAATTATTCTTCCACAAACCACGCCCTGACGGACAAAAATATTCCAACGCATTGGAGAAAATCGACGCGGGAAGTTTTCCGAGTTTGCACTCATCTCGTATTGCGGTGGTGTATTTGACATTGGCATATCTCGCGCCCAATCTTGGTTTTCGACTGCTCTTTTTAGCGGTGATTATCGTCGTGGGGTATTCGCGTATTTTTTTGAAAAAACATTTTCTTACAGATGTTGTTGGCGGGTATATTTTTGGTGGATTGATCTTCGCAGGACTGATGATGTATTTTTGATTTTTGATTCGGTGATTTTTGATTGTATTGTCACACAAATTTTGCTTCGCAAAATTCAATCAAAAATCAAAAATCACCCAATCAAAAATCGCTAAATCACCTGTACATTGCTCCACATACACTCAAGGTCTGTCCTGATACATAAGTGGACATATCCGAACCGAGAAATACAGCCACATCAGCTACCTCTTTTGCTTGTCCCATGCGCTTCATAGGAATCCCCGCGAGTAAGGCTTCTTTGATATTATCGCCAAGTTTATCGGTCATTTCTGTTTCGATAAATCCGGGAGCGATGGCATTGCAGCGTATGCTGCGCGAGCCGATTTCCTGTGCAACGGATTTTGTAAAACCAATGACGCCGGACTTCGATGCGGCATAATTTGCCTGTCCTGCATTGCCCGTCAAACCGACAATAGAAGTGATATTGATAATCGAACCTTCGCGTTGTTTGAGCATAGAACGCATAGCGTGTTTAGTTAGGTTAAATACTGATTTTAAGTTCGTTGTGAGTACTTGATCCCATTGTTCTTCGTTCATTCGAAGCAAAAGATTATCCCGCGTGATACCGGCATTATTCACCAAAATATCAATGCGCTTATAATCTTCCAAAACGGCTTTAGCGAGTGCTGCTGCTTCGTCAAACGACCCTGCATCCGAGCGATAGGCTTTTGCATTGCTACCCATTGCTTTGAGTTCTTCTTCCAATGCCTTCGCCTTTTCTTCCGACGACAAATAGGTGAACGCCACATGCGCGCCTTCCTCTGCAAATCGGGTTGCGATTGCTCGTCCGATACCGCGTGATGCGCCTGTGACGAGTGCTATTTTTCCTTCCAGTAATTTCATAGTTGCGAGTTGCGAGTTACGAGTTGCGAGTTACGGGTTATTTATAATTTTGCGAAGCAAAATAAAAAAACTCGCTACTCAATATTCGTAAGTCGGTACTGTGATTCGGCAAAAATAGGGAAAAATCGTACATTTGCACTGTGAATATTCCATATATAGAGTTTTTATTTCGCCCGTTGCGTTCAGAAATGCCGCATTACGAGTCGCTGGATGAGTATATCGACTACATCATCCCCAAGGTTGCGCCGTATAGTGAGGATTTGTATGAGGAAGAATATTATACCGAAAAACTATGGCGCGAGGTGAGCGATAGAGACAATTTTTTGAATGTAGTCGTACACATCCTCAAAAAGAGGGACAGCGAACACGACCTTTTTAATGCCGCAAGCGGAGCAGATTACATGGTTTCCACTGATGGAGATATTACCAAAGGCAATTGGACCCGACCTGATGGGCAGGGGTCTAGTATCATTACGCTCAAAATGGGGGTAAAATACGAATTGTATGAACGGATTTTCATTAATGAAGATTTTTTTATTCTGAAAAAACACGGCGATAAATGGCAGGAGGGCGGACGCAAAAAATACCTTGTCTTGGGTAGAGAATCACATGTCAAAGGATTGGAATGGCGCGAAGTAGTCGAATTATTATTTGATGTGTATCGCTATCGTATTCAATTTATTTTGACAGTTTTAGTCGTGGCGATTATTGTCTTTATCGTGTTGGCTTTGTCTATTTACTAATGCTTAAATGCTTAAATGATATAATGCTTAAATGTTTCTAATTCAATAAGTCGTAAGACAAAATTATGCTCTAACATTTATATAAAGTATTTCATCATTTAAGCATTTCATCATTTCATCATTTAAGCATTATTATGCTCCGAGAGCTACTTTCTTATATCAAAAATTATCGCCTGCTCGTCACCTTGAATGTCGTATTTAACGTATTGACAGTGATATTTTCGACGGTTTCGGTGGTCTTGCTCGCGCCTTTTTTAGAATTATTATTTGACATAAAACAAGCCGTACTCACCAAACCCACCCTTGATTTGGGCGTTGACTCGCTCATACAATATTTCAATTTCCACCTCAGTACACTCATCGCCGAGCGCGGACGCGAAGCGGCACTCGTATTTGTGTGTATAGTAATTGCGAGTGTATTTTTTCTAAAAAATTTATTTCGTTATCTCGCTTTGGCCGTCATGGCGCCCGTCCGTAACGGCATCGTGCGCGATGTGCGCGAGCGTGTGTTTAAACGATTGATTCACTTGCCCTTATCCTATTTTTCGGAAGAACGCAAGGGCGACCTTATCTCTCGTATGACTTCTGATGTACAGGAAATTCAATGGAGTATTCTCAATATGATTGAGGTCGTTTTTCGTGAGCCTTTGGCGATTATCGCTTCGCTTGGAGTGATGCTTTATATTAGTCCACAACTCACTGTATTTGTGTTAGTTTTGCTGGTTTTTACGGCGGTAATTATCGGAAGTGTGGGCAAAACCTTGAAGCGAACTTCGGCAAAGGCGCAGGAGAGTTTGGGCAGAATTTTAACGATACTCGATGAAGCACTCGGCGGCTTGCGGGTCATCAAGGGCTTCAATGCGGAAGAAGTGCAACAAGCCAAATTTGACGAAGAAAATAACCGCTACAAAGATACGATGAATCGCCTCTTGTGGCGTAAAGATTTGTCCTCACCGCTTTCCGAATTTTTGGGGATTTGTGTCATCGTGGTGCTGCTTTGGTACGGTGCTGCCCTCGTATTTGACGAAGCCCTGAAAGCGCAGACTTTTATCGTTTTTGTGACCATGTTTTACAACATCATTGGTCCTGCCAAATCCTTCTCTACTGCTTTCTACAACATTCAAAAAGGAGCTGCTGCCGCCGAGCGCGTCAATACCATTTTACAAACAAAAAATACGATAATAGACGCCCCGCAAGCACTTGCGATTTCTGTTTTTTCTCGTAAAATAGAATACCAAAATGTGGGTTTTTATTATGTCGAAAAGCAGCCCGTTTTACAAAATATTAATTTGACTATAGAAAAAGGAAAAACGATTGCATTGGTCGGTGTGTCGGGCGGCGGTAAGTCAACTTTAGCGGATTTATTGCCTCGTTTTTATGAGGTGAAGGATGGACAAATTTTAATTGATGGTGTAGATATTCGCCAAATTAAATTGCAGGATTTACGCGCATTAATGGGCATTGTGACGCAGGAAGCCGTCTTGTTTAATGATACAATTTATAATAATATCGCCTTTGGTTGGGAAGGTGCAACACCCGAAAAAGTAGAAGCTGTCGCACGCATTGCCAATGCCCACGATTTTATTATTTCTACGGAAAATAGCTATCAAACCATCATAGGTGACAGAGGAAGCAAACTCAGCGGCGGTCAACGCCAACGCCTCACGATTGCCCGCGCCATACTTCGCAATCCGCCGATTTTGATATTGGATGAAGCGACTTCTGCACTGGATTCGGAGTCAGAAAAATTGGTGCAGGATGCGCTCACCCGCGTGATGCAAGGGCGGACGTCTATCGTCATCGCGCATCGCCTTTCTACTATTCGCCATGCCGATGAAATTATTGTTTTGCAAGCGGGAAAAATTGTAGAACGAGGTGAGCATGAGGCACTTATACAGACAAATGGTGTGTATGCAGGTTGGATTGAAATGCAATAACAAACGTAGGGATTGTAGGGGCAGGGTATGCCCTGCCCCTACGATTTTTTTCATTTCAGAATACCCAAATGCAAAATCCGCCCTCCTGCCTGATTAACAGGACTAACACTTTTACCGATAACAATACCATCTTCAGGACATTCATATTCTTTTACAACGTCTCCAAAGACATCCCTAAGTGTTGCAACGATTTCTCCTTTTTTGACCAACTGGGTTACCTTTGGATGGACGGCCAGTAAACCGCCCATGTCTGTATACATCCAATAAGACTTTTTGCAAATGACGGTTTCGCTGGAATGTTCTTCCACTTCTGAATCCGTTATTTCGAAATGCCCTAATAGATTATGGATGCCAGTCAGCCCATCTCTGATCATTCCTTTTTGAAATAGGTTTGGATTTCCAACCTCTAATGTAATGGCAGGTATTTCCAGTTCGTCGGCCGTACCTCTAAGGGTTCCGTCGTTAGGTGGGTTATGAACAATGATCTGCGCATTTTGAAGCAACGCCATCTTGCGCACCACCTCGTCGCTCATGTCTGCTCGTATGTAATAAGAATTGATCCGACCATTACTGGCTGTATGCAGGTCGAGCAGGAAATCAAAATGCTTCACTATTTTATTGATAACTCGCCAGGCATACACCTGACTAACGGTACCTTTTTCCTTACCAGGCATGATGTGATTTAGATCTGTTCCATCTAAAAATCTTCTTTTCTTTCGTAAAAAGGAAGGTACGTTAGTAATGGGAACGCCTACAATTGTTCCTTTCAATTCCTCTATATCAATTTCTTTAAATAGTCGTTGGATGACTGGTATTCCGTTTAGCTCATTACCGTGAACGACTGCGGTTATTCCCACTGTTTGTCCATCTTCGTTTCCTCTGGCAATGATAATTGGTATGTGTACGGGAACACCCATTCCGTCTTTTACGATCTCCAGCCAGTATCTTGTAATGGCTCCTTTGGGAGCTTTGCTAATATCGAGTTCATTTATTATCTCGATATTTGAATTAGACTTCGTCATCATTTCTTTTATGTTTTAAAAAGTATTTCCAAATTAAATCAATCGCCTCTTCTACTAATGGCAGTTGTCTTTGTTGTGCAACTTGAGGAAGCCCCCCAATGCTTGTTGTATTTATTTCTGAAAGGATTCGTTTACCGTCGTCGTCTACCAGCGTATCTAGTCCATACATAGCGATCCCCATTTTGGAGAGAATTGGGTTGACCGTTTCTATGATTTTATACTCCTCCTGATCAACGTTTGTTAGATGTGAGCTACCGCCCATAGCGACATTGCATAGCCAGGAGTCTTTTGGTGGCAACCTTAAAGATGCGCCCAAGACTTTTCCATTCACGACGATGATGCGCTTATCTCCTTTTGAAACATTTTTTAAAAACTTGACACCAAGATAGGCCACTTCATTATTTTCCAGGTTGCTTGCAAATTGCTTAAATGTCATTTGATGATTGCCATCCCAAACTTCTTCGCCCTCAATCCGTACAATACCTTTTCCGCCATATTCCCGAAATGGTTTTAGCACAATTGGAAATAGTTTTTTGAACTCAATTATGTCTTCAATGGAATTACAAACCTTTATGGGTGGGCAGACCGCTTTGAAATTGACCAGGAACGCCTTGCTCCCCGTTTGATAGATTCCAGCTGGCGAGTTGATTACAAACTGATCAGCAAACACTGTAGTAAAAAAGTCTAAGAGTGATTTGTCAAGTGGCGGCGGAAGTCTCAACCAAATCAGATCATAATCGGAAAGCGGCACTTGCCGGATCCCCTGCAAATAAGACGAACCATCATCCGTAAAGGAAAAACCTTCTTTGATGGCTGTGGCCCAAATGTTTAGTGGCTCACGAGATTGGAAGAAGCGATCATTTTTTAAAATTCCTCTAGAGGCAATATCAACGCGATTTGTCAAAGGATGCTTTGCTAAAGCATTTGAAATTGCATACACCGAATTTTCAGCACTATGGTTACTATGATCGGTGAGGATTAGAGCATTGTATTTTTTCATTAATCTAGCTTGATTTCGTCGAGCAAACTTTTATCATTATTCAAACTTTTGAAAAGTCTCATTCTGAATTTACCTTGTTTGTTGAATAAGGTTTGAGCCATCTTATCAATAGCCACCATAGACAAAACGGTTTGGATATAAGCTTCAATCAAATCATCCAGTCCTATTCCCAGTTTATTAAAATCTCTTCTATCCATTAAAACCAACCGATTGGAGTCGCTACCCCAGGAGCCATCTTCATTTTTAAACGAAAGATTTGTTCCTAGCATCTTCCAACTATCGGTGCCGTTTTCGATATTATCAATCAGCGGTTTCTCTGCTCGTCGGGCGTAGGTACACAGTGGCTTAATTCCATCTGGCGTAGAACTCACCATCATTCGAATATCTGCTACAAAGGTTTGATTTTTTTGATCTGGAATCGTCCCAACGTGATAAAGTTTACCAGCAGATGTGATGCTACTCCAATTCGAATTACCGATCAAACTCTGCACGATAAACAAATCGTAATCAAATTCCATCTCCATGAATTTGTCCAATTCATCTTCTGTCACAATCGTGTAAACGCCCTGCCCAGCGTTGCTATACGGCACTTTTACTACTGCATGTCCACCCATTTTTTTGACCCAAAGCGGCACCTCGTTTTTGCTAACATCCCAAATTGTTTCAGGCATGTTGATCTTCAATCCATGCTCTTGCAGTTCGGCATTAAAAAGATCGTAAGCTTTAGCGGCGACCATTTTGTTTCGACCTCCAGCCAGACAAGCAACTGTTGGATTCAATATTTTGGTTTTAGAATGCAAGGGCAATCTATTCCAGGGTTTTTGTGTGAGATATCGGAAGGCAGCCCTTATCGGAACAAATTCTTCATGCTCGTCTCTGACGTACATCACCCCATCTATGAATTTCACTTTGGGGTCAGGGTCATCTTTATAAAAATCCACGTAATATACCTTTTCCTTCATCACGTCGGCGATTACCTCTGCGTATCCAGAAGCCTCCATGTGGTTCTTGTCATAGATCACCGCCAAACCTCCTTTGATTTTATTTCTGAGATTTTTCAAGAAAGGCTTAAACGTTCGCTCCACCATTAATCTATAACTCCCCTGTTCCTTGTTGTCGTCAATCAAGGGCATCGACTTCTGTCCAGATGGGCAAGAATTATTTTCGATGATGACCATCTGTCGTTTTCCTCCAGCTGAAGTCACGTTCAGCAAATCGGCGCCTCCCCAAAGAAAATACTTTGCGCGATGATTGACCACCTCTTTCAGTTTATCTCCGTTTACGGTAGGATGTAGGTGGCAATATCTTGAGATAATTCTATCCTGTTCAAGATTCAGAAAGAAGTTTATCATTGGATGAATCGTAGCGTTCAAGGCCTTCGGATACCAATGCTCGTGCGCTTCAAACTCATCTGGCTGTACAACCCTTATTTTCTTCACGTTATTTGTTTTTTGTTCCCGGTAAATAAAAGCCCAAATTTAAACTAATTTGTAATAAAAATTGATTTTTTTTTAAAGGTGGAAAAAGGGTTATTGGTGTACTTTGAATGCTGGTGGGATTTCTAATCAAAGTATCCGCCCTACCATTCACACCCCACCTTTCTCCCACTTCCCAGGTAACAACTCATCCAATAAACTTGCTTGCAATAATTAGCGATTGCTCACAAAAAAGAAGACCTATTCAAAATTTATTAGATTTCGAATAGATCCCGCGATCTACCGCGTTAATAGTTAAGATGCTGAGGTCGTGAAATGGATTGAATTTTGAATAACCTTCGATCGCGAATTACCAAGATAAAAAGGCCATTCAAAAATCAATCATTCACAGATTCAATCATTCAACTTCTAATGACTAACAATCAACTTTCGAACCTGTTCCCCATTAATCCGCAATAAATAAATTCCAGGATCCCAATCCGAAGTGTCTAAATATTTACGCCCACCAGTCGCCTCAAACGACTCTATTTGTCGACCTAGCATATCGTAAATCTCAAATCGATCTAGCATCCAGCCATCCCATTCCAGTGTAATCATTCGATTCGCAGGGTTTGGATAAATGCGAAATTGATAATCTTTATTATTTTCAATAATACTAGTTGAGATATCACAGAAATCAATAGCAGGATCCAACTCTACATAACCTACGCCTGCCAAATCTTTATCTTCAAATGCCTGATAATTTTTAGGGTATCGTTTGAAACGGAAAGTTAGATTATTGTTGATCACTAAAGTATCGCCCTGTGTCGCAGGATTACCTCCTACTAATGGTGTTCTGTATTCCCAAACAACTTCGTTATCAGGTGTCATTTCAAAACTATATCCTGTACGGCCAGCGCTCAACAAGGTATTTCCATTAGGTAGAACCTGTACACTAGACAAGCCTGTAGAATACATCGGGAACGTATCCGGGTGAAAGAAGGTAGTCTCTGGTTCCGCAGGTCCCCAGTTATCGGAGCCGTAGGTATAAGCCCAGTTGTACATGTCCCATGGTGGTGTAAAAATTTCGGCAGTGGAAAAATCTGCGCCTACCCGGTTATTGAACGCAGCCATTTTACCATACTGTGGGTGAGTCGTACTTAGGTGATCATCAATCCATTGCACATCGTGTTGGTAAAACAAGACCTGATCATCTACTGTACCATTTTGATAAGCAAGCGGATTGCCCCAACGATAAAGTAAGTCACCACCACGTCCGCTAAATCCACCTGTATGCGAGGCAGCTTGCGCCGTAGTCGTCGTGTGATCAATCACCCAAATTTCTGAAAAAGTAGGAACACTAATCATAATTTGCTTGAGGTCTTCATTATAATCAATAGCGTTGACATGCATCCAATCAGGACCTCCATTATTGGTTTCATAATTAATGTCAACCAGTTCAGGGTGATCTGCAATCACACCAAAATTGTCCTTAGTTGCATCAAAATCTTGTACCAGATGATCCCAAGTATGCCACTCCCAAACGACCTCGTCAGTAGAAGGATTAACTTCAAGAATATAATCAGGCCACAATTTAGCGTCTGGCAAAAGCGCCGGATCTCTACCCGCCTGTAAACACTCAGCTTCCGTTCTTAATTCCCAGGAAACCATCAGAATATTCCCATTGTCAAGTGGGGCAATATCATGATGCAAACGACGGAATTCATCGTTTTGCTCAAAACTCCAAATCAGGTCGTTGTCCCAATTTCTGATTTCAACAATGGCACCGCCACCACCTGCCCAGATTGGGTTACCAGCAACAGCAGCCGGACGTTTGGTTTTTATCAAATTTCCATCAGGCATCAAGTAAGCCGTGTTGCCAGGACGAACATCATCTTCATCAGTCCAGCTGTGAACGATCTCACCGCAGTTATTCAGTAAATAGGTTGTTGACTGATTATGTGGATACATTAGATTATATCCATCATAGACTTTTGAAAAGTCGTAGGATAATAAACCAACTGTATTCTGAGCTTGTACTCCAACGCATATGAAGATAACAAAGAGTAAGGTTAGCAAATTTCTTATCATGGTATACTTTTTTTTAGAATTTCAATTTTAACTGGCCTTGAAGCAGCAAGCTCCTTAAGAATGTGGAGTCACGGACGACTTTTCTTGAAGGAACGTCGTCCATTTACATAAAAAAGTTTTTTGAATACAAAATTGCAGAAAAAAACCGCTTCTTACACGTTTTATATTGAAAATAGTAAGGAAGTAAGCAAATTATTGTTAGTATTTAGTCGGAGGTCCGTAGCACAAAACGAGGAACTACCGCTTCTCGCTGTTTCCACTATTCACTTCCAATTTCCCTATACAATAAAACTCTCTTCGTCAATAACCCTTCCTCTCGTACATCGTACGATACGTGACGGAAATCGTTGCAATATTCGATAATCGTGGGTAGCGAATAGAACGGCCGTTTCCTTATGAGTAGAAACATTTCTAATAAGCTCTACTATGGAGTCGGTGGTATCCGGGTCTAAATTACCGGTTGGTTCATCCGCAATGATAAGCTCCGGGTTGTTCAACAAGGCTCTGCCAATCGCAAGCCGCTGCCGCTCACCTCCTGATAGTTCATGCGGCATCTTGGTCAAAAATTCACTCATTCCCACAGATTCCATGACCGACTCAATTTGAGTCTTCATTTTTTTCTTACTTCGCCAGCCAGTTGCTTTTAGTACAAATTCCAGGTTGGCAACTGCCGTTCGATCACTAAGCAAGTTGAGATCCTGAAAGACAATCCCTAGCTTTCGTCGTAATAATGGAATCGTTTTTCTATTGAGTTGATTCAAATCAAAACCAGCTACCTGCCCCTGACCTTTCAATAGAGGTAAGGCTGCATAGAGCGTTTTGAGTAAACTACTTTTGCCACTTCCCGTATTACCAATAAGGTAGTTAAAAGACCCAGCCTCCAACTCAAGATTCACCTCGTGTAATATACATGCTCTGTCTTGTTGAAAGACTGCTGCTTGTTTTAATATGACTACTTTATCCTTCAATTCTATGGTTCAACTTAAATTTTATAAAAATCTTATCGCTTAAAATTCTTGTTCTTTCGCTTGGACGTTTTTGGACGTT
>ENA-ORXR01002046-ORXR01002046.1-marine-metagenome-genome-assembly--contig:-NODE-2046-length-19951-cov-4.479420_pt1 | contig 19951 bp, 18 predicted proteins | sample MGYA00237866_ERZ511479 | MGnify/ENA metagenome assembly ERZ511479 | reverse complement strand
TTTTCTGGTGTTGCATATGGCATTCTCCCCAGTGAAGTTGTATTATAATAAGCATCGCAGCCACTTCCGGTTATTGTCTCAACTGCGGCTAAATCTATAAAACCTTTCTCATCAATCAAATCTTCTCTTACAAATACCTTTACTACCCGACCAATTACTAAGGTATTTTTATTACTCAACAATAAATCGTCTTCTAATTCCAACGCGAATTTCACCTTTGCCTCTTGAACGAAAGGCGCTTTAATCTCTTGGCTAAACTCAGGAGTCAAACCAATTTTGTCGAATTCAGATTCTTCTCGTGCGTACTTTGCCGAAGCTTGATGTGCTTGCTTGTAAAAACTTTCATCCACTTGGTTCATTGTGTAACTACCAGTTTCCATTATGTTTTCTAAAGTATGGCGTTCTCTATCTGCCGGTCTGCAACAAAAACCATACAAAGCTGGTGCCGAGCCAATATGAAAAACTGAATTAAAGATGCCTAAATTATTAATTCCCTCATCATTCTGTGTCCCAATTAGGCAAATTGATTTAAACCCACCAATAGAATTTATAAGCTGAATGCGATAGTACATATCCATATCTATAATATCTTGATTAGTGAAACTTTTGTAGCTCATAACTTGGCAATTTAATAGACGTAATAGTACGTTTAATTTCAATTTATACAGCTAAAAAAGCCTGTAATTTGTCAAATTACAAATGAAATAAAGCTCGCTAATCTATATTTGCGACTCCAAGAAAAACGGGAAGTAGCTCAGCTCGGTAGAGTGCTCGGCTGGGGGTCGAGTGGTCGCAGGTTCAAATCCTGTCTTCCCGACACAAAGACCGCCTTGGAAAAGGCGGTCTTTTCATATTTGCAAAATGGATTATAACGTCTACATATTAAGAAGTCTTAAAAACCAAAGACATTATACAGGTATCACGAACGATTTGGAGCGAAGGCTTATTGAACACAATGAAGGTTCTACAAAATCTACAAGAGCTAATGTGCCTTATGAGCGCATTTGGCAGAGTGAGTCAATGACTAGATCAGAAGCATTAAAACTTGAAATAAAAATTAAAAAACGAGGGGCGGCAAGATTTTTAAAAGAACTATAATCCAAAATTTGATTACAAAAAATTCGCAGGCTCACCACGCCAAAGGCGTGGCTGTCTTCCCGACTCACAAAGACCGCCTTGGAAAAGGCGGTTTTTTCATATTTGCAAAATGGATTATAACGTCTACATATTAAGGAGTCTTAAAAATCAAAGACATTACACAGGTATCGCGAACGATTTAGACAGAAGACTTATTGAACACAATGAAGGTTCTACAAAATCTACTAGAGCTCATGTGCCTTATCAACGTATTTGGCAGAGTGAGTCAATGACTAGATCAGAAGCATTAAAACTTGAAATAAAAATTAAAAAACGAGGGGCGGCTAAGTTTCTGAATAAGGATTTTAATGAATGATAATAGGAGTAGCAGCCTTGTGTTTATTATCTGATAAAATTAAAAAGTACTTACCGGGCGATAAGCCTTCAAGATTTATCTGTTTTAGAACATGAGTAATTTTTCCTTTTAAAATTAACTGACCCTGAATATTACTCAGTCTATATTCTATCGGACTCACCAAATTATCAAGTTCAATATTCAATATTTTTTTAGCTGGATTTGGAAAAACTTTTATGTCGAGTCTCTTTAACCAATCCGCAGTATGGAGCGGCGCCATATACTCCAATTTATAAGCCTTGTCTGAAACCAATTGGTTGGCCTCCATGCCACCACAGATATATTTCACTTCTGGTGAAACATGAGCCAACCCACGCAAATCCATTGGATAAGATTGGCTTGTATCGCTTCTAAATTGCTGAGTAATTGGATTATAAATCACTTGCTTATCCGAAGGTTCTACCCCCAAACCACCAGCATAAGCCTGTCCATTATAATTATAGGTTTGTGCAGAACCACCTAAAAAAGTAAGCTCATTATTTGGATTGGTAATTCCTATAGATCGGTACAGAGGATGACCATTGTTAAACTCAACAGGCAACCAATTAATTACTGTGGGATTATTTGAATCAATCACCCCCATTCGCATAGCAGGGAAAGCAGGAAAATTAAAACCCATTGCCGCCCCTCCGTAATAAAAAATCGTATCACCCAATAAAGTAGCTTGTGCTCCGAAGAATTTGTATTGATTATTGTTGGGCAGCGAAGTAGCTGCTTGCCAAGAGTTGGCACTCGGATTATAAATTTGAACATTTTCAATGTTAGCAGTATTGCTCCACCCTCCTATTAAAAAAATAAGACTATCACGCCAAACTATCTGAGCATGATCATCAGTAGGCACTGGGATGGGCGCTCCATCAGTCTCATACATATTCATATTAGGATTGTAAATGTGTACTCGACTGGAAGATAATTCACTTCCATTACTATACACATGATAGCCACCCAGGATGTAAATCTTATCTTTAACAAAAGAAGCAGCAGCGGCAATTTTCCCAAGGGTATCTGGCAAGGGATCAATCATATCCCAAGTATTGGTAGACACGTTATATCTAAAACATTCTTGGTGGATTCCTGTGTATACTTTTGTGGAATCAAGCCCTCCGAAAGAAAACATAAAAGCCAATCCATTGGCCCTTGCTTCACAGACCGCATTGTTAGTGGTAGCCATGGGCATATCTGCTATAGGCGTTGGTACCCATGATTGCGTAAAACCATTATTGGTAAAAAATAATATTGCAACTAGTAGAATGAATCGCATAACTGCAAATTACGTATTTTTCAGAATCCTCAGGAAAACAACTTTTTATATTCTTTGTCAGTCATGTGCACTAAGATATCAGCAGGTTGACAATTTAGCACTTCGCAAATTTTATTTAAGGTTGAAAATCGAACTGCTTTTGCCTTCCCCGATTTTAAAATACTCAGATTGGCCATCGTAATCCCTACTCGCTCAGAAAGCTGTGTGAGAGACATTTTTCGTTGTGCCATTATGACATCTAGGTTTACTACAATCGGCATATTAAATAGTTAAGTCGTTATTTTCTTTAAGTGCTACTGCATCTTTATAAAAGCGAGATACTACAATAATGAATAATCCTAGAATCAAAACATACGGAAAAAACTCCCAAGGCTCTTTTGCTTGTACTCTAAAATCAAATCCAGTAGTCTTTCGTAAAATTGATTGTTGAATAATCCCTTTGAAGTAAAAAATTATTCCAACTATTGTTGTCATAATTCCTAGGAGGAACATCCTTCTTGAATTTACGATTGAATAGAACTTATTTCTACAATAGGAAAGAACTATTCTAAACATCAAATACGAGAATAAGGTTTGAATAAGAAAATACAAAAGAGTAAATAAGTGTCCGTACTTTTTTAGTTTCATATACGTATCATGAGAAATATCAACCGTCAAATAATCTTTATCATAGTACCCGTGAATCATTCCGTCCCTACCCATGATGTGTAAATTAGAATTACTATCAATATTCAGATTACTAAAATCGTAGAAATTTTGATTCATTTTAATTCTTAGTTGAATTTTAGGGCTTTCTTTCGAATCAAATTTAGCCATCAAATGATATAAATAATAGTCCTCGCTATAACTTACGTACTTACTTCCAATAGTAGTATCCATGCTTGTATCAATATTTGGATATCCCTTTGGAGAGTTAAACATATGTATTATGGCGAAAACTAAAATAATCAAACTAACTATCAGCCAACTTCCTATAGTGTAACTCAAAAAATACTTCATATCGCAAATATATAATTATTTATCGATAAACAATAATTAATTGTTGATATTAATTATTTCAATCCAATGCGCAACGAACTGCACATCCCTGGCAACTCAGGAATATCAAGGTACGGATAGTCTACTTTAGATAGATATAATCCACTTGCCAAAGCAGTATGACTCAATGAGTAAATCTCCTTATTTGAGAAGATCTTTTCAAATTCATCAAAACTCATATCGCCTCTTCCTATTTCCAAAATGAAGGCCACACACAATCTTACCATACCGCGCAAAAAACGATTAGCACTAATCGTAAAACGCAAACGCTTTTTATCATCAGAAATGAATAGCTGCGCATTGGTCACTTTGCAAATGGTATTATCATACAAATGAGCTTGTCTGCAAATTGTTTTAAAATCATCGTACTTTATAAATAAGGCTACGGCTTTTTGCATAGCCTCTACGTCTAAATCTACGGGATCATATTCACCGCAATACCTACTCAAAAAAGGATCTTTATAAAAATTAATAAAGTAATCATACGTCCGAGAACTAGCATCAAATCGCGCATGCCGTCCCGCTCCTCGGCGCGGCAAGCATTGCTCAATTGGAATTACATCATGCACCGCAATATCCTCAGGTAGATTTTTATTTAGGCGAAACTTTAAATCAAAATCAAAATCTTCATAGAGGTTAATGTGTAGCATATACTGACTTGCATGCACTCCACTATCCGTGCGTCCACAACCCCAAACAGGAACTTCTTTCTTAAAAATTCGTTCAAGCGTTTTTTCAAGCACCTCTTGCACAGATAGTACATCAGCCTGCCGTTGCCAACCGCAATATTGGGTTCCATCGTATGCTATGTGTAAAAAGTATCTCATTGAGATTGACAAATGTAATTATAACAAGTTCCTATTGTTCAAATAGTTGTTCAAACTAAAAAAGCTCCCATGCTTTTGCATAGAAGGCTAAGTACCCCAGGCGGCTCCGAAACTTCGGAGTTGAACCCGCACTTATAGTTTCGTATGAATAATATCCTCTAAAATAGTGGTGTCGAGAATCACCTTTTCTATAAATTTCTTAGATTTCATTCTTTTTATAAATGCTTCTAACTTGTAGGCTAACGTACTATCGTCAACCTCAAAAGCTAACTTCAATTCCCAAGGTATACCCCGAGAAGTAAAACTATCTTTATAAGTTCTTGAGTTATGTTCAAGCAAACGCTTCTCTACATCATCGGTTGTGCCAACGTAGTAGCGATTTAGTTTTTTAGAAAATAATATGTATATATAGTATTTCATTTATAAAACTAAAAAAGCTCCCATGCCATAGCACAGAAGCTTAATAGTACCCCAGGCGGGACTTGAACCCGCACGGACATTACTGCCCACTGGATTTTAAGTCCAGCGTGTCTACCAATTCCACCACCAGGGTATCACATAGTGAATGGTATAAAGTATGAAACCTGTAAATCCCAACGTCTTTGGGACTGACAGGTTTCGATGAGCGAAAGACGAGATTCGAACTCGCGACCCCGACCTTGGCAAGGTCGTGCTCTACCAGCTGAGCTACTTTCGCATTTGTAAAAGAACATTCCGCTTTGGTTAAAACGGATTGCAAATATAAACGACTTTTAATATTTATGAAAAATTATACCCTTGATTGTATTTCTTTTTTAAATATGACCTATTGTCCCAATATCCATGCAAATACCAAAGGAGCCACAATAGTCGCATCGCTTTCAATTATAAATTTAGGTGTGTCAATATCTAATTTGCCCCAAGTAATTTTTTCATTAGGAACCGCACCGCTATAACTACCGTAAGAAGTGGTACTATCACTGATTTGACAGAAGTAACTCCAAAAAGGAACCCCTTCCCACTCTAAATCCTGATACATCATAGGCACCACACAAATTGGAAAATCACCAGCAATACCTCCTCCTATTTGAAAGAATCCAACGCCCTTACCTTCTGAACTATTTTTATACCAATCTGCTAGGTAGGCCATATATTCTATACCACTTTTTACCGTAGAAGCATTTAATTCATTTTTAATCACATAACTCGCAAAAATGTTTCCCATGGTACTATCCTCCCAACCCGGACAAACAATAGGAATATTTTTTTCAGCAGCTGCCAACATCCAGGAGTCTTTCGGATCAATCTCGTAATATTGTTCTAGCACACCACTCAGCAACATTTGATACATATATTCATGAGGAAAATAGCGCTCGTCATTTGCCTCAGCGTCTTTCCAAATTTTTTCTATATGAGATTGTAGTCTTCTAAAGGCCTCTTTTTCGGGAATGCAAGTATCGGTTACACGGTTGTAATGATTGTCTAATAATTCGCGTTCTTCTTTTGCACTCAACTCACGGTAATTGGGCACTCTTTTATAGTGAGAATGCGCTACCAAATTCATAATGTCTTCTTCTAAGTTTGCACCCGTACAAGATATAATTTGCACTTTGTCTTGACGAATCATCTCCGCTAATGAGATTCCTAATTCCGCCGTACTCATAGCCCCCGCTAAGGTAATCATCATTTTACCTCCCGACTCTATATGAGCTTCGTATCCTTTGGCAGCATCCATAAGTGCGGCTGCATTAAAGTGGCGATAATTATGTTCTATAAATTGTGAAACAGGACCTTTACTCATTCAATAATTTTGCTTTCAAATATAATACCATTGTCTATTATAATTCTTGGCCTCGCAGAAGGATACAATAAAATATTCGCGTAATTGAGTTGAAATCTCAGAGCACTTATAATTTTAACTTGTCTAAACCGTATAATTAATGCACCTTCATACTAATAATGAAATTTCAATTCTTTCTCGCTTTTTTGATTCTTCAACTAACGTTCATTGCTACCCAAAGTGATGCTCAAACTGCTAAAGAGTATATTAAATCTGGTAATCAATTGATTGCGGTGTATGACTTTGACGGATTGGATAGTTTACTCAATCAAAGAAATGACACTACGTATGTAGTAAATTTCTGGGCCACCTGGTGTATCCCTTGTATACAAGAGCTCCCTTATTTTGAACAACTACTTGAAAAATATGGCTCAGATAAAATGAAGTTACTTCTCGTAAGTTTAGATTTCAGAAAAAAAGTAGATCAAAGTCTTATTCCTTTTATGGCTAAAAAAAAGCTCAAGTCTACGGTCGTTTTATTAGATGATAAAAACGCAAACACTTGGATTAACAAAGTAGATTCTACTTGGTCAGGAGCCTTACCTGCTACCCTGATTCTTAACAAGAATCAAAGATTATTCTTCGAAAAGAGTTTTACCTTCGAGGAGTTAGAAACCGAATATTTAAATAGCAAAAAATAAAACACATGAAATACTTAGCACTTCTACTTACGATCTCATTCTTTTTTCAGGTAGACGCAATGGCTCAACAAACAAAGAAAGAACCAAGTGGCTATAAAATTGGTAGTATGGCTACTGATTTTAAATTACAAAATGTGGATGGCAACATGGTTTCCTTACAAGATTATGAGAAAGCAAAAGGATTTATAATTTGTTTTACCTGCAACCATTGTCCGTTCTCTATTGCCAATGAATCCAGACTCATTTCTTTGGATGAACGCTACAAGGAAGTAGGATACCCTGTGATAGCAATCAATCCAAATGACCCAGCTATTAACGAAGACGACTCTTTTGAGAAAATGATCACCCGTGCGGAAGAGAGAGGATTTACATTCCCATATTTATTTGACGAAGGACAGAAAGTTTTTCCTCAATATGGCGCTACTAAGACTCCTCACATTTATCTTTTGCAGAAAACAAAAAAAGGTTTAGAAGTGAAATACATAGGTGCTATTGATAACAGCTCTCGCGATGAAGACGAAGTGACCGAACGCTATTTAGAGGATGCTCTGAACGCTTTATTGGATGGAAAAGAAATAGAGGTAAAAGAAACAAAAGCAATTGGCTGCTCTATTAAAGTAGATAAATCTTAGTTCCCCATTTCATTTTTTTGACAACTACGGAAAACAAACTATGCGGAAAAATTTTTTAGTTAGCTTTTTACTCACCATAATTTCTTTCACTGCGAATGCTCAGATGTATAAGAGTGCACGCTTAGTGCATAATCAAGACCCGAGTAAACTAAGTAAATTAGAGCGTATGGAAGATACGCTGGTGTTCTTAGCCGATAGCATGAAACTGTCCCCTATTCCTGAGAGCAGAATATCAGGGAGCTATGCGTTTATAAAAAAAATTAGACCCTTCTTACAAAACAAAGAAAGCTTTAACTTTCCTGCTAAAAAGTTGAGTAAAAAGATTTCGATTATTCAACCTGAGGATAAAAAATTTAAAATTTACACATGGGATGTTGTTCGATCGAATACTGAACTGCGCCACTACGGTGCGCTTCAATTAGCCGATGGTAGTTTCCAACCTTTGATTGATGTTTCGGACCAAGTAATCCACGGGGCTGAAGACTCTACCTTTTTTAATATGCGGTGGTATGGCGCAATTTATTACAATATTATTAAGAAAACCATTGGCTCGCAAGATGCGTACTTCCTATTTGGGTATAATGGCAATGGTGTAGATGAAGAAAAAAAAATAGTGGAGCCTTTTGGCTTTGACCGAACTGGTCGGGCCATTTTTGGTGCACCCGTTTTTGCTATTCGAGAAAAAAATAGACGGCGGCCTAAAATGCGATTCTTAGTTCGCTATCAAAAAAATGCTAGCATATCTTTAAACTATGATAAAGAAAGAGATATGATCATTTTTGACCATTGCGAATCAAGTGTGGGCGATCAACACAAGAAAAATACGTTTGTACCAGATGGTACCTATGACGGATTTAAGTGGGACGGTCGGTATTGGCAATTTGTCCGCGATGCCATCAACATACAAAAGTTGCCGCCCGGACAAGCACCTGTAGAAAAACCCATAAAAAATTAAGGTGTGCATATAGCGAGTATAGAAAATTTTTCTAAATCGTATGGCGATAACATTCTTTTCGAAGAAATTACCTTTCACATAAACCAAGGAGATAAAATTGCTTTAATTGCTCGTAACGGGCAAGGCAAAACGTCCTTACTCAATATTTTAGCGGGCTTAGACACTCAAGATAAAGGAGACCTTTGGATTCATAAAGACGTACAAGTGGTTTATCTGCGGCAAGAAAATAATTTTGATCCGAACAACACGATAGAGCAGCAGCTTTTTGAAATGAACCACCCAACGGTAAAACTGTTGAAAGACTACGAAAGGGCTCTAAATGAAGGGCGGGCTGAAACACAAGAATTTCAAGATTTATTGTCTCAAATGAATGAGGGTGAAGCGTGGAATTTTGAGGGAAGCTATAAAGAAATTATTGGAAAACTTCAACTGCCCTCTTTACACACGAAAATAGAAACACTAAGCGGTGGTCAGAAAAAACGATTGGCCTTAGCACAGGCTTTATTAGAAACGCAACTCTATGAAGGCGACTCCCTTTTTATTTTAGACGAACCTACCAATCATTTAGATATAGAAATGATAGAGTGGCTGGAACAAAAATTAACTACGGCCAAAAGCACACTCTTATTGGTTAGCCACGACCGTTATTTTATTGATGCCGTATGCAACACATTAATAGAAATTGAAAAAAATAAAGCGTATAAGCATAGTGGGAACTATCAATATTATTTAGAAAATAAAGCACACCGAATCGAAGTGGCAGCAAGCGAACTTTCAAAAGATAAGAATATTTATCGTAGAGAGTTAGAATGGATGCGGCGCCAGCCGCAAGGCCGCGCTACAAAAGCCAAAGCACGGCAGGACTCGTTTTATGACATAGAAGACAAAGTAAAAAAGAACAAAGCTGATAGTTCGTTGACGCTCGAAGTAAAAATGAACCGCCTAGGTGGTAAAATCTTAGAAATGAAAAAAGTATACAAATCTTACGACGACCTTGTGTTGCTCAAAGGATTTGATTATACTTTTCAGAAAGGGGAACGCATAGGAATTGTTGGTAAAAATGGAGTTGGGAAAAGTACACTTTTGAAAATTGCGTTAGGTTTAGAAAAAGCAGATAGCGGAAAAGTTAATCATGGAGAAACTGTTGTGTTTGGTCATTTTGATCAAAAGGGATTACAGTGGGAAAAGGATCTACGCGTAATAGAATTTGTAAAAGAAAAAGCAGAATATTTTCCTTTGGCTGATGGCACGAAAATTAGTGCTTCTAATTTTTTAGAACGATTTGCCTTCCCTCCCGAAAAGCAACATACTTTCTTGAGTATGTTGAGTGGTGGAGAAAAAAGAAGATTACAATTATTGAGCATTTTATTTAAGAATCCAAACTTCTTAGTACTTGATGAACCTACAAATGATTTGGACCTACAAACGCTAGGTTTGTTAGAGGATTTTTTATTAGGCTACCCAGGTTGTTTAATTTTAGTAAGCCACGATCGCTATTTTATGGATAAGCTCGTACAGCATTTATTCGTTTTTGAAGGTGATGGTGAGATTAATGTTTTCCCTGGAAATTATAGAGACTACCGTTTAGCTAAAGATGAAGGAAAATTCAAAAAAAATAAACAGCAAACTGTAAGTTCTGATGATATAGTGAGGATTGAAGAGCGCTCAGTGAAGAGCGACAAGCCATCGGAAACTAAACGACAACTCTCTTATAAAGAAAAGCGCGAGTTTGAAGAAATTGAAAAAACACTCCCTATATTAGAAAAAGAGAAAGAAGAACTTAGCAACAAGCTAAGCGAACCCAATTTAGACTACACCGAAATAGAAAAAATAACAGCACGTTTAACAGAGGTAACTAATGAGCTTGGCGAAAAAGAAATGCGTTGGTTGGAGATTAGTGAGATACAGGAATAACGCAAACATAATCAGAACACAATTTCAGACTGTATGCTTTTATTACAGCATAATTCTATTTAACAAGTACAAACTTAGCTATTTAAATACAGCTAAATTTTAAATTGCCTTGTCAACAAAAAAAGTAACACTCCCAATCTTCGCTTGTACACTCTTCGCTAATCGCTAGTCGCTCATCACGATTCGCAACAGAAATAACAATCTGCTTATTTTCTATTGCACCAAGATTTTCTACCGATTGTAAAACGACTCCATAAATCTCATGCCCAATTTTATTTTTATTGTTACAAACCCATGTAAAGGGAATATCTCGTCGAACTAAATATTTTGCTATATACTTTCCTCGTTTTCCTCCACCCCAAACTACTAGATTATTTTCTGCTTTATAATCTATATCCAAAAAGTAATAACACTTTACGGCTAACATAGTCGTTTCCGTGTAATCTTCATGGGTTCTTGATGTACGATTTGGGCTATCGCGCCAATGGAGTATTACATCATCACTTGGTAAACATCGAATCCCGTTCTTATACATTCTAAAACAAAGATCATAATCTTCTGGAATCAATTCAGTACAGATTCCCCCTATACGATCAATATCATCTCTATGTAGCATCCAAGCAGGTGAAGGAATTACACATTCCTTATAAATTTCATCAAAGCAATTTCCTTTAGAAATTAAACCATTTAACCATTGCTCATATTTCTGAAAACCATCCCCCACTCCATCCGCCGAGAAATACTTTACTTGCCCTAATGCAACATGACCTTTACCAGCATTTTGAAGATGCCTAAGCATACTTTCATACTTATGTAAAGCATTTATATCATCTGAGTCCATACGGCTTATAAACGCTCCACAACTTTGCTCATACGCCATTTGCAAAGCTGCTAAGATTCCTTCACCCTGATTCGTGTACACTTGGATCCGACTATCCTGAAATTCGAATGCTTTGAGTATTTCTAAACTACTGTCCGTAGAATGATCATTAATGGCGATAAGTTCCCAATTTGTATAAGTCTGATTAATTATAGAGTCTATACATTCCTGTAGAAAAGGATCTGTATTTTTTACTGGCATCAGTATGCTTATTAAATCGCTCATGCTATTCTTCTAAATAATCTAACTCTTTGCCAAAGGTTTCTTTTAATTTACTCGCTGCATACATTGCTATAATAAAAACAATGACTCCTGTCCACATAGCGGCAGGTACTTTTTTTAGGCCTAAGGTACTTTGAAAAAAGGCAATATAAATCAGGGAAATAGGCGTCAACGAACCGCGAATAAAATTAGGTACCGTTGTAGTAACCGTAGCTCTAATATTCGTTCCGAATTGCTCGGCACTGGTTGTAATGATAACCGCCCAGTAGCCTGAGAAGCCACCAATTAGCAAACAAACTATATACAACCAAGTAACACTCAAACTTCCTAAATATGGATAAGCAGCAACTGCACAAGCCGTAAGTACGATAAAAGCTTTTATAATCTTGGTTCGACTTTTAAATACTTGACTCAATAGACCTGACATAAAATCTCCAATCGTAACACCTGCATATGCATACATTACAGCAGTACCTATTTTAATATCTTCTTTTACTAAGCCCATTTCCTCACCTAATTCTGGACAAAAGAAAACTAGAATGCCTACGCCGTACCAAATCGGCAAACCTGCTAAAATACAGTAAGCATATTTTTTTATATTTTCTTTTTTGCCAAATAGTGTATTCAAATTACCCATGACTGCTTTGCCTTTTTTGGCAACTTCAAACATGCCAGATTCAAATACTCCAATACGCAAAAGCAATAAGGCTAATCCTAGTCCTCCGCCAATAAGGTAACCTGTTTTCCAATTGAGCACATGCCCAAAAGCAGTATGTGTACCATCTAAATAATTGCCAAGGAAACCAGCAAATACTGCCCCAGATACTCCAATGGTTGCCACAATGGTTGTACCCCAACCGCGATCTTCTTTTTTTAAGACTTCTGCCACTAAAGTAATTCCGGCTCCTAGTTCTCCTGCCAAACCAAAACCTGCAAAAAATCGCAGAATATAATACTGCATTTCCGTGGCAACGTAAGCATTTAAAATATTAGCCAAGGAATAAACTACTATCGAACCAAACAAAACAGACAAGCGACCTTTTTTATCGCCAAGAATCCCCCAAAAGAAACCACCTACCAACATTCCTATCATTTGAATATTGAGCAGTAAATGTCCAACAGTTTCTAACTGGTCCCCTTCTAAGCCGATAGCTTTCAAACTAGGAATTCTAAAAATGCCGAATAAGACTAAGTCATAGATGTCTACAAAGTAACCTAAAGCAGCAACTAATACAGGCAAACTCCAAATGCCGGCTTTCTTCATTAGTCTAAAATAAAGTAGAATAAAATAGGAAGAAAAAAGCTAGGCTTCTTTTTTACTTGGCTTTAAAAACTTAAACAAGACTGGAAGCGTGGTAATCAAAATAATGAATACCGCAATCAAGGTTAAGTAATCCATTAAGTCAACACCAAATTTAGCCAGGACTACCTGACGTAATAATCGACCTCCTAACATCATAGAAAAAACCCAAACAAAGGAACCTAAGATATTATACGCTATAAACTTTTTAAAGTCCATTTTTACAATCCCAGCTACAATTGGCGCAAATGTTCTAACAATTGGAACGAAACGAGCCAATACAATGGTAAAGGTTCCCTTCTTCTCATAATATTCTTGTGCAGTCAATAAATGTTTTTTCTTCCAGAAAAAAGTATCCTTTCTACTATATAAAAAAGGACCCGATTTACGACCAAACCAATACCCTACAAAATTACCCAGTACCCCAGCCACACTTATAATCACCATGACTATGATGTAATGATAATGAAAACCTTCGGCAGAATGCCCTGGCCCGAAAAGATAATCGGCAAAATTGTGAATGAGAATACCCGCTACGAATAGTAATGAATCGCCTGGCAAGAAAAAACCAACGAATAAACCGGTCTCGGCAAAAATGATAAATACTATCATCCAAAAGCCACCTAGGTTAATCCACCATTCGGGGCTCAGTACTGTATCATGTATGGAGTGCCAAAGTTCTTGCATAATCGAAGACGCAAATTTAGGCTGAATTTCGTTAGGGTGATTATAAAAGAAACACGTATTTATTAAAATAAAATCTCAATAGCCCAGCCTACAATTATAGAATTTTGTCATAATTACTTCGGTTCTTTGCAGAATGACCAAAACCATTTCAGAATTTTTTATCCAGCTTACACCGTGGCTCATTACGAGCGGCCTCAAAGTATTAGCCATCATTGTGATTGCTTTTATTTTACACAAATTAATTTATCGATTCGTTGAAAAATCAGTGCGACTAGCCGTCAAGTCTCATAATCACATTTCAACCGATGCCGAGGTGCAAAGAGAAGAAACGCTGATACAAGTTTTTACTATGACCATACGTATAGCCATTTTCACTACGGCCGTTATGATGATTCTACCAGAATTTAATATAAAAATTGGTGCTATGCTGGCAGCAGCTGGGGTGGTTGGATTGGCATTAGGTTTTGGCGGCCAGTATTTAATTCGAGATATTATTACGGGCCTATTTATTATTATGGAAAATCAATACCGGATTGATGATGTTATTAGCATTGATGGCACCGACGGTGTAGTCGAAGAAATTACTTTGCGTAAAACTACTTTACGCGATTTAGACGGTACGATCCACCATATTCCACACGGCGAAATTAAAAAAGTATCTAACCTTACTAAAGATTTCTCAAGAGTCAATATTGATTTAGGAATTTCGTATAATGCAGATTTAGAGCATGTTATTAAAATTGTAAACCAAGTAGGTGACCGATTATCCGAGCACGCTGATTGGAAGGATTCTATAATTAAACCTCCTCAGTTTTTACGAGTGAATGACTTTGCCGATTCTTCGGTGGTTATAAAAATTATCGGAGAAACCATTCCTTTAAAACAATGGGCCGTAGCCGGAGAACTTCGTAAATGTTTGAAAATAGCTTTTGACAAAGAAGGAATTGAGATTCCGTTTCCACAAGTTGTTATGCATCAAGCGAAAGAGTAATGTAAACCGTATCTTCATCATTTCAATGCGGCTACTTTTTTTTGTTATTCTGGCTATTTTATTATTCCTTAGCAGTCCTTCTTATGCTCAGAAAGCTAATACCAAAAATTGTTATTCGATTCTAGTTACAAGTACTGATCTAAGTGAAGACATGAGTGTATTATCAAGTGGAAATGATGAAATATTAATTTTAGCCTATCAAAATCATGAGAAACTAGACTCTCCTGTCGTAATGGAAGAATTTGTATTTAGCAAAAAGAACCAACGCAAACGGTTTGATTTAAAATTACGCTCTGATAGCCTTCCAGTAACTATTTTAATAATTGAAATAGATTCTAGAGTTTCCAATTTACGTATTGAGGCCGTATGTAGAATCCATCAAAAAAAATTAAACAAGCTTTTTGATCAGCATAAAACTGCTGAACTTGAAGAGTATCTAGGTGATGAAGAACTTTTATCCTTCTGCACTTTATTTCCGTATGGGATAGAACAATCCAGTTGTTCGAATGGATACATCAATAATATGGACACTTACGAATATAAAGTAGAACTTACTAAACGTTAGAGAGGTCTAGCTTATCGCTAACTGCCAGAATCGTTATTCCTAAGTACCACTAATTCATCAAACACATCCACCACCACAGGTTTTGTCTTATCTAAATCTCCGGCTATAATTTTCTTAGAAAGCTCATTAATGATTTCTTTTTGAATTAACCTCTTCAAAGGCCTAGCTCCAAATTGAGGATCAAAACCATTTTTAGAAAGAAAGTCTAAGGCATACTCCGTAAAATCTAAATCAATTCCTTGATCCTTCAGCGTGTATTTCAGTTGCTGCAATTGAATTTTGATAATTCCTTTTATCTCTTCTTGCAATAAAGGCGTAAACAAAATAAGTTCATCGATTCGATTCAAAAACTCTGGACGCATAGTGTCTTTTAATAAATTAAATACTTGCGATTTTGTTTTATCAAGAACTTCCAATTTGTTTTTTTCGTTGACATCTTCAAAATTATCCTGAATAATATGGCTTCCTAAATTACTTGTCATGATAATAATTGTATTCTTAAAGTTTACAACACGTCCTTTATTATCTGTCAGACGCCCATCGTCTAATACTTGTAATAAAGTGTTGAAAACATCAGGGTGCGCTTTTTCTATTTCATCAAAAAGGACCACACTATACGGCTTTCTTCGCACGGCCTCTGTGAGCTGTCCGCCCTCATCGTAGCCAACATAGCCCGGAGGCGCTCCGACTAACCTACTCACCGAATGTTTTTCTTGATACTCACTCATATCAATTCGCGTGAGCATGTTTTCATCATCAAATAAGTACTGCGCTAATGCTTTAGCCAATTCTGTTTTTCCAACTCCTGTTGAACCCAAAAAAATAAAAGACCCAATTGGTTTACGAGGATCTTGTAAACCTGCTCGACTCCGCCGGATCGCATCAGACACAGCGACTATCGCTTCGTTCTGCCCCACCACTCTTTCGTGTAAATGATTTTCTAAATTCAGTAATTTTTCACGCTCACTTTGCAACATTCGAGTCACAGGTATTCCCGTGGCACGAGCTACATTTTCTGCAATATCCTCAGCATCCACCTCTTCCTTTAAAAGTCTTTTATGCGTATCCGAATGCTCATCTAAGTCCGTGGCTAATTGATCTAAGATTGCCTGTTTATCTTGCAGCTTGCCATACCGGATTTCTGCAACCTTGCCGTAGTCTCCACTGCGTTCGGCCTGCTCAGCCTGTTGCTTTAAATCTTCAATCTCAGCCTTCATATCTTGTACAGCATCTACTGATTTTTTTTCTTCTTCCCAACGAATCTTGATCGCATCTCTATCTTCAGTAATGTTAGCAATCTCTTTGGCTAAATCGTCCAACTTTGCATCGTCGTTTTCTCTCTTAATGGCTTCCCGTTCAATTTCTAGTTGCCGTAGCTTTCTTTCTAATTCGTCTAACTCCTCTGGCATAGAGTGCAACTCTAATTTTAGTTTTGCTGCACTTTCATCAATTAAGTCTATCGCCTTATCAGGCAAAAAACGATCTGAAATATATCGGCTACTCAATTCAACAGCCGCAATGATTGCTTCATCTTTAATCCGCACAGCATGATGAGTTTCATAGCGTTCTTTCAAACCGCGCAATATTGATATAGCATCTTCTAAACTCGGCTCATCAATAATAATTTTTTGAAACCGTCTCTCTAGCGCTTTATCTTTTTCAAAATACTTTTGGTATTCCGCCAATGTCGTGGCGCCAATTGCACGAAGTTCTCCGCGTGCCAAGGCTGGTTTTAAAATATTGGCCGCATCCATGGCACTTTCGCCACCGCCTCCAGCACCCACAAGGGTATGTATTTCATCTATAAAAAGAATAATACTCCCATCACTTTCAGTTACCTCTTTTATCACGCCTTTTAGCCGTTCTTCAAATTCACCTTTGTACTTAGCACCGGCTATAAGCTGCCCCATATCTAAAGAATATATAACTTTATGCCTCAAATTATCTGGCACATCGCCATTGATAATTCTATGAGCCAAACCTTCTATGATGGCAGTTTTACCTACACCAGGTTCGCCTACTAGAATCGGATTATTTTTTGACCGGCGAGATAAAATATGCAGTGTGCGACGGATTTCTTCATCTCTTCCAATCACCGGGTCTAGTTTATTACTATCCGCTAATTCATTTAAGTTTTTTGCATATTTTTTTAGTGCCTGAAACTCTCCTCCACCACTTTGAGAACTAACAGTATCCCCTTTTCTAATTTCCTTGATTGATTTTAATAGGTTCTTTTTAGTAAGACCAGCATCTCTCAATAATGCACTTGCTTGATCCTTTCCTTCAAGCAAACCAATCAGCAAATGTTCTACCGATACAAATTCGTCACCTAATTCTTTAAGTAGCGAACCCGCTTTAAGAACTACAGAATTCATTCCTTGTGAAATCATTTGAGCAGGTTCGCCACTAATGGTTCCCATTTTTTCTAAAAGTTCATTGAGCTTCGCACTGAGGTGTGAAACATTGACATCATTTTTTTTCAATAAAAAAATACTACTCCCATTTTCATTATCCAGCATGGCTTTTAATAAATGAATGGTATCAATTTGCTGATGTTTAAAATTGTAGGCAATTTGTTGCGCAGCGGCTACTACCTCCTGCGCCTTAATAGTGAAGTTGTTTAAATTCATACAGCTAGTTTACATCAACTAAGATTCCAAGATAGTTTTACTAGTCAATCTGTCTGATTGAATCAAAAATTATGCACAAAACGTCAGCGAAGACAAGGGTTACAAGAAAATTTGACAGCTAATAAAATGCAAATTTCATACTAACACTTTGGTTAGTTTGAACCCAATAGAATGAATCAGAAAAAAAATTAAAACGAAGTAGCTAAATATTTACTTAATTTAAATTTTATTCTATATTTGCGTTCCATTCTATGAAAAGGACCGGTAGTTCAGCTGGTTAGAATGCCGCCCTGTCACGGCGGAGGTCGCGGGTTCGAATCCCGTCCGGTCCGCTTAAAACCTTGACTAGACCGTCAAGGTTTTTTTTGATTATGAAGCATTTCGTTTATATCATTTATTCTAAATCAGCAGATATATTTTATCGAGGCTATACCGCCAATCCTCAGAAAAGGTTGATTCAGCATAACCTGAATGAATCTAAATACACGGCGAATAAAGGACCTTGGAGATTAGTCTTTCTCCAATCATTTCTAAGTAAGAAAGAAGCTTTAATTCGAGAAAGAAAATTGAAAAAATATAGTAAGGCTCAAGTAAGAGATTTAATTCAATCAAAAAGTAATGAATACAATTAGAATAACGAACTGTCATCCCCAACAGGGTTGGGGACGGGTTCGAATCCCGTCCGGTCCGCTTAATAAATCCTCGAAACCTTTACTAGTAAAGCGTTTCGAGGATTTTGAGTTTTTATGGGGGATTTTATAGGGGACTTGTTTCGCCTTTTGTTTTCAGGATTTTCAGATTGTATGGTAACTATGCCTCAATAATTATTTGTTTAACTCTTCATGAAATATTTTCCAATGCTTTTTAAACTGTGAGCTTATCTTTTTATTGTCAATTTTTTTAGCCGACTTCAATGCATATGTAAGAAAATTGCCCCAATCATATCTATGAGTAAATTGAGGTTTGCCAGCTTTGTCTATATAGTATATTTTCCTTCTAAGCGCACCTAAATGGGTGAAGCGCTTGCTCAATCTGTTTTTAAAAACTTTTCCTGTTTGTTTTCTCCCTTTAATACTTGCATAATATTTTGATCTTTGAATTGATCTTTTCATTTTACGGTAGTAGCCTGACAAAACTGAAGATTTTAATATTGTACTTTGTCCATCAAATTCAAAACCCAAATACTGTAATTTTTTATTATAATTAACTCCAGCAGAGAACTCTTGACCACATTTAAGAAGCGATCCTCTTCTTTCAAACTTAAAAATTTGAGTTTTAGAAGGTTTAATTTCTAAATCAATCTCATTCGAGCGCATAGTATTGCTTATTTCAGATATAACCACATCTCGTTCTGATAATGGGCAAATAACCAGAATGTCATCCGAATACCTATAATAGTAACCTTCTCTATCTTTTAAAAACTTTTTGATATGAGTATCAAACTCTATAAGGTATAAATTCGCAAGAATTGAACTTATTGGAGAACCTTGTGGAATCCCCATTTTACGCAAACTCTTAGTTTTAGGATCAGTATATTTATTCTTATTAATTAAGTCCTGTTTATCTTTTATAAATTGCTTTTTACTGCAAAAAGACACAGCTTCTTCCTTTCTTAAATATTTTGCCCGTGATACTCTTTTTTTCCTTATACCTGTTTTGGTTCTTGCTTTTATTTCATTCTGATATTTTTTAAAAATCTTATCAAATTCAACGTAGCTGAATCTTGTAATATTCTTAAAAACATTGAATTGATCTTTTCTTAGTTTACCATCATGTCTTTTCTCTAGCTCAACCCACCTTTTCAGCAAATTGTCATGACCAATGTTATCAAAATAACTAGTTATATCTAGTGCAATAACCGAAAAATCATCATACGGATAGCTCTTTATTTTCTGAAATACATCATTTGCAAAATCAATATTGCACTTATTACCTTTATTCAGATTTAATTTATCAATTGGGATAGATCTATAAGCTAGGACACAATCAGAAATACCTCTTCTTGTAATTTCTTTCTCGTATTTCTTGGTAATTTTCTCTGTGTAATATGAATAGATTAAAGAATCTAAATGAGAAGCATAAAACAAGGGTCTAGTT
>ENA-ORXR01002045-ORXR01002045.1-marine-metagenome-genome-assembly--contig:-NODE-2045-length-19956-cov-3.088787_pt1 | contig 19956 bp, 19 predicted proteins | sample MGYA00237866_ERZ511479 | MGnify/ENA metagenome assembly ERZ511479 | reverse complement strand
CACTGCCTTCTGAATCCACCTGTATTTTTAGCGCTTTGAGCTTTACAGCTTCCCTCTCACTTGGAAGCCAGCGCTGCTTAGCAGTGTAATTTGGCTCACCGCGAATCGGCAGTTTTTGCTTTTTCCAAGCCGCCAAGCCGCCCTGAAGAAATGAAGCCTCAGAGTAACCAGCAGATTTGAGCAGACTTGCACCAAAGAACCCACGCAGTCCCGAATGACACAGCACGACAATAACAGTGTCTTTTGGTAAGTTGGCAGGGATAATATTTCCAGCGATATCGCCATAACGTGCAGATCCATTCACCGGTATACCGAAACGTGAGCGTTCAAATTCTTCGCGGATATCCAGTAAGTAGATTTTATTATTTTGTGTTTTGACCAGTTGGTTCAAATTTTGAGGGGAAAATGACTGCACCACAGCAAAGGTTTGTTTAGGTAATCCGCGTGACTGCCTGGCAAGGTTTAGTTCCACCTTCATTTCTTCGGCAGTTTTTAACTTCCACTCGCGAATCCAGTCATCACCTTCACGTTTGATTAATTCATTGATTGGTATCAATTCGCCCTGAATAGCATCAGTGGACTGCGCTTTAGCGATCTGACCTCCAAAGAAGAACCACAGCAACCAAGCAAGTACAATTGCCAACGAGATATAGAAAGCGACCCGCTTCCAACCAACAATATACATACCAAAAAACTGGCGCATACTAAGGATGGCTCCGCCAATAAAGACAGAGGCCACACCCAAAAACTGAAGCAATGACTGCCAAATTGATATGACCGCATCCGGTGGTGGAATGGCGTGTGCAGGTAGGCTTAGCAATAAAGTGCACAGCCCTAATAGCTTTGCGGTTATTTTCATAACACCCTCTTCTGTTATATGCAGAGCAGATTGTAATCGTGCTCACGACTTAGTCCGCACCGGCTGTATATTATCGTTTGCTTGTTTTAATTATCGACCACATTTACTTTGGTCTGTTCAGACTTTTCGCCTAGCACTTACTTTCTAATATCATTCGCGCGCCCTTGTCCCCAATCATCATACTCGGCGCAGATGTATTTCCACTAATTAACGCAGGCATAATTGATGCATCGATCACCCGTAAATTATCCACGCCATAGACCATGAGGCTGGCAGGATCAACCACCGCCATATCATCCACCCCCATCTTGCAGGTGCCGACTGGATGATAAACCGTGCCGGTGGTATTAAGTAAGTACTCCAGTATCTGCTCATCCGTTTGCACCGCTTTCCCCGGTGCCATTTCCTCACCACGCAGCTCATCAAATTCTGGAGACGCGAGAATCTCACGGGCTTTTTTAACCCCTTCAATCAATATTTTCTTATCTTCTTCATGTGCAAAGAAGTTGTGATCTATCAGCACATTTCGATAAGTACCATCATCCGCTAATTTTACACTGCCCTTACTTTTTGGACGCAATACACAGGTAAATACAGAATAGCCATGGCCAAACTCAAACTTTTTACCGCGATGACTACGATACAAGGGCGTGAAGTGAAACTGAATGTCAGGATCGTCAGCCGCTAAGACGGTTCGTGCGAATCCACCCGCTTCTACATAATTAGTCGTCCACCAACCTTTTCGCTTAAACCAATACTTAAGTGGCGCGGGGATGACATGGGGCAGCAAGGTTGCAAGCGACACACCAATGGATTTTGTATTGGCAGAACGAACCGTCACCATACTGTCGATATGATCTTGCAGATTCTCACCAACACCCGGTAAATGCTTCTGGCACTTTATTCCTAATTCTTTTAGCTGTGCCCTATCACCAACACCTGACGCTAACAAAATGCGCGGGGAAGCAATTGCTCCGGCACACAAAATCACTTCACGCTGACAATGTAGCTCGCGGGTTTTACCCTCTTGCTCAATAATCACACCTGAAACCCGAACGTTCCTACTAGCGCTGCTACCTTGATCTGCTGCTGATGCCTCATCGGCATACTTCAGAGCAAACACTTCAGTGTGAGTCAATATCGTTAGATTACTGCGTTTTTCCTGAATCGGCTCAAGAAACGCATTATAGCTACTGACGCGACGACCTTTATCTTGTGTGACATTATAAAGGCCTAAACCAAGTTGCGACTCGCCATTAAAGTCGGTGTTTTGAGGAAGCCCCGCGTCAAGGCCAGCAGCCACGAAGATATTACCCACGGCATTAGGATCTTGTTGCTTACTAACCGCTAACTCACCATCAAAACCATGAAACTTTGCACTCTGTGCTGCTTGGTTCTTCTCTAGCTTCTTGAAGATTGGCAGCACATCGTCATATCCCCAGCCTGCACAACCGAGCTTTACCCAACCATCATAGTCGTTGCGGTTACCTCTAATGTAGACCGTACTGTTGATGGCGCTAGAGCCCCCTAAAGCCTTGCCGCGATTTACCGTCATACTGCGATCATTCAGATGCTTTTGTGGAGTGCCTTTAAAGGTGTAGTCATATTTTGGGTTGCCATAGAGACCAAACACGCCTGCCGGTATTTTTATCCAGGGTGTGTTGCCATCACCGCCTGCTTCGATCAGGCAGACCGAAATATCCGGATCGGCACTTAGACGATTTGCAACCACACAGCCTGAAGACCCAGCACCAATGATTATGTAATCAAAATTGTCCATCATAAAACCTATACTCCTCAAACATCATTTCAGTAAGGCACATCCTAGCGCAAGAAAGTTGAACACGGCTCAACAGCGTAAAACTTGCAGTAAAACTAGGTCACGGTGTCGCTTTTTGCTCATCGTGACCTGCTGGCAACAGATTTTAATTGTAAAAAATCTTAAAAAATAAAACTTTTTCAAAATTAATTGTTGCTTTATTTTTCAACCATTTAGTCCTCTAAAACCCACCATTAGCAGATTTCTTTGGCAGAATAAATAAAAATTATTGAGCCTTTTTTTCGATAGTTTTCGCTTTCCTGTTCAAGAGCGACGATATCTACAGCACATTAACAAACTTGCTCTATTTTTTAATTTATCACTGTAAGCATTTAATTAACATACACTTAATCTAAAGGACAAATCATCATGAAGTCACAAATTAAAACAATTCTTACTTCAGCTGTTTTATTATTAGCCACAACTCAAGTTGCAACAGCTCACAACCTTGGCGCAGTTACTATCGAAAAAGTTGGCTACGCTGGTAACGGTTGCCCAGCAGGCTCAGCATCAGTTGTTTTAGCAAACGATAAGAAAAGTGTCTCAGTATTATTCGACGACTATATCGCAGAAGCAGGTGGCCACGGTCAACGTACCTTTTCTCGTAAAAAATGTGATATCGCCTTCGGTTTAAAAGTACCTAATGGTATGAGTGTTGCACTAATTGATGCTGACTACCGAGGCTTTGTTGACCTACCGCGCCGTGCTAAAGCTACCTTTACTCGTGACTACTTCTTTGCTGGTACTCGTGGCCCGCGTATGAGAAAGAACTTCAGAGGTGGCACCAGTGACGACTTTACAGTAAGAGACAGAATGGGCGTTATGTCACGTGTTTACTCTCGTTGTGGTGCTGACGTAATTCTTCGCTCTAAGACTGCTGCAACAGTACGTACTCGTCGCGGTCAGGAAGCAATGATGTCAGTTGACTCAGCTGACCTAACAAGCAAGACAATATTCCGTTATAACTTCAGCTGGAAGAAGTGTTAATTGCATAGTTAACAACTAACAAAGAGTTCGACCCAACCTTTAGGCCGCCATCAGATTAGATCGCGGCCTTTTTTATTTCTCGAACGAAGCAAACTTACAACGTTAATCCAAGCCGTAAGCTATCTCTGATTGCTTCATGTATTCCCCGACTCGAAACAGCATCCCCGCAACGATATAAACGATAACCTGATTTATCAGCAAAAGGTTGGGGCTTTGCCTGCATCAACGCGTTGATTTCTGTAACGCCTTTATTGATTGATTCATCTCGCAACTCAGTGAATAGCTCATCCATCGGAGCGGTACCGCGCTCAACCACAACAATATCAACCGTCCGCTGCTCTGTTTCACCCGTTAAAATGTGACGCAGTCTAGCGGTGAATTGCTGTCCGTTGCTTTCGACACTCACTAACTCCAAGTCATTAGAAACCCGAAGCTTTTGTTTAGCAAATCGCCGTCGCTGCACAATGATGTCAGTCTCTGTCAACTCAAGACCAAATGAGCCGTCAACAGTGACTAACTCAACATCCATTCCTTTACTAGACAGAAAGTCTGCGGTGCCACAGCCTGCATGACGACCCGTTTCATCAAAAACCAGTACACTTTTGCCAGTGACAGGATCACCTGAAAGCACATCCCAACTACTCAAACACAACTCTAATCCCGGAATATTGTCCATGTCCGGCAGGCCACCACTGGCAATAATCACCACATCTGGCTTCAGCGCCAATACATCACCGCTTTCAGCGTAAGTATCACAACGCACATCAACACTGAGATGCTCCATTTCACCAGTCAGCCATTCGGCAATTCCGATTAAATCTTTACGCCAGGGAATTTGTGCCGCTAGATTAACCTGCCCTCCTAGCTGTGACTGTGCTTCAAACAAAGTAACATCATAACCTCGCATTGCCAGCACGCGTGCAGCCTCCATTCCAGCCGGACCACCACCAACAATGACTGCTTTTTTAGGCGTTATCACATCGTTTGGAATACGATGCGTGAGGGTGCGTTCAACTCCCGTTGCTGCATTATGAATGCACACCCTGAAATCGGTTGAGCACAGCGTAGCTCCAACACAAGGCCTAACGCGCTCTTCTTCTCCTCGCTGAATTTTATTAACCAGATGTGGATCAGCGATATGCGCTCGCGTCATGCCGATCATATCTATCACTCCCTCACGAATCGCATAGCGGGCGGTAGCAATATCACCGACTCGTGTGGCATGAAAAATGGGAATTTGTACGGCTTGTTTGAAAGCACCGGCCTTTTCCAGAAACGGTGCTGAGGGGTTGGCCATACCCGGTAAGTGATTATCTGCGAGCGAATGCTCTTCATCCATTCGTCCAAAATAGACATTGAGGAAATTCACCAAACCTTCTTCTGCTAATAGCTGGCCAAGACGCGTGGAATCATCAAAGCCAACGCCGCCATCATTTTCTGCAACGGGCATCCGCATACCAACCAGAAAATCTGCACCGACTTCCTCACGAATCATCGTTAAGGTCTCACGAATAAATCGCGAGCGCCCCTCAAAATCACCGCCATAGCCATCAGTTCGTAAGTTGGTATTGGGTGCTAAAAACTGTCCGGGTAAATGCGACCCCGCCATGATTTCCAGACCATTCAAACCACCCGCTTTGCAGCGTCTCGCCGCATCAACATAGCCTTGCTGTACCCGACGAATATCCTGGAGATCCATTTCTTTGCAAAATGCCCGGTGCAGACGCTCCCGGCTGCGAGTCGGCCCAATGGTCGGTACCCACCAATCACCTCGGTCAGATGACCGTCGTCCCAAGTGAGTAATCTGGCACATCAGCGCAGCACCTTGACGATGAATACGCTCTGCAAACTGCTGAAAATAAGGAATAATATCGTCGTTTCCGACATACAACTGACCAAACACCGAGGCACTGTCGTAATCGATATTGGAAGAGCCACCAAACATGGTCAGCGCCAAACCGCCACGGGCTTTTTCTTCATGGTAGGCCTGATAGCGCTCCTTAGGCTTCCCGTCATCCTGATAGGCAATCGCATGGCTGGTACTCATAATGCGATTTTTAAGGGTGAGATTACCAAGTTGCAGAGGCTGGAATAAAGGATCGTTGCGCATTAGGCTGTCCTGATTACTAAGGTGGTGCCTAATTTAATCCTGATAAGAACCTAGCGACAAGATTTTCTTTCATCATTAAGACATCGCTAACTTGACTGCCTCTTCCGCATGAATTTTAGTGGTGTCGTATAAGGGAACTTGGGTATCTTTCTGGTTCATTAACAAAGTAATTTCTGTGCAGCCCATAATGACCGCTTCGGCACCCTGTTCATGAAGCTTATCCACAATATCTAAATACTGCTCTCTGGATGACGCCTTGACTTCACCCAAACAAAGCTCTTTATAGATGGCATCGTGAACGATGGTGCGATCATTATCATTAGGAACAATCACATCGATACCAAACTTTTCAGTCAGCCGGTTTTTATAGAAATCCTGTTCCATGGTAAAGCGAGTGCCTAACAAGCCCACTTTTGTAACCCCATCTGCAAGCAGCCGATTGGCCGTTGCATCAGCGATATGCAGAATAGGAATAGAAATTTCAGCTTCTATTTCTGAAGCGACTTTATGCATGGTATTGGTACAGATTAGCAAAAAATCCGCCCCGCCAGCTTCAACTGACTTAGCAGCATTTGCCAAAATCACCGCTGTTTCAGCCCATTTGCCTTGATGCTGTAGCCTTTCAATTTCTTGGAAATTTACGCTGACCATGCAAATTTTTGCCGAATGCAAACCGCCCAACTCGGCTTTCACCCCTTCATTGATAGATTTGTAATAGAGCGCGGTGGACTCCCAACTCATCCCACCCAGTAAGCCGATAGTTTTCATTATGACTGACCCTGCTTACCTTAAGAAAAACCGACTTTATTCGTCGACAGTCCAACATTCAACGAAAACGAACCTTCATTAATCAACCATTTACGCAAAACATACGTGCGCGTGCCTGTCGCATGCATAGGATCTGCATCAGCAATGCTGCGTGCTTCTTCCATTGAAGCTGCTCGGTAAACAATCATGCCTGTTCCCTGCATCAGCTCCCCTGTTGCATCAGACAATGGCCCCGCAAATGCCAAGGTGCCCGCTATTTCCTGTGAGCGTTGATACTCCAAATGCGCCGGTAGGTTAGCCTGAAGATCTTCTGGTGCTTTAGCTGGTGTTGATTCAACAACAAATAATTCTAGTGCTAAAGAACCTCGTTCTTTAGCCGCTTTTTTATAATCATTCCATGCAGGCATTGCGTTTCCTCATCAGAGCATTAATAATAAAATCGATTTTATTTGACAATATAACAGATCGTCGTCAAAAATAGAAAACTCACCAGGGGTGATATTTTCAACTTTATAACGATAATCGAAGGGGCTAAAAAGAATGGCATTAGTAGGTGAAGCACTAAAAAAAGCTCGTCTGGAAGCGCAGGAAGCGGTCAGACAAGTACGTGCTAATAAAGCAAAATTAGATGATGCTTCGATTGATCTTATCTTACGGGATGCCCGCTCACACTATGCGTGGACAGACAAACCGATATCTGAAGAACTATTAAGAACACTCTACGATATCACCATCGCTGGCCCAACCAGCATGAACACCTGTCCGGCACGTTTTGTTTTCGTCACGTCAGACGAAGGTAAACAACGTTTATCTAAATCCTTAAAGCCAAAGAACATCGAAAAGATGATTGATGCGCCAGTCACGGCCATTATCGCTTGGGATCCTGATTTTTGGAAAGAGCTACCCTTCCTGTTTCCACACGAAGACCGCGTGCCATTTTTTGAGGGTAAACCAGACTACTGCCACGATACTGCTTATCGTAACTCGACCTTGCAAGGCGCGTATTTCATGATTGCGGCACGGGCATTGGGCTTAGATGTCGGCGCAATGTCAGGCTTCTCTAACGACATCGTTGACGAGGAATTTTTCTCGGAGAGCGGTTGGAAGTCAAATTTCCTCTGCAACCTCGGCTATGCTGATGAAACCGCATTATTCCAGAAGTTACCGCGCTTCCCATTCGAAAAAGTATGTAGCTTCCTATAGGGGACACCAGCAGTATGGCTACTAAAATGAAAACAACCACCCTTGAAGAAGAAATTGAAGTGCCGTTTGAAGCGCTTAAACTGACCGTCGTCAGCGATGGCAGTGCTAGCAATGAAGACCTACAAACAGTAGTCGCTGAAGTTGCAAAATTTTGTCCGCTATCTAAACTGTTTGAAAACGCGGGCACCAAGCTGACTGTTGATTGGAGTAAAGCATGACCTAGGCGCTCGGGTTGTCGCCCATAGCTGCGGCTCAAAGCGCATAACATAATAGAGACACAGTCTCATAAGGAGGATTATATGAATCATTGGATCAAAAAAACTATTCTGGGTTTAGGCGTAGCGACTGCGTGCCTGACAGTAAGCCCATCATTTGCCACCGAGACCATCAAAGCAACCGTCATCGATGGCTACCCTGCCCGCGCACTCTGGGTTAAAGAGTTCACCAACTTTTTCATTCCAGCGGTTGATAAGCGACTCGCCGAAAAAGGCAACTACAAAATGGATTGGCAAGAGAGCTATGGTGGCTCGATCGTTAAGCCCAAAGGTGTTTTAGAAGGTGTCAAGCTTGGCTTAGGTGATATCGGTATCGTCACCACCATTTTCCACTCGTCAAAACTCCCAAGCCAAGCACTGGCTGCGGTCACTCCATTTATTGCTCCTGATGCTCGCGTAGTGTCTAAAGCAGTTGATGAGATTGCTAAAGAATTCCCTGCCATGCAGAACGAATTCAAGAAGCAAAAGCAGGTTTATCTAGCCACAGGCGTTGTTTTAGACACTTACCAGATGTTTGGTAAAAAAGAGATCACATCGCTGAAGGATCTTGAAGGCAGCAAAGTGGCTGGTGCCGGTATGAACTTGCGTTACCTTGAAGGCATTAAGGATGCCGCCGGTGTGCGCGGTGGTCTAACTAACTTCTACAATATGCTACAGACCGGCTTGGTTGAGTACGCGATGTTATGGCCTGAAGCGGCTAAAACCTTCAAAATCGCTGAAGTTGCTCCCTACATGCTTAAAGTTGATTTAGGTGCAGTTAACTCAAAAACCATTACCGTTAACGAATCTTACTGGAAGAAGCTACCTGATGAAGTAAAAACAGCACTACAAGAAGTAGCTGTTGAGTACCGTGATCATGTTGCTGGTATCGCAATGGATCGTGCTGAGGCGAGTCGTGAGGCGTATGTTGCGGCTGGTGGAAAAATCGTTGAGGTAAGCGATGAAGAGCGTGCTGCCTGGGCTGCTGCTATGCCAAATATTGCGGCTGAGTGGGCTGCAAACTTAGACAAGAAAGGCGAGGCAGGAACAGAAATGCTTAATGCTTATATTGGTAAGCTAAAAGAAGCAGGTCACACCGGCCTACGTGACTGGTCAATTAAGTGATTGCATGAAAGTGATTGCTTCATAATGACTTGATCATTGCTCAGTGATTATTGCTCAGTGATTACTCAAACTCGATCACTGAGCTATGCGATAGAAATCTGAAAAAGAGGACGGGAACCCGATGTTAGCAAATGCTTTTTCAGCAGTTTCTACCGTGGTCAATAAGATCTCAAGTCTGGCAAATGCCGCCGGAACGTTGGTATTGCTAGGCTTGGTGATTGTGATTAATGTCGATATTTTTGCGAGGGGTATTTTCAACTTACCTTTTCGCGGTGCCATCGAAGTGGTGCAGTTTTCAATGGTGCTTATTGTCTTCTTGCAGCTCCCCGATGTCGTCAAAGTAGGTCGTTTAACGCGCTCTGACGGCTTATTAATTCTCATTAAAGATCGCTTCCCAAGATTCAAGCGGGCGCTTGATTTTGCAATCAACCTACTCTCAGCAGCGGTGATGGCGCTCGTGACACTCGCTATCTTCCCTGAGTTTTTAGACATGTGGGAAACGCAGGATTTCTTTGGAATCCCTGGGGTATTTACCGCGCCTTGGTGGCCCATCAAGCTGACTATTTTATGTAGCGCAGCACTTTGTACTATTATCTTTTTAACGCTAACAAGGAAACAGCCTGATGACACCCATTGAAATCGGTGCAATCTCAGTTGTTGCCATTATCTTCCTGATCTACGTCGGTGTTTATATTCCGATAGCGTTAATCTCAGTTTCTTTCGTCTCGATTTGGTTAATGCGAGACAACTTTGACCTAGCCCTCAATCTACTAAAAATAGCCATTGGCGACAGTGTGATGGAGTACACCTTTGCCACCATCCCCTTGTTTACCTTTATGGGGCTCATGGTATCTAAAGCCGGGCTAGGTACCGATATTTATGAAGTCATGAACAGTGGCTTCCGTCGGGTAAAAGGCGGAATCGGTATGGCGACGGTGGGCGCAAATGCTGTGTTTGCCGCCGTCACAGGCTCTTCAATCGCCTCTGCCTCAGTGTTCTCTAAAATCTCCGTGCCGCAGATGATGCAGTACGACTACAACCCACGTTTTGCGGTGGGTGTCGTGGCAGGCTCTTCGGTATTAGGCATGATCATCCCGCCGTCGGCTATGTTGATCATCTACTCATTTGTCGCCGAGCAATCGGTAGGTGATATGTTCCTTGCCGGTATCGTTCCCGGCATCATGCTAGCCATTGCTTACGTTGCTGCCATTTGGGGAATGGGTCGTTTATTTCCAAACTTTGTGGGTGGTCGCCCTAGCTCTGATTACGAGCGCATGCCTTTCAAAGAAATCGCTTCAAAAACATTCCCGACGATTGCGTTGATAACCATTGTTCTTGGTGGTATTTACACGGGTTGGATGACACCAGTCGAAGCGGGTGCTGCGGGTGCCCTAGCGGGTTTAATCATCGCCTTGATGCGTAGAACCATGACCTGGAAAGTATTTTGGGACGTGCTAATTGAAACAGGCCATATTACAGCGACGATCCTGTTTTTGATTACAGCAGCATCAATTTATAGCCGTATGCTTGGGCTTGCGGGCTTGCCTAACCAGCTGGCTGATTTTATGGCCGACTACCAAGCCAGTCTGTTTGTGATCATGTTTATTTACGTGCTGCTAATGCTGTTTCTGGGGACGCTGTTAGACACCGCCTCTATTATCCTGATTGTTGTGCCGTTGTTCTTGCCGCTTATCGAGCCAATGGGCTTATCTTTAGTTTGGTTCGGTATTGTCACAGTGGTTGGTGCTGAGATAGGACTGCTGACGCCGCCACTGGGGATATCCTGCTTTGTTATCAAAGCCTCGCTTAATGATCCGCGCATTGCGCTTAAGGATGTATTCCTTGGAGCGTTACCATTTGCGGTGGTGATGTTATTTGTGTTGATCCTGCTGATCATGTATCCGCAGTTGAGCTTGTTTATTTTGGGATAGTCATACAAGGCGGCTGTGGTTTCCAAAATCACCTCAACACCTTAGTGAGTGCTTCAATATCTCGCTGCTGCTGCGCCAACTTCTTATTTGAGTCCGATAGGTTCTGATTCAGCCTTTTGATTTTCAGATCCATTTCCTTTTCAAGCAAAAACGCCTTCAATGTAAAAGCAGCGCCCAATGACAGTAGCAAGGCGGCAGCGTAAAAACTTAATATTTGAGAAAATGAAAACGCAAAGTTGAGGCTTTTGAACACGCCCAACAACATGGCAAAGGGCCAGGTAACAAACGAAATGCATCCTATGAAGGTAATGGTATTAACCTGCTTCAAACTCACCGCTCTTATAAGAATCTTGTTTTGATTGCTAAAAATAATCGGAATGACGAACTTGTGTAGGTAATAACCATTGATAGTGAGAGCTATCACGATCAGCAGTTTTGCCCATATTTTTTGATTCGATAAGAGCTCAGGTTGAAAAAAACTATAGAACAATAAGAACGACAAGCCTGAAAGCCAGAGCATTACTAGTCCTAGACTGACTATTTGGGAAACAAATTTTATTATCTGGATATTCTCTTGAGTGATAGGAGATCTGTACATTTTTCTAAGAATATACAGATCTAATATCCACGCACCACCCACCCCAAATGCTAAGCCAGAAAGGTGTCCGAACATGATTAACGCTTTAAGATTGCTGACAATAAAAGGATCCATTTTAATTCAACCTCAACTTAATGAATGAAACAACCACATCGAACCTGTCAAGGATCGCCATTGAAGGAAATAAGTAACAGAAAAATGAGTAGATAATACTTCATTAAGGTCATGCTAAAATAACGCCCTGAAAGGCGTCAATTGCAAGTGTGACGAAATCTATTCGTCAACAGTTTAACGGGTAATTTGTTAAGCAGTTTGCAAAGTCGATTGCTTATTTAGCCGTCCGTCGGGCCGATGGCCGTGCTCATTACTGCCGTAACTAAAAGGATTAAAAAACCAATGCCCATCTCTATAGTAAGCGAGCGCTTCAGGGCGGTAACTGCTGACCGGTTGGTGAGGCGTGGCACTAATTGAAACTTATGATACGCCGCCAAGCAGAGTATTGCTGCAACCGTTCCCAGCTTTAATAACAGCAGGTTGCCATGGCCAGTAAATACAAGGTTACTAAAACTACCTACCAGATGATAAGCAACACCAGCCCCCACGACCACTAACAAGCCAACCAAGTACATTGCCTGCTGACCAAATTTGACCATTAAAGATTGAAGGTTTGGAATATCCAGATCACCACAGGCACAGCGCAATGGGTATAAAGATCCCATCCACCACATTGCTGCAAGGACATGAAGCATCAACGCAATGCGAACCCATAGAGGCGCTTCAGCGGTGTGCCCAATGAAGGTGAACGACGTGGCGATCATAAATACACCAATGAAGGACAGTACGGTAAACAGAAGATTTGAGCGTGGTATTATCCAAGCCAAGGCAAGCATCAGTAAAACAAAACACCAGCCAAATAACTGCCATCGGAAACTCTTGCCTGCGCCACTATCCCACAATATAGGCATATAATCGGGATTCCACATTCCTGAGATTCCTTCCTCGGCGAACGAACCGACCTGTAGGAAAAAACCTATTGTTACGGCAACTAGCCCAAGCAAACAGCCTGTTGGTAAGTAGTTTGCAAACGGGACTTGTCGGGGGTTATAACGGGATAAGGTAAACATAGCTGCTAAGCCACCAACGGTCATGGCTAAGGCAATATAAATCAATAATTTGTTTAGCAGTATACCGATGCTCCAGATAGAAACGCTGACAGTACTCATTTTCAGGCCTTCCGATACTAAATTTATATGCTACATTAGCCTCTTCCGGAGACACCTCAGAGTCAAGCCTGAATGTTAATTAATTCCCAAAAAATCACTAAAAGCTTGAGCTAAACTCAGGCACAAAGCTTTAAACTAGGTTTTGCTAGCTCCATAGAACATTAAGTCACAAAAGAGATAACTAATGAAAATACTAAATATTATAATCGCCGCCGGATTGTTAATGGCCAGCGCTACAGCCTCATCCCACACTGGCATAAAATCGACCTCTCCTGAAAATAAGGCCGTGCTGCAAGAAGCACCAGAAACGTTAACGCTGAGCTTTAGAGCACCAGTGCGCTTAATGAAGGTGACTCTTCTGGATAATAATGAAGAGGTAGTCAAAACTGACTTTAAGCCAACTGCAAAAGCAGCCAAGACTTTTTCGGTAGACCTACCTGAGTTGAGCGGTGGGAAGTATCAAGCGAGCTGGATGATCATGGGAAAAGATGGCCACAAAATAAAAGGTCGTTTTGTGTTTACCGTGGATAATCTTAGCAAGAGTAGTATTGATCTAGCCCATTTATCCTGAGATGGGTTTTTCAACGATGCCGAAAACTTGAAAAACGAGGGCTGGTCATCAAATACTCGCCATTCGCCCTTTTACCAACGTCAAAAACTGAACAAATAAGCTAATTTGATTGGATACATAAAGTAAATACCATTTTAGGCTCTCTAGTCATGATATCTCTCAAAGATCAGCTGCAGCAAAACGGAATTATCAAAGTTGAAAATGTCTTCTCAAAAGAAGAAATTGCTGACGTACGACAAAGTTTACAGAATTATTTTGAGAACCAATGGATAGAATGTGACTGCGGCAAGGTTCAAACTAACGCCTCCGTTAATTGTGATTTCTTAAAAGACGTGTTCACTCACCCTAACATGGTATCGGCCATGAAATTGGTTACCGATGGCACGCCACTTTTTACCGGCAACGCCGATATTCATCAGAACAGATCCAGCAACTGGCATAAAGACAGTGTTTTCTTTGACGGCGACCCCTTCAATAAATACCATAAACCTGTGTATAAAGTTGGCATTTACCTGCAAGACCAGCAGAATAAAAACATAGGTATACAATATCGAGAAGGGTCGCACTACGTGAACAATTGCATTGATGGTCAAAACAAAGCAATACCCACTCGTGTGGGAGATGTGGTTATCTTTGATTTACGAATAACACATAGTGGAATGTTGGGTACGTTGCCTGAGAGAATAGTTTGGCGCATCAGTCGGCTACTATCGACTGAAAAAAAGGAAAGCTCTTTTGGCCGACGGGCAAAGGCTCTTATTTGGAAGATTTATCGAACTGAGCGTAGGGAGTCAATTTTTTTCGTTTTCGGCTCGGATAATGAAACTACAGAAGAGTTTGCGCGGAATATAGTAAAAGCACAGTCCTCAGATCCTGGACACAGTGCTGAAATAAGCGCTCAATTATTACAAGAACTTCAAACCAGCGGCGTTAAGGTGTGTCATTCGGTTAATCCATCCTAGAGATAGCATTTGAACCAAAGTAAAAGGCCTAATAGATAGGCCTTTTCTGAAATTCGATAAATAGTAAGCCTGTGACAGAAGCTTGTCAGGCTAACCAGATTGCAAGTGACTTTAGGGGCAATCTATATACCTGCCCGACGCATCCTCATCAAAACAGCCATCGAGAATTCTGTCTTGAACTGCGGTTTGGTTAAAGTAGGCATCGATATCAACCGACCCTTGTGCCGTCATTTCTCCAGTCCACACTTCACCGTCTTTAATGGCAAATATCGTATGCTCGGTCAGCTGATCAGATTCAGCGCGTAGGTATGTCGGATTAAACTTAATTGTTAACGCGTCAATCTCACTGCCCGGAATCTTGCCAATAGACCAGATGCCTGCATTAGTCACTACAGCTCCAGTTGTTGTATTACTAGCCGTCAATGTTCCAGCCGTTTGACCACTCTGGCTACAGGGTAGTATCGCATCTGTAAGTTGCTCACTATCAATAGTATCGATCAAATTAGTATCACCACAACCGCCTGTAAGTACCTCACTCAGCGTTTGTGGAACGACCCCATTGAAAGAAATTTTATTGTAGACTGAGTATAAATCTTCCAGAAATTCAGTCTTAATGACATAACGCGAGGACCCTTGTGGCAAGTCGTTATCGAGTTCATTGCCACCAACAACAAGCAATTGCCCACTGATGTCTTGAACGCTTTCAATGGTTAACTTACGTACTCCGTTCACTATGCCTACTGTATTCAATTCAACAAGCTCAAAACCAGAATTTGATAGATTTCGAGCTTCCCATGTACTCGCAGAGAATGAATAGTACAAATCCTCTTGAGGAGGGAAGGTAAGCATGTTATTGACGATCTCACCTCCTGCCGCTGAAACAGATGATTCATTGATGACCACTTTATCAAAGTCGAAACCCTCGAATAGATCGTAGTCAACCCTGTAGAGTGTTAGCGGCACTGGAATGCGCATTCCCTCTATCACCGTCACCGTGCGTGTAACCTCAGCTGCGGCATTTCCTGCAGAGTCAACTGCATTGTAGGCAATGGTGTAAGTACCCGCTGTGGATGCATCAACGGAGCCTGTTTGATTGACCAGCACTGAACCCTCTTCAGCATCGTTGGCCATTGCACCCGTGTCCTGATAATTATCATTAACGACAATTGAAACGGTGCTGCTACCGTTTAAGGTAATAACAGGAGCCGTTTCATCTGGGATAAAAGTCGATGTGTTAGTCGAATCTCCATCACCGCCGCAGGCAGCAAGTAGAGAGCTGACTGCAATTGTTAACGCTATGTTTTTAATGTTGTTATTTTTCATTTTTTGAACTCATTTATTTTTATAATTACCAGCAAAACCCTAGTTTATGCAGTATGTTAGCATGCTTTAAGTATCTTTAGACTTAACCCGATACCCACGGAAACAACTTCGCATTCCAGAAACTAATGATCGAACCTTCAAATCGATTTTATTTGGCCAACATCTCCTGCACTTTTGATTTCGAATCCGTCAGTTGTTTTAGCTTTGCCTCCATTTTTAAACGAAGTCGATAGTGCTGCATACGTTTCTCAACCAACAGATAGCCATAAGCCAGCGGCACAAACAAAACCAGCAAAACTCCCAGTGCTTTTAATAAGCTGAGCTGTTGTTCCAGACCTTCTACCGACGTAAACACAGCTACAATAATCAGCAGCAAGAATCCAAGCAGCGCCCCAATTACCAGCTTTTTACCGCGTGCGAAGATATCTATTTCCGAGCTAACAAACACGGAGTCACCCTCAACGCTGAGGCTGTGTTTGAGCATCTTCATTTGCCGAAGTTTTAGCTCTCGGATCACACCAATAAGGATGTATTGCATGCTCTCTTCGTCAACTCCTTGTTCGCGAAGTCGCGCTATGTCAATGGTACACTCAGATCGCATTTAAAAAGTGTCCAGTCTTTTTCAATGGGTTTACCTGATAGTCGAGAGTGATTTGACTTATAAAAAATCGATATTTATTTTGATTTACACCATAACATCGATTATTTATGATAGACATCATCTAACAACCTGCATACGAGATCATTATGAGACTAGTGTCATTTTCACGCGGCGGCAACAATCGAATTGGTTGCGTCGTAGACGGCCAGATTATTGACTTATCAATCGCTGCACCCTCGCTACCCACTGACCTGCTCAGCCTGATCGAAATGGGTCCGGAAGGCATGCAGCAAGCGGAAGCTGCGGCAACGTCTGCAGGCAGTGATGCTCAAGTCTCGGCGGATGATATCACCTATCTTCCCCTGATTCCTCGCCCACCTAAAGTTATTTGCATCGGCCGTAACTACGCGGCTCATGCAATTGAAGGTGGCGCACAGCCACCTACTTACCCTGAAATATTCTACCGTGGTTCAACTTCACTGCTGGCACACGATGCGCCGATCGTTCGCGCTAAGTGCTCGGACAAGTTGGACTACGAAGCAGAGTTGGTTGCCATCGTCGGTAAAACGGCACGCCACGTATCCAAAGAAGATGGTCTGGATTACGTTGCCGGTTACTCACTTTTTAACGATGCGACGTTCCGTGACTATCAAAAGAAAAGCTCACAGTGGACTATTGGGAAGAACTTCGACAACACTGGCGGCTTCGGCCCTGAGTTTGTTTCTGCCGATGAATTGCCAGCCGGTGCTGATGGTCTAAGAATTCAATCTCGCCTTAATGGTGAGCTAATGCAGGATGCCAATACCAGCGACTTCATCTTCCCTGTCGATGACCTGATCTCCAAGCTAAGTGAATGCATGACGCTAGAGCCCGGTGATGTCATTGTAACCGGCACCCCAGCAGGTGTGGGTTACGCGCGTACACCACCAGTCTTCATGAAAGCAGGCGATGTGATTGAAATCGAAATCGAAGGCATCGGTGTACTAAGCAACCCAGTTATAGATGAAGTCTAAGGCACATTAAGGGACTTATATAAGGAGTCGAAGCATGCGTGATGTAACAAAAGATAATCTCACGGAAGTTTTTAACAGCTACATGGGGCCAGAGGTGAATCCTCGCCTGCGTGAGGTGATGAATTCACTGGTAACACACCTGCATGACTTCGCTAAAGACGTAAATTTGACGCATGCCGAGTGGGAACAAGGTATCTCATTCCTTGAGCGCGCCGGTGAAATTTCCAATAAAGAGCGCCATGAGTTTGTCTTGCTTTCCGACGTGTTAGGACTGTCTTCTCTGGTCGACATGATCAACTCTCGCCCGGAAGGTACCTCCTCAAGCGTGCTTGGCCCGTTCCACATCTCAGGCTCACCACCACTAGCCATTGGTGGCGATATGAAATGTGACTTTGGTGGCAAGGTGCTGGTGTCACAAGGCATCATAAAGAACGTAGATGGCGACCCCATCCACGGTGCGAGCTTAGACATCTGGCAAACAGCACCTAACGGCCTGTATTCCAGCCAAGATCCTGAGCAAGAAACCTACTCCTTCCACGGCATACAAACCACCGGTGCAGATGGCCGTTACGCATTCACTACCGTGCGCCCAGTTGAATACACCGTACCGACCGATGGCCCAGTCGGCGACATTCTCAACGCCTGTGGCCGTCACCCTTGGCGTCCTTCGCACCTTCACTTCATCGTGAAAGCAGAGGGTTATCGCTCCTTGGTTACTGAAGTCTTCCCTCATGATGACCCATATCTCGATCAAGACACAGTATTTGGTGTGCGCGAAGATCTGGTGATGAAATATCAGGATATGCCAGCGGGCAGCTTCCCTGATGGCTTTGTGCTATCTGGCAGCGTAGATGAAGACTACCTGAAAGTAGATTTTGATCTGACCTTAGTGAAGGAATAAATCAAGATTCACTGTCGATTCCAGCGTAGGTAACAGAGAGGAGCACACATGCCAGCACACGCAGATGTCGCAATTATAGGCGCAGGGCCAGTCGGCACCTTACTCGCTATTCTGCTTGGCAAACAAGGCAAAAACGTTACTCTAATCGAACGCTGGCCAACTATTTATGACCGCCCTCGTGCCGTTACCATGGATCACGAAGTTGCGCGGGTACTCGCCACGCTGGGCATTGATTGCGATAACGACCCCGCCTTCGAATATCACCAAGAACTCTACTACTGGAAAAACGCTGACTTGGAACCACTTGAGCTGGTTGATTGGGAAAGCGTTGCTGCCTCTGGCTGGTTCGTCACCTACTGGTTCAATCAACCTGAGCTCGAAGCTCGCTTATTAGATATCGCGGCAACCATTCCTTCGATCACGCTGCATCGTGGCTGGCAAGCGACCGCCCTTAAGCAAACTGCCGATGAAGTCACCGTAAGTATTCAAGAAACCGCCGAAATTGTTGGGCCAGATGGTAAGAAGCAAAGTTTAACAGCCAAATACGTGGTGGGTTGTGATGGTGCCAATAGTTTTGTACGCAACGAGCTAGGCATTAAGAATGTCGATAAAGGTTACTTCTTCGACTGGTTAATTCTCGACATGGTGCCGCAAGGTGATTACAAAGTGACGCCTAATCAATGGCAGCTATGTGACCCAAAACGTCCTACAACATTAGTACCAGGAGGGCCCGGACGCCGACGCTGGGAGTTTATGGTACTGCCAGAAGAATCGTCAGAGGAAATGGCCAAGCCTGAAAGTGCATGGCGTCTGCTGGAGCCTTGGGGACTCACACCTGACAATGCAGAACTTGAACGCAGTGCCGTCTACCGCTTTCAGGCGCGCTGGGCTGAGCAGTGGCGGGTCAGTCGCTGCATGATTGCTGGCGACGCTGCTCATCTTATGCCTCCATTTGCTGGTGCCGGTATGTGTTCCGGTTTGCGCGATGCAGTGAGTTTAGGCTGGCGTTTAAATGCCATTCTCGAAGATAAGATGCATGACGCCGTGATTGACAGCTATGTCAGCGAACGCATTCACCATGCCAAATATTTTGTAGATTTCAGTCAGCAACTCGGCGATATTATTTGCATATCCGACCCAGAAAAAGCCGCTGAGCGCGACCGTTCGATGAAACAGGCGCTGGCAGCACGCGATTACCAACCCATTAAAGTTGATCTTGTGCCGTTAGGATCAGGCGCTTGGTGTGAAGATACTCCCGCTGCGGGTGAGCTTTCTACGCAAGGTGTTGTTGAAGTCGATGGCAAACGTGACCGCTTCGACCAAGCTGTTGGACAGGGTTGGATGGTGATTGGCTTTAATACAGATCCTTCTGTTGCACTTAATGTTAAACAGCTTAAAGTATTGCGCTCTTTGGATGGCAGAACTGTTAATATCGGCGATCTTGGCTCGGACTGCGACCCTATGTGCGATGCTATCGATGTCAATGAAACCTATGCGCAATGGTTAGCTTCAATAGGCGCTAGATACTTTATTTTGCGGCCCGACTTTTACGTCGCGGCGACTGCCAAGTCTGAAGACGATCTCAGGCAACGATTTGATCAAGTGATTGAAAAGCTGCATATAAAAACTCACCGACAGACATAACTTCCTAACACAACTTGGTATACTCCCAATATTACCGTGTATTGAGTGAAGTTGAGAAACGTGA
>ENA-ORXR01002044-ORXR01002044.1-marine-metagenome-genome-assembly--contig:-NODE-2044-length-19956-cov-11.120429_pt1 | contig 19956 bp, 20 predicted proteins | sample MGYA00237866_ERZ511479 | MGnify/ENA metagenome assembly ERZ511479 | reverse complement strand
TGGATGTTCTCCAACAAAGTAATCGGACAAATTTCGCCAAATGAACTTATCATAATTAGTTTGACTTACTACTTAGCTACGTAAGGATTTCAAAGGGTTCTTAGACGGGAAAAAGACGAGTATAATGGCACATGTTATTTAATTTGTTTCACAAAGCAAAAACTGCCCATACAATTCTCTCAATCATGCAATTCCACAATCTCACACCTTCACACTCATCAAATCTGCGAATCGTTTTACCCGTGCGTCTATTTCGCCTTTACCCAAATTTTTAATTTTCTCAATACCAAACTTCTCCACCGTACACGATGCTAATACCGAACCATAAACCACTGCACGCTTCATATTTTCAAATGACAAATTACCCGAACCGGCAAGATAACCGATAAAACCACCTGCAAAAGTATCACCTGCGCCTGTTGGGTCAAAAACCTCTTCGAGCGGTAGGGCAGGAGCGAAAAAGATATTTTCTTCGTGGAAAAGCAATGCACCGTGTTCACCTTTTTTGATAACCAAATATTTTGGACCCATCGCACGTATGACGCGAGCTGCTTTTACCAATGAATATTCGCCGGAAAGTTGACGAGCTTCCTCATCGTTAATCGTCAGTACATCAATCTCTCCAATAACTTTTTTCAAACTATCCATCGCTACATCCATCCAAAAATTCATCGTGTCCAATACGATAAGTTTCGGGCGTTTATTCATTTGTTGGATGACGCGCATTTGTACTTCGGGAGTCAGATTACCAAGCATCACATACTCCGCATCTTTATAGCTATCCGGCAATACCGGATCAAAATCAGCCAATACATTGAGTTCGGTGACAAGCGTATCACGCGAATTCATATTATCGTGATAGCGACCCGCCCAATAAAAGGATTTTTGCCCTTCTTTTATCTGCAAGCCTTCCAAGCTCACACCTTGTGCTTTCAAAGCATCCAATTCAGCGTTCGGGAAATCATCACCAACGACAGAACATAATTTGATGTCATTGACAAAATAAGAAGCTGCCCAGCTAATATATGTGGCTGCACCACCTACAATGCGGTCTGCCTTGCCATAAGGTGTTTCGATGGAGTCAAAAGCTACTGTGCCAACTGTTAACAGGCTCATTTCAATGTTTTTTATAATAGTCGATAGTTGATAGTTGGTAGTCGATTGTTTTTTAATATGAAAATATTTAAATGTGTTAATGTCACAAAATTAATTCATTAAGGCATTTTATCATTGTTTTATTGACGCATTAAAAAACTATGGACTACTGGCTGTGGACTATGGACTAATTTTTTTTTAAAAATTTTCGCCACAAAGATTGCACATTTATTTTTCTTACCCTACATTTGCATCACTTTTTGAAAAAAGATTTGCACAGGCAGAACTTTTTATTCTTCAAAAACGTATTAATGTAGTCTCTTCAATGAGATGAAAAATTGCCTCCATAGCTCAGCTGGTTAGAGCGCCGGACTGTTAATCCGTAGGTCCAAGGTTCAAGTCCTTGTGGGGGCGCAAAATAAAAGGCTATCCAAATTGGGTAGCCTTTTTTTATTTCGGAATTAACCATTAATTGGGCAAAATGTTATATGACCTCGCACTTTGAAGAAAATTATTGAAGCTGGTTTGAACAAGAAATTGACGATACAGATTGCTCGATAATAATTTTCGTAATCACACTACAAACTCATCTTTTCAAAACAATCCCTCAAATCTTTCAACTGCTGATTACTCAAACGCTCAATAGGATAATTGGGCATGTAGGAACGCTTACCAACTGTTGTCATTCCATAACTGACTACTAAGTGGAGTAGTGTGTGTATTTCGTAAAATTGCGCTTCATAAAACGAAAGGTCATCTTTTCATCATCTAATATAAACCCAACCTACCGCTAAAGGTCTCTATTCATTATAAATCACTCAAAAGACATCATCAATTTTGTATTGCAGACAACGGCATAGGTATCAGAAAGGAGTTTTTTGATAAGATTTTCTCATTTTTCAAAAACTCAATCCCAACGAAAAATATCAGGGGTCGGGCATAGGATTAGCGGTTTGTAAAAAGGTAGTGGAAATGCACAAAGGACAGATTTGGGTAGAGTCAGAAGTGGGAGAAGGCACTCGTTTTTATTTCACTATCATTAAAGATATTATGTCTGGATAAAAAAATCCCTGCAAGTTTTAAAACTTACAGGGATGTATAATTTTCGCAAAGATTGGTATTATTTAAGCATACCTTTCTTTATTTTTTTGTTGGCAACCATGGCAGTCCATTTTTCAAATTGCTCTGGTGTCAATATTTTTTTCACCGCAGTTTTTTGTTTTCTGGTGACAGACTTAATCTTTCTTTTCTTTGCTCCTTTCGCTTTCAACTCTTTCATCTTAGCACGGTAAGTGGAATTCACCTCTTTCAATTTAGTCGCTTGCTCATCAGATAAACCAAGTTCTTTCTGCAATTTATTGGCTTTGCTTGTAGCACGAGGTTTGCGTGGGCGTTTTGTCGCAGGACCTTCCATACTTGTTTTGCCTTTCGGACGAACCATATCTTTTGAATTCTCCAACTTCGGACGCACTACTTTTGAGCGACTCGGACGTTGAACACTTCTTTCTTTTTTCAGGACCTCCCATTTAGTAATTTGGTCATCATTCAACAAACCCTTGATAGCTGTTTCCTGCTCCGCACCCATCTTTTCCATGTTTGCTCTCACCGCTTCTCTATCGCCATTAGAAGTGGTACGTAAAGCACGCATTTTATCTCTAAATTCTTTTTGGATAACCGTAATCTTTTCTACTTGAGTTTCACTCAAATTGAGTTGTTCAGCCATCATCTCCATCATTCTATTGCCTCTTTCAACACCTTTTTTGGGAGCTTGTGCAAAAACGGTAACACTCATCAGCAATACTGCTGCAAAAGCTGTTAACATCAATTTAATGTTTTTCATGTCTTTTAATTTATTATGAATTTTTATTTAAAAATAACTATTGTCATTGTTGACACCCTGTTAGATACAAAACTATGCCAAAGGTTTATTTTTGAATTCTAAATATTTTGTTAAAACGTATTTAATGACTCAAATGTTGAGAGTTTTTAAATCGAAAAAAGAACACTATTAGCTAATTATCAGATTATTATAAAATGAAATTTATTAAATTATTTTTATAATAAATTAAATTTATTATGATTTTTTTATAAAATAAAATATGACTTAAATATATATTTACTACTCGCTACTCATGCCACTCGCCCCCTCCTTCAAATCTCGATTCACTGCGATTGCTGCGTTCAATTCAAAACCAATTAATAGAATCAGTGCATTCAGATTAAGCCAAACCATAACGACAATCAGCGTACCGAGCGAACCATAAATCTGATTGTATCTGCCAAATTCATTGACAAAAAAAGAAAAACCGACAGAGGTGAGGATGCACAAAAGCGTTGCCACCGTAGCACCCGGCGAGATAAAAGGAAATTTGCGTTTGGTAGAAGGACCGAGCCTGTAAATCGTACTAATAGCCGTATAAAAAAGCAATAAAATCACCAACCAACGCAATGCCGTCACCGCGATATAGGCAAATCGCCCGACATTCATCCAATCAAAGCTATAAGCGATGATTTTGCCTCCGAAAATAACCAGCACAAAAGAAGCAATTAACAACACAAATAGCACCAACATAATCTGAAAAGCAACCAAGCGACTCCGAAAAACACTACGCGGTACGAAGGTAGAAGGATGCCTCTTTTGGAAAGTGTGCAACATACTATAAACGCCCGATGACGAAAACCAAATCGCCAATACAAAACCCAAGGACAACAAACCGCCACGCGGGATATTGACAAGGTCAGAAACCGTATCTTGAAAAACGCTATACGCATTTTTTGGGAGTAGGTGCTTCATGAAATTCATCAGGGTATCGTCCAGATTTGGAATAGGAATGTAAGGCAGCAACGAGAATAAAAATATCAAGGAAGGAAACAATGCCAACATAAAACTAAAGGCTATCGAACGCGATCGAACAGGTAGTTTATTTGCACGTATCTCATTGTAAATGAATCGAGTAACGTCATAAATTGGTATGCCGTCGAAGCCAGGGAGCGTTGTGGTTTTCGTCCAGTTCGTCAGCCATTGGAAGAGCGACTGTCCGGTGACGTAGTCAATAATATGTTCAAACCATTTTTTTCTGGACATGAAGGATTGTAGAGAATAAAAGCCTAAAAGTAAAAAGAAAAAATAAATTGAACCACTAAGTTCACCAAGAACACTAAAATCGAATGAACATAGAGAACACAAATAATTTGTAAATAATTGACAATGAACTACCTGTGTGTATTTAGCTTTGTTTTACGTGAATTATGTTTTGTGAACTTCGTGGTTCAATTTGACTTCTATCTTTACTGATTTCTTTTTCTGGCTTTTCGAGCTTTTCTGGCTCTTTTTTTGGCGGCTTTAAGTTCTTTTTTTGTCAATTTTCTTCCGCCCTCTTCCGGTTTTTTGGAGAGTGTGTATCCTATTCGTTTCGTTGTAGTGGTGATAGTTGTTTCCTCTTCGGTGGTGCGATTATCTATCTCTTTATTATCATCAAAACCCTCTGCAATTCGCCTCAAAGCCTTAGCATATCCTAAGTCGGCAGAAGTGTCAAGATGTTGATGTGCGCGGGCATCATCACCCGTTTTGGAGTAAGCGGCGGCAAGTAGATAATGCCCTTTTCCATCCTCCGGTTTTTCATCTAAGTACTTGGTAAGCAATGAGATAGTTTCATCATATTGTTCCAAATGATAGGCCGAACTACCCGCAAAGTGCATCAATTCATGGTCTTCGCCATTCAATTCATAAGCCCTCGTAAAGTGGCTGTACGATTCTTCAAAATTATTTTTATTAAAATGCAAAAGACCAAGTCGCGAGTGGGCTTCGTGGTGCGTATCATCCATCCCAACTGCCTTGCTATGCTCTTCAAGTGCGGCGTTTTTATTTTTGAGTTTTTCAAAACAAATACCGCGCATATAAAAGACCTTCGCGTTCACATCCGAAGCTCGTACTTTATAAGTCTCGTCCAATGCTTCTTGATATTTTTTTTGTTTATACAGATTAACGGCAGCATATAAAATCACATCATTATCGCTATCCGATACCTTATTATCATCGTCGGTTTTCTCCTCTCTTGTCTCGGCAGTATCTCCCGTAGTTTCAGCTTCCAGCAAGTTAATATGATACAATGGCTTCTTGTAACTGGGATTGATTTCTATCGCTTTTTTAAAGGAAGTCAAGGCTTTTTCGTTCTGTTTATCAGCAAGATACAAACGCCCTACATTATACCATACCTTTTCGTCAACATCTTTTTCTGCCATTATTTTTTCGTAATTTACTAATGCCTGTTTGACATCACCGCGTTCATCATAACAGACTGCCAGCAAGTGGTAAGCATCCATAAATTCAGGCGAATGTTGCACGGCTTCTTGCAAATATGGAATCGCAAAATCGTAATTTTTGGCGAGGTATTGATTGCGGGCTTTTTCATAAGCCGCCCATGCTTCATGTGATTGTGCGAAAGCAGATAGCGACCAACACAATGTTAAAAAAATCGTGACAATATATTTCATAAATATTTTTTTGAAGTACCAAGTCAGAATTATCTTTAAATAATTTTGGCTTCTTTTTCCCGCTAATTTCGTTAAAAATACTCACCCTAAGGCTATGTTTGTGTTTTTTGCCTCATTAGCGAGAAAAATAATTCCAAAATTTTATTTAAACCTAATTCTGACTTGGCACTTATTGAAAATAAATCATTTTATAAAATAAAGAAAATCAAAATTAATGTATTTTTATTAGATATAAAAAGAAAGAATAAGGTTGTCAATAAGGCGAAATTTATTGATTTATTAACACCCGAATGTACATCTGAATGTAAAAAAGAGTAATTTTGTATCGAATCAAATATACTTCTATCATGCGTACAATTACCACGCCCAAAGTCGATTTAAAGACCCATTTTACCCATTTTCGCGAAAACATTGTCGGTCAACAAACCGAATTTGATACGCCTTACGGCAGAAAAAAAATCCTTTATGCAGATTGGATAGCGAGTGGGCGATTGTATGCTCCGATTGAGGAAAAGATGCAACATGACATCGGACCTTATGTCGGCAACACACATACCGAGACGACCGTCACGGGAACTTCGATGATGTCCCGTCCTGAAATAAGTTGACAACAAAAGTGTACTTAAAATGTCAACAAAAAATTTAATATTGCAATTCAATCAAAAAAATTCCTTTTTTCAGTGAAGTCTTAGACTTTATTTAGGAATATTTTGTATGCATGGAACTTTTGTATTTTTTCGATAATTGAGCCTCATTTTGAGCCGCATACCCTATCCCGATAGCTATCGGATTAGCGAAAAATAGGGGAAGAGTATCGGAAAAAGACAATTTAGCTGCACACAAAATTTTTCTGAATAAAGTCTAATAATTAACAAAATATTACTTTTTATAAATTATATATTTAAAATATAAATTATTTATTTAAATAATTGTAAACCAGTATTATAATTATTTTATATAAACTTATTAAAAAATAAAAATAATTTTAATTTTTGTTATAAAAAATTGATTATCAGTTATTAATGACGGTTTTTAGAGTACCTGAGTAGTTACATAAAATCAATTATGGAACAACCAAAAACACACCTTCGGTTGTTATTCCACAAGCAAATTCGTACATTTGGGCAAAAATGATTTATTCACTTGCTGGATGTGTTGGTGAGAAAATTTCGCGTAGCGAAATAAGACAACCAATCACTAATCAACCAGTTACTAATCAATGAATAAAATGGTAGGAGAAAAAACGATGACCTCTGCTGACTACATGGCATTGGAAGACAAATACGGTGCGCACAATTATCATCCCCTTGCAGTAGTACTCTCACGCGGTGAAGGCGTACATGTGTGGGATGCCGAAGGTAAAAAATATTATGACTTCTTATCAGCGTATTCTGCTGTAAATCAAGGGCATTGCCACCCGCGTATTCTCAAAGCACTGCATGAGCAATCCCAACAACTCACGCTCACCTCCCGTGCTTTTTACAACGATATACTCGGACCGTACGAAAAATTCATTACAGAATACTTCGGTTATGACAAGGTATTGCCCATGAATACAGGCGTAGAGGGTGGCGAAACAGCCGTCAAACTCTGTCGTAAATGGGGCTATGAAGTCAAAGGCATTCCAACCAACGAAGCCAAAATAATTTTCGTTACAGGCAACTTCTGGGGGCGTACTTTGGCGGCGATTTCGTCTTCCTGTGACCCAAGTAGTACTAAGGGCTTTGGTCCTTACATGCCGGGTTACGAACTTGTACCTTATAACGACTTACCCGCACTCGAAGAGGCACTCAAAGACCCGAATGTCGCTGGATTTATGGTAGAACCCATACAAGGCGAAGCTGGAGTTGTTGTGCCAGACGACAATTATCTGAAGGACGCTTATGAGTTGTGCCAGAAAAATAACGTCCTTTTTATAGCAGATGAAGTACAAACCGGTATTGCTCGTACAGGCAAATTAATTTGCTGTGACCATCATGGTTTCAAACCGGATATATTGATACTCGGTAAAGCACTTTCCGGAGGCGTATTTCCGGTGTCGGCTGTCTTGGCGCGTGATGAAATCATGCTCACCATCAAGCCGGGAGAACACGGTTCTACTTTCGGTGGCAACCCACTTGCCTGCGCTGTAGCAATGGCAGCACTCAAAGTAGTCGAAGACGAAAAACTCTCTGAAAATGCCGAAAAACTCGGCGTAATTTTTCGTGAGCGAATGCAGCGTTTGGTAGAAAAAAGCGATATGGTGACACTCGTGCGCGGCAAAGGATTACTCAATGCCGTTGTCATTAATGATACCGAAGATAGCGATACCGCATGGAATATTTGTCTCAAATTGCGCGACAATGGCTTGCTTGCCAAACCCACGCATGGCAATATTATCCGTTTCGCACCACCACTCGTGATGACCGAAGAACAACTACACGAATGTTGTGATATTATTGAAAAAACTATCTTGGGATTTAGTGTGTAGAGTTTATAGAGTGTATAAGGTTTATAGAGTGATTGGTTTGACAAGAGTTTTGTCATAGGCAAAAACTCATAGACTTTATACACTCTGTAAACTCTATACACTTCATAAACTGACAAAATTTGACCTACGAATTTAAAGGTTTCAAACCCGTTGTTCACGAATCGTCTTTTGTACATCCTTTGGCGGCGGTGACGGGCAATGTCATTATTGGAAAGAACGTCTATATTGGACCGGGCGCAGCGATACGCGGTGACTGGGGCGGTATTGTGATTGAAGACGGTTGTAATGTACAAGAAAATTGTACGGTACACATGTTTCCGGGCGTGACAGTGCGTTTGCATGAAGGCGCACACATCGGGCATGGTGCGATTATTCATGGTGCCGAAATCGGACGCAATTGTTTGGTTGGAATGAATGCTGTGGTCATGGATAATGTCGTTATTGAAGAGGAATGTATTATCGGTGCTTTGTGTTTTGTGAAAGCTGATACACACATTTCACGACGTAGCCTTGTGGTTGGCAATCCGGGTAAAATCATCAAACAAATCAGCGATGAAATGATAGCTTGGAAAACAAAAGGTACAGCACTTTATCAAGCCCTTCCAAAGATGTGTCATGATAGCTTACGCGAATGTGAACCACTCCGCGAATTACCCGAAAACCGTCCGTCGCAAGAACGTTTATTGGAGGCTTGGGATGAGATTAAATCGAAATAGGAGTGAGTACAATTATTGATACTTTAGTAACGAGCAAATAATAAGTTTACGATTTCGACGAGGTTATTTTATCCTTAGTTTTCTTCTTGAAAGCGGGAGTTTATCTGGATAAATGACTGTTTTTAAGGAGGAAAATAAGGGTAAAAGAATCCGTCCAAATCGTGAAGTTATTATTTATTCGTTACTTATATTCAAATCCCGTCCTAAAATCAATTGTTTATTTTAGAGCATGTTTAAAATTTGTACGAACTGTAAATCAATAGATTGTGGTTTTGGCGAGGTATCAAAAAAAGCGTTTATCCAGATAAGCAACTGATTTGATATGAAGCCAAGTTCACAAAATGTTGATTTTCAGGAAGTAGAAATTTTAAACATGCTCTTACCAACCAAATTTTACATGAGAATCTTATTATTATCTACCTTTAGCCTACTGGCTTTAATATTTTTGACCGGTTGTCCACCCACACCCGAAACCACGATATTTAAAAAATGGGTCAATTCGATAGAAGATGAAAGAGGCGATGGTATCAAATGCTATCGTACTTCTGACTATAATTTCCCGACTTTAAGAGGTGTCAGGTCCAGCTTTGAATTCAATGAAGATGGTACTTTTGTTTATACGTATTCAGGTCCGACCGATGCTGCCGAAAGAGAAACAGGCACGTGGAGGAAAGTGAACGATACCCGCTACACAATGACTTTTGATGACCCGAATCCGAGATTTGCCAAGACTTTTGATGTAGATGTTGTCTCGCTTGAAAGCGGGGTACTTAAAATTAAAGAACCAAATCTTGCAAATCCAAATCCACCTAAAAGTATGGCAGAATTAATTACTAAGAAATGGTGGAACTCTTACGAGGATGAAACCGACCCGAACAACGAAAAGTGTTTTCGTCCAAGCGATTTTGAGTTTCCACGTTCAAGAGGACGTAAAGGTTTTGAGTTCAAACCCAATGGAGAATTCTTTTACAACTATCCCGGCCCTACCGACATGCCTACCACAGAAAGTGGCAGATGGCAGCGACTCAATGACAATCGCATCAAAGTAAAATTTGACAAACCGAGAGAGGGGAGAGTCGATGAGATGATTATCAATATCATTTCGATTAATGATGAAATATTGAAAATCGAACCTTTAAAATTAAGACCAACACCGGGCAAAAAATAATTATAAAATGGTGTGATTGCGGAATGATACTCCTCAATCACACTGTTTTCTTTCCTCGCGTCATTTCGCGTTTGCCGGGTGGTCCGGGCAATGCTTCTATCGTAAATCCGACGGATTTAAGCGTGCGCTTGACGACTCCTTTGGCGCAGTAAGTGGTGAGTACGCCATTCGGACGTAAGGCTTTATACATCTTTTCGAGTAGCGGAGCTTCCCACAATTCGGGTTGTGCATTAGGCGCAAAAGCATCGAAATATATCACATCATAAACGCTCTCCACGTCTATCTCCTCAAACTTTTTTTTGTTTTTTATAATAGAAAAAGATGGATGAATCGCTACGCGATTTTCCCATTTACACTCATGTATTTTTGTGAAAAAATTATCGTCGGGATTCAGTCCCAATGTTTGAGTGTAATTTAATTGTTGGATAAAATCAAAGGAAAGCGGGTAGGCTTCTACGGCAGTATAATGGACAGATAAATCGTTTTTTTCGGCTTCAATGCACGTAAGCAACGCATTGAGTCCCGTTCCAAACCCGATACCGAGTACCGAGAGTTCTTTTTGAATAGCAGCACGATAACGAAGCCCCGCTTCGATAAAAACGTGCATAGACTCCTGTATCGCTCCGTATTTGGAATGATAACTCACCCCAAACTCTTCGGCAAGTACAGAGTGCGAACCATCTTGAGTATCAATAATTTGGCGCATGAAAGGACGGTGAATGATGGACGACAAACGACAAACGGTAAACGGCTGACGATAGATGGTCATCTTATTTATCGTTCACCGTCTGTCGTCCGCCGTTCATCGTTTGTAGTTTACTCTATAGAGTCATCAATATCTTGTGTCCATGTAATATTGTCGATTGACAAAGATAAATTTGTAGGACAGCCCATTTTGCGACTGCATGAAGAAATCGCTAAAACAAAGGCGAATAACATAACAATAGCCGACAGGTTTTTTACTTTATTTGTTTTCATATTTTAAAAATTATGATTGAAAAACGGACGATATTTTTTATGGTCTGATTTAAACGTCCTTTTTAATTGTGTTATTTTAATAATAAATCATTAAACGAAAATTTAATTTTTATTTAACGTTTGCTAACTTTAATTGTTTCTCATTTTTCTGCTAAGGGATGAAAAAACAATGTACTAAGTCACTACAAGGCAGACCCAACCACCGCGTGAAGTGACTTCTTTTATTTTAAAATTACACTCTTCAAGGTGGGCTTCTACGAGTGCGCGGTCACGTGTGAGGATACCGGAGATGACGAGTGTGCCGTCAGTTTTGAGGTGTTGATGGAGAGTGGGTAAGGATTCTATGATGACATTTCGGTTGATGTTTGCGAGTATGACATCGTAGTTTTTTTCTTTAATTGTGTTGAGTGTGCCTTGATGGATATTGATGTGATTGGAATTGTTAAGTTTTGTATTTTCGGTGGCATTTTCAGTAGCAGCGGGGTCGATGTCAAGCGCGTCGATATGAGTAGCACCGATTTTTTCGGCAAGTATGGCAAGTATGCCCGTCCCGCAGCCATAATCTAAAACTTTTTTATCGGAAAAATTAATGTTTTTCATGGCATTGATAACCATGTAAGTGGTTTCGTGATGTCCTGTTCCGAATGCCATTTTTGGGTCAATGACAACCTCATGTGCCACACCTGCCATGACCTGATGAAAGGATGCCCGTACTGCACAAAAATCGCCAATGACTATCGGCTGAAAACTTGCTTCCCAGACCTGATTCCAATTTTGTTCGGGTACGTTCTCACGTAAGGCTTTATACGGAAACCGTTGTCGATACCCCTCCAGTGCAGCGGCTATGTCAGGACTCATTTCAGCATCTGGTATGTAAGCGTAAAATCCCATATCCGTCTCCTCAAATGCCTCAAACGGATGTTGACTAAACATCGCTATCAATATCTCTCTGTTGGCTTCGGCTGTCTTTACTGTGAATTTTGTGTAGTTCATATTATGTTGATTGATTCTATTCGATATTAAACTCTACTCTGCTTTGACGGATGATTTCTTCTAAAATGAGATTGATTTTTCCCTCTTTTATCAACTCTTCAAATATGTGTTTTAATTTGGGCAAGTTAATAATTTCTTCGACTGCACTCATATATTTCTTGATAATCGTTTTGATTACAAATTGGCTATCAGTCCGCAGTTGTTACAATCGCTTGAATTTCAATACCTTTATAACTCATTGATTATCAAAGTATTCAACGTTAGGCGGGTAGCCTATAAATTGTATTTCTGCTTCATTATCAACGCGGACCGCCCCAAGTATCATAAAAATTGAATCTGTCTGCAGGTTGCCAACTCACTCCATCATCATCCGAATAATGAATGACCTTTGCAATGGAAGCCAAAAGTCGCTTGCCACTACTGCCGTTGTCAACCACTTTTATAAGGGTTTTATCAAATTGTAAATCTTCGTTTTGTGGTGTCCAGTCATTGCCGATTCTGCTACCTTTCCAGACAGTACCACCATACCGCCGAGCATAAGTGAGACATTCTTCATTTGTTTATTTTTAGTTTGGTCATGTAAAATACATCTACAATATTAACATATTTTTCTGTAAAACACATTACCTATGTCCCGAAATTTTTAATTGACAAACTGCGGACTATTTCCATAAAAAACATTTTTGAATGTCAAAAGTTAGTATTTTGCGCAACATCGCTCATTAAGCATCGTAAGAAGAATTTATGTAGATAACGAACATTTGTGACCAAAAGCCAATATTCGAGTTACTATTTACGATGAACAATTTGACTCAGCACCCGAACTGTGGTTAAACGTGTTCTAAAGTGATTATTCGCTCTGACACTTTGGATACAAGAGAACAAATATCAGATAAAGAAATTGTGGAACAAATTATCGCTACCGGCGATAAAGAGTTGTTTCATATATTATATAACAGATATGCCGATAAGGTGTATCGTAAGTGTTTGCTATTGACCAAAGACAAGGAAATGTCGAAGGACTTAGCACACGATATTTTGATTAAGGTCTTTCTGAATTTATCCAAATTAAAAAAGATTACCAATTTTTCATTGTGGGTACATTCTATCACTTATAATCATTGTATTGATTATTTGCGATTAAAAAAGAAAGTAAAATACGAGGATTTTGAAGAACAGTCTTTTGAAAATGTTTCGGAAGAAGAGATAGAGCGAGAGCAACAGGAATTGATGGAGTTGCAACTCTCCGAGCTGGAGGCAGTTTTTGAAAAGCTCAAGCAAGATGAAAAATTCATCTTATTGATGCGTTATCAAGACGGTCTATCCATCAAAGATATTGCTCATACGATGAATATAGGAGAAAGTGCCGTCAAAATGCGCCTCAAACGTTCTAGAGACCACCTTGCTGAATTACTTAAAAACTATCGAAACGCATGACTATAAACGACATATTCGGACAATTACAGCCAGCCGAGCCACATCTGCCCGATGGTTTTGAGAAGGAAGTCTTTGCCAGCTTGGAGACTATGCAATTGATTGCAGATGTGATAGACTTGTTTACCTCGCAGTTCGTACAATCAGAGGCAGAGTTGACGGGTATGCTTGGCGGTAGTTTCTATGATGAAGATGAATCAGAGGAAGAAAATAACAAATAACCCTAACACCCTAAATAACTAATTATCAACAAGTTAAAAGAATTTCCTAAAAAAAATAAAAAAAAGATGTGACCGATTATCGGTTTTTCGTTTCTACAATACACAGACACCTTAATAGTACTTTTGACGTATGGAAAACTTGACGAGTTGGACTCAACTTTTCTCAGAATATTTGACAAAAGCTCTACCTATTTTAGGTAACGTATTATTTGCAATTTGTATTCTAATTGTAGGTCGACTAATTGCTCGACTGATTGCGTCAGCAATTGTAAAATTACTAATAACAGTAAACTTTGATACACTTGCAGATAAAGTCAATATCAACGACTTTCTCAAAAAAGCAAATATCAAGCTCAGTCCAAGCGTAATAATCGGCAAACTTGTTTTCTGGATTATCATTCTCGTGGCTTTCGTAACAGCTTGCGACCAAATCGGATTGGAAGCAATCTCGGACAAAATCAACGAACTGATAAATTATTTGCCAACTCTGTTTTCGGCAATTATTATTTTCTTGGTCGGTATCTATATAGCCACGTTCATCAGAGACCTTATCAGAGGAGCTACGGCTTCTCTCGGCATGAGCACAGGAAAAATAGTCAGCAACTTAGTATTCTACTTTCTATTCATCATGGTTTCGCTCACAGCACTTGAGCAAGCAGGTATGGACACAACAGTCATTACCTCAAACATGCTGATTATCATGGGGTCGATACTAGCGGCGGCAGCAATATCTTACGGTTTTGCATCAAGACATGTCTTGTCCAATATTCTCGCAGGCTATGCCGGCAGGAACACCTTTAAAAAAGGACAAGTCGTAGAAATAGATGGACTCAAAGGAGAAATCATTGACATCACAAGCACATCGGTCATTTTACAATCAGGAACAGAAAAAATCGTGATACCCAACCACGACCTGATGACCGGAAGAGTAAAAATACATTGAAACACGTCATTGAAAATAGATAAAAAACACGCTCCATTCTCAATTCCCCATCAATAAAGACTTTTCCATAAACCGGGTGTTTGATAACCTGGGGTTGTTTAGCTAACGCGGCAGCCCCAGTTTTTTTGACTTTTTTTCGAAATTTATATATATATACGACTGATAATCAATTTATCATTAAAAAATAGACTCGGAGAGTATCCAATAAACCTCTCGACACTCTCCAACAAATCCAAGAGGAAAGCCTAATATTGCCGATAACTAATCAACCCTTCAATCTTAAATTTCCTCAAATAAAAACTTCTTCTTGGATTTGGTTTTTCTTCTTTTTTAGCAAAGCAGCATTGGCTCCTTCGGGAGTCAGTGTTACTCACTTAACTACGGCACGCAAAATGTCCGACTATCCACACGATTAGCGCCACCCTTGCTAAGACTTAGTGCCGTTAGTGGTATTCAAAAATCCGCCTCTTCTAATTGACAGAAGAGGCGGTGCTTTTTTAGTACCTTAAAAAAAAACAGCCCGATTTGAAAAAATCAAACCGGACTATGCTGTTCTGTTATTTGATGTCAGTATCTTTCAGGCATTAGGCTCTGGCAGTTACAGGAACTCGTAAGGATTTTTGGATGTGTTTTTGGAACGCTTCCAAAGAAAAAGGTTTTTCGAAATATCCATCGACAATCCTCAATCCTTGAATTACTTTTCTATCCTCTCTACGTATTGACGAACTCGAAATAAACACAAGCGTATTGCTGTGGCAACCATAAAATCGCTCACGATATACTTGCACAAATTCATACCCATTCATCATAGGCATATTCACATCCGTAATAATAATATCAGGAAAATCCTCATCAGAAAGCTGCGACAAATACTCCAATGCCCTCGGAGCATTCTTAATAAAATGTGCCTCCAGTGGAATATTGTCCATCCCTATCATCGTCTTAGTCAAATAGACATCCGCAGGTGAATCCTCTATAAACAGAGCCTTGTAATTTCTCTCTCTCGGCATAGGTAAAGTGGGTAATTATAGTTTACAAATAAGTTTTTTGTCACACAAACAATTATACGGGACAAAACAATTTACGTTTAATAACCTTGCACAAAAAACAATACCTTTCTCCCTCACCTCATCCTTAATATATTAGCATACTGCTTTTCAGATAGTAGTATTTACTTATTTTTATTATGGTAAAAAAACGCTTACTCTCAACCCACACCACAACCAAATACCTTCAGCTTCTGACCACACAAACAAACACGTCACCTTTGATTTCCATTCAAACTTGTCATCACATCCAACAGCTTACATTCCGGTTTACCCCCTTTCCACTTTCACCCTTCATTCAAATGAGCAGCAAGATAGAATACATCCCAAACCATACAAAATCCGTCTTTTTTCCTTAACTTGCCTTCCCCTCCACTCCTTCAATTCATAAATCAAAAAAAATTGAGAGCAAAAAAATCTTACGGACAGCATTTTCTAAAAGAAACCAGTATCGCGCGACGTATCGCCGATAGCCTGATACACACCGACATGTACGACGAGGTCCTCGAAATCGGACCCGGTAAAGGTATGCTCACCCAATTTTTGCTCGACCGCCCCTACACCCTCAAAGCCGTAGAAGCCGACAAAGACATGATTGCCTACCTCAATCATCAATACCCCCAACTCAGCGAAAATCTCATTCAAGAAGACGTACTCAAACTTGACCTCAGCGAACATTTTGACCAACAATTTGCCGTCATTGGCAACTTTCCTTACAACATTTCCTCCCAAATACTCTTCAAAATCATCGACAACAAAACCCAAATTCCCGAAATGGTCGGCATGTTCCAAAAAGAAGTTGCTCGTCGAGTAGCCTCTCCTCCCGGCAGCAAAGAATATGGCGTAATCAGCGTATTGATACAAGCATGGTACGAAGTCGAATACCTCTTTAGCGTAGCACCCGGTTCATTCGACCCGCCTCCCAAAGTACAATCGGCAATCATTCGGCTCGTGCGACGCGAAAATCAAGAACTCGACTGCAAGGTCTCCCTATTTCGCAGCGTCGTCAAAACTACTTTTGGACAACGCCGTAAAATGCTCCGCAGAACCTTACGTCCTTTCACCAAAGATACGCGCCTACAAGAAGACCCTTTCTTCCAGCGTCGCCCGGAAACACTCAGCGTACAAGAATTTGTGGACATCACAAAATGGTTGGAAGAAGTAAATTGCTGATATTACATTTGATACTCAAAAATATAGTCCGCAGTTTGTCAGTCCGCAGATTGACGCGAGCGTGTTTCACACCTAACGGTGGCTGCGAACTGACAAACTGCGGACACGTTACTATGTAACGTCATAATTTAAAAATCATTCATTATGAGAAAAGCACTTAAAATCGTTCTTGGCATTGTATGGATATTACTCACCGTATTTTTATTAGCAGGTTTGATATTTCCTCAAGTAAATTATCAAGCAAAAACAACCGTCAATATGCCCATTGACAAGACCTTTACTCTTTTCAATGACATCACTCAAATCCAAAAATGGATACCAGAAATCAAAAGTATCAGCCCAATAAAAGAAACCCCCAATCAGATTGGCAGTCGCTACAAAATCATCATGGACAATCAGGGAACAGAAATGGAAATGATAGAAAAAGTAATCGACTATCAACCCAACAAAGGACTCACACTCGAATTTGATGCAGGCAGTATGCTCAAAACCGACCAATACTCATTCGCGGAGCAAGACGGCAAAACCGTCATTATACATGATGCTACCGCAAAAGGAAACAACTACCTCAATCGCTGTTTTTTTGCTTTTTTGAAAGGAGCTTTCAAAAAGATAGACCAAAAATATCTTGACAACTTCAAAGCTTTTGCAGAGTCATAATATTTTCAAAAAAAATAATATATCTAATCTCAAAAAACACTTTAGATTGTCACATTTATTAATGGCAAATCAGCTATTTAATGCCTAAAAACAAGCCATTTACGCGACCTATATCTACCACACAATAGAATATTTACTATCTTCTATATCCTATCATTGTCACACTTCATCAAGTTAAATAATTCAGATAAAGTAAGAAACCTATAAATTGCTTTATTGAAGAAAATGCGTATCTGATAATAATATTCAAAGTATCAATACGCCCTTTCATTTTTCTAAAAACTACCATAACATCAAGTGTCTCTCCCCAATCAAAGTGTGCATCAATACAGCACGACCTTATTCTATTATATTCAAAAAATAAGCATTAGTTATGATTAAATTAAAACACGCCATCATTTTATCACTTTTTATATTATTCGGTTTTGGTGTACAGGCACAGGGAGAATATGATGTTCGTTTTGCTAACGAAGTTCAATGCGACAATGCTGTTGTATTGGTTGATGTGGAAGTAAAAGCCGCTGCAAGTGGCTCCGAATTTCACATGAGCGAACAAAATTATCGCTTCTCTTTTAATGACCAAGCCATTGATAATCCGGTAATTGCCCAGCAGTTATTGACTGGTTATTTACCTGGTGGACCCGGAGTTATGGGTTTTACACTTTACTCGCCACACAATCTGACTGGTTCTTTGGATTCTGTGGTTTCCTACAATGTAGAATTGCAAGGTGGTGACGGAACTTATCTGACTGCTGACGAGTGGCTTAGGGTAGGGCAATTGAGTTTTGACTTGCTTGATCCGGAGGCATGTTATGATTTAATGTGGCATGAAACTGTATTTCCGCCTACCTTCATCGGCGAGTTGGCCGCTCCAGAAAGAATAGATGCCATAGGTGTCACTTATGACAATGCGTCCGTTTGTGCAGGTTGCTTACTTCCTACCGAATTGAGTAGATTCAAAGGCTCGGCAGACGGCTGTGAAGTAACATTGTTATGGGAAACCGCCAGCGAAACCAACTCCGATTATATCATGATACAACGTAGTCCTAATGGTGTAAACTTTGCAGATGTTGGGCGCACAAAAGCCGCCGGACAATCCACCAGCCTACAAACTTATACTTACGTGGATGAGTCAGTCATTCGTCAAGAAAATTATTACCGACTCAAATTCATAGACAATGATGGTTCACACAAATATTCGGATATTATTCAGATAAAAGCAGATTGTCAGCAAATTTCGGGTGATATTTTAGACCTCTATCCCAATCCCGTAGTCCAAAGCGACGTTTATCTTCGTATGACCTCCGGTACAAACGAACCTGCTAATGTCGTCGTCCTAGATATTTCAGGCAAAATCGTATTCCAAGACAGACTCGAACTTGAAGAAGGTACTAATCTCTTCAATTTCCCTACAAATGACTTTGTCGCAGGTACTTATTTTGTTCGCCTTGAGGGTGGCAACTGGCATTCTACCGCTCAGAAATTTGTAAAAATGAGCAAATAATAAAGGATTTACATTCACACAAATAAACAGTATAAATACTGCATTTGTCGATATTTAAAAGGGCAACTCCGATGGAGTTGTCCTTTTTTAATGACAGGACAGACATAATTTTATTTTCGCTACGCGAATACATGTTTTATAAAACACAAACGACCTTCCAATATGGAAGGTCGTTTTTTTTATTTTGATGAATTTTAAATTCAATAAATCTCAGCGAGAATATTGGCTTTTACATGTCCGCCATTATCCATTTCCTGCAAATCTACTGCTCCGATTTCGTTAATTAAAAGTGGGTCAAAAGGTGCAGTGATTTTAATGTAGTTATCCGTAAATCCGGTCATCTGACCAGACGTTTTACTATTTTCAAAAAGTACTTTACGAATACTGTTTAAATGTTGGTTATAAAAATATCGTTTCTTTTTTTCTGATAAAATTCTCAACATTTCGTTGCGACGTTTGCGCTCGTGCATGGGTACGACATCCGACATTTCAGCTGCCAATGTATTTTCTCTTTCCGAATATGTGAACACATGAAAATACGACACATCCAACTCATTTACAAAGCGATACGTTTCTAAAAAATCTTCTTCTGTCTCGCCGGAAAAGCCTACAATCACATCTACGCCGATGCAGCAATGCGGCATCAATTCCTTGATTTTCGCTACGCGACTGACGTATAATTCGCGTTTGTATCGGCGGCGCATGGCTTTGAGTTGCTTGTCATTGCCCGATTGAAGCGGTACATGAAAATGTGGTACAAAACGCTGCGAAGCCGCCACAAATTCAATGACTTCATCGGTCAAAAGATTCGGCTCAATCGAGGAAATCCTAAATCGCTCAATGCCCTCTACCCTATCCAATTCGCGGATGAGGTCGATAAACATAGCTTCTTTCTTGGGTTTCATCCCTTCGATGACTTCCGTGCCGTTGCCAAAATCGCCGAGGTTTACGCCCGTTAGTACGATTTCTTTTACACCCATTTCAGCGATTTTTTGGGCATTGGCGACCACGTTTTCGACGGTATCGCTGCGGCTTTTCCCTCTCGCCAAAGGTATCGTACA
>ENA-ORXR01002041-ORXR01002041.1-marine-metagenome-genome-assembly--contig:-NODE-2041-length-19989-cov-10.669094_pt1 | contig 19989 bp, 19 predicted proteins | sample MGYA00237866_ERZ511479 | MGnify/ENA metagenome assembly ERZ511479 | reverse complement strand
AACTTTGTTCTTCCTCTATAGTTAAGTGGTAACTGTAGCCATGTTCAACCAAAGAATTGTTTGTAGGTGAGTACCATGACCAACCCCTAAGATATTCAGTATCATCGGGAGTCCACCCGCAAAGAGACATGCGACACATGAAGGTAATAATTGATCGCAATACTGTGACTAAGTCCTTGCTTAATTGGTTGTAACCATACGCTTCCCAGTTGGCCTCTGCGTTCGCCGGATCGGAAAAATATATCAGCCACTGGGACATTACACGTGAGTGAGTCTTCATGGTGGTGATAAAGTTGAATACAGAGGAGGGGTCATAATGTCCGTAAGACCATGAGAAAAATAGTTTCAGAAAATTTTGCTCAGGTTGTGCAAAAATTTTCCAGTCGAGTGTGCACGTTTTTCCGTCGGTAACGATTGTCCAAAAATTATCCTCAGTTCTTACCGAGCGATTTTTGTCAGCAAAGTCATCGTGAAATCTGATTATTCGAGGAACGGGTAAGTCGGTCGTATCGAGATAAGATGGGCTGTTATCGAGTCCCGAGACTTGTGTTTTTGGGTTTCTACTCATAACCCATCATCTCTTTCACTCGATCATCGAATTCTTGTGCCCATTTCGTGTTCAATTGTTCTTCATAGAAAGCCCTGGCGTACAGTAGTGGCATTTTAGATTTTGGAGACCATCCGAAGAATGCTCTCATCATCGATTCAGCCTCGTTCATTTCAACGCCTGCGTGGCGATAAGCGCGGATTCTATCAACAGCAGCGGAATGTCGAAAGTTATGCGGTGTAATGGTCTCTACTTTGCAGCGTTCAGTTAATTCTCTTTTTGCCGAGCTAGACAAATTTAATTCTAAACCCGAGCATATATCATTTAAACGCCGCTCCGAGAGAGCGAGTCCTTTCTGCGAAGAAAACAGAAATCCATGAGAAACCCTCCCTCGATAGTTGTTTACGAACTTTATCAGGATTTCATAGAGTTCTTTTGGCAATGGAATTTGTCTTTCGCTATACTCGTTCTTGAGCATCGGTCTCTTTGTTCGCAAGTCCATTATTTGAGGCAGGGAAACATCCAGCCAATAAAGAGTCCTTGCTTGGTCAACATCATAACCAGCTTTCATGCAGTTCGATGACAAATTCAGCAGCTCGCCGCGTCGTAGTCCCATCTGGTAGAGCAGGGCGAAGATAACAAAATTTCGTTGTCGTGTTTTCTCCGTTCGATACGGGTTGGATACAGAGCAGGGCCTTAAAGTGGCAAAAATTTCAGATATTACAATTTGGGGAAGGCTGCGTACTTTTATAGTCCTCGATGCTCTTGGCGGACGCAAAAAACGATATAGGCTGTCTAATTTTGCTAAAGAGCGCGTGATTTTCGTTCCATCAAAATCTGGGGAATTGTTTCGATGCCTAATTTCATCTAGCACGTCGTGTATTACAGATGCTGCCAACCTAATTGTTAGGGTCTGGTTGCTTCCAGTTACGGCAGCGATGTTTTGCCTCTCTGCGACGAAACTTCTTAGTGAAGACAAAATCTCATCAATGTTGCCTTCCATCACTACTCTGTCCAAATACAATGGGTCGTCAAATTTACTTTGACAGTGAAGATACAGGAGCTGCAGCGACCGTAGATGCTTTTCGGCATAGCTTTGTGCAAATTTTCCTTCGCTTAGTGACAGCCAGACACCAGCTACTAAGCAGGGTAAGCCTGATTGATCTGACATTAGGGCCAGGCGCCCGGTCTTGGCAGCGAAATCTGTTTTAAGTCTGGTTAGAGTCACCAGTTTAGTATCGGGGAGGTTTTGATAAAAGACAACTGAACAGACTTAATCGCAACGCTTACAGAATGGCTCGGCTATCGCATAATCATCATTATGAGAAATGGTAGATGTTAAAACGCGCTATTTATCAGCTACATAGCCTGCGTTCTTCTATCTATATAAGCTCGTCAGACACGATCTCCGGAACCATGATCTATCACGACACGACCCTCAGGGTCGATGACGCGACCGCCCGATTTCACTTTGATCCCGCCGGGCTTGATCTTCGAGCCTCTGAGCACGACATTGCCGCCGTCCCGTGCTATGACATCACTCGAATTTTCATGCCCAATCGTATTATTATTGCCAATGCGGCCATCCTGACAGATGATACGACCAAGGTCATCGCACAGTATTCCGTTACGGCCATTGAAGCGCGCTGTGACCCTAAGCGCCTGAATGTCACCGAGATATCCGGCATCCATGCCGTGCGTGCCATTAAACTCGGTAATTGAGTCCGAGATATTGAGCTTGGCATTTAGTGCGTAAGCGCCCTGCTTTATATTCCCTACAAAGGCGCCCTCAGTTGCTGTGATAACGGATCCACTTTCCGCCTCCAATCCATTGGCATTCCACGAAGAGACGATGCCTTTTACGGTGCCGGTGCCGCCATTGCCCATCTGAAACCCTCGATGGCCGCACAAACTTACAACGATGTCGACGCCGCGCATCTTTCCGCCTTTGTTTTGAAAGCCATTGTTTGGCCAGTTTGTCACGCCGATACTTACGAGTTGCGCCCAGCCAAAGTTGACTTGTTCAGATTGCGTGATGCCAACGACGTGACTGTTCGCTTGCTCCCCGATAAGAACGCCATCATTCGGTCCGTCTGACGGCTTGTCTTTCACCGGGTCGTGATAGCCTTTTATGATCAAATTGCGAATGACACCGCCAATCGTTGTGACAGCGAGGCCGCGTCCCTCCGTCCACTTAATGCAGGTTGTGAGAGGTCTGTAACGCCCTGTTATGCTCTCAGTCGTTGGAAGTTTTTCAAAGGGATAGCCGACGCGAACCGTGACCAAATTTGAGCCTTTTGGACCGAACTTCATAACCTCACAGACACCTCGATATGCCGAGCAACCATCTTGGCCTTTCGTGTCGTCAATGGTGATATGATCGCCAATCTGCAAAGCGCCGGGCACTTTTTCCAAATGGTATTCCACACGGTGATCAAAGGGTGATTGCGAGATAACTTTCGACGAAATTATATCTCGCTTTGCATATTGCTTGCCTGAAACCTCCAAATTCCTGTGGTAAGGATTTGTGAGATTGATAAATCCGTCTCCCATATCATAGGCACCGCGATCCAAGACGATGCGAGCGCCGGGTATCAAAAAATTCACGCGATCCCAATTCTTCAGAAACGCGAGGCTCTGTGCCGTGTTGAAGCTATCTGAAAAAGGCCCCGTGTGCAGTATTGGGGTTCCGGCTTCCTGCGTTAGTTCGATCGCGCGTTGCAAAGAAGCCCCGTTTGCGGGGCCCAATGCGTTTAGATAAAACTGATCATCGTAAATATATCTGAGCGATACGCCCCCGGATGTCTTAATGTCGCCATTCGCTCCGTCCTCTATGTAGAGATATGTCCCTGCACGCCAGGTTTGCCCCTCACCTTTTGCGGCGTCCTTTGACTTGATGAGCTCGTCCGGTGTGTCGAAGTACATAGCGAAAATGACCTTAAAGTGTGACCTGCATGCCGTCATATGCCGGCTTGACGGTTGGCGGGAGCTCTGCGCGAAGGGTCTCGTAATCCATGTCGATATGTAGATTAGTGAGAATAGCGGATTGCGCTTGTGACTGTGCCAGCCAAGACAACGTTCTGTCCGCGTGCGCATGTGTTGGGTGCTGACTGTATCGAAGCGAGTCAACGATCCAGCATTTTACACCAATGAGTCTCTCGAGGACTTCATCACTGACGCCCCAAACGTCCGGCGTATAAGCCAGTTTTTCGTCGAATAAGAACCCAAGTGACGGTGTTGGGCCATGGCTGACTTCCAGTGTTTGAACGCTGACTGTACCGCCCGGCCCTTCGATTTTAGTTACTTGGCCATCTGAAATTAAATCCTGAAGCGCCAAAATAGGCGGATGGACCCGGCCTTCGGGCATTTCAAAACAATAATTGAAACGTTGAAAAACATGAGTTTTGGTATGCGCATCCATATAGGTCGGTATTTGCGCGCGCATGCGGTAAGCGACGGCTCTCAGGTCATCAATTCCATGAGATTGGTCCGCGTGGTCATGGGTATAAAACACCGCGTCCAAGCGGCGGATATCCTCCCGCAGCAGCTGAACGCGAAGGTCCGGGGCGGTGTCTACTAAGATATTTGTACAGGCCTTCGGATGCGGATCGCCCTCCCCATCCCATTTTTGAATGAGGATAGAGCTGCGAGTACGCGCGTTCTTTGGCTCATTGGGGTCACAGACACCCCAATCTCCGCCAATGCGCGGCACGCCGCCGGATGATCCGCAACCTAACATGATAGCGCGAAATCCCATCACAAAGGCCTATTGGCTTTGGTAAAGAGATTGAAAAACGCGTCTGTTGTCTTTTGGGCTGTTTCCTCAACTGACCAGTCGAGCAAATCGGCCAATGCCTTGCAGACCTCAACAACATAGGCAGGCTCATTACGCCGTCCGCGATAGGGCACCGGTGCAAGATACGGACAATCTGTTTCGAGCATTATCCGATCTTTTGGCATATTCAGAACCAACTCGCGCACATCATGCGCATTTTTGAAGGTCATGATTCCTGAGACAGAAAAATAAAATCCCATTTCGGCTGCGGCGTCCGCGAGTTTTTGCCCGGACGTGTAGCAATGCATAATCGCGGTAAACGGCTTTTTTGCAAAGGCGGTTTGCAAGATTTCGAGCATATCGTCATCGGCCTCGCGCGTGTGAACGACAAGCGGAAGTCCCGTTTCGTGGACCGCTTCGATGTGGGCGTGAAAATTAGCTTTCTGAATATCGCGGGGTGACCAGTCATAATGGTAATCCAGACCCGTTTCGCCAATACCGACGACCTTCGGATCCTTCGTGAGTTCAATGATTTGCGCGGCCTTTATATCGGGATTGTCTTTGGCGTCATGAGGATGAGTTCCGACCGTTGCCCAGATATTTTGATCACTATTGGCGACCTTCAGAACAGCGTCGAAGTCGTTGAGATGACAACAGATATTTAACATAGGCCCTACACCGGCGTCTCTGGCGCGTAGAATAGTTTCCTGCAGATCATCAGCGAATTTTTCGCCGTGCAAATTTACGTGACTGTCAACAATCATGAGGTTTCCCGAATGGAGGATAGCAGCTCAAACATTGTCGCCGTTTTATCAAGATTGATCGCGGCCTCGGCCCGCCTGACGTCGCGTAGCCGCGAATGGTTATCCTGCCAGAGCCTTGGGCTTCTGGTGATTTTCGCGGGCGAAAACGGGCCCTCATATGTGCCTGTGGCTGCGAATAAAGCATGGGCGTGTATCGTGTCATCTAAGCCGTCCCAGAAAAGACCGCGCGAGATGACATTCTTTTTCTCGGCCAGCCGCTTCGCGATTGTCATATCCACGTCCGGTGCGTCGCGTCCCAAGGATTGAACATAGTCGGAGATCGATCGCAAAACGACATCGGCATTCTGAACAAGAGCTAAGGCCTTACCCGGCGCGCCGCGCGAAAGCCTAACGGCCGCGTCAACCAAATCAGGAGACCCGCGTCCATGCTCTGACAGCCAGTCCGTTATCTGCGAATCCGGCACGGCGCGTAATTCTAAGCTCAAGCAGCGCGAGCGAATGGTCGGTAGCAAGCGGCCAGGCGCAGAAGTTATGAGGATAAACAGGGTTTTAGTCGGAGGTTCCTCAAGAAGCTTTAAAATGGCGTTTTCGGAATTTCGGTTTAATTCGTCGGCGCTATCTATAATGCAAACTCGCCAGTGACCTGTCTCCGCAGCCGTCTCTTGAAAAAAGCCCGAAACTTCTCTTACGCGATCAACGGGTATGTCTTGGCGAAACCGCTTCTTCTTCGTGTCATAAGGCCGCCTCAGGACGAATAGGTTTCCATGAGTAAGCGCCTCAACACGCTGCGCGATTTCATCTGCCGCCGGAATGTCCAGAGACGTCGAAAGCAACGACTCGCCGCCCAATAGTTTTCGCGCCATTCGATACGCCAAAGTGGCTTTTCCAATACCCTTCGGCCCCGACAACAGCCAAGCATGATGCAGTCGCCCGGACCGCATGGCTTTAATAAAGCGCGCCTCGGCCGTTTGGTGACCTAATAGAGAATAGACCTCACGAGGATGAGGACATCCATCCGCGCGATCCGCTTCGGGTAAAGCCTCAGCATTCTCAATGGTTCGCAACTATGCCCCCACTTTCCCTGCGAGTTCAGGAAATTGCTTCGTCAGCGCGAAAAGAATACCGTTTTGTACATGCGCTCTGGTGTCATCGGCATCCACGGTATGAATCCGTTTTGGGTTTGCTTTAGCAATCTCCAAGAATGCTTTCCGCAGAGTTTTATGGAATTCGAGGCTCTCGGCATCAAAGCGGGTCAAATTCTCGCCGCGCGTCTCAACGCGTTTCTGAGCAATCACCGGATCGACATCGAATAATATCGTTAGGTCCGGCTCAAATCCCTCCATAACCGCATCATGGACAGCTTTCACGTGCTGCGCTCCCAATCCTCGGGCGTAACCCTGATACGCCAAACTGGAGTCTGCAAATCGATCCGATATAACCCATACGCCGCGATTAAGAGCCGGCTTTATGAGCTTTTCAACATGGTCCAAGCGCGCCGCATACATGAGCAATAGCTCTGTCATGCCTGACCATCTGTCGGATGTCCCCTCCAGAACGAGGTCACGAATTGCCTCTGCACCAAATGTTCCGCCGGGCTCTCGTGTTTGAAGGGTTTCAATTCCGGCCTTTTCCAGCGCGTCCGCTAACATTTCCGCTTGGGTGGTTTTCCCCGCGCCTTCGCCGCCTTCAAAAGTTATAAATTTCCCAATGTTCATGACGTCCCCCTAATATTTGCGAGTAAACCTGTCCAAGCTCGCGCAAACAGCCCTTTACGTTTCACATCTGCCGTCGCCACGAGATCAAAGCTCTCCGGCGGTCTTCCGGGTAATGTGACCTTTAATTGCGCCACAACGTCACCTTTTGCAATTGGAGCTTTAGGGGCCGTATATATAATTTCCGAAGTGATGTCTTTACGATCGGCGATTGGCAGACCCTTACGTAAGTCTTCGGTAAGGGCGACACTGACCGTAGGCGCGTTTCCCATGTAAACTTCAAGCTCAGCGAGTTCATCGCCTTGACTATGCAGGTCATAGACACCGAACTGACTGAAGGACGCTTCCATAAGACGGATGGCAACATTGCGGCGTTCCGCCTTGCTGGATAATCCGTTGATAACAATTATCCGGCGGTCACCGCCGCGGGCTGCTGAACCAACCAGACCATAGCCTGACGCTTCTGTTGATCCCGTTTTCATTCCGTCCGCACCGGTGACGCGTCCTAAAAGCGGATTGCGGTTGTTTTGTTTGATACCGTTCCAAGTGAAGTTTCTTTCGGAATAAAGTGAGTAGCCATCCGGATATGACGCAATTTGATGATTAGCCAGCTTCGCTAAATCATATGCGCTGATCAAGTGTTCCGGATGAGGCCAGCCGGTCGCATTGCGGAATGTGGCGCTTTCCAGACCCAGCTCCCGCGCACGCTGCGTCATCTTTTGGGCAAAAGCCTCCTCAGACCCCGCCATGCCTTCGGCTAAAACGATACAGGCGTCATTGCCGGATTGAATTATCACGCCTTTCAATAAGTCCAAGACTGAAGCTTTTGAACCAACTTTAAGGAACATCGTCGACGAGCCGGAACTCACGCCGCCGCGGCGCCAAGCATCTTCGCTAACAGTGAATTCTGTGTCGGGTGTGAGAGAGCCATTATTCAAAGCCTCGAATACGATGTCAGCCGTCATGATTTTGGTCATAGACGCAGGTGCCATTGGGTCCCGTGCGTCCTTCTCAAATAAGACTTCGCCGGTCTCCGCGTCCATTATGACGGCATGAGGTGCCTGCGTTTCAAAACTGGATTGGCCATAAGCTCCTGCAGAAAGAGCGCCGGAAAGCATGAGTGACGCGAGTGCGAGGATTGGAATACGATACACGGTGGACAAAACCTCAGGAAAGACGAATCAAAAACGGGGTGCTCTTTTCAGAACACCCCGCTAATTCGCACGGAGATATGGCCATCGCAAGGCAGAGCCTGCGATTACAAACCTTATTTTGTTTCGAGCCGCTCTCTAATCAGGTAATTGCTTTGACCGGCATGCTTAGCGACATGAATTGGTCCTTTGATGGTTAGTGTGATCTGACCGTCGGGGGCCTCATTTTCGCCAAGAGCAGAAGGAGCTTGCGGCGCAACCGGCGCGGCCGGAACAAATGGAGCCGGCGCAGGGGTCGGCTCTGAATATGGAATAGCCGGCATGGATTGCGGGGTCGAGACATGAGCCGGAGCTTCGACGAACTCTTCAACAGGACGGGCGACTTCAACTGGCGGGCGCACGGGCGCACGTTTTCCGGCCATTGGGTCGGCCGGGCCGGCATATTGTACGCGAACCTGGCCAAGGCCGGTAATACCTAGAACATCTGCCGAGGCCTTTGAAAGGTCAATAATGCGATCACCGACAAAAGGTCCGCGATCGTTTAAACGTACCATAAGGGTCTTACCATTTTCAATATTTGTCACGAATAACATAGAGTTTAGCGGCAGCGTTTTATGAGCCGCCGTTAGGTCGTGCATGTCATAAGTTTCACCTGTTGCGGTTGGCTTTCCGTGAAACTTATCTCCATACCAAGATGCAACGCCTGTCACATCATAATCCGGTTGATGCTCAGGGGTGTAAGATTTTCCCATGATCGTATATCGGTTTCCGACGCGCTGATGTTTATAGAGATCAACGTCGACGCTGGCCTGATCGAACTGCTGCTGAACAAGAGGCCGTTGCGGGACGGCTTGCGGGCGGGCTGGAATGTAACTGTCGGGTACCGAGCGCGAAACAGGCGATCGCGGGGTGGAAAGAGACGCATATTGGGTCGGACCATTGCCAATCTTATAGACAATTGGGGCCGCCTTCACAGATTTAGTCATGCTGGTCGATGCGCAACCCGTCGCGCCAAAAGCCATCGTTGCCGCTACCATGCAGGCTAATATTCTTTTTAGATTCACCATTTTACTCACCTTTTTTTTCACCCAGACTTGTAGAACGCTTGATACTCCGTCATGGCTTAGGCATGGGTGGGAGACCGTTGTTCTACATTTGGTAACCTAAACAGGCAGGCTTAAATCCAGGTTTGAAAACAGGCTTAATCTATGGTGTTTTTACACGGCTAACGAAGACTTATCGAACATAGCTAACAAGCTCTTATTCGCTATCTCGTAGATATTCCTCTATTATAAAGACCGTTTCCTGATTGGATAGAGATCGAGCTGTGTCATAAGTATGGAATATTTTGGCCGCAGCAAAAGGCTCCCGACAAATTCGGATTCAGGTATCTGCGTTTTTCGTCTTGAGTCTGATCTGAAAACACATTAGGCGGCTCCCCGCATCAACAGTCATATGCTCATGCGGGCGGGTGGCAGAGTGGTTGAATGCACCGGTCTTGAAAACCGGCATGGGTGCAAGCCCATCGGGGGTTCGAATCCCTCCCCGCCCGCCACTTTCTTTCTCAATGAAGCGACGATTTATTCCCCGCCGTTTTATACCGTTGGTGATGGTTGTCATTGAAGTCAGGGTTTTCGTGGTTTAACGCCCCGCCCTCGAAATGGGTTTTTATCTGATCGATTAGATTCAAAAACGTCTTGGATTATGAAGTTTAGGCTTGCGCCCGATTTGTATCACTGTATTAGCACGTTGGCACAATGAAGAACACAGACACATATCTTGATCTGGAGACGGCTCTCACGCTCTTAGACACACCAAAAGACGTGAGAGATTTTCTGACCGATCTTTGCACACCCGCAGAGCTGCGCGCTCTAAGTGAGCGTTGGCATGTCGCGCAGATTTTAGACGGCGGCGAAAAATCTTATCGCGACATTCAGGCCGAGACAGGCGTCTCCACAACCACTATAGGCCGCGTCGCACGGTTCCTTCGTGATGAGCCCCATGGCGGCTATCGCGCAGTCCTTGATAAGGCCGTTCTTAAAAAGAAAGACAAAACATGAGTAATCGTTTGCGTATTGCCCTGCAGAAAAAAGGCCGTTTGGCCGAAGATAGTTTTGCATTGCTCAAGAAATGCGGACTGCGGTTCTCAATTCGGGGCGGAGGCTTGCTGGCACGGGTAAAAAATATGCCAATTGACCTTTTGCTGGTGCGTGATGACGACATTCCTTCTTTTGTTGCAAATAATGCTGCGGATATTGGTATTGTCGGCGAGAACGTGTTGGTCGAGGAACAGCTGACGGCAAAATCAGAACTCGACGCCAATATTTCTATGCGTCTCGGGTTTTCGCGCTGTAAATTATCCCTTGCTGCAAGTGAGACCGGGGCGGTGCAATCGGCGAAAGAACTTGAAGGCACGACAATCGCCACGACCTATCCCGGCGTAACAGCGAAATATCTGGCAGACGCAGGCATTTCAGCGAAGTTGGTCGAGATGAAGGGGGCTGTCGAACTCGCGCCGTCTATTGGAATTGCAGAAAGCATCTGCGATCTTGTGTCTTCGGGCGCTACATTGGAGGCGAATGGCTTGGCGGCCTTTGAAACGATTCTCGAAAGCGAAGCCGTGCTGATTAATTCAGGGCGTGCGCTGTCTGCCGATAAGGCTGATATTTTGGACAAATTGATGAACCGGATTGATGGGGTTCTGAAATCAGCGGATTCCAAATACATTATGCTGAACGCGCCGAAAGATGCGGTAGAAAGGATTACGAATCTCCTTCCCGGTTCTGACGCCCCCACGATTATGCCGCTCGCGGGACAGGACGACCTTGTCGCCATCCAAGCGGTTTGCACCGAAGCGGTTTTCTGGGAGACTTTGGAAGGCCTTAAGGCGCTTGGCGCTCGGGCCATTCTCGTACTGCCTATCGAAAAAATGATGGGCTGATGAGACGCTTCGTTTGGACAAAACTAGACACCGCCGCGCAGGAAAACGCTTTGGCGCGGCCAAAGGCGATCTCTGACGAGACGCTTATTCAGTCTGTTCGCGAGATCTTGGATGATGTACGCGCCAATGGCGACGAGGCAATGTCTCGTCTAACCGAAAAATATGACGGCACCCGGCCTACTGCTCTCGAAATCTCGGCCGAGGAGATGGAGGCCGCTTGGAATGCCCTGCCCGCGACGGATCAATCGGTTATCGAACGCGCTCGGCGAAATATCAAACGATTCCATAGAGCACAGGTTCCCGATGCGATTGAGGTTGAAACAGAGCCCGGCGTTGTTTGCCGCCGTGAAGTTCGCGCAATTGAAACGGCTGGCCTATATGTGCCGGGCGGAACCGCGCCTTTGATCTCGACGCTTCTCATGCTTGCTGTTCCGGCAAAGGTTGCGGGCGTGCGCAACCGCATCGTTGTCACGCCGCCCGGAAAAGGCGGAATGGTCAATCCAATCATATTGGCAGCCGCCTTTAGGTGTAAGATCTCGCGGCTCTTTGTTGTGGGCGGCGCGCAAGCCATTGGCGCTCTCGCTTACGGCACATCAACCATCCCCAAATGCGATAAAATATTTGGCCCCGGAAACGCCTGGGTCGCGGCCGCGAAATCCCTCGTCGCGCAGGAGGCAGGCGGCCCCGCCATTGATATGCCTGCCGGTCCATCCGAAGCTATGGTTCTGGCGGACGCTGCCGCCGATCCCGCCTTTGTGGCCTCCGACCTCTTAAGCCAAGCGGAACATGACACGGTAGCCCAAGTCGTTTGCGTGGCGGCATCGGAAGATATAGCTAACCGGATTGAGACGGAAATCGAGGCGCAACTTGAAAGCCTTCCCCGGGCCGAAATTGCACGTCAGTCCCTTCAATATGGCCGCATGATAATTGCTGAGGAACGTGTTGATATTATTGACATAATTAACCGATACGCGCCCGAGCACTTAATTATTCAACTTAAGAACCCTGAAGGGTTTGTTCCGGCCATCCGGAACGCCGGATCTATTTTTTTGGGGCCTTGGACACCTGAGAGTGTCGGAGACTACGCCAGTGGCACTAATCACACACTACCCACATATGGCGCGGCGCGGGCTTATTCCGGCGTTACGCTTGAGAGCTTTATCAAATATATTTCCATCCAAGAATTATCTAAGAAAGGTCTCAAGAGCCTTGGGCCGACGGTTGAACGGCTGGCCGAAATGGAAGGTTTGGAGGCGCATAAACGCGCCGTGACTTTGCGTTTGGAGGCGCTGCAATGAGTAAGGCAACGAGTCAAACTTGGCCAAATTCTATCGCCCGCAAAGCGGTCGTTGATATGTCCGTCTATTCTGCGCGCGGCGGAGCGACGGATGCCCTGCATTTGGATGCAAATGAAAACCCGTATGCGCCGCCGCCTGTTGTAGGGGCGAATGGGTATAATCGATACCCAGCACAGCAACCTAATGTGCTCGTTAAGCGTTTGGCGGGGTTATACGGCGTTGCTGCCAACCAAATCATGGCCGGCCGCGGCGCGGATGAAGGCATTGAGTGCCTGTTGCGGGCCTTTTGCGAAGCCGGCGAAGACAGCATCCTCACTTGCCCGCCCACATTTGGATATTACAAAACCTGCGCCGATATTCAGGGCGCAGCCATTGTCGAAGTGCCTTTGGACGACGATTATGAGTGGGATATTCCTGCCATCATTGAAGCGGCCAGACCTGCGTCCGTTAAAATGGCATTTCTTTGCTCGCCAAACAATCCGACGGGTAACAGCCTGGCGCGCAAGACGATTTTGGACGTCTGCGACGCTCTGCCGGATACGCTTATTGTCGTGGATGAAGCCTATATCGAGTTTTCAGACCAAGAGAGCCTCGCTGATCAGATTGGAATTGTTCGTAATTTGGTGGTCCTCAGAACGCTTTCCAAGGCCTATGCCTTGGCGGGCGTTCGCGGCGGGGCACTATTGGCTGACCCTGCGGTCATTGAGCTGCTGCTCAAAGTCCTGCCGCCCTACCCCATTGCGCGGCCTGTTGAAGCGGCCATCCTCAACGCACTGGCCCCATCAGCCATGGCCGTGCACGCGCAGCGATTGAAAGAAACGTTGACTGAGCGGAAACGCCTCGCTGAAGGCCTCGCGCAATCCGAATATGTCGAGAAAGTCTATCCGTCAGATGCTAACTTTGTTTTTTTAGACGTGAAGGATGACGAGGCGTTATTCACCAAGCTTCGTCAATTCAATGTCAAAATTCGTGACTATCGATCTACAACGGGCCGGGTGCGTGTCTCTGTCGGCTCTCCCGATGAAAACACAATCGCGCTGCAAGCTTTTGGCGTGTCCAAAAAAACCGACCGCTCTGACCGCATTGGCGAGATGTTCCGCAAAACGAATGAAACGGATATCTCTGTCCGCGTGAATTTGGATGACGTCTCCCAAACAAAAATTGAAACAGGCATAGGGTTTTACGACCATATGTTAGAGCAAATATCCAAACATGGCGGCATGGGATTGACCCTCTCTTGCGAGGGCGACTTGCACATTGATGCTCACCACACAGTGGAAGACACGGCGCTCGCCTTTGGCGCTGCGCTGAAGCAGGCACTCGGCGATAAAGCGGGCATTGGCCGTTATGGCTATGTTATCCCAATGGATGAAACGCAGGCCCAAGTCGCGATTGATCTCTCCGGTCGTCCAGCCGCCGTTTTTCGCGGTGAGTTTCCGACAGACCACGTCGGCGATTTCCCTGTTGAGATGTGCCCACACTTCTTTGAAAGCCTCGCGCAGACCCTCGGCGCGGCGATCCATATTGATGTCAAAGGTGATAATTCCCACCACATGATTGAAGCCTGCTTCAAAGGTGTAGGCCGCGCGCTACGTCCGGCTTTGGGCATCGTGGGAAATTCAAATGAAATCCCATCGACCAAAGGCACACTTTAGCATGAGTCTCGTCATCGTCGATACAGGCTGCGCTAATCTGGCATCGGTCAAATATGCGTTTGAGCGATTGGGCGTCGAGCCAATTATCAGCGATGATGCCGGTGTCATAACTGCGGCTGACCGAGTGGTGCTACCCGGCGTCGGATCTGCACCCTTTGCAATGGAGAGCATCAATGCGAAATCGCTCAAGCCCGTTTTAAAGTCTCTAAAACAACCCGTCATCGGCATTTGTTTGGGGATGCAACTGCTTTTTGAAACCCTCGAAGAAGGCGGCGACATCGTTGAAGGGCTTGGCCTTGTCGATGGGGCTATAACATCGCTCGATACAGGCTCCCTACCCTCACCACACATGGGTTGGAACACGCTTGCGCCCGTAAAATCAGACCCGCTTCTGAAGGACGTGACGGAGGGTGAGTTCGCCTATTTCGTACATTCTTTTGCGGCCGAGGTTTCCGATGCCACGCTCGCGACCTCAAAATACGGCGCGGCCTTCTCGGCCATTGTCCGCAAGGATAATGTTTGGGGGTGTCAATTTCATCCCGAGCGAAGTTCCAAGACGGGTGCACAAATCCTCAAGAATTTTTTGGACATAAAGCTATGATTTTTCCGGCTATGGATTTGATGGATGGCGGCTGCGTACGCTTGCTCAAGGGCGATTTTGAAGCACGGACGAATTACAACGCTGACCCGATTGAAGTCGCACAAAGCTACGCGGCTGCTGGAACAAAATGGATGCATATCGTCGATTTGGACGGGGCCAAAAATGGTCAAGCAGAGCAATCAGAACTCATTTTAAAAATCGCAAATAGCGCCAACATCAAAGTCCAAACAGGCGGAGGGCTGCGGGATCTCGCGCAAATTCAAAACCTGCTTCAGGGCGGCGTTGAGCGTGTCGTGATTGGTTCCCTCGCCGTCACAAATCCGCAAATGGTCAAACATTGGATAAAGGAAGTCGGGCCGGAAGCCATTTGTGTCGCGCTAGATGTAAATCAAGGCGAGGATGGCGAGTTCCGTCCCGCTACGAAAGGCTGGACAGAGCCTTCCAAGAAATCTCTCTGGGAAGTTATCAGCGATTTTTTGGGGTCCGGCCTCAAGACGCTTCTTGTTACGGATATCGGGCGTGACGGCATGCAAGGCGGCGGAAATATTGAGCTCTACAAACGCATTCAAAACGAATTTCCAACATTGGACCTGATTACCTCGGGAGGTGTCGGAACGCTCGGCCACGTCAAAGATCTCAAGGCGATTGACCCCTACGGGATTATCATCGGCAAAGCGCTCTATGAAGGCGCTTTCACGCTTGATGAGGCGATGTCGTGCTAACACGGCGCATCATACCTTGCCTTGATGTTCGGGATGGGCGCGTCGTCAAAGGCGTGCAGTTTCGTAATCACGAAGATGTCGGCGACATCATCGACCTCGCGCTACGCTACCGCGATGAAGGCGCGGACGAACTGGTGTTTTACGACATCACCGCCAGTGTCGATGACCGCACGGTCAGTCCTGATTGGGTCGGCAAAGTCAGCCGCGCGCTCGACATTCCGTTCTGCGTGGCGGGCGGGATAAGGACCGTCGAGGCTGCGGGTGCACGTCTTGCCGCGGGCGCAGATAAAATTAGCGTTAATTCCCCTGCCCTTACACGCCCTGATCTGGTGAATGAACTCAGCGCCGCTTTCGGGGTGCAGTGTATCGTCGTTGGCATTGATAGTTTCGCGGACGGCAACAGGTATCGCGTTAAATCGCATACGGGCGATCCAGACAAAACGCGCGAGACGGGACGCCTCACTACCGATTGGGTAAAAGAAGTCGTATCCCGAGGAGCAGGCGAAATTGTCTTGAATTGCATGAACCGCGACGGGGTTCGCAAAGGCTATGATATTGCGCAACTCAAGGCCGTGCGCGAAATTTGCGATGTGCCGTTGATCGCGTCAGGCGGCGCAGGGGCGGTTGAGCATTTCGAAGATGTTTTCAAACTAGCGAATGTTGACGGCGCGCTCGCGGCTTCCGTCTTCCATAAATCCGTTATCGCCATTCCGGATTTAAAAGCCGACTTGCGCGATGCCGGAATAAGAGTGAGGCTTTAGCGATGGAAATTGATTTCGGAAAAGTGGACTTCAAAAAAGGTGGGGGCCTCGTCCCCGCAATTGTCCAAGATGCAGATACACTACAAGTTCTCATGCTCGGCTATATGACTGAGGAGTCTGTTGCAAAGACAAATGAGACAGGGCTCGTGACCTTTTATAGCCGCTCCCGCAAAACGCTTTGGACCAAGGGTGAGACCAGCGGCAATACGCTGGCCCTCGTCGACATGACGGTGGATTGTGACCAAGACACGATATTAGTCAAAGCCCGCCCTGCCGGACCGACTTGCCACACGGGAACGGTTTCTTGTTTCGGAAGTGAAGGCGCAGGCGGCGTTGGGTTTTTGGCCTATCTCGAAACTTTGATTGAGGGCCGGAAAACGGCTGACCCCGAAAGCTCCTACACCGCGCAACTCCTGCAAGGCCCGCTTCGCCGCGCTGCACAAAAGGTCGGCGAAGAAGGCGTAGAAACCGCTCTCGCCGCTGTGGCTGAAACGGATGATAAACTGGTGAGCGAAGCGGCGGATTTATTCTACCACACGCTGGTGCTTTTGGCGGCGAAAGATGTGAAACTGGAAGCTGTGATTGCGGAGCTTAAGGGGCGGCATCAGTAATCATTAATGATGTCACACCGTCGCCGCGAAGCGGCCCGGTGCCAATACCCTGAAACAAGCGGAATAATCCGAAATCGAGGTTAGCGCTGCCTTCATGGTATAGGCACCGGGCGACCCGTTGGGGCGCGACGGTGTGACATCATCTAAAAAGTCAGTATTTCGTTCGCAAACTCACGGCTTTTATCTACCAAAATGAAAGCAAATCAACTAACCAAGCGAACCATTTTGGCCAAACCCCACCAATAATTGCGAATAAAATCAGAGATCCTAAAAGCCCATATAGTCCATAATTTAGGGGAACGAAGCCGAAGTTAGTCAAAACAACTAATCCGATTATGCCGAATATAATCCCGGCGATGCCGCCGCCTATAAATCCCGCAATGCGGTTAGTTGCCCGGTCCAAGTGACTTTCGTTTGGGTTTTCTAAATAATATGGATGTTTTTCGTCTTCCATCTAAAAAGCCTCAAACGTCGCTTTCGTTTCCGAGCTCACCCATTTCCCGTCCACCATGTGAATGCCGCATTCCGTTTTTTCGCTGTGACGCCAACGGCCTGCGCGGGGGTCTTCACCTGGGGTAACGCGGGTTGTGCAGGGCTGGCAGCCGATTGACAAATAGCCGAGCGCGAGCAGTGGATGCGGCGGGAGGTCATGCTGCCGCATATATTGCGTGACGTCTTTTGCGGTCCAATAGGCGAGCGGATTGACTTTGGCCTGCGCGCCGCCTGCCTCAAGTATGGCCATGTTCGCCCGATCAGGCGTTTGGTAGCGTTTCCGCCCTGTGATGCGCGCGCCAAACCCATTTATGACGCCTTCAAGCGGGCGTATTTTGCGGAGGTCACAGCAGGCATCAGGTTCTGACTGATTGAGCGTTCCATCCGGATCTTCCGCTAAAACTTGAGACTGGTCAGGCGTGATGTTCCTGAAATCCGTCAATCCAAAACGGCTCACGAGGTCGTCGCGATACCCCAGCGTTTCTCGAAAATGCTTGCCCGTATCCAGAAACACAACCGGGAGCGAGGGATCAATCCGAGACACCATATGCAGGAGGACCGCCGAGTCGACGCCCATAGATGTCGCCAAGACGATATCGCCTTGGTATTTTTTAATGGCTTTTCTAAGCGTCAACTCCGCCGAGTGGCCGAAAAAAGGGTCGGCCGCCTTTCGCTTATCAAGCGCAGTTAGGCGTGAATCAAATACCGAGGTCGCGGGCCCTGCCTTTATGGCGTAACCCCGCTGATAGGTCAGATCGAAATCATCGAGATTGGCCTGCCAATCCTCTATCGTGTGGCGTTTGAGTGTCTCGTCATCAATGTGAACGGCGCTGAACCCGCATTGCAAGGCAAAGGCATATTGGTCGGGAATAAGAGGACCATCCGCGATGAGCAGACCGTCATAGCCATATTTCGTCCGCAATTGACGTGCAAGCGAAAATCCGCGCCCATCCGTATAGGCGGGAAAATCAATTAGGATTGTTTCGATGCGTCCCAGTGCGAAGGCAAGGCTTTCCAGGTCCGTATCATTTGCGATATGCAGAACATCAATCGTCTCATTGCTGTCGAGTGCTGACAGGTCCGACGGGTCGGTGAACCGGGCGGCATCGCGCGCCCGTCCGTCCTGTATAAGGGTGTGGCTAGGCATAAAGCACCTCTTTGAACGGCGCCATGCCGATCCGGTTATATGTGTCGAGGAAACGTTCACCCTCTTCGCGTTCTTTAAGATAAAAATCGACTATATTTTCTATTCCGTCGAGCAGCTCTTCTTGCGAAAATCCGGGGCCGGTGACTTTTCCGACAGCCGCATTTTCAGACGAATCGCCGCCGAGTTTGACTTGGTAAAACTCAACCCCGGCTTTCTCGAGCCCGAGAATGCCGATATGTCCGACATGGTGATGCCCGCAGGCATTGATACAGCCGGAGATTTTGATCTGCATTTCCCCAATCGTGCGCTGACGTTCGGGGTCTGCGAACCGTTCAGCAATGGCTTGGCTAATCGGGATAGACCGCGCTGTAGCCAGAGCACAGAAATCCATGCCGGGGCAGCAAATGATGTCGGAAATCAGGTTAATGTTCGCCGTGGCGAGGCCAATCTTTTCGAGCTCTTTGTATAGAGCCAAAAGGTCGGATTGTTTGACATGCGGCAGAACCAAATTCTGCGTATGTGTCGTCCGCAATTCACCGAAGGAATAAGTGTCAGCGAGGTCAGCCGTTGCGCGCATTTGCTCTGCCGTAATATCACCGGGGGCCAGCTCTATGGGCTTCAGCGAGATATTGACGATCGAGTAGCCGTCAGCCTTATGGTCCGCGACATTGTTCTTAGCCCAGAGACGGAAAGCTTGATTGTCTTCGAGGGCTTTTGTGAAATCAGCCGGATCATTTTCCAGCGTCTGAAAATCAGGGTTCGCAAAATAGGATTTGATACGTTCGCGCTCCGCATCTGACACCGCAATACCACTAATGTCTATTGTCGCATATTCGGCTTCAACTTGTTCACGAAACGCTTCAATTCCAGTCTCTTGGACCAGGATTTTAATGCGGGCTTTGTATTTGTTGTCGCGGCGACCATAGCGGTTATAGATGCGGAGTGTCGCCGTCAGATAAGCCAATAATTCTGACTTAGCCAGAAACTCTCGCAAAGTTTGCCCAATGATCGGGGTGCGGCCCAAACCACCACCCACGATGATTTTATAGCCGACCTCCCCCGCATCATTTTTGACAATCTGAATGCCGATATCGTGGGCTTTGATAAGCGCGCGGTCTTTTTCTGCCGCTGTCACGGCAATTTTGAACTTACGCGGCAAAAAGGTGAATTCCGGATGTAAAGTAGACCACTGACGGATGAGTTCTGCCATGGGGCGCGGATCTTCGATTTCTTCAGCGGTGGCTCCTGCATAGGGGTCACAGGTCACGTTGCGAATACAGTTCCCCGATGTTTGAATGGCGTGCATTTGAACACTTGCCAGATCATCCAACATATCCGGCACATCCGGCAGCTTCGGCCAGTTATATTGCATGTTCTGACGTGTGGTGACGTGGCCATAGCCGCGATCATATTTCTCGGCGAGATGCGCGAGCATGCGGAATTGCTCGCTATTCAGCGTGCCATAAGGAATAGCCACGCGCAGCATATAGGCGTGAAGCTGTAAATAGAGACCGTTCATAAGGCGCAGCGGACGGAACTCATTTTCACTCAATCGGCCTGCCAAACGGCGTTCGACCTGCCCGCGAAATTGTTTTGTCCGCTCAGCCACAAACTGCGCATCAAATTCATCATAGCGATACATTATTTCGCCTCCAACAGATCGGCTGTGTCATAGGATGGACCCTTTACACGGAACTTCTCGCGGTATCTTGCGGGTAATCCGGTGTCGGGTTCGACATCGATAAAATAGGTGCCGACGACGATGTTTTGCCCTCATCTGTTTCGGCTTTTAGCTGCATTCGGTCGATCAAA
>ENA-ORXR01002039-ORXR01002039.1-marine-metagenome-genome-assembly--contig:-NODE-2039-length-19991-cov-16.403133_pt1 | contig 19991 bp, 31 predicted proteins | sample MGYA00237866_ERZ511479 | MGnify/ENA metagenome assembly ERZ511479 | reverse complement strand
GAGGGTATATGAGAGTATGCTTTGGGGTCATCGTGCGTGTTCGAATAAATCATCGTTGCGTTTGCGTTGCTTCCGTCATTTTTGTGCGCTTCGCGCCCAGTGATCCCGGCGTTCGCGTTGTGACTCTGGCGTAGCGGTCCGCATCCTGTGCTGGGTTTTCTGACGGGGTTATACCCCGTTAGCTGTGAGGGCTGGATCCAGTACTATTACTAATGCGCCTCGTGCGCATGCTCTTTGACGGGGCGCCACCCCCTGACTCGCGCGCGTGCTCCCTCCCTGTACGCCTCCTTCTGGACACTCGTGCGCATTCTCACTTGGCGGGCCGGCTTCTGCTGCGCGCTATGCCGGTGTGCCTGGAAACGCAATGGTGCTCGGGAAGTCCGGCTCCCATGACCGTTGGGCAAGGCCTATTTTTATTTTTCATGGGGGTGCGGATTGTCGGATGCCGACAAGTGGGCCGAGGGTGCTGCCGTGCTTTTCGCCGTGGTTGGGGGCCGCGCCTGTACTGTAAGTTACGTGGTGGAGGTAATAAAATGGCTTCTGCGTGCGATGGAAGAAAAGGGTGCGAAAGTGGACGAGGACTGCCATGTGCGTTGGAAAAAAGAAGACCTTGTCAATTGGGGAGCAAAAACCATTGCTGCAACTCGCCTCTGACCAGGATTTGCACCAACAATACACATAACAGTCTCACTCGGCATCGGTGCTGTCCGTTGTGCTTTCATCTCTGCCATTTTCAAGTTCCCGCATGGTCCGCAGTTTGCGAAAAAGTAGAGCCTTGGCTGCCTGCTCCATGACTTCCAGGGATTTTCGACCAGGCCCGCGTGCGCCCTTTGCAGGACGCTCTGCCCCGCCAGACACCGCCCGCGTCGCCGAAGCAGACCCAGCTTCTTTTTCATCTGGGTCGAGCGCCGCCAGCGCTCCTCGTGCCGGCAGCAATGCTGCTCCGGTGGCAGGGCCGGCACCTGGCGGCGCAGCCAGCTTCGAGTCGCTCACACCGAGGCCAGCCACGCCACCGTCAAGGTTCTGCACAGCGTTTTCCGCGCCCACACCCCTCCCCCCACCACCAGGCGACACTCCCGTTACCGGAGCGCACTGAAGCATCTTTCTCACCATAGTTCGGCGGTAGCGCGCCGCCTCCGGTGTGTTCAGCACAGATGTCGACTCCAAAAAGCAGGAGGCGGTGCGCTCTTGTTGCGCCGGGGTGCGCTTGGCCAGCGCGTCCGTCCTCGCCTGCGCCTGCTCCGCATATTGCCTGTCCTAGAGAGGCGCCGCTTTCGCGGATTGGACCCCACCAGGGCGCCGTTGACAACCGCCATTGCTCTTTCTGGCGCCGCCGCCGCTCCCGCTGCCTGTCTCGTCCTTCGACGTGGTCTTGACGTCCGTGCTCAACATTTCCAGGTTGACGGCACCGCTAAACCTGTCACTTTGGCGGAGCACCCGCAAGCACGCCACTCACTTTCAGTGCGCCACCTTAGCCTTGCGCTTGCGCGTCGATTCATCGAGCTTGCATTTTTTGCCGATCAGTTCGGATGGCGTCATACACGTCCAGCGCGCAGAAGCGTGAAGCAGACCCGCTTATCTCAATGTACTCGTCGGTGGAGTTCCCTGACGTTGAAAGCGCCTTGAAAGCAATGTAGTGCGAGTTGAGCGCGCTCACCCCTGTGCGGATGCGCATGAGCCGCTTCTCGAGAGCGCTTGCGTTGCGCTTCCTGCACATGGGCCCTTTTTTGCGCATCTTGTCGTCCTACACCGTATGCACCGCCGCTCACTGATCTTCCTCGCTCGGACAGGTCCCATGCCCAGCGTCAGTAGACACTTCCTGGTGGGCTTCTCAAAACGGGACGTGGGCGTCGTCCGTCCACCCCAAACCCGACCCCATCGTCGTGAGATTATCGTACGCTTCTGCAGGTCGGGATGCGTCGGGAAGCGGCGTCACAGAAGGGGGAGCCCGGGAGACGGCGAGGACGGGTCCAGCGGTGGCGTTTTTCGCCACTCCAAGGCACGGACGGATGGCGCAGTGGTTGGCCAGAAGGGCCCGGTGGACGGGTCTGTGGGTTCCACCGGCGATGGTTGTCACCACCCCCACGCCCGGATGGGTAGCTTCCGGTCGAGCCAATAGGGCCCGGCGGGCGGCTCGGTGGGACACACGGACAGAAGAAGTTGCCGCCTTTCGGTGATTCACGGCAGCCTCTCGGCGGGACAGGCAGGGGGCGCGGCCGCGGACGCGGCGAGCCGGACCAAAAACCCGGAGGCAGTCGACGTGGGCTCAGCGGTGACCGGTCGTCTAGTCCACCGCCGTGAGGGAGAGTTCCGCACACAAGGTCATCAGGGGCACGATGCCCACCATCCAGCTCCCAGAAACCTCGGTGGTTCACTGTCATTCACTATTCGGCGGGGTCTCCAGGGTCTCCACGTCCACTGTGTCGCCCATGGAGGAACCGCAGTCGCTTAAATGCCCGATTCCGCCCTCCGTGGTCGACATGACCAGAGCCCGGGGGGGGGGGGGCTCTCTCGAGCTCGCATGCGGCATAGGAGGTGGAGGGGGATAAGAGGGCGGTGTCGCATAACACGTCGTGTCACCCCAGCCTACCAAAACAGATAGGGATACCTGCCCAGCTGAGGGAGCCCGCCCGCAAACCCTCGCGCTCCTTTCGCCCGGTGACACGGTCACCTAGGAAACCACTCGAAGCCTCAAAAATGTGAAAAGGATGTGAGAACGCAGTTATGTGTTCGTGGGGAAGCCAGGCCACGGGCGACCCGCTGTCCCCTTAAACTATGCAAGCAAGCTGGCCCAAATGGCCCCGCATCCTACACAGTGGCCTCCCCGAGGGGAGATTTGGGGATCCATACCAGTGGACCCCCCTACATTAAAGCAGATAACTCAAGAAGCTGACATGAAGATGCAGACGAACCACAATCAATCATGATCCCAACCAGAAAAGACAGCGCCACCTGTCCAAGCCGGGGCGGGACACGTCCTTCGCGTCGCCAGGCGGCCTTTTGATCTCCGGGCAAGCAAATGGGCGCGGGCAGGGGCCGCGTAATGCGACATAGCTCTCTTCACAGCGCAGACCGTCCCTGGCCAGCCCAGGCGATTCTTTAAACGGCGCTTTGTCACGACCCTTCGGTGTTACATTGGTCGCGTGGTGTAACGTGCGTGCCCGGATCACCCCCGTCTCGGTATCGGGACTCATCGGTTTCCCACATGTGCGTGGATCTTGGGGGGTCGCCGCGTCTTGGTGGGCGGGTTGTCAGTCGTAAGAGATGGAAGGAGGGGGCGCGCGCCCGTGAGGGAGAGTCCGTACATGAGTTCCCCCCCCTTCTCTTGTTCCAAAAGTGTATACCTCATCTCCGAGAGGTGCAAGGCCCGTCACCAGTCCCACCATTCCCAGTTCCCACCTTGTCTACACGTGGAGGTCCGGCACTGGCGGAGACCGCGGTCACAAGATCATGGCGTCCCGCGTCAAGGCCCAGGCGTCCCGGTTCAAAACCCAGGAGTCCTGGTCCAAGGCCAAGATGTCGTCTTCGGGGTCCGAGCGTGTGGCGCCGGCGTCTGTCGACCGCTCTAGGCAGCATGGTGGCCTCCCAGGTACAAGCCCGGTTCCTGTCGGTGGCGTTATGCGGGGCGTGGATTGACCCGAGTCGAAGATGCGACCCCGCCGAGGCCCCTGGCGCCCGCCATGTTGGTGCTCCTGTACCGGGTCGTCGTGGGTGTCGTGCCGGCGCCGCCAAAGGATGTCAACACGGCCGAGCGCCTCCAGCTTTTTGTGGCAATGAGCCCCGACCTGGCCACAAGATCGGCCCGGGAGCAGCGCCAGGGGTTCTTGACGCGTCTGAACACTGCGGCGCTCTTGTCCGCCGACCGTGAGGCGGAGAAAACCATGCACTCTAGCCCTGGGCCCACCCGTGTAGTACAACATTCAGGGGGCTACCTCTGAAGGAGGGAAGTAATGGCCGTCTGTGCCGCTCTCGCGACACCCGATACGGGCTTTAGGTCCAGGAAGTCGGGTCGATCAAAACGCCAAGACATGAAGGCACGGTTTACATGCCGGCGACGACGGTGCCGCCCACCGTCGTCACCCTTCGTCCTAAAAGGGCGGAAACCGTTGCCCGGGCTCAATTGCCCGATTGGGAAGTGACCCCAGTAGTCACCAACAGGCCCTGTCATAGGTATCATTTCTCAGTCATAGTACATGCTTACCGACTAAAAGTGCATCAAGTACGGGTAATCGCATCATTCACTTACAGTATCCGTAGTATGCAATGAAAACGGACACGTAGTATGCGTATCAGACATACTTTAAACTCGAGGGTATACTTTTGAATTTCAAATCCTTGATTGCGCCTGAGATTCGTCTCAGGTTCTGTATATCCTTTGTGACGAACCGAAACCGTGCAACGTGCACCCATCACATGTCTGCACACAGTCTGGAGACGCTGTCAACAAGGACGCGCTCACGGCCGTCCGTGTAAACGTTGGCAGTTTTCCATCTACTGTATGCCGAACCGCCCCGACTCCGCGCTCTGGACCCGCAACCGAAGGTGGCTCCTCGCCGCGAGGAGTGCGGCCGCGATTCCGCCGTTTTCACGGCCACTGCCGCTGCGGTCGCTGCGGCCACCGCCACGACCCCACCGACCGCCGCCGTGCGCGTCGCGGCCGCCGGCGAAGCGGCGGCGGGAGTCTGTGCGGTCGGCGGCGGCGGTCGCCGACGGCTGCATCGACAGCGGCTCGGCGGCCGATTTGGATGATCAGCCGCTCGCGCGGCGGCGCGCCACGCTCGTCGCCGACGCTACGGCGCTGGCGGAGGGCGGCGGTACCGACGGCCGCCACCGACGGCGACATCTGCAGCGGTTCGAGAGCCGATTCGGACGACGTGCTGCTCGTGCGGCCATGCACGACGCTGATCGCCGCCGCCACCGCGTTGGAAACAGGCACGCCCGTTCCCTTTCCTGGCCGCGCGTTTGGGGCGCGTCGGCGGGCGGCGACCCCCCTCCGCTCGGCGGGTGGGCCACGGCCCGTTGACGTCCGATAAGACCGCTGGCGAGGCGCACACCGACCCCCCGCCCACCGCTCAGGCGACGGGGGTGCAAAACGTTTCCGACTCCACCCACCCCTCTCCTTCCATCGTGTTGTGCGTGCGATTGGGGCCTGCGGCGCACGAGCGCACGTTTCCGCGCGTCGGAGAGGTCCATCGCGAGCGGCGCACGATCCTCGCTCCCCCCCCTGTGTCGGCCGTGACTGAAGCGCGGTCGCCGTCGCCAGCGCCGCCGCCGCTGCTTTTGCCAAACGCACCGCTGCAGCCGTGGCCGCCGCTGCCGCCGTGCGCCCGCCCGGCGGCATGCGCCGCGCCGGCGGACGACGGGCGGCGGAGCTCGTCCAACCCGCCGCCACAGCGGCTTTCCGCTTTGCCCCGCGACTTGGCACTGGCCGCCGCCGCGGCGGTGAGGGCCACGGCTGCGCCCGCCGCAGCGGGCGGCTGCCGCAGCGGCAGCGGCGCCGGCGTCCGTGGTAGCCGGGGGACGCGGGGAAGAGGGGCGCCCCCGCCCGTGCGGTGTCTGCTTCGCCGACAGCGGGCGGTTGGCGAAGGCTGGGGGCGTGGCGACTGCGTCGTCTTGTCGACGGCAGCGAATTGGAGGTGGGAGGGAGGCGCGCGGTAGTATCCTGACTTTTTTCATGTGCGGCTCTCCGCCTATGTCCCGGCACCTCGCGACACCTAAATGTCGGTGGGCGGCGTGTCAAGCGCCGCCAACGCCAACGCCGAAGCAGATGCGCACGCCAGACGTGACGCCGACCTGCAGCTGTCTCATTCGAAGGGGAGGTGTGAGGCTGCCCTCCGCGCGCCGCGGCTCGTTCACGGCGACAGGATATTGTTGATCGCGATCGTGATGTTGGGCCCATTCCTCCAGCCAGCCGAATGTGACTTGCATCTGTTTCAAATTCTCAGCGCGTCTGTGGTCCGTGTGGCGGTCGCTTCTGACGACTTCAGACGCCCTCTGTCGGGGATAACGAGCACGGGAAACTGATCAATCGAAAAGGACGGCCCGGACGGGGACGCCGCGGCTTGAACACAAAGACAATGTCGTCGACGAAGACGTCATGCTTCATTTCAACACCCGTCATACTTAGTCGAACAATTTGGGCGACTCACACGTCATCACATTTAAATTCATGTCCCTTCTGTACTTGACCTCGGCGCCAGTCAGGCTCACCTCGGCCTGGGTCCAGGCCGTGCCGCAGACAGACGACGCAGACAGGTGGGAAAGGCGGAGAGGATGCTCGGTTTCCCAATGCCTGTCTGGGTGGGAGGCACAAGGGTGTGTGTATTTCTAATGCGGGGAGCCCGTGACCGTCGTGCCGGGCGACGTTTTTGTGCTCGCCGCGCACCACGCCAAGACCTTCTTTCCCGTACTGACCGAGGTACGTGAGGGGGGGGGAGCGTATGGAGAGCGAGGCACGGAAGGGCCATGTGCCCGAACCAAACACGCGGGTTGGGAGCGATGTGAAGTTGGCCACTGACACTGGCCGTCGCGGTGCTGACGAGCTCGTCAGAGTTGCCTGCCCGCCGCTGCTCGCTTGGCTGACATCCCATCCAAAGGTCCGTACCCCCCACCCCCGCGGCGGGTGATTCCCCGCGTCTTGGTTTTTGGTGTGACCATTGGCGCCGTGTTCCTCGCCAGGCGCGGCGTTAGTGGTGTGCTCGTCTGCATCGTCGACCTTTGCGGCAGGGGCGCGTGGGTGGGGGGCTGGTGTGATGCAGGCGTGGACGGCGAGGACGTCAACGGTGCTGGCGTTTGTCGGGCTGGCATCGGTGACGTTGCCTTCTGCTGCCTGTGCGCGTGTGGTGGGAGCGTGAGTGACGGCGGGGGCTGAGGCAGCACTTCCCAGGCGGGGGCGTCTGTGGCGGGGGCTGTGGTCGAGGGTGATTTTGTGGTTGGAGAGCACGTGGCGGGGGTGCCTGTTACAAGAGCATCGGAGGCGACTGCGTCGGTCGCCGCTTCCTCCGTAGCGTTCTCTTCGGTCACAGAATCGTGTTTCCAGTGGTCGTATGTTCTGGGTGCTCGTGTAGTAAAAACATCAGCGGCAGCAGCGCCTGTCGTGCTGGCCGCTGTGGTTTTGTCTTCAACAAGTCGTTCGTTGCTGGCGATGACGTACGTAGCGGAGTCGGTGAGGCCGGGTGTCGAATGGAGCTGGTTCGGTGGCGCAAGCGCCTGTGGCAGAGACGGTCTCGGCAGGCCGGGTGGTGGCGGGGGCGCTTCGGGCGCGGGCATCGGTGATGTGTGCGTCGGTCATCCAGGCTTCCGTAAGGCGTTTTTCGGCGGCATATGAGTGCGTGACGGGGAATCCTGTTGCTAAATGCTGTGTTTGAAATGCGTCCGCAGCGAGCTCGTCGACACTGCCGGCTACAGTTATGTTTTCGTCGGTGCCTTACGCGTCTACGGCGCTGGAAGATGTAGTGGCGGCTTCTGCAGCAAGGACATCTGCGGCGCAGGCGTTCGTAGATGTGATTTCTGAGGCATTGTGTTCTTCTGCTCGTGCGTCTGTGGCGCATTCCACATTCGTCCGTAAGTTTGAGGGATGATGTGCGTGGCAGCGGAGCTGAAGGCCTGGGAGGTAGCGAGGAGGGAGCGTTCACATCTGGGAGTCGCGTGGCTGCGACCCTTGTGCTGGGTTTATTGACGCATGTGCGCCGATGCCCGTGGCGTCTGAAGCGAAATCTTCGTGGGCACCAACGTGAGCCGCTGGGGATCGTGAGGCGGGGAGCAGCGTGGTGAAGGTGCCGCTGCGACGGCGTCTGTAGGTCTGTCGTCTGTGTAGGTGTCATAGGCAGCCTGTGCGTCGGTGGCACGAGTCGGCGCGGCTGGGAAGTTGATTTGCTCTGTCAGCTGCGGTGGCGACGGCCGTGGGTGCGGCGGCATCGGCGGGGCTTCGGATGCAGAGGAGCTGCTGACGAAAACATATGTGGCGGAGTAATCGGCGTCGTGCGCGCCGGTGGCCTCGATCTCTATTGCGTGCTCTTTGCTGGCGTCGGTATGTGTGACGGTGGAGTGCTGACGGCCGCTGGAGTGGAAAGAGCATCGGCGGTTAGGGCGGCGGTGCTTCGAAGGAATGTGGCGTTGTCGTCGTGGTTTTTGGCGTCTGTGCTTCGGACAAGTGTGCCTGCTGCTGACGTGGTCCTTCTGGCAGCAGAGGGTCGTCCGTGGTTCGTTCGTCCACGGCGTTGCTTCATGCGGCTCGCACGTCTGTGGCGCGTGCGTGTGTGAGGGGAGCGTTTGAGGCAAGGGGCCGGTGGCTGGGCCGTTGACTGCGTGTGAAATGTAGGCAAGGGGCGTAGGGAGTCGCTTCGTGTCGTGATGATGCTTGGGGTGGCAAAGAGCGGAAAGGACGCTTGCTGGCGAATGGAGGCCCAGCGCGCCTTGACAGAGGGTTTGTGCGTCGGCCTTTAACGTCGGTGTGCCAAAACCCTTGGTATGCTCCACACTCAGAGCGTGTGGAGGTACTGGGATTAATCGATACTAGCTGTTCTTCACCCATAGTTTTTGATAGAAGCAACACAGGGCCACAGGTATCAGGCACTCACAAAATGTAAAGACGTATGCATCGCTACCGACCAACAAGAAGCACCAGCACGACTCAATCATACGGTCCCCAGCCTACCGCGAGCTGCTCGTCCCCCTCGCTCTCCCCGTCGTCGGTGTGAACGTCGTAAGACACAGATTCGGCTTCGTCGGTAGATGGAACGTATCCGTTCATGGTCTCGCGGAAGGTGGCTGCGTTAGCGTGGGACAGGGACGGCACCAAAGCCGTATTGGAAGGGAGGAGGTCGGCATTGGATGAAACGAGCGAGTGCATCTTCACGCTCCCAGTAGCCAGCGACGAGCGGTCGCCCGCGACAAGCCACCGGGCAATAGGAAACTCGCGCTCGCAAGAGGCTGATGATCCCACCGCACCAAAGACAAAGACAGCAACGACGAGAAGGGCATGCAACTGCGCACGGTGTGCGCGCCAACACTCCATCGCGTCCCCAGCCATGGCCGAGTCCGATAGGTGACGGAATCGAGACAGCTCCTCGTGCGCCGCGCGGTCCACTCTGCGTGGCTCCATAAGGAGCTCACGTTGAGGTGACACGTCGGCTTTCCACAGGACCAGCGACGAGCGCGCGGTTACCCGGAACTCGGAGATTCCCGCGGTAGAGCGCACCGGCCCCGCCGAGCCACACCCGCCGAACGCCTCTGCGGTCGGTTGCAGCTTTGCCGCCGTTTCGAGAACGGCCGTTTCGGCCTCGGCAGTTGTGTCACCCATCCCAATCCAATCTCTCACTTCCCGCAGCATCCGGCCACCACCCGCTGAAAGAAGCACGGCGCTCAAAACAGCTGGGTTTCTCAACCAGTTTCTTGCATTGTCCTTCGGGTTGAAAAAACGGGGTCGATCTCGTCGCGCATGATGCGCACTGCGACAGCCACATCTTCACGTAGCGACTCATAGCCATTCCTTGTCTCCATGTAGACGGCCTCGCTGGGGTAGAGGCGGTTGTCGAGCTCGAAGACGTCGTCTTCAGGGTTCTCCCGGAGAAATGACTCGATGGAGTGGGAGCCAACGGCCAGAGGATGCTCGGGGAACTTGGGCGCGACGATTGTGTCGAGCAGCAGCGTCTTGCGAAGCGTGACGACACGAGAAAAAATGTCCGCCAGCGTCGCCGACGTTCTCTGGAACTCCTTGGTCGCCTCAAAGACGGGCGTGAGGATGGCGATACGGTGTCTCATCTTGTCCCAATCACGATGGGCGACACGGAGCTTGCGCTGGTCCGCCGTCAGCGTCGTCGAGTGGAAGAAAGTGGAAAGCTGCGGCCACATAGAGTACAAACGTGCCAGAGACATGTTGGTCGACCCCCAACGCGTCGCGACTTCGGACGCAAGGCCGCGAATGGCCGGGTCGCCTGAAACGATGATCGCTCTCAACCTCTGCGCCTCCGCGTCTGGGTGCCTGATGAACTCTGTTGTTGCGCGAAGCCGGGTCAGCAGCTTCCGGGCTGCAGGATTGGGGCAGGCCTTGAGGTGGCGTCGCGCGGCCCGCCCGCTGGCGGCAAAACGAATCGCCCGCTGTTTGGCAGACTCACCCGACGTTCCCAGAGCCTTCCGAACCGCCACGCGCAACGCATGAGCCGCGCAGGAAATCCACACGGCATCGAGTCCGCCTCGGCGTTGCGCACGTTCGACCCCGAATCAGTTGTGGTCGAGGCAAAGTCACCTTCTGAGATTTCGACTCGTCCAAACACTTCTTGCTGCCACTCGACGATGGCGTTGTGCTTGTGCTTCCCAGGAAAGGCCCAAACACGGAGGGACTTTTCTTGATATCCAATGTCCCCAAGTCCGTGAAACGCAGGATCAGCGCGCCGTAGCTAGCTCGGGACACAGGCGCCGTCCACATGACGATGAAGACATGGCCCCAGGGTACACCCGTGTAGTCGTTGGCAGCGGCCGTGAAGAGGTCGACGAGGATTGAGGAGATGAAGGACGCCATCTCCGTGAGATGCAGCGTGACCGTGCCAATGCTGGTGGCGCGTAGTTGATCCGTAAATCTGCAAGGAAGGAACAGACATTGGCGCTGGCTCCAAACGCGTGCGAAAAAGATGTCATGATCTGCATCAGCACGAATTGTACATGGTGCTCACGTCGATCGGCCGGGCGCATGACTTGCGTAATCGCACCGTCCGCCGCCGTCAGTCGCGTGCGAGGTCCTCCCTTGAAGTTCTTGGCCAGGTACAGCGCCGCTAGAAGGTGGTCGCCGCGACGTGCAGCAGAGCCCTTGCCCTTGACGGTCGTTTCGAAGCGCTTCGTGCCATTTGACGTTTGACCACCCCGTAAGAACAAGTACGTCTCGGCATTGTCAAGAGCGCACACCTTGCACCGCACGTAGACGTCGTTGGACCCGTCTAAGAGGTACAAGTAAACCAGCCCCCACAGTGGCGACAGTCGTGTCCTGGCACGCCCGCTTGGGTCATGCTTTCAAACGAGGTCCTTCACTGATCAGCTTCCCGGTGCCTTTGCCACGACTATGGGCCTCGAAATGCCGACTTCGTCATGAAGGGAGGCGCTGAACGTCTGGTCGTCGGGGCCCGTGGGCGCGCTAATGCTCAGAGGCCGCTTGCTCGATCGCCATGTCATGGGCGGCAGGATGCGCTCCGTGACCACCGCCCCGCCCGTACATGGAGACGGCGGCGGAGGAGGGGTGGCGGGGTGCACGACGTCGATATCGTCATCGGACGATGATGGTGTGGACATGTTCGGAGAAAGAGGAAGGGCGCCAATGCGTGGCGTTTCGTTGCATGGACGTGCTCGACGGGAGGAACATCCGGCACGTACGGCTCAGACCCGCATTGAGCTTCTCCAGCTCGTGGTCCAGCTGTGAAGAGCCCTTTTCAGAGGGTGATGACCTTTCGAGCGCCGACTGTGTTGGGCGCGACACATGTCGACTCACGGCCCCGACTGGAGGCTGGCTCGGCCGAGAGAGGTGTTTCTGGAACGTGATTGGCTGTGACGACGCCAAAAGCAACGCTACATTCTTCGTGGATGCACATATCTTGGTCAAAAACCTTCGATGTCGGCCGCGTGTGCAGCAGCGCAGCTAACAGTCTCGGGCACCCCAAAGGACAGACCCGACCTCAGCGAACGGGAGTCTTCTGCCACCGCCTCGGATCGTGCGGCTTTCAAACCTGTCTCTTCGCGAGACGCATCTCATGAGTGGCCCGGCTTGAACTTAAAAATCAGGTGGCGGTCCTGGGGATATCCGTCATACACTCTGTTCATCCGCTCTCGAGTCTCCCAAGTTTCCGCTGTTTGGAGAGGCCCACAGTGTATTCGTCAAAGCCATTGTATGGTTTTGTAGCCGTGTCCAGCGCTCCTGTCGTTCACGTGACCAGCAGCTTTTAACTTCAAGGCGGTGATTCAGCCGCAGAAGGAGCTGAAGCGTCAGTGGACGGTGAGGCCCTCCGGCTGTCAAAGCATGTGACGCATTCCGCGTCAAACAATTGTCCGCCTGTCCGGTATCGGGCTGCCTCATCACCATCACACGGTTCGTAGGCGCTTCCAGGAGTGCTCAGAAGCACATCCTGGAATTGCAAGCGCGCATTCACCTGTGCACCAGGCCATTGTCCTCCAACCAGTGCATACATGCGGTTGCCGCACGCGCTGCAATTGTGCGATCGCCATCTATGAGCGTTACGGCGGTTGCAAGTCTCTGCTCCTCCCGGACATGCAGTCAGATTCTCGGAGGCAATTGTTTGCAGAAAGTCTTCTGAGGAGTCCAGAGGCCTTCGTGGCGACTGATCTGCTACATCAGCTGACCAGAGCGCCTAGCATTCTTCAGCCCGATCCAAAATTTCAAACTTCAGGGAATAATTCATGGGCGTTGCTGCGCCGGGAGCTGTGCCGGCGTCCTCCACGGCGGCAACGCCGGGACCGACCCGGGCTCGTCCGCCCATCGCCTCTGTCCCGCCGTTGCCGCCTGGCTTGCGGTTGCCGTACGACCCCAACGGTCGTGAGTGGCGGAAGCCATCCCGCCCGGCGGGTGCGGCGGCGGCGACCAGGCGCGGGGGTGGGGCCGCGATACCCCCGGCGTCTGCCGGGAGCGCGAGCGCCGCCCCGGCTCCCCGCGGGGTCCCATGGTTGTTTCGGTGGAGCGGCCGCCGCTGCTGGGGCAGGCGGCGCCCGTGCTTCCCCTGCACCCGGCCCCGCTCGCCGGCAGAACAAGGCTCGCCCTGCTGGACCCGGTAGTTTCCGCGGCCGATTGGGCGCTCGTCAGCGACGTCTTCCGGACTTCCCTTCCCCAGGGTGTAATCGGGACACACGCCGTGTGGCGGGCCTGAAGGGAAATTCACTCCGGCTGCGGCGTAGGACGCCTGGCCGTCGGCTGAGCACGAGTTCCGGTCCTTCATCCGCTCCGTCGCCAGCAGGGCGGCGTGGTTGCGCTGCGTGCTGCGGTGCAACTCGGCCCGGGTGCATTTGGCTTCGCACTCCACGGCCGAGCTACTGTTCGTCGCTGGCGGCGAAGAGCACGCCCACCTCGAGGACTGGCACTCCCGCCTGCATCACCGCCCGGCGATCCCGTTAGGCCACTCCTTGGCGCTCGTCAACTGTGAGGGCGTGGGTCACCTGCTTTTCTCGAGCCCGGTAGGCCCGCCGACCACCCCGGAGGACTGAGTGTAAGAGCCCGGACGCTGCCCGCGAGGTGAGCGCGTGACAACCCGCCGTGCGGGGCACGAGGCGATCTTCTTACCCGTTCGTTCCGGCTCAGGGTAAGCCCCTGCGCGTGCTCCCTTGTCGCCGGCGATTGCCACGCGCTGCGCGACGCCGCAACTACTGACGTACGATTACTCACCCGTCATGCACCAGCAGCAGGGAATGCTCCAGGCGTCTTCGCGTCATCCCATCCAGGGCGCGGCGCACGTCACGATGACGGCGGCTGTCGTGTCGGGGTCGCTCCCCGCGTACTGCTACACGCACCGCGTCTTCAAACCGTCGCCTTGCTACGAAGCCCTGATTGCTTGACGGAGTACGACGCTATGGCAAGGGCAGTGCCCTGGTCAGCCATTCAGGACAGGCTGCGCTACCACCAATATCCCATCCGTCAAACCCCCAGCACCGTGCTGCCCTACCAAGTGGGTACCGCGGCGGACCGCCGGTGCCACTACGTCCGCGTCGTGAGCGTCCCAGGGTCGCCGAGAGCCCCCTTGGGGGTACTTCTGGAGGCGCCGCGACTGAAGAATGTCGTTGCCTGGGCGCTACCCGTGACGGAGGAGTGCTGGACTGTGCCCGCCGGCTGCACCATCCCTGATACGGGGGATGTCCCGCCGTCGACGGAGGAGGCGACCGCTTCGGCCGCGTACCGCGCACGGAAGCCGCGTCACGCTGACATGAAACGTGGCGGCCCTGCTCAGGCAGGGTCCGCCGATCGGGGTCCCAGGCCGTGGCATCGCCTGGTACCCCGGCCGGGGGAGCCGCCTTCCCCGCGTCGGGGTCGCCTCATCACGAGCCGTTCTCCCGCGGGCCCGGAGGCGACAAAGAGGAGGCGCGCGCATGGAGAGCCAAGGGTTCAAGCGCGAGCCCCCGCGACGTACCCGCGTCGCTCCCCGCGGCAGACACCGACTGGGACCGGAATTCGGACACCCGTGGTGGCGGTTCAGGGACGGCTCATGACGATGTGAGGGACAATGAGCGGCAGGGCGACTACTCCGGCGGTGCCGGCGCCGACTGTGGGAGCGGATGGCCGACCAATGCAGGCGGCGGCGCCGTCGGCGCCCGCCTCGACAACGGGGCCCGTTGGGAGGGCGGGGACGTCCGAGGCGCCGATGCCGGGGATCCCCGCGCGTTGCCTGCGGCCAGTCAGGATGACGGTCGCGCCCATGTTGCTTCCGGCCGCGGCGGCCCCAAGGGGCGCTCCGACCACGGCCAAGGCCGTCGGGGCGACACCCCTGGAGGCCGTCAGTGCGCCCCCGAGCCCCTGCGTGACGGCGGGGGATACCCCGCCGCCGGCGCCGGGGTGGCCGCCGGGTCGCCAGGCGACGCCTATAGCGGCCGCGACTGGGACTCGGAGCCCCGGAGGGAAGGCGGGTATTACCCCACCGCCGGAGCCGGAGCGGCCGCCGGTTTGCGCTCCGCTCCCTGGCACGCCCGTGGCGACAGTGACGGCCCCGCAACGGCGCTGCCGGAGGTGGGGATCGCGGGCCCTGTCGTGACCCCCGTCCCGGGGCAGCAGGACGTCGCCTACGATGGGTGGCTGTCCTCGCTGTGGGATCCCCCTTCCCCGTGTTGAATTGGATTCAGCACCTCCCAAGGACCAGGCATACCGGTCTTGTGGCGTGGTTATTTTTTTCGATCTCCCCAGGTTCTGGGCGCAGTTGTTGCTCGTGGTCATCATCGCTCGCTCCTTCGGTCGCGAGAAGGACAAAGTTGCGCGGGTCGCAGTGCGTTCCGGCATTTGTTGGGCGGGTGCAGCCTCTAGCGCCGACAGGGTGGTATCGGGCGGTGCCACGGTTGTCAACGTGTCGGAACACGGCCGCTTTGGCGGCCCGCGGTTTACACAGCTGGACGATGACTGCAAAGTGTGGGCGGCGTACCAAATTGTGCAGCTCAAGAAGGAGAAGCTGTGGAGGGCGGTCGTGACGGACTATCCTGCTTCTGGGTCAGACGACAAGAAGGCCGACCCCGTGGTAGCAGAGTGGGACGCAAGGAATGAGACGGTTTCTGCGACCATCCATATGTCAGTTAAGCCCGTGCATCTGAAGACGGTGACGTCCTTCGACACAACCAAAGAGTAGTGGGACGCGCTCAAGGTCAAATTTGAGTCGCGGGACAACGCTCAGCTGCTTCGGCTCATGGACGAGCTGAGCAGCTTGTGGCCGCCGCGATGGCGACTAAAGAGGCACTGTGACTACGTAAAATGCTGTCAGCACTCGGCGTGGATGGCGAAGCCGTGCCAATGGGGAAGGACAACCAATTTTACCTTGCGCGGGTCAACAACCCCGAGGCGACGAGGCGGAGAAAGCATGTCTACGTAGCCTACCACATGGTTCGCGACAGCCAGGCGCGCGGGGATGTGGCCTTCTTCTTCCTTCCGAGCGCCGAAATGCCGGCGGATGGGCTCACCAAGCCGCTGCCGTCGCCGGCGCTCACGGCCTTTCGGTCTGCCGTCGGGGTCGGTATAGACCTGGGCGCGGTCGGGTGTGGCGCCGAGCATGGGGACCCCCTATCGGGCAAGTGCTGGGGCGCTTCCGTTCCACTGGAGGCATCCAGCCGCGCCGCCCCGGTTGGGAGGCAGCGACCTCCGTCGACGCTGCTGTGGGCCGCTGTCGGCTTTGGACGGTTGCGCTACCATCCACTTGCGTAAGGCCGGCAATGGGGCGCTGTTGCGCGGAGCGCAGACTTCGAGGACGGCCGATTGGGACCGTCCCGGGGCTCTGCGGCGCCACTGGGGACCTTCAGTGGTGCAGCCGCGGGTTCGTGGTGGTCGTCTTTGTCGATTTTGGAATAAGTCAATTTTGGCCGTACCAGAAGGTCTACTTGTGTTGCGGGTCGAGCCTATTTCGACAAAGTCGATTAAGCGGGCTGCCGAAAACACTTTGACGGGCCCCCGACGAGCCGGATCGTCTCCGGTCAAGGCGGCACCTAGTGCGCTGTGCTCCCCTAGACGTCTGCTTCACGTCGATGGTGAATTCTGATGATTTGATGTTTTCGCGATGCTAAGTCGATTTTGGCCGTACCAGTAGGCCTACTGGTTTTCGGGTCGAGCAGATTTTGGCGAAGTCGATGAGCCGTCTTCCGACCACACTTTGACGGGCCGCCGATGCGCAGGATTGTCTCCGCTCGAAGCGCGCCCGGTTGCGCTGCACTCACCTTGACGTCTGCTTCACGTCGATGGTGCTTTTGCCGATTTCGTCGGAGGTCGAATTACCAGTATTAACACCTGCTATCGACTTCGGGATTTTCTCGACTGCGGAATTGGACGGGAGAGGCTACACTGGTCAGGACCGACCGAGGCCCAGCTGGAGCATCCATGGCGCGGACAGAGGCGCCGGGGGGAGCGTTGAGCGAGCCCCCCAAGCCCGCGCTGGTAAGTCGGAGTTACCGTCGACTGCCTGGCTAATTCCCGGAGCGCTTATGCGGCCATCGCCTTTTTTGTCCGTGCCTTTGACATGCATTGCTGTGTGAGGCTGGTGTAAGAACTTGTATTCGTATCGTGAGGGGAGCTCATTTCGGAGGTGAGTTCGGGTCGATTTTCTTGGGCACCTTGAGGGGCGCCGCGAATTGTGGGGTAATGAGAGCTTGTACCCTTCAAGGGAGGGAGCTCTGCCTTTTGAGGTGCGTCGTGGGCCCTTTCACTGCGTTGGCGGGGGTGTGCCTCCAGGACGTTGAGCGAGGGGCACACGGGGGATGTAAGAGGCTGATGGCCTCGCGCATCAGACCTGTCTCGAGTAAAGCAACGCATCCTCCCACTTACCTCCCGCTTCCCTAGGATGACGTCCAGTGCCCGCTGTAATGTCGCGGGTTCGTTTGTCAGCCCGAACGGCATCCGTTTGTACTGGTAGGCACCGTCGTGTCACACGAAGGCCGTCTTTTCCTGGTCTTCGGGCGCGATGGCTACCAGCCAGTAGCCGGCATTGCAATCCAGCGTCGAGAAGATGGTCGCCTCGCCGAGGCTGTCGATGCACTCGTACATCCGGAGCAGTGCGTAGGAATCGTTCTTGGGCACGACGCTCAGCAGTCGATAATCGACGCAGGAACCGGAGGGTTCCGTCCTTCTTCGGGACGAGCACAATCGCGAAGCCCCATTTCAACGACGTCAGTTACATGACGTCAGCTTCTCGCTGCCGCTTGACCTCGGCCGTCTCGGCCTCTCGGGCCGTGCCACCCGCGCGGCAAGGCGCGAAGCGAACGGGCCGGGCTCCGGCGTTGACGTCGATGCGGTGTCGGGTGGCTTTGTTGACGCCCAGCACCTGGCCCGTCCTCATCGTCGAGTGCTGGCTCATCATGCGCCGCAACCGGGTGTGCAGTGCCGGGTCCGCATCCGGGAGGTCCACGTCCTCCATGAGGACCGGGGCCACGGGCTGTGCGGCACCCGGTGAGGGGCCCCATTCGCCCGGGTCCTGGGGCTGCTCTGGTGTTGCGCGTCCGCCCCCTACGGGTACCGGCTCACTCGGGCCCCGCCCGGGTCCGGGGGCACCCCGCGTGCCTGACACCTCACCTACCACTCCCGCCATTGTGGACTGTGTCGTGAAGGCCGGGACGGCCAACGCCTCGAGTGGCGCCGCGCGGGGTACCTGCACAACGTCCGTCGCTAGTAGCTCAACATAGCCGACGTTGGAGCGCTGCCGGAGTACGACGTCATGAGTGCGGAAGGTTGGTCACGATCACCGGAAATGAAAGCCCCTCCAAAATGTCGTGGACGCCGTTGGCAATGGTTACACCATGTGTCGTGAATAGGTGTGAGGCTCCAACACCTGACCCAGTTGCCCCCATATGGTCCGCTCGCAGACAATTGCGGCCGCCGACGTTGGAAGCGCTGTCTTTCAGGCGGAGTTTACCACACATGAGACGCTCATCGATCGGTCGCCGTCGTCCAGCGGCCCCGGCAGGATTGCGGTGACGGAGCCGTTCGTCCAGCGGATAGACCGGTCCTACGACAGGGTGGCGTGCGCAATCTCGTCGATGAATGTGCAGCCCAGGATGACCGGGTCCGACTGGTCGTCGACGACGAGGACGGTCACAGGGACGATCCGTGAACTCGTCTGGCGCCACAGCATGACGGTACCGCCGGTGCGTAGCCGCGCGTCGTTTTCTTCCAGGAGGAGTACCTGCTCCTCTTTCTTAGAGGTGACCACCTGGAGGAGCCAGTCAGGGGCGAGCGCACTCCGGCGGACTAAGTTAGGCCCCGCCCCGGTGACCACGACGACCCCAAATGCGACAAGGGACAACTTGTTCAGGCCCATTGAGGACATGACGCGGTAGTTGCGCAGCCTCAACAGCAGCACCTCCCCCCCCCCCGATGGCGTCCCCGGTTCCCCCGCGGATTCCACGACGGCGGCGGCATGGCAGCGGAGACGGGTACGCTCATTTCGCGCGCGGCCAACGAGACGGCGCCGGCCCCTTCCCCCCTTGCGTTCCCCGTTGGCAGGTCGGTCCGCCGAAATGCCATCCCCACAACAGCACGCCCGGGGAACGGAGTGGCTCAGGGCAAGAACTGAAGCGGCGACCAGCAGCACCGAAGTGGGATATGGGGCGACCGAGGGCGTCGCCTGGGCTGGGGCCGGGTCCGGGCCCCCGGACGATGCGCGGCAAACCCCCCCCGGTCGCGCGAGGCCGCGGGGGCAGGAGGAGGGCACCGGCGGGCGACCTGGCGCGGCGCGCCGCTTGCGGACATGCCGCGGGCGGTGCTCCGAGATGTAACCGTGCCGGTGCGCTATGAGGCGGAAAACGTCCGTGGGCAGCCCACTCAGGGGGCTGCCGCTTACGCGTTTCCCTGGGCGTGGCAGGGGCGGCCGGTGTCATTGTCCCTTGCAGTCCACTCCTCGGAGGAGCACCTGCCCTCGCCGGCCGCGGCGTCTGGGTACGTTCGGTAGTCCATTTCTACGGCGTGGACGAAAACGGCGGCACCCGGCGGAGCGGACCCGGAGGCGATCACGTGCGACGGTGGATGCGCGACCGGCGGCCCCGAGCCCAGTGGCAGGGGCGTTGGCGGAGCGGTTCCCAGCCCGCTTCGGTGTACCGCGACGGTATCGTGAAGCGCGTGTCCGTCCACCCGGACTGCGGGCTACTGAACGGGGCACTCCCACATCTTGAGCCCCAAGTGACCACAAAAAGAGCCGGCTCCCAGCCGCCGCGGAGCGAATGTCGAAAGTACGATCCGGCCTGTCCCGCGCCGCGTGGCGCAGGTGCTTCGCAGCACAGGAATCTAGAAGGGCGGTTAAAATACGGGAACGCGGTGCCTGCGCTGGGCGGGAGAGTGGTACCCGGCGTCAGGGTGCCGCGCCCGCGGCCCACCCCGGTACAGGCTGGGTACAACTCCGGGCGTCCTCCCCACGCGGGTTGTTGTAGCCACACCGACGCGGGCTGCAGACTGTCGACCAGTAATACCGGGGCGTCATCTAGCGACCCGTGTTCGGGGGGCGTCACCGACGCGGCCAGGACGGCGGACCACTCGGCCCGTTCCGCATACATACCGTTTTCCGTAATGGCCAGGGCCGTGGCGGCGGAGGCGGCTCCCACCGGGGGGGGCACCGACGCCGCTGTCAGGGCTCGCCGGGGCTCCCGTTCTTCGCTCTCAGCGACCCGGGAGGTACTCCCCTTGGGCTTCGCCTGGAGCTTGAGCCCCGGGCGCTACCTGTGGTTGTAGGATGAATGACGTTGGTTCAATATCCAGGTAATGGCGACCGACCGTAGACGCGCGATAAAGCGAACGCTATCGCCTTAGAGGCGAGGAAGAAGAACCTTTGTTCGTG